>Ga0207674_10002014_pt1 | contig 25815 bp, 21 predicted proteins | sample KBSCornC72_FD_184303 | JGI IMG/M metagenome (GOLD analysis project Ga0207674, IMG submission 184303) | Corn rhizosphere microbial communities from Kellogg Biological Station, Michigan, USA - KBS Corn C7-2 (SPAdes) (version 2) | ecosystem: Host-associated > Plants > Roots > Rhizosphere > Soil ...
GATATCTGCCCAAACCGGGGAGAACTTCGGGTTAGTTCGCGCAGGTGGGCGAGACCATAGTCAGCGACGTGAGGTTGATTTCGGAGTAGGCGCTGTCCCTATAGAGCAGGCCGCGCGCTTCCATCTTGTGTCCGCGATGCGCCTCTGCCTGGTAAGCGCGGGAAACGCTGACGAGATCGAACTTTCCTAAACCAAGCGGAGAACCTTCAGCAGCTCTAATTGAAGTGGCAGACGTCGAGTCCTCCTTGACCGCCACGGGTTCAGTGGCTCGCGTCAGCAGCCGAGGATCGTCCAATCGAGTGTTACCATCTTCTTGCGCAGTGAAGACATCCACTCCTCGTCTGCGCAAAGATTTTCTAATCGAAGGCGCGCGCCGTCAGCGGCAGGCCGAAGAATTTGCGGGTATAGTTTACGCTCATCAACTTCGAGTGACTATCGGCCAATGCGTGCAAGACCTAGAATTGATGGCGAAAGCCTACGAGTCCGATGACATGGTCAATCGCATCGAGCACTTGCCTTTGCGATAGCTTTTTCCTTAATCCTCCGGCAACGGCTTTCCCTTCGTCTCCGGTGCCCAAATCAACGCTACAATTCCTACCAGATAAATGCAGGACATGATAACCGCGACCCGGCGGAATGGCATCTGCGTGCTCAGCCATCCCAGCAGAAGCGGAAATGGCGCGGCCAGATAGCGCACGGTGTTGTAGCAGAAGCCAACTCCAGTCCCACGCAATCGTGTCGGGAAAATTTCCGGAAAATATATCGAGTAGCCGGCGAATGGAGTCAGCGTCGCAAAGCCTAGCAAAGGGTACATCCAGTATATGTCTCTTTCGCTTTTAAGCGAATAAAACACGAACGCCACAGAAAACAAACAAAGCGCAAACGAACAAAAAAATGCAATACGCCGATTGAAATAGGCGGCCACGAAAGTAAAAGCAAACATCCCAATTAATGCGCCGACATCCTGCAGCAACGTTCCTCGACCCTTATATTGGCCAATTGTTTTCTGCAGTTCCTTAATCGTTCCTGGCAGAGCCTGTTCGACCAATTGCCGATTCAAGAGCACGACATCTGTCCGCTCGTTTTTCTTGGCGACGACTTCAACGAGATTGGAAGTCGCCTTTTTCAAATTCAAATCTTTGAAAGCCTCCGCGTCGTAGATCTTATCTTCTTGAATGATTCGATTCAGATCCGCCCTCAACATATCCTGCAACGAAATCGGCACATCCTGCTCAGCTCTTACACTGGCCAAATCTTTAACGACTGTCGGAGACAGTTTCTCTTTGATTCGCGTTACTGCGGGATTCGTTGGAGAACTAAGCGCCACGCAAAGCTGCGCTGGTTTGAGGATTTCGTCCGCCTGAAGTGGTCGATTCTTAAACGCTGTTGTAATCAGTTCCGGTGAGAAAAATGCAATTCCCCACAACCCAACCATTCCTGAAATTCCAAAACAAATCCCGATAAACGTATTATGACGCCAACGTGGGTGGTTAAAGAGATCGGCGATTGAGCCGACCCGTTTTCCACCCGTGCCGGCTGCTGCTTCAGCCTTGGCTCGGCGCCAGGGCTCCGGTTCTTTGAGAATCAACGCCATCGGCGGAGCAAGAATGGCCGGACAAATTCCTGCAAAGAAAAGCACCTGCCAGCCGCTGAAATGGCCCCAGAAATTTTCCATTCCAGGGATGATGCGTAAGCTTAACGCTGACGCCATCATGTTACCGCACGCGGAAAGCGCCTGCATCGAGCCAAGCGCTGCCGTTCGGAAATGCGCCGGCACGCTTTCCGCAACGAGTGTTGTCGCCGCTCCGAACATGCCACCCACTCCAAGCCCAAATAAAAACCGGTAGATGAGAAAATCCACCACACTATGCGAAAAACCCGAAATCGCCGAAAACAAGGTATAACCCATCAGCGTCATAATCATCGCTTTGACTCGGCCCCAGCGATCGCTGATCGTCCCGAAAATCAATCCCCCGGTTCCCCACCCAATCATCAGCGCCGTTGTCGCGAGTGTCCCCCAAAGCCACACTTTATCGTCAGTTGCCCCCGCGCCCAGCAATTCCCTCATTGCCGGTTCGCGGCCCAGCACGAATATGCGCTGGCCCATGCAATCGAATAGCCAACCACACGAAGCCAATATGACTACCAGCCAGTGGTATATCGTAATTTGTTGAGGAACAGGTGGAAGGGGAGGACTCGACGTTGTGATGGAATCTCCTTTGCGCTCGGGATTTTGCGGGGCAGTGATCACATTCAAATTGTCCGAAACCCCCTGCTTTCCTGTCAAGGAGCCTATTCTCGTCCAAATGTTCGATTCCTAATCCTACTCTCACTCGCACTCATACTCCTGCTCGCAGTTCCCATTCGTTCTGTTCCGCGCTCAGCGGTTCCTCGCTGCATCTTCTTGCGTTTTACGTTTTACGTTTTCCCTCCCATCAGGTAATTCCACTTGCCAATGACAACGCGTTGCGGTTGGGCAACAACCGAATCCATGATCGCCTACCACGACAAAGAATGGGGCGTCCCCGTTCATGATGACCGGCTCCTGTTCGAATTCCTCGTTCTCGAAGGCGCCCAGGCCGGACTGAGTTGGTCCACAATCCTGAATAAACGCGATAACTATCGTAAGGCCTTTGATAATTTCGACGCTGAAAAAGTCGCCAGATACGATTTGCGAAAGGTTAAAAAGCTGCTCGCTGATGCCGGCATCGTGCGCAACAGGCTCAAAATCGCCGCCGCGATCCAAAATGCTCAAGCATTCCTCGCCGTGCAAAAAGAGTTTGGAAATTTCGACGCCTACATTTGGAGCTTCGTCAACCACCAGCCAATTCGCAATAAGTTCAAAAGCATGAAACAGGTGCCGGCCCGTACGCCCGAATCCGACGCCATGAGCAGAGACCTTTCGAAACGAGGATTCAAATTTGTCGGCTCGACGATCTGTTACGCCTTCATGCAAGCCGTTGGCATGGTCAACGATCATCTGCTTGTCTGCTTTCGTCACAAGCAAATCGGCTGATGTAAGCCTGGTCAATGGGGCTCCGGTCTCCACCCCTGATCTAGACCGATTGTCAAAGATGCTTTACACTACGGCATGTCCTTATACCAACACCCACTATTCACAATCGACCTCAACAAAGTCATCGCCGTATCCCAGAACGAGGAGGAAGCTGCCGTAACCATCCGAACCGACGATCAGCGCAAAATTGAGGTTGCAACCGACTCCGCAGAAGCTGCGGTTGAATTTCTAAATGAATTTGCTAACTCATGGGAGACCGCAGTCGGCCCGCTGCTGCGCCACGAAAAACATGTGTTCCTCACTTCGGCTATTTACAGCATTCAAGCGGAAGGTGACGAGGTCTATATTTACTTTCGTGATTATAGCATCAGCTTTGCAACAAATGACGCCGAGCAAGCTTTGCAACTGTTGGCGGAATTGACGCGTCGTTGGCAAATTGCCATCGGCCAGGTAGTCGCCACCTAACCCCGGAATCTTTTCACCTTCGCAAAATCAATAAGGCAGGACCACAAATTCTGGCTCTCAGAACGTCTCTGTCCTGAAAGGAGACAAAAGTGTCCGCCAATTGGACTGTGTCCTGACTGTCCCGTTTTAAGGCTGAGAAAATAGGCACTTGGTCCGCCTGCTGCTTTTGGTCAATCGAGAATTGGTTGGCAACGAGCAACTTAAATGCAGTTCGGCCCGCCGTGGCAACGGGCGAGAGGACGAATCACCCATGATGGCGAGCGGGACCATTTCACGTATCAATCTGCGCCGCGCGATCGCGCTGATTCTCTGGTTGTTGATGGGGCCTAGCTCCTTGGAAGCGGCAACCTTCAGCGTGACGACCACGAACGACAGTGGCGCAGGCTCGTTTCGACAGGCCATTCTTGATGCGAACAGCGATAGCCTCACAGAAGTCATCGTCTTTAACATTCCTGGATCTGGGCCGTTCTCAATAACTCTCAATAGTCCGCTGCCTGTCACGACGACTCCAGTCATTATAGATGCTGCAACGCAGCCCGGTTACGCGGGCGTTCCAATCGTGGAACTGAATGGCGCGTTAGTTTCGGGAAATCCGGCAGGTATTCAACTTGATGGCGGAAACAGTACGGTGAGAGGTCTCGCCATCAACCGGTTCGGCGGACCAGGAATCCTCCTGACCTCAGAGGGAAACGTTATCGAGGGGAATTTCATCGGGACGGGTCTGTCCGGCACCGTGGCTCTTGGTAATGGTGTGGGAATACAAGTCAGCGGGAATAACAACCGAATCGGCGGAACCAATCTCCTTTCAGGCAACCTCATTTCGGGAAATATCGGCGCAGGTGTCGATTGCCAGTCGAATACCAATCTGTTTCAGGGAAACATGATAGGAACCGACCTATCCGGTAATCTAAATTTGAGCAATAGACTGGCGGGAATCAGCATCAACGGAAACGCAAACTTGGTCGGTGGACAAGGAAGTCGCGCCGGCAATGCGATTGCGTTTAACGGGGCCGCCGGTGTGGCAATTAGTTCGGGTCAGAACAATACGGTCGTAGCCAATTCTTCGTATTCAAATGCCGGACTGGCGATCGATCTGAATGACGACGACGTTTCGGCAAATGATCCCAACGACACGGATGGCGGTGCTAACAATCGGCAGAACTTTCCCGTGCTGACGGGTGCCACAGCATCCGGTGGCACCGTAACAATCCAGGGCAACTTTAACAGCACGCCAAATCTAAACTTCCAAATTGATTTCTATGCGAGCCCGACGATACATCCTTCTGGCTTTGGAGAAGGCAAATTCTATCTCGGCTCAGCAACCCTTAATACAGACGTAAATGGCAATGCTGTTGTAACCAAAAACGTTCCAGCCAGCGCAGTTCCTGCCGGCGCCTATATTACGGCAACGGCCACTGATCCGGCCGGAAACACCTCGGAATTTTCCAACGGGCGACAGTTTGCTCCCATCGCACCAGTGAATGTTTCGGTTGTCGCCGATGCGGCGACCAATGCAGTGCAATATGGAAACCAGGTGGCCTATTCTATAACGGTGATAAACTCCGGAATCAGCACGGCGACCGGCCTCGTCGTGACGAATTTGCTGCCAGCTGGCACGCAATACATTTATGCGGACAGCACACAAGGCACGTTTGCGAGGATGAGCAACGTCATCACCTTCAGCCTTGGGACGTTGCCTCCCGGCATGTCAGCGAGGATGAACGTATATGTTTCGCCACAAAATCCGGGTGTGTTTACGAATACTGCGAGTGTGGCGATCAATGAATACAATTTGGCCACAAATGTCAGCAGTCAGTTTGCCGTGAATGTCTTCGTGGTTCCTGCCCCGATTATCACCACACAACCATCGAGCCAATTGCTCAATCTCGGGGGCTTGCTACATCTCGTAGTAAACGCAATCGCATCGCCAAATGTGCGATATCAGTGGCGGTTGAACGGCGATAATATTCCCGGGGCAATCGGGCCCACTTATACCGTGCTTGCACTCCTGGCCAAAGACGCCGGAAGTTACACCGTGGTGGTTTATGACGAATTCGGCGCAACGGTTAGCGAGCCGGCTTTAATTACGTTGAACGGGCTTTTGAGACTTCCGGCAAGCGACAATTTTGCGAGTCGCGGTGCAATGCTCAATCTTTTGAATCTAATCAGCTATGACAATATTGATGCGACCAGCGAGCCGGGAGAACCGCTGCATGCCGGTGTGCCAGGTGGCAAATCCGTTTGGTTTACATGGACTCCACTGTTGGGCGGCGTAGTTACCTTTTCCACCGCAGGCAGCAGCTTTGACACACTGTTGGCGGTTTATACAGGCAACAATCTGACCAATTTGACCGAAGTCGCAAGTGACGATGACAGTGACGGATTTTACACCAGCAAAGTGACATTTAACGCCGTCGCAGGAACGAAGTATTCGATTGCCGTTGATGGCGCGTACGGCGCTTCGGGTAAGATTTTATTGAATTCTTCGTTGCAGTTGCTCGCGACTACGCCGCACATCGTAAATCGGCTTACTAACCAAATAGTTGGGTTTGGAGGCACAGCCCGTTTCGCAGCGCAGGCGACAGGAAGCGGCCTTGCTTATCAGTGGTTCTTCAAGGACATGCCCTTCTCTGGCGCGACGAGTTCGTCGCTACAGATCACAAATGTCTCCATGACAAACGTTGGTCTTTATAGAGTGCAGGCAACGTCAGGGAGCCGCAGTGTCATATCTGAACCGGCGAGTTTGCAGATTTGCATGCTGGATGGCGTCGCGAATACGGATTTGGGCGCGCGAGACAAGTTTCAAGCCACCGCCACCGCGGCCGGGGCAATATTTGGTTTGGACTCAGCAACCAAATCCTCCGGCAAGAGCTATACAAAATTCGGTGGTGGCGCTTCGCGCGGTTATACAGGGACACAAGTGTTCAATACTTATGGCGGTGGAACGCAACAGGGCGAGCCCAATAACTGCAACACGCCAGGTGGTTCATCGGCGTGGACATCGGTTCAAGCTCCAGACAATGGCCTGATGGAAATGGACACTGATGGCAGCAATTTCAAAACGATCCTCGGCGTTTATACGGGGAACGGAAACGACTTTTCAACCCTGGTGCCGGTGGCGTGTGATATCGGCAGCGGCACCGAGGGGACGAATAGCACCGTCACGTTTGCGGTGACGAGCAATACGGTCTATTTCGTCGCGGTGGATGGCATCGACGGCAGCTATGGCACGGTAGTGTTTCACTGGAATTTATCCGTGCCTCCAACAATAACATCGCAGCCTACGAGTCGAACTGTTTCTCCGGGAGCAGCCGTTACGTTATATGCCGCGGTCACTGGATATCCGACGCCAGCTTGCCAATGGTGGCACGACGGATGGTTGATGCCCGGCGCGACCAATTGGTCTTTGACAATCACAAATTTTCAGACGGCGAAGGAAGGCAGCTACGTGATGACTGCAAGTAATGCGATGGCAACGGTCACAACTGCGCCAGCATCACTTTACTTGAATTCTCCGATGAGAATCGATTCAGCCGGTTTGAACGCCACAAGCCATTTGTTTCAGATGCGTTTGATCGGCGTAGCGAACACGAATTATGTCGTTCAAGCTTCGACGAATTTGACGACCTGGGCGCCGATTGCGACGAACAGCTCATCGACGGGACTTTGGGTGTTTACCGATGCGCAATCGACAAATTTTGCCAAGCGGGTTTATCGCGCAATGCCTAAATAGAAAAAATGAGACGACAATTCGTGCTCCGAATGCCGAGGGAAGCAAGTTCTCAGTTCACATTCCTGACGAACAGTTTGCCGGGTAGTTGCTTCGCGAGGCGCTTCATTTCGAGGCTCAGGAGCGCGACTGAAACCGCGGAGCTCGGCAGGCCGGTCTTACGAATGACTTCGTCTATGTTTAGCTCCTCGTGGTCGAGGCAGTCATAGACCTGTTGCTCGTTCGTCGAAAGTTCCAGAGCAGGCAAAACGCCAGTTTCGCTTGGAGTTGGTGGTCGGTTCGAGGCCGGGAAGAGATATTCGAACTCACTTAGGATATCCTCGGCGCCTTCACAAAGTTTCGCGCCCTTTTTGATCAAATCGTGGCAACCTTTGCTGCGTGGTGAATCAATACGGCCCGGCACAGCAAACACCTGGCGGCCATATTCAGTTGCGAAATTAGCCGTGATGAGCGCGCCGCTGGTGAGATTGGCTTCAACCACTAACGTGCCGAGTGTCATGCCGGCCACAATTCGATTGCGAATGGGAAATGTCTGCTTGTCGGCGGGACGATTGAAAGGGAATTGCGAAATAATCGCGCCGTTTGCGGCGATACGTTCAAAGAGTTCAATGTTCTCGGGCGGGAACACCAGATTGATTCCTGTGCCAAGTACCACGATAGTGCGCCCTTTGGCGGTGAGAGCGCCTTGATGCGCGGCTGTATCAATTCCACGAGCGCCACCACTGACAATGGTTACTCCAACATAGGCCAGTTGATAGCCAAGCCTGCGGGCGGATTCGATTCCGTAGTGTGTCGTCATACGGGAGCCGACAATGGCAACGGAATTTTTATCTTTGGGAGACAGAGTGCCTTTGACGTAGAGCACCAGCGGCGGATCGTAGATCTGGCGCAGCAGTTCCGGATATTCGGGATCGGCTTGACTGACGATGTGACAGCTGAAATCGGCGATGCGCTTCAGTTCGCCCTTCAGGTCCACGTTTTTCTCCCAGTTTACGATGCTATCCGCAGTTTCATCACCGATGCCTTTGACGTGGAGCAATTGATGTCTTGAAGCTCCAAGAATGGCAGCGGCATCTCCGAAATGATCGAGTAAATGGCGGGCGCGGATTGGCCCGACATGATCGATCATGTTCAAAGCAACAAGCGCTTCACGAGGGTCCATGGGCGAGACTTTAGAGAATAGTGCGGAATGGCAAAAGCCAAAAGACTAGCTCTCTCGGCGCAACGCCCAACGGATCATTTCTACGACTTTTGGTGGCTGACCCGTGCGCAGAATTCCAATGCGAAAGACTTTTCCGCTCATCCACAGAGCAATCGCAGTAGTTGCCAGCAGCAACACCAAAGTGCCGATCAAATCGAACATCGGCGGATCGGCGGCCGCACGGTTCATCATCGTGAAAGGCGTGTAGAGCGGAATCCACGAAAGGAGCCGCGCGAGTCCGCCGTTGGGATCCTTGGGAATGAACGTCATCGTCAGCAGCGGCACCATCATGACGATTGTCAGCACGCTCATGTAGCTTTGCGCTTCCTTGATCGTGTTGCAAACGCTGCCGATGGAGAGAATGAACCCTGCATACATCAGGTAACCGAGCAGGAAATAAATAGAGAAAAGTGGGATGAGATCCGAAGTTTTCAGCACTCCGAGCATTTGCCCGGCGAGAACTGAAGCGCCGCCAGCTTTCCAACTCAAAATGCCGAAGACGGCAAGCATCCATGCGCTGATCATGGTCAATCCGATGGCGGCGATGCCGAAAAGTTTGCCCATCATTAATTCGCCTGGTGTTACGGAAGAGAGCAGGACTTCAATGATGCGATTAGATTTTTCTTCGATCGTGTTGCTGAGAAGCATCTGAACGATGACAAAGATCACGAGCCACAGTAGATAAACAAATCCGCTAGGCGCCCATTGCCTCACTGCATCAGCGGCACTTACCGCTTCTTTGCCCTTTTCCTTTTTCGGATTGAGCGAGGCGAATGAAGCATAGGTTTGCTCGACCTGGCGAATCGCAGCGACGTCGAGACCCTGGGCGGCGTATTCACGCTGGCGAATTTCCGAGTTGATCGCGTGTTCGATGTCATCGCGGAGACGAGGATCGGATGCATTGATGGACCAGTATTGAATTGAACGAGGGTTGACGGTCGAGGGTCGGGGGGGGTTCGTGGCTGGCGTTTCGTGATGCGTGATGCGTGATGCGTGATTGGTTTGAGGGCGAACGATGAAATTCTCGATTTCGCTAGGAATGAGCACGGCGGCGCTAAGCGTGATTGGTTGGCCATTGTATTCCAGTTGTCTCTCGCCGCGAAGATAAGGTTTCAAGGAATCGGCGAGCGTTGAGAGATCGGAATCTGAGCTTATGTCGGAGGGAAGACCAACAACCTGGTATGGACGACGTGGTGACTGGAATGCGGGAGCATCTGGTCGCAAATGTGGTTTAAGTCGTTCGACGGCTGCATCCTTGCCGCCTTTGGAAATAAAAGACTCAACCGAACGCGGATTGGCTTCGCCATCACCATCCAGACCGAGTGGATTCGCGCCAGGCGGTGAACCCAACTGAGAAGCGCAGTATTTACGCGCATAATCGCCGAGTGCTTCCAGAACTCGCCGTTGATAATTCTTTTCCATCGCGGATTCGATTGCCGGCGCGAGATTCTTAGACTGATCTACGAGGACGTAGTAACGAACTGGTGTGGCTTTTTGTTCGAGCCAGATGGGCGCCTGAATGGAGAAGAAGAGCATCGTCGGCATCAGAAAGATGCTGATCCAAAAGCCTTTCGCTTTCGTGCTTTCCGCGAATTCGCGCCAGGCGACGAGCATCGCGTATTTCATCGGAAAGAAGCCTCCTTCGCCTCCGGCCCAACCAGGCGCACGAAGACATCGTGCAACGTGGGTTCGGATTGATTAAAGCTGCGCAAGCGGATCTTATGGTCGAAGCAAAGCTGAAGAATCGCTTGGGGATCGGCGTTTTCGCGGAATTCCAGTTCCCATTGCGCGCTACCGTTCCTGTGGGTTTCGCCGTTCTTTTCGACTGGGCGTATTGAAAGAACTTCGGCGAAATTTCTCATGGGAGCAATATCGTCCTGGGTCTCGATCCGAACACGATGAGGGAGAACACGTTTCGCCTCGGGAATTGTACCGTCAAAAATCTTCTTACCTTTGGCCATCAAAATTACCCGGTCACAGAGGCGTTCGGCATGCTGCATGACGTGGGTGGAAAAGATCACGGTGCGATTGCGCTTTGCCATATCGCGGATGATCTCTTCCATGACTTGCTGATTGACGGGATCGAGTCCAGAGAATGGTTCGTCGAGAATGACAAATTCAGGATCGTGCGCGATGGAAGCAAGCAGTTGAACTTTCTGGCCCATGCCTTTTGAAAGAGCGTCCGTCGGTTTGTTTGCGAAATCTTTAAGACCATAGCGATCGAGAAGCTCGTATGCGCGTTGCTTCGCGGTTTTGCGATCAAGACCTTTCAACGTGGCGAAATACGCGACCACAGACCACGCTTTCATCTTTTTGTAGAGTCCCTTTTCTTCGGGGAGGTAGCCGATGCGATGACGAACTTCGAGCGCGGATGAATGACCGAGCAGCATCACCGATCCGCTACTCGGCTTGAGAATGTCGAGAATGATGCGAATGGTCGTCGTTTTTCCCGCCCCGTTCGGTCCAAGAAAGCCGCAGATCGAGCCTGGTTGTAGGCTGAAGCTGACGTCATCAACGGCTTTGAACGAGCCGTAGAACTTCGTGACGTTCGACAGTTCGAGAGCGGCGCTCATCAATTCCCGCTCTTTTGGCCGAACATGGTCGCTGCCATTTTGAATCCGGCCTTTTGGAGTTCGATTTGAGATTTGAGGAATTTCTTAAATGGATCGAGTTGGTCCGGCGTCAGGATGTTTTTGGCGCGATCGAGGTAATGCTGATCCAGATCTTCCATTTCCTGTTCGTATTTATTGATCTTTTCTTCAGTGAAATTGGAGGCGAAATCGCCCGTGAATTTGCTTTGATCTGAAAAATCGGTCGTGAATTTGAAATTTTGACGCTCCTCACCCATGGCCTGGAGCAATTGAGCTTCCTGGTCCGGGTTGAGCGCGCCGGGCCCCGAGCCTTGCTGGTCCTTGTACATATTGAGGGACATGCGGTCAGGAATAGTTTTTTCGTAAGTTTCGAATTGGGCGTAATTATCGGCACCGAGGAAATCTTTGATTTGGGCGTTGACGGCGTCCTTATCCGCTTTGGCTTTGTTCATCAATTCTTTGCGTTTATCGGGATCACTGTCTCCGGCCAGCATCGACATGCCCGCTTCGGCATCTACCAAACCGCGATTGAGGATGAGATCCTTCAGAGAGGAGGATTGCTCCGGCGTGAGATTTAACGAAGCGAAGTAGGGCCCATAACTCTTGTCGATCATGCCACCCAGAACAGTTTTTTGCTGAGTCTTAATCATGTCCTTCATCTCTTTGCTTTTGAACATTTCACCGAAGGGATTTCCGGCTTTGGCGTTTGTCTGGACTTGATTTGTGAGGGCCTGGGAGATTTGAGTGACTTCTTCGGCTTTGGCGATAGCCTTCGCCTGCGTGTTTTGCAGACGGGTTTGCAAGGTAGCAGTACGCTCCTCTTGTTGAGCGACGCTGGACTCCATTTCAGTAACTTTCTGTCGGAGCGCAGCAGTCTCAGATTTAGCTTCGTTGACCTTTTGGCTTTGGGTGAGATAAAGGCTGCCGAAGATTATGGTAGTCAGCAGCAGGACGCCGATGATGATGTTTTTCATAGTTCAAGTTCAGGTGTCGGTTCTTCAAGAAAGGTGACAGGGCAGTTATCCATTCATCACGACCCTGCACCCCTCAATGGCATCAAATTGTGCGAATGTAAGGGAACGAGGGCCATTACAAAATAGACGATGGATTGTTAGCCGGAGGATTATCATATTTGCGAAATCTCGGGCCGATTGGAATACGCGATGCACGTTTGGGTGGTAATCAAAATTAGCCAGAAACTTAACTATTTGTTTACTTTTACTTTACCGGAAGGTGCTAAAGTTCTTTAGGAGATGGATTAGATTATCTGATGAAAAGAAAAGGCGAGGGAGCGGGGGAGCAGGATGTCGATTGCTACAACGATGGCGCTCCTACGGAGCTTTTTAAGTCGGTTCCTGGTCTCAATGCGCATTGAAAGGGTGGCCACTGCCAACAGAGTCACGCTTTGTTCATATAATGCTTTTTGCATCGTCAGTGCGGCGGCGATTTTAATACGTTGCCGGGGTGCTGACCGAGAAACCGTGGAAGCTTGAAGCGATCGCGCGCCTGCTGATTGGCGTGTTTATCTGCATGTGCGCGGGTTCGCTTGTGAGCGCGGTCGTATATCATGGGTCGGGGTATCTGAAGCACAGAGCGTTCGTTTCGGCCCTTTCTATTCTGGTGTTGCTGTTATTGGTTGCTGCATTGCTGGAACTAGGCAAGCCGTGGACTCGCGAAAACTTCGTCAGGCGAGTTGGGATTTTTTTTATATGTTTTTATCCCGGGTTGATTCTGTCCCTCTGGGCGATTCACCTCGCGGGCGCGTCATCGACTAACTATTCGATGGGCCAGATGTTGCTCGGCTTGTTCAGCTTGCAGGGTGCAGTATTAGTGCTGACCTGGCGAATGTTGAGACAGCAAAAGATAACCTGGGGTAACGCATTCGGGTTCTCAAACCACTGGGCAAAGGCAATACTTTTTGGGACTCTAGTCGCGGGAATTTTCCTGCCGGTTGGTGTTGTATTGCAACATCTGTGCGATTTCATCATGCGCCTCCCTCAATCACCTGTCCAACCGGTGGAACAGCAGGCGGTGCAGACATTACGCACGGTTTCTTCCTGGGCTCAAAGGCTTGCGGCGGGAATATGCACTGTTGGGCTTGCGCCGGCAGGAGAAGAAATGCTGTTTCGTGGCATTCTTTATCCCACGATCAAACAGGCCGGATTTCCCAAGCTCTCGTTGTGGCTCACATCCCTGGCATTCGCGGCAATTCATTTGAACGCGGTTACTTTTTTGCCGCTCCTGGTCCTCTCGCTCCTATTGACGTTTCTTTATGAAAAAACAAACAACTTGCTCGCGCCGATAACCACGCATGCTGTCTTCAATGCGGTTCAGTTTGTTTGGCTTTATCTTCAACAGTGATGATTCGGAAACATGAATTGAGATCAATTGGATGAACGAATTTGAATTGATTCAACGCCTGACGCGTTCGCTGCCGACCAATAAATCTGTCGTGGTCGGCGCAGGTGACGATTGTGCGGTGCTCGATCTTGGGTTACCGGACCGACTACTGCTTTTTAAGACGGACGCGGTCGTCGAGGGAATCCATTTCCCGCCCGACACGGCGCCAGAAAAGATCGGGCACAAGGCGCTGGGTCGTTGCTTGAGCGATATTGCCGCGATGGCCGGAACGCCGGGGACGGCGCTTATTACCCTGGCCTTGCCGCAGAACTTTAAACCTGAATTTGTCGAAGCGATTTACTCCGGCATGAGTGCTTTAGCGCGGCGGCATGAAGTCGCGATCGCGGGCGGTGAAACAACAACCAATCCGGAAAGGATGCTGATTTCAGTGGCGTTGCTGGGTACCGTGCCTCGCGGAAAAAGTGTGCTTCGCTCCGGGGCCGAAGTTGGCGATGCCATTTTTGTTAGTGGCGAACTGGGAGGTTCGCTCGTCGGCAGACATCTCGATTTCGAGCCGCGGTTGGTCGAGGCTCGTTGGCTGGCGCAGAATTTTTCAATTCATGCGATGCTGGATGTGAGCGACGGGCTGGCAGGGGATTTGCGGCACATTTTGAAAGCAAGCCGCGTTGGCGCACAGCTTCATTCGTCAGCAATTCCGATCAGCCGCGAGGCGCGTCGCGCTGCCAAGGCAGAGTCATCGACAAAAACGCCGCTCCTCGCCGCGCTTACCGATGGAGAAGATTTCGAACTTCTCTTTACGGTCGCAAGCAAGGACGCTGTCCCGCTGCTCGATGCGTGGAAAGCGCACTTTCCGAAAGTCGAGTTGAGTTGCATCGGCAAAATCACAGACGGCGAAGGGATCACGATTCGGGACAAGGAAGGTGTGCGCCCGCTTTCTGCTCATGGCTACGAGCATTTCTCATAGTCCCGGCGAGACGGAAGCGCTGGGCGAAATGTGGGGCCGCACAGCGCAAAGCGGCCTCGTAATTGGTCTTTCTGGCGATCTTGGCGCGGGAAAGACGCAACTCGTCAAGGGTCTCGCACGCGGATTGGACATTACCGTGCGCGTGCATTCTCCGACATTTGCCCTGGTGAACATTTACACCGGCGGACGGCTCACGTTGTTTCATCTCGATTTATATCGGTTGGAAACACGAGAACAAATTCTTGCGGCGGGTTTGGAGGAGTATTTGACGCCGGAAGGAGTGACGGTCATTGAGTGGGCGGAAAGGTGGTTTTCTAAAGTCCAAAGCTCTGGAATTGCGGAGACACAATTGGGAAGCAAATGGTCATCTCAGTTTCGGTGGGTGAGAATAGAAACGGTGAGCGAGACTGAACGGCGCATTACTTATGAAGATATTGGCGCTTGAGTTTTCGTCTCCGCAGCGCAGCGTCGCAGTTGTGCAACGGACTGTCGGCCACGCGCCGCACGCCGCGCCGTCCGTAAGCGAAGTTGTCGAGACTGGCGGACGCGCGACGAGGGCGATTGGAATGATTGAAGGAGCGTTGCGCGATTCGCAGCTTGAACGCGAACAAATCGACTGCGTCGCAGTCGGGCTTGGCCCGGGCTCGTATGCGGGAATTCGGGCAGGCATTGCCTTCGCGCAAGGCTGGCAATTGGCACGGAATGTTAAATTGCTTGGGGTTAGCGGCACTGAGTGTATAGCAGAACAAGCTCTTTTGGACGGCTTGAGCGGAACCATCAGCGTTGTGATTGATGCGCAGAGGAATGAGTTTTATTTGGCACAATATAGTTTGAGCGAGAAGGGCTGGACCGAGATTCAGCCGTTACATCTGGCGACGTTGGCTGAAGTAAAAGAAGTCGAGAGGGCAGGGCAGTCGCTGATTGGACCAGAAGTGACGAAATGGTTTGCGGGCGGGCGGATTGTCTTTCCGCGCGCGGCTGTACTCGGCCGAATGGCATTGCGCCGCAGCAATTTTGTCGCAGGTGAAAAACTGGAGCCGATTTATTTGAGGGAAACGAGTTTCGTCAAAGCGCCGCCGCCAAGAATTATTCCGGACGCAATTTGATGCGGTCGCAGCAGTTTCCCTCAAAGCGACATAGGGCTGCCGCGCTCCAAAACCTTGCGGAACAGGGAGGCGCTTTGGAAGTCGCGCCGGCGTCATGGAGTGCGGCAGTCCTATGCCGCTTTCTTATGCCGTTGCCTATGATCAATGCTTTGACTTACATCCGGAAATTCCACTTTCGTTCAGCTCGATTTGCCGCCATAAACAAGCGCGATGAAGGCTGCAGTGCTTTATGGAAAAGAAGATGTTCGCGTCGAGGAAGTCATGCCCGTGCCGCTCAAACCGGGCGAGGTGCGGATTCGAATCGAAGCGGCCCTGACTTGCGGAACGGACCTGAAGGTTTTCAAACGCGGTTATCACGCGAAGATGATCGTGCCGCCGGCGGTTTTTGGACACGAGTTGGCGGGGGTTATTTCAGAATCCGAATCCGCTGAATGCCGAGTGGGCGAGCGGGTCGTTGTGGCCAACTCTGCGCCTTGTGGAGAGTGCTTTCACTGCAAAGTTGGCCAGGAGAACCTGTGCGAAGATCTGCTCTTTCTAAACGGTGCTTATGCGGAATCGATTGTTGTGCCTGTCCGGCTGGTGCAGAAGAATCTGCTGCGCCTCAAACCAGAAACTGATTTTCGCGATGCGGCTTTAGTCGAACCTCTGGCCTGCGTTGTTCAAGGAGTCGAGGACACAAGACCTCGCACGGGGCAGCATGTGCTCGTGCTTGGCGCGGGTCCAATTGGTTTGATGTTCGTTGCATTGGCCAAGAATCTAGGATGCGATGTCACTGTTGCGGGCCGTCGCGCGCCGCGACTTGAGGCCGCCCGACGCCTGGGCGCGGCGAATGTAATTGATATTGGCAACGGACAAAATTTGGTGCCGAAAATCCGTGAAGCATCCAAAACGCACTTTGACGCAGTGATTGAGGCTGTCGGCAGGCCGGAGGTTTGGGAATCAGCGGTTCATCTTGTGCGGAAGGGTGGGGTGGTCAACTTCTTTGGCGGTTGTCCCGCCGGAACGACAGTGACGCTCGACACAACATTGTTGCATTATTCAAACCTTACCCTTCTGGCGAGCTTCCATCACACGCCGCGAACGATTCGGCGCGCGCTGGAATTTATTGAAGCCGAAGTCGTCTGCTCACGTGACTTCGTAGATGGCGAGGACTCACTCACGAATTTACCGACGCTCCTGAAATCAATGGCGTCAGGCAATAGTGCCGTGAAAACGCTCATTCGGGTCCACGAATGAAGCAATTCTTTACCTTTTAACGTTTTAACGATTTAACGTTTTTAACCTTTGCCACGCGCCATCTGGCGATGAACGAAGAAGTAATACACGCCGCCTAAAACGACTACCGCCCCGGCCAACCAGACGGTAAGGCGATGAAGTTCACCTTTCATCAATTTTTCGTCCTGGCCCATTTTGATTCCAACGTAACAAAGCACACCGCACCAAATGGCCGAGCCGAGAATCGTGAACAGCGAATAAAGTTTGAAATTCATGCGCACGATTCCTGCGGGAATCCCAATGAGATGCCGCACGGCGGGCAACAATCTTGATATGAAGACGCCCATTGAACCGTAATGGGCTGCCCAGCGCTCTGCGCCTTCAATCTTCGCAGGGGAAATCAGCGCGTATGATCCGTAGCGCATGATGAGCGGACGGCCAGCCAGGCGCGCGGCCCAATACATAATTGCCGCGCCGAGCCAGGAACCGATGGTCCCCGCAATGATGATCCCGACGATGCCGAAATTTGCCTGATGAGTGTATGCAAGGTGCGCTGCGGGGGGGATGATCACTTCGCTTGGAAGAGGTATGATCGAGCTTTCCATGGCCATCAGCAATGCAATGAGTGGATATCCGCCGGTTTGCAGCTTATCCAGATACCAATCAGCCAGGGACTTGAACATGGGCCGGTGGTTATAGCGGAAAATTACTCTGGCGCAAAGGAATACTACCTAATTCGGCAGGAAGGCCGCATCTTGCGATTCCACACGGATGCCCTCGGGCAAATTCTTCGCGTTCAGTTTTAGGTACAGCACGTGAGGCCCCGGTTCGAGTTCAGTCTGTAAATCGCTGTGAATTGTGAATGGCTTTCCGTCCACCCACGCCGGAGCATCGGTCACGCCGGAAAATCGCAGCGTGATGGGACCGGTCTTCGCGACCTGAAAACGTGCTGCTGCAAAGATGGCTTGCGGATCACGCCACGTCACAGGCCCGAGGGGCGCCGTTAAATCGGTTTTCAACAACCGCCCATTTACCAGGGTATGTGCCGCAGTCCAGTTCGAGTCGCTCAAATCAGTTTTCAGGACTTTTTCGTCGCCGAATTGTGTGACATCGAGGGTCTGGACAAACAATTTCCAACTCCGAGCTACAGTCGGCTTCGACGCATCGTACTCACCGGGTTTGCCCAATTCGGAAAGGAATCGATACAAGTCCAAACGCTCAGCCGGACTCAGAGCATCGACCAGTCCGCTTGGCATCAACGAATTGCCGGTCGCGCGGTTCTGGATGTTATTTTTCGCGACTGTCGTGTCTTTGCCTGTGGCGTCGCGCAGGACAATTTCATCGCTATTCTCGCTGACCAGAACGCCGGAAAGATCCATTCCATCCTTTGTCTCGACGATGACCGAATGATAACCCTCTTTGATTTTGCGATTTGGGTAGAGGATTGACTCGATCAGGTAATCCACTTGCGCGCTGGCTCCGATGGAAGTGAGGTCGGGCCCGACTTTTCCGCCAATTCCGCCGATGGCGTGGCAGGTCACACAAGCCATGTCTTTCCTGCGGAAAATCATCTCACCACGAGCGGCATCGCCTTCCTTGACGACACGGCTCGCCAATTCCATCAATTCGGCTGCGGACAACGTTTGGGCTTCACTTTCCAAATCGGCTCCGCGGGTCAGCGCCCATACGAGGTCGGGTTCGTTGCGTCCGCCTTCGCGCGCGGCCCGCAGGCCGGCCTTTGCCATCTCAGGCGGCAAACCGGTCTTTGGCAATGCGTGCGCCATAGCGGGACCGGCACCTTTGATGCTCAAGAGGCTGCGCCAAAAATCGCGGGCGCTCGGTTCATTCGTCATGCCGGTCAAGATTTCTACTGCAGGCGTTGTGGCTTTTTCGAGATTGAGCGCCGCTAACGTGAGCACAGCTTGACGCCGAATCGGAAGCGCATTCTGTTTGCCGGTCAATGGATCAAGAGCCGCAATTGCAGAAGTTCCACCAATCTCACGTAACGCATCGAAAGCTGCCTGGCGCAAACCGCTGGAACCGACAGTTTCTTGCGCAAACGCCGTGAGTCTGGGAATGAAACTTTCCAACTTCCAGCTTCCGACCAGTCGTAAAGCTGCAGTTGTCACTTCCGCTTTCGCCGATGTCGTTCCGGTTGGGAGAAGTCGAGTTATATCCTCCAGCGAGCCGGCAGGCTGAATTCCCCTTTGGGCAGCGACATTCAACGCTTTCAGCGCCCGCGATTTGCCAGGATCATCGAATCCATCGTTCAAAATCTGGTCGAATAGCCGTCGCAACGCTTTCGCGTCTCCTGATGTTCCGATTAGTTCAATCCATGGCCCGCTGCCATCGCGCGCGATTGGCCGAGATTCCAAAACGGTTCCCAATACGGCGCTGGCCTTTGCGGGCTCGATTGCTTTCAAAGCAAACTCCAACTGCTTTTCGCGGCCCGTGGCGTTCCATTTTCCTTCTTTGACTGCCGAGATCCAGGAATCAGCCAGATCGTTGATGCTTAACCAAATTCCATAATCGAGAAAACTGTCCATGGGCTTGTCCAATGCGCCCAAAACCAGCTCGGCGGAATGGGCACTCGGGATTTCAGCCAGTGCGCGAATGGCTTCGAGACGCACACGGGGATGCTCGTCCGTGATTTGCTTTGCCAGCAGGTCCAGCGGATTCTTCAATCGCTCGTGCCAATAACTGACGACGCGAGTTGCCGCAGCTCGAACATGGGCATCTTTCGCGTTCAGGCACTGTTCAAGCAATCTTGGCTGAACGACATCAAGCGCTTGGTACATCCATAACGCTTGCAGCAACGCTTTCTCTGAACTTTGCCGTTTGGTCCAATCTGCAAGATCGCTCAAAACCTTCTTCCTCTCTCTGGTCGTCTGAATGGTTGAAGGCACCGTTAACTCCACACCCGCTCTCTCGACGAGGACACGTTTCGCCTGTTCAACGTCATAGACGTTCGGCGAAACAAGTTCGTCCAATAGTTCTTTGTTCGACTCTTTCAGCAGGTTTTGATGCTTTACGAGCGGCCTGCCTTTCGCGGTAATCCGCCAAATTCTACCATGCTCGTGATCGCGTCGCGGATCGCGGAAATCGACTTCGCCATGTTGAATGATTGGATTGGACCAATCGGCCACGTACAATGCGCCGTCCGGCCCGAGCTTCACATCGATGGGCCGGAAGGTCACATTTGTGCTGCGGAGGAGATCGGTCAGTTCACCAGCCGCATATCCCGCGCCCTGTTCTTCGATGCCAAACCGGACAACACGATGCGCACGAAAATCGCAGGTGATCGCATTGCCTTGCCAGTCGGGCGGGAATTGCGTGCTGCGAATTATTTCCAGGCCACAAAATTTTGGATAATTGCCCGGGCTGATACTTTTCAACTCGCGCCGCATGTTCGCGTAGGTGAAATAGGTTGCGCCCGGTATTCCGAAGCTTATGCCTTGATAGCCCGCGCCATCGGTTACGAACGATTGACCGAATTCATCGAAGTCGTGGCCCCATGGGTTGCAAAAGCCGCGCAAGAACACGCCCAGTTCCATCGTGGAGGGACGCAAATGCCAAACGCCGCCGCTGTTCAAATGCACCAGGCCATGCGGAGTTTCGAAGTGGCTGTGAATGTAAATCGACTGATTGAAATAAAGCTGCCCATCGGGTCCCCACCGCAGCGTGTGAACCATATGATGCGTGTCTTCTGTGCCGAAGCCGGAAAGGACAATGCGTTTCTCGTCGGCTTTTCCGTCGCCATCGACATCTTTGAAGTGCAACAGTTCCGTGCTCTGGCCGACGTAGGCGCCGCCATCACCGGGAATCACAGCAGTCGGTATGAGCAATCCTTCGGCGAACACAGTCGATTTTTCCGCAAATCCATCGCCGTTTGTGTCTTCGAGTACGAGGATTTTGTCGTCCGCTTCGTGGCCGGGTTCGATTTGCGGATATACAGCGGAGCTGGCAATCCAAAGGCGTCCTTGCGGATCGAAGTTCATTTGAGTTGGCTTCGCCAACAGCGGCGATTCGGCGAAGAGATTTACTTCAAACCCCGGCGCGACTTCGAAGTCTGGTCGGGCTTGATTGATTTCATTGGTTTGCGTTACTTCGTGCAATGGATGTTCTCCTCGTTTGGCAGTAACGGCTTTGTCGGAGCTCCCTTTCGCTTCCCGCGCCAGTTTGCGAAGTTCCGCGATTTTGGCTTCTTCCGTCAGAATGAGGGGATCAAACATCGGAATCTCTTTGGCGTTTTGTCCCTGCTCATGTTTTCGGAAACCAAACAGATAAGTTTCATTTTGAGGACGCCAGCGATCGAAAAAGAGTTCATTCTTTTTCAGAATCGCCTGGCGCAATTCTTCCGCGCGACCGCTGGAATCAATCTTGACCTGTGCCCATCCCAAACCTTGCGCGATTGCTTCTGCGGCGCGGGCATATCCGCGCGCAGTTAGATGAATGCCGTTATCGGTTAACGGGCCGGTTTTCTTACTGTTTCCAAGCGCGTCAAAAAGAGATACGAAGGCGCAGTTCCGTGAATTCGCAATTTCCTGAAGGGCTTTCGTGTATTGAGCAAGTGTCTCGTTGTGCTTGGCAATTTCCCGAGCGTCCATACCCATTTCTTCATGCCGAATCGGGCTCAGTAAAATAAAGCGGACCTGCCGGTTTGTAGTGACGGATTGAATAGCATCCATCAGTTGGAGCATCTCCGCTTTGAATTGGGCTGCGCTTACGGCTGGTTTTTCCAGGGAACTGGCCATGCCATAACCAAGAATCACGACGGTGGGCTGAGCGGTGGCCACTTCCTCTTTGAGTTTTTCAAATCCCTTTCCCGGTTTATCGAAATCAAAACTGGCGCGAGCTGTTCCCTGGGGTGTGTCTCCGCTCCAGCCCAGATTGCGGAATTGAACATCGCGCTCCGGAAGCTGGAGTGTTAGCCGCTGTTCGATATAACCGTAAGCCCCCTCGCGTTCGATGAACGTATCGCCGATGAGAATGACTCGGTCGCCGTCTTGAAATTCGAACGGTTTTGTTGTGCCTGCGGTTGCTCCGGCCGCAAGCAAGATGGAAAGAAGATTGAGAACCAGGGCTCGACGGCCAACAGCAAAGCGGAATCGCAACTGAAGCTTCATCGCAAACAGCTTCGCCGAGAAGGCTCGGTGCTCTCAAGCCGAAATAAGCTTTCTTCGATTCGCTCTTTGTTGACCGTGCTTTACCCCATCTAATAATTATTTGAACGAACACAGGTGACGCGTAGATTAGCTCCAGAGTGAACGTGGATTTCATGGCCGTTCTGCTGATGCTCGTGCTCGGTTTTGCACTGAGCTGTGGAATTGCAATGGCGATGCTGCTATCTCGCCGGGCCCGGAGCCGGTCCTTTCCGCTTCAGTTAGTACCGCGACCGCCTGAGGACACAGGTTACCCATCGTTCAACCCCGTTCGAAGCTCTGGATTCATTGGCCGTCCCTCGTCATGGCTCGCGGTGAAAAGTCGGAATCTTCAAGCGGTTCAGTCTGCATTAGGTCTTCACAACGCCAAGCCGTGTTCGTGGGTAGAAGGCTTGGCGGGTGACGAAAAGCTTTTCATAGCACCGCCAGTGAAAGGGTGGATCATTGTGTTCGGCTCCGGGTTGCCGGAACCGAGCGACGATGTGGATGCCTGTTTTTGTTTTCTTCTCGAAATGAGTCGCAAGCTGGGGCGCATCCAATTTTTCAATGCCAGTCCGGTGTTGCATCATCATGCGTGGATCCAGGCCGAACGTAGCCGCATCATTCGCGCCTACGCATGGGCTGGACAGACTCTTTGGAATCAGGGCAAACGCACCTCCGCTGAACAGGAATTGAATCTCAAGTGCTTTGATTACACATATCCTGCACAGGCGTTGCCTTTCGGGATGCAGGAGCGCATCCAATCCAATGTGGAGAAAGTCCCGCTGCTGGCGGCGCGCTGGAGTCTTGATCCCGCGACTATTGACGAACGCTTCCTTCAGCACGAGCAGGGAGTTGCGGGCGAATGGTCGCGGCGACATTGACGCTGTGTGACGAATCTTTCGTTTTAACGCTTCAACGCTCAACAAGCGCTTGCGCAATCTTCCGTTTTTGGAGAAAGTCCACGTATCGGTTCAACAGTCTGTGGCATCGAAAGCTCATTTGGCTTATTTAACATGTAACGCTGTAACCTTCCTGCACTATGTCGCTCGAATTCGAAATCCAAAAGTATCCTAAAGATATCAAATTGAAGGACGGCTCGAAGGCCAAGCTGAGGCCGTTGCGTCAAGATGACGAAAAGGGATTTCACGAATTCTTTTCTGCTGTCCCCGAGGCAGAACGCATGTTTATCAAACACCGAGTTCAGGATCCACAGGTCATTCGCGATTGGTGCCAGAATATCGATCTTCATCGCAATCTCCCGCTGCTGGCGCATATGGACGGCAAGATCGTCGGCGACGCCACGCTGCATCAACAACTCGGCGGCTGGAAACGGCATATTGGCCGGGTCAGCGTACTCGTGTTGCCGCATTATCGGGGTCGGGGACTTGCGCGCGCGTTGATTTCCGAAATCGTCGAACTGGCGCGCAGTTTGGGTCTTGAAAAAGTTGAGGCTGAATTTATCGGAGAACAGGAAGCAGCTATTAAAATGTTTGAGTTGCTCGGCTTCAGCAAACTTCTTCGTCTCGAAGATTACGTCAAAGATATGCAGGCGATCACCCATGATTATGTGCTGATGGGTCTGCATCTTAAGACTGACGAGGAATACGCCGGGATGGAATGACTCCTGAAATCTGTCCTAATTGCGGAGCAAGCGTTCCACGGAATTCGAAGGCTTGCCCCGAATGTGGGTCAGATGAGGAGACCGGCTGGTCTGAGGCAGCGGCAAACAGTAGCGTCGCTCTTCCGGACGAGGAATTCGACTACGATGACTTTGTAAAAAAGGAGTTCGGGAGCACCAGCCCGGTGCCGCGCGGGATTAGGTGGTATTGGTGGGTGGTCGCCGTCCTGGTGCTTGTCGCTTTTCTTCTAATTTTTCTTCGATAACCCATGCACATTACTCTGGCCACCGTTTCCGGCAGCGAATGTCCCCAAACATTTCCCTTACCAGATGGAGTGCCGCCGTGCGATGATCTGGCAGCTAAAAATCTCAATAGAAATGTGCGACAATAAGAGACCAAAGTCGTTGCCTTTTGCGATTCTGCCATCAATGATCTTGCCGCTTTTTTGGTTCTGCTCTGCATTTTTATGCGTCTTTGCGGTCCTGTCCGACCTTCAAATTCCAATTAACTTTAACGTTACCGGTAACCCACGGTAACCTATGGTAACCTACGGTAACCAAATTCTTATTCGGGCATTCTGCTCCAAACTATTTTCACTCTTGCTGGCGGCTTTAGCCTTTCCTGCTCTGGCGTCGGATTGGCCCCAATTCCTGGGTCCGACTCGAAACGGAGTTTACACGGGTCCGGCGCTGGCCGCGTCGTGGCCGAAGGATGGTCCGCGGGTGGTTTGGCAACGAAAGGTCGGCGCCGGTTTTAGTGGACCAGTCGTTTCCACACGCAAATTGATCCTCTTTCATCGCATTGATGATAAAGAAATCATCGAATGTCTCGACTCGAACAATGGCAAATCTGTGTGGACTTTCGATTATCCAACCGCTTATCGCGATGATTTCGGTTTTGATGAAGGTCCGCGCGCCACACCTGCCATTGCCGACGGCCACGTTTATGCTTATGGCGCAGAAGGTGTGTTAACCTGCCTCGACCTTGCGACTGGGAAAAAGGTCTGGGGTATTAATGCCAAGAAGCAGTTGCATGCGCCCAAAGGTTTCTTTGGCATCGCTTGCTCACCTCTGGTCGAGGGCGACTCCGTGATTCTCAACGTTGGTGGCGGCGATGGCGCTGGAATCTTGGCTTTCGACAAGCTGAATGGCAAAATTTTGTGGAAGGTCAATAACGATCAGCCGAGTTATTCGTCTCCCGTCGCTGCGACCATAAACAATCGTCGTTATCTTTTCGTTTTGACTCTCGCCAACTTCGTCGGACTCGACCCTGCCAATGGAAAAATTCTATTTCAATATCCATTTCGCCCGCCCATCCGCGCCTCCGTGACTGCCGCCGCGCCGATTGTTGCGGACGATCAGGTTTTTCTTTCAGCCAGTTACGGACTCGGCGCTGCGCTTTTAAGAATTACGCCAAACGGCGCCGAAAAAATCTGGTCTGGCGATGATATCCTTTCGAATCACTATGCAACCAGCGTTTATCTAAACGGGTTTCTCTTCGGGATTCATGGCAGGACCGATCCCGGTTTCGAACCATCGGCAAGTCTTCGTTGTGTCGAACTCAAGACTGGCAAGGTGCGCTGGCAAGAAGACAATTTCGGCGCGGCCACACTCACGCTCGCCGGGGATCAATTGTTCATCCTGACCGAAAAAGGCGAACTGATTCGCGCCCCGGCCACGCCGTCTTCATTCAAACCGCTCGATCGGGCGCAGGTTTTGCCGACTCAAGTCCGCGCTCATCCGGCGCTCGCTGACGGCCTCTTCTACGCCCGTAGCAAAGACAAATTGGTATGTCTGGACCTTCGGGGTCCCAAGTAAGGGGATGATCGCGTTTTTTGGGTGGAGGGCTGTAAAATCGCGAAATTCGAAATTCGAACTCAAAATGCCTGTAAGCGGTTTCGAAATTGTAGGCGCTGAGGTGACGAGGTGGAGAGCCTCGGGTTTTCGGGGAAATCCGCCTCCTCATATCGGCGGCTACACGGAAAATGAAATCGCGAAACCGCTTCCAGGAACTGGTTAAAGGCGACGTTGAAGAAGCGGCATAGACTTGCTACTGTCGGTATGCATGACAACTCTGGCCACGACTCCGCCTCCCGCCGAAAAGTTCACCGCGCCGAAAGTCGCCGTCGCGAGCCAGCGACTGATGTCGGTTGATGCGCTGCGTGGCTTCGATATGTTCTGGATTATCGGCGCGGATTCGCTTGTGACCGCATTGCACCGGCTCAGTCCGAACAAGCCCACTGAATTTCTTGCAAATCAACTCGAACATGCCGATTGGCAAGGCTTTCATTTCTACGATCTGATTTTTCCACTCTTCGTCTTTCTGGTCGGCGTCTCGATTGTATTTTCACTATCGAAAACCATTGAACGCGCAGGAAAAGCGGATGCGATTAAACGGGTCATT
>Ga0207674_10002015_pt1 | contig 25797 bp, 26 predicted proteins | sample KBSCornC72_FD_184303 | JGI IMG/M metagenome (GOLD analysis project Ga0207674, IMG submission 184303) | Corn rhizosphere microbial communities from Kellogg Biological Station, Michigan, USA - KBS Corn C7-2 (SPAdes) (version 2) | ecosystem: Host-associated > Plants > Roots > Rhizosphere > Soil ...
AGGACGAGATCGCCCAGAAAGTTCCCAACCTCAAGAACACCCGCATCATCTGCCGCTCGGGCGATCCGACCGACCTGGGCGACCTGCAGATCACCAGCCCGCATGCCAGCCGCTCGATCATCGTCGTTTCGCCCGAAGGCGAGGAGGACCCCGACAGCCGCGTCATCAAGACCGTGCTGGCGCTGGTCAACGACCCCAAGCGTCGCAAGGCGAAGTACCAGATCGCCGCCGAAATCCGCGACGCCAAGAACGGCGATCTGGCGCGCGTCGTCGGCGGCGACGAGGTGCAGCTGGTGCTCGCCGACGAGCTGATCGCCCGCATCGTCGTCCACTCCTCGCGGCAATCCGGGCTGAGCGCGGTCTACTCCGAGCTGTTGGATTTCGACGGCTGCGAGATCTACACAGCCGAGCAAAAGGCCATCGAAGGCTCGACCTTCGGCGACGCGCTGATGGCCTATGACGGCTGCGCGCTGATCGGCCTCTGCGACACCTCCGGCAAGGTCTATCTCAATCCGCCGATGGAGACCCAGATCCAGCCCGGCATGAAGGCCATCATCATCGCCGAAGACGACGACACGATCAAAGTCACCGCCAATCCGCTCAATGTCGATCATGCGGCCATTACCCTCTACCGCCGACAGGAGAAGACCGCCGAGCGCACCCTGATGCTGGGCTGGAACCGCCGCGGCCCGATGATTGCGTTCGAGCTCTCCCGCTATGTCGCGCCCGGCTCGGTGCTGACCATCGCCGCCGACACGCCTGAGCTGCAGGACGAGGTCGGCGCGCTGATGATCTCGGGCAGCAATCTCCAGGTCGAATACGGCGTCGTCGACACCGCCAGCCGCGCGGCTCTCGAAGGGCTCAATGTCCCCTCCTACGATCACGTCCTGGTGCTGGGCTATTCCGACCACATGGATCCGCAGGCGACCGACACCCGCACGTTGGTGACGCTCCTGCACCTGCGCAAGATCGCCGAGACCTCCGGCAGCCACATCAATGTGGTGAGCGAGATGATCGACGTGCGCAACCGCGAGCTCGCCGAGGTCACCCGCGCCGACGATTTCGTCGTGTCCAACAAGCTGGTGAGCTTGATGCTGGCGCAGGCCAGCGAAAACGAGAACATCGGCGCCATCTTCGCCGATCTGCTCGACGAGCAGGGCAGCGAGATCTACATGCGCCCCGCCGACTCCTATCTCGAGCTCAACCACCCCATGACCTTCTACACCGTCACCGAAGCCTGCCGCCGCCGCGGCGAGGTGGCGATCGGATATGTCAAGAAGTCGAAGGCCGACCCGGACGACCCCCGCAACATGGGCGGCGTCGTGGTGAACCCCAAGAAGTCGGAAACCCTGAGCTACGAAGCCGGAGATCGGATTATCGTTCTAGCGCGGGAATGACGGCGCGGGAGAGGTGCAGCTGGGGAGGACCCGACTGCGCACGCTAGCGCGAACTGACAAAACCCATCACCGCCTGCCGCCACGCCTCCGGCGCGTCGAGGTCCGCGCAGTGCCCGCCACCCTTCAACTCCACCACCCTGGCCCGTCGGCGTGCCACCCGCAGCGTGCTCCACATCGTCCAGCCCACCAGCCAGTCCTTGCGACAGTCGAGCAGAAGCATCGGCGTGTGTGCCCCCTCGACCAGCGGCCGCAGGTCATACCCCGCCACCACGCCGGCGATGGCCGCGATCACGTCCGGCCGCGTCGCGACGATGCGTTCGGCCACGTAGCGTCGGGTCGGCCCATGCCGCGACACCAGCCAGCTCATCATCCAGGCGATGAGGCGAGGTCGCAGCCACCAATAGCTGAGCTTCACCCAGAACTCGGCGAAACGCCCATTGAGCCCGATGCGGTACGATGTGCCGTATGTGGTTAGACTGAGGAACCGGCCGGCCGGCAGCAGGCTCAGCCCGACAATGCCGCCCAGCGAGTTGCCCACCCAGTGCACCTTGTCGACGCCGGCATCGGCGAGCATCGCCAGCTGGTCGGCCCCGAACCGCGCCAGCGTGAACGTCTCGCGGCCGACCACCGTCGGCACGCCCGAGCGCGCGTGTCCGCGCAGGTCGGGTGTCAGCACGCGGTAGCCCTTCGCCACGAAGGCCTGCGCGGTCTCGCGGAACTGCCCGCCTTCCATGGTGAGGCCATGGCACAGCACCACCGGCACGCCGTCGGCCGGCCCCACATCGTCATAGACGATCCGCACTCCATCATCGGCGACAAAGCTTCGTTCGGTCACGCGTGCCGCTCCCAGAACTGGAGCAGGGTCGTGCGAAACGTCTCCGGGACGTCGAGATTGGCACAGTGCCCGCCGAGCGGCAGCTCGACCAGGGTGAAATTGGGGCGGCCGCGCATCGCCGCAATCGTGCCACCGAGCCCTGAGTTGACGGCCAGGTCGCGGCCGCCGCGCAGCATCAGGATTGGCAGCGTGGCGCGGCTCGCTTCGCCGATGAGGTCGTAGCGGGTGAGCACGCCCGCCAGCATCGCGGTCACGCGGTAGCGCGTCTGCGACAGGACGCGCTTGAGCACCGCCCGCGCCGCTGGATTGGGGCTCGTCGAGTTGGCCGTGAGCGTCGCGAACAGCCGCTGCCCCAGCACGGCGCGCCCCGCGGTGATGGCGTGATGCCCGCCGAGCCGGGGCAGGCCGATGGCATAGAGTGTGCCGAAGGTCGTCAGCGTTCGGAACCGGTCCTGCCGCAGCATCGCCAGCGCCGCGATACCGCCCAGCGAATTGCCCACCCAATGCACCTTGCCGACCTTGGCGTCGTCCAGCATCCGCGTCAGATCGGCCGCGAACCGCTCGATGCCCAGCGCCGCCGGCACCAGCGGCTGCGGTGTCGCCGAGCGGCCATGCCCTCGCAGGTCCGGCACGAGCACGCGGAAGCCGGCGTCTGCGAAGAAAGCGGCATCGGCCTCGAACTGCTCGGCCGCCGCGGCGAGACCATGGCACAGCACCACCGGCACGCCGTCGCGCGGCCCGACGTCGTCGTAGACGATGCGCACGCCATCCGCCGTGTTGAAGCTTCGCTCGGTCACAGCCCCATCTCGTGCATCACCCAATCGCGGAACAACGTCACCTTGCGCGGCACGCGCCGGAGCGTGCTGGTGATGAACCAATAGTCGAACGTCGTTTCAACGACAACGTCGAACGGCCGCTTCAGCTGCCCGGCGGCCACCGCGTCCTCGCTCATGCGATCCACTGCCAGCAGCACGCCCTGGCCGGCGATCGCCGCGTCGAAGGCCAGCGACGGATCGGAGTAGCGCGGTCCGCTGAGCTTGGGCATCGCCAGCCCGACCGCTTCGAACCAGTGGCTCCAGCTCAGCATTGTCGCCGTGTCTTCGATCACGGGCACCTGGGTCAAGTCTTCCGGCCGTCGCAGCTCACCGGTGAGCTCCGGGGTCGCCACCGGCCGGAAGGCGCGGCAGTTGAGCGGCGTGACGCGGACGTCGGCCCATTTGCCTTCGCCGAAGCGGATGGCGCAATCGACATCGGTGCGCGCCAGATCCACCGTCTTTGCTGTCGCCAGCAGTCGGAACTCGAGCTCGGGATGCGCCGCCGCGAACTGCGGCAGCCGCTTGATCAGCCAGCGCGCCGCGAACACGCTGCCCATCGTCACCGTCAGCACATGGTCGTCGCTGCGCTGCATCGCCTGCGTGGCATCGAGCAGCATGGTAAAGCCGCCGGTGAGCTGACCGCGCACCGCCTCGAGCTCGGCGGTCGGTCTGAGGCCCTGCGCCGTCCGGTCGAACAGCTCCACACCCAGCCGCGCCTCCGCCCGCCGGATGTGCTGGCTCACGGCGCCGATGGTCACCCCCAGTTCGTCGGCCGCCGGCTTGAGCGCGCCGGTCCGTGCGACGATCTCGATCGCGCGCAGCGCATTCAGCGGGACAGGGAACCGATCCATATAGATTATCTATAGTGTCGAGGAGCTCTTGTCGATTGTGTGGCCTGCAAATCAGGCCGATCTTTGGCTGGAAGGGAGATCAAAGATGAAGACAATATTGAACCATCTGACCCAGCTTCTGCTCTGGCTCACCGAGGTCGATCAGCCCGCCGCGCCGCATTTGACCCCCGCCGATTGGGCCGACCTGCCCACCTACCACGAGCCCGCGCCGCGTTCATGACGAGTTCATCGAGCCCGGGGCAAAAGCCCGCCCCTACCAAAGAAAGGACGCCATCATGAAGATCATCTCGGTCTTTATCCGCAGCAGGAAGAAGTCGCAGGCCCCGCGTCGCCGCATCGACACGGTCGAGCTGGTGAACAACTGGACCACCCGTGACTGGGCCGACCTGCCGGTCCACCACCCGCGCCAGGACTGACCGCCGAATTTCTGCAGCGCGCACGGCATGCACCGTGCCGCTTCCATGGAGTCATTCCCGCGAAAGCGGGAACCTCCGTTTTCGGCGACCGGTGCGGACCAAACGGAGGTCCCCGCCTTTCGGTGCGATGACCGCGCGACTGGGAGGCATCGAGCCCACCCGTCAGCAAGACGCCGACATCGCCGCCCCTACTGGCACAGCCGCGTCGTGCACATCTTGCCATGGCAGGCGAGATCGAGATGCATGTTGTTCTGGTGGAAGCTGTCGGCGTCGGGCGACAGCACCGTCATGAAATGCGTGCACGCCGAGTCGCGTGCAAAGTGCAGGATGTCGCGACCCTGCTCAGGTGTTCCGTTGAACCCGGGGTCGATCGCGATCGTGCGCCCATCCTCGAGCACAAAGCCCATCACGTCGAGCGCGTCGGCAAACGAGTGAAAGCTGAGGTTGCCCTCCTTGGCATGGTCGACATTGCGGCACTCGTAGTTGGTGCTGAGGCTGATCGACTTGATCCGCGTCTTGTCATGCGCGAACAGATAGCTGTCGACCTCTCCGATCCACTCCGGGAACGCCGTCGCCATGCCGCAATCGGTGGTCACCGTCGCGTTGAGCGGGATCGAGCGGCCATTTGCGTTGATCGCGCTCACCGCCAGCGGCGACTGGATCCCGCACTGGCCCTCATGGATCGGTGGCAGCGACTTGGCCGTCACCTTGCCCTCCATGACCGCCGGGCATGCGACCTGGTAGTCGCGCGGCGGCGCCGCGGGTTCGGCCGGGGCTTCCGACGATGACGAGGATGACGAATTTATCGCCTCGGACGACGCGGACGAGCTCGCCGGTTCGCTCGATGATGCCTCCGCGGACGATGGCATCGGCTGCTCCGACGAACTCTGCAGCTGCGGCGGCCGCTCGCGCGGCAGCGGCACTGCATCCTTGCTGGCGGCAGGCGCGGGACGTTCGCGCGGCAAGGGAATGTTGCTTGCTGCCACCGCCATGGCGGGCGGCACGAGCAGCAGGGCGAGGAGCAGGGCGCGGTTCAGCATTGTCGCCCAACGCCTGCGCCCGCCGCCGGGTTGCCGGATCTCCCCCAGTGAACTCGGTCCATTTGATTGTCGCCCCCGGGAACCGCCTGCTAGGAAAGGCAAAAGCAAGGGCGCGGGAGGGACTATGCACGCAAAATCACTGAGCAACATCGGCTTGGCGGCCGTCCTGATGACAGGAACAGCGTTCGCCGCCGAGATCCCGCCCGGCCACGACCAGGTCATGGGCCAGCAGTTCCACATCACCGCCCAAGGCTTGCCCGAACCCGGTGCCACGCCCTCGGCCGACCGGCCCCCAACCACCATCCCGCGTGGTGATCACCTGCCCTTCGTGCCCGAAGGCTTCAAGGTCCAGCTCGTCGTCCAGGGCCTCGACGCGCCGCGGCGCCTCCTCGTCCGCGACGACGGCCCGATCTTCTTCACCCAGCAGCAGCTCGGTCGCATTCTCAAGCTGCAGGACATCGACGACGACGGCGCCGCCGACAAAGGCGGCCTGGTGATGGAGGGCGCGCTCAATCCCTTCGGCATCGCCACCATTCCGACCGGCGAGCTCAAGGGCGACCTGCTGCTCGCCGACCAGGACGCGGTCTATCGCCTGCCGCTCCAGACTCGTGGCTTCGACTTCTTCCAGGTGACGCCCAACGGCGCCTTCGGCGATCCGATCGGCCATCTCGCCCATCCGCTGGCGCTCGACCCCAACACGGCCGACATCTATGTCGGCTCCGGCTCGATGAGCAATGTCGCCGAGGGCGAGCCGCCGATGAAGGCGACGATCCTGAAGTTCAGCCCCGATGGCAAGTCGCAGTCGATCTTCGCTGTCGGCCTCCGCAACGTCACCGGAATGGCGTTCCAGCCAGGCAGCAACAGCCTCTACGTCGTCAACATGGAGCGCGACGGCATGGGCGACGAGCTGGTGCCGGATTTCCTGACAAAGGTCGAGCAGGGCGACAATTTCGGCTGGCCCTACCAGTATATCGGCGGCCACGTGCAGCCCGAGTTCCAGAACAAGGGCATGAAGCTCGCCGCCGCCAAGGTGCCCGACGTGCTGTTCGAGGCGCATTCGGCCCCGCTCGACCTCGCCTTCATCCCCGACAGCTGGCCGCAGAAGTATCGCGGCAGCGCGGTGGTGGCGCTGCATGGCTCATGGAATGCCGCGGGCCCGCGCGGCTACAAGCTGGTGCTCGTCCCCTTCAAGGACGGCAAGCCCGACGGGACCTACGAGAACTTCATGACCGGCTTCTGGGTCTCGGGCACCGGACCCGCCGAAGTCTGGGGCCGTCCAGCGGCGCTTGCCTTCGACCACGACGGCTCGCTGCTTGTCGCCGACGACCTCGGCAACACCCTCTGGCGCGTCATCCCGCCCAAGAGCTGAGGCTGCAGCGGCGGCCGCCAGGGCCGCCGCCCCGATGTGCGCCTACAATCCCAGCAGTCCGCGCCGTGCCCACAGCACGAACAGCGACAGCGCCAGGAGGATCAGGTTGATGGGCAGAGATCTGGCCGTCTCGCCGCGCCGTCCGTGAAAACCGATAGCGAGGATCTGGACCAGGCTCAGCCCGGCCGCCGCCAGCGGCGTCAGCCACGCCAGGATGAAGGTCAGCACCGGCAGGACCACGCCGAGCGCACCGGCGATCTCCGCCACGCCGACGAAGCGCACCAGAGCTGGGGGGACGTCGCCCGGCCACACCATCATCTTGGCGAGATCGGGGATCGGCCGGAATGCCTTCATGACGCCGGCCATGCCATAGGCGAGAACGAGCAGCGCGGTCGCCACCCACACCCAGAAATCGAGGCTCGTGAACATGTCGATTGTCCTCTGGGATCAGTGCGTGACGACGATCTTGCCGTGCGGAGCGGTCGCCAGCGCGCTGTGCGCGGCGCTGAGCTCGGCCAGCGGGAAGGTCTTGGCGATCGGAATCTGGAGCTCGCCGCGCGCCGCCGCATCGACGATGGCCTTGAGCTTGGCGGGGTTGTCCTGCGTCCAGATCGAGGCGACCTTGACCCGCTCGCCCGGATTGGCTTCCGGTGGCGTTTGCACCACGCTGGCGACCGTGCCGCCATCCTTGACCAGCGCCGGCACCTTGGCCGCCACCGCCGGGGCTGCGCTGACCGCATGATCGAACTGGGCGCCGCTCGCGGTATCGATGTCGATCGCTTCGCCCGCCAGGGCTCTGCCCTCGTCGAGGCGCGACGCGCGCACTCCGGCCACGGCCACGGCGCCGAGCTCCTTGAGGTACTGCACCGCCGCGCGACCGACTGCGCCCAGCGCCCCGGCCACCAGCACCCGCTGCCCCGGCGTCACGCCCAGTGCATCCACCGCGTCACGGCCGGTGAGGCCGACCAGTGGCAGCGTCGCTCCTGCCTCGAAGCTGAGATTAGCCGGGAGCCTTGCGAGCCCGGCGACCGGCACGATCGCCTTCTCGGCATGCGCCCCGGCGCCGTTGATCGGCAGGTGCCCGACCACGCGGTCACCGACGGCGAAGCCCGTCACACCCTCGCCCAGCGCCGTGATCGTCCCCGCGGCATCGATCCCCTGGATCGCCGGCAGGTCCATCGGCGTGTACTGCTTCATGTAGCCCTGGCGGATGTAGAGATCGACCGGATTGAGGCCCGACGCGGCCACCTCGATCACCACCTCGCCGGCCTTCGGCGTGGGCTCGGGGGCGTCCTCGAGCCTGAATTGGTTGACATCCCCATAGTCTTGCAGACGTACGGCCTTCATCGGTCTATGCTCCAATTGCACCACAATTCGATACGATAGGGTTCACTATCGTATCGGTGATACGATATGGATCATTCTCGTATGGAGGTCAACTGCCAGTGAAGGATTGGCCGGCCGAACATCCCAAGGCCAAGCTGATGGCCCGCAAGCGTGCGCAGATCCTTGCGGCGGCGCGCGATGCGTTCCTTCGCCTGGGCTACGAGGGCAGTTCGATGGAGGCGATCGCGGCCGGTGCCGACGTCTCGATCATGACCCTGTACCGCCACGCCGAGAGCAAGGACGACCTGTTTGCCGCCGTCATTGCCAGCGCCTGCGATCCCAATGATCCGGCCGAGCAGGCCGAATTCACGCGGTTGATGACCAAACCCTTCGGCGAGATGCTGGTGGCGCTCGGGATGATCTCGCAGCACCGCCTCGCGGCGCCAGAGACCGTGGCGCTGATGCGTGTGGTGATGTCGGAGACCGCGCGCTTCCCCGAGCTCGGCGACCTCGCCTATCGCGGCTTCGTCGGCAACCTCGAGCAGATGATGGTCGCCGTGTTCGGCCAGCGCGAGGAATCGGCGGCCCTCAGCCTGCCGGCCCGTCGCCGCCTGGCGAGCCTTTTTCTCGATCGACTGGTCGGCGCCGACATGCTGCGCATCCTGCTCGGCCTCAGCGGCATCTCCCCGCACGAGCAGAAGCAGCGTGCCGAGCGCGCGCGCGACGAGACTCTCAAGGCGATCGAGAGCGAGCTGGCGTCTGCCAACGCCGATGGCCGCCGCACCGGCTGATCAGCCTTTCGCCTTGGCGTAGGCCAGAAGCTCCGGCCGGTACTCGAAATGCATGGTGTCGTAGTGATACCAGCGCCCGCCCCAGATGAAGCCATACTTTTCGAACAGCGCCGCAATCGCCAATGGAATTCGGTTCTTGTAGGGGATCGTGCCCTTCACCGGCCTGGCCCAGCGCCAATAGTCCGAATAGCCGACATTGATGTCGAGCGCGATCCCGAATGAATGCTCGCTGAGCTGCCTGGTGCCGGCGATGAACCGCCAGTTGAAGCCGCCGCCGGGCTTGAGCCCGTATTTGCCCAGCGCCGTGTCGTCCTGCAGCTCGTCCGAGACCTTGCCGGTCAGCCCGTCGATGCCGAATACACGGGTCATCTGCACGCTGCCGCCCTTGAGTCTGGGCAGCCACTTGACGCTCACCACCCTGGCCGCGACCGCCTTGGCGCTATCGCCATAGAGCTTCTTGAAGAATGCTTCGTTGCGCACCCGTCCCGGATCGAAGTCGGTAGCCGGCACCAGCGGTCCCTGCGCAGCGCCCGGATAGACGTAGTGGAACATGTCCTCGATGTCGGGCGCGGCCAGCAATTCCTCCGCCGACTTCGCCTTGCCGTCGTCCCAAACCATCGTCGTGCCGTCGGTCCAGGTGACTGTATTGCTCGCGATAGTGAACAAACCCGGATAGGCCGCGATCAGCGCGGCCTTTGCCGCGACCTGGTTCACGCCGTCATCGGCCTGTGCTGCACCAAGGGTGCCCAGCAGGATCGCTACCGCCGAAACGCTCCGCCACATGGTCCTCATCCCTTCACGAACGCCTTGGCGATGGTCTTCATTGCCAGCGTCAGTTCGTCGGCATTGGGCGTGCCCTTGGGGTCGAGCAGATATTGCACGGTGATGCCGCTGATCAGTGCCAGCAGCAATCCGCCTACGGCACGGCGAGTCTTGGCGTCGATCTTGTCGAGATCGAGGAAGTCGTCGGGCAGCTCGTTGCGCACCTCGATATAGGTTTCGGCAAAGATCGCCTTGAGGTCCTCGGAACGCTCGGCCCGCGTCGCGATCTCGAAGCTCGCCAGGAGCAGCGGCCGGTCCGTCTCGAACAGCTTGAAGAGCGCCCTCCATACGGCACGGAATTTCGCCTCCGAACCGACCACGCCCGGCTGCGACGCAGCGCCTTCGAACTTGCCGCCCCACTCTCCCATCATCTCGATCATCGCCTGCGTCAGCAGTGTGTCGAGCGAACCGTAGTGATAGCCGATCGAGGCAAGATTGGTTTTGGAGGCGGCGACGATGTCGCGCGCCGTGGCGTTGGCGTAGCCGCGCTCGACCAGCACCTGTTTGGCTCCCGCCAGCAGATCTTCCTTGTGTCCCATGTCCTCTCGTACTCCACCGCCTCTGCAAAATCCATACGTACGTATACATCTGCTAGACAAACGTATTATACAGACGTATGAATCTGGCAACGCCAACGCACGAGGTGCTGCCATGACTGCCCCAAAAGCCCGTTCCGTCCTGATCTCGGGCGCCAGTGTCGCCGGACCCGCTCTGGCGTTCTGGCTCGGTCGCTTCGGCTACGACGTCACCGTCGTCGAGAAGGCGCAAAGCCTGCGCCAGGGCGGCTACGCCGTCGATTTTCGGGGCACGTCGATGGAGGTGCTGCGCCGCATGGGCCTGCTCGAGGTCGTCAAGGCCGAAGCGACCGAAATGGGCGACATGTTCTACGTCAACGCCAAGGGCAAGCCGACCGTCCGCATGCCGTCGGCGGCCTTCTCGGGCGAACTGGAGATCATGCGCGGCGACTTGGCGCGCATCCTTTACGACGCCACCAAGGCCGACACCCGCTACCTCTTCGGCGACTCGATCGCCGCCATCGACGATCACGGCGACGGCGTCACCGTCGGTTTCGAATCGGGCGCGTCCGGTGACTTCGACCTCGTTGTCGGCGCCGACGGCGTCCACTCCAATGTCCGCTCCCGCGTCTTCGGCGACGAACGTCAGTTCGTCCGCGACCTCGATATGTGCGTCTCGATCTTCACCGCGCCCAATCGGCTCGCTCTCGACTACTCGGGACGCCTGTTCAGCGCTCCGGGTACCGTCGCCGGCATCTACAGCGCCCGCCATAACACCGAGGCGCGGGCGATGTTCTACTTCAAGGCCGGCGCCGAGGAGATGGCTTGCCGCGAGCCGGGCCAGCAGAAGGCTATCGTCCGCCGCGCCTTCGCCGGTCAGGGCTGGGTCGTGCCGCAGCTGCTGTCCGACATGGACACCGCGCCCGACTTCTATTTCGACTCGATCAGTCAGGTGGAGCTCGGGCACTGGTCGAGGGGCAGGGTGGTGCTGCTCGGCGATGCTGCAAGCTGCGCTTCGCCGCTCTCGGGCATGGGCACCGGCATCGCTGTCGTCGGCGCCTACGTTCTGGCCCACGAGCTCGCCGCCTCCCGGAGCCACGACGAGGCGTTCGCCCGCTATCAGGAGATCCTGACGCCCTTCGTGCAAAAGAGTCAGAAATTCGCCCGGGATGCGGCAAGGAGCGGTTTCGCTCCCGGCAGCCGCCTCGGTATCCTCCTGCGTGACCTGGTGATGCGCGTCGTAATCCCGCGCCTGCCCGTCGAGATGATGCTGAAGGAAGTCCTCGCCGCCGCCAACGCGGTCAAGCTCAAGGACTACGGCATGCAGTGGGCGTGAGGTCTCGGCTGACGACGAGGAAGCCCGCGATCGGCTCCCTCCCCTCCGCCCAAGGCGTGGGGGAGGACCGACTGTGGACTCTGTTAGTTCGTCGACTTCACCGTCAATCCACCGTGGATCTTGATGCTGCCCAGCGACTTGCCGCCGTGGGTTTGCTGCGGTGCCGGCGGCGTGCCTTGGCATGGCGCATCGGGATTCTGCGAGCAGTCGTACTCGTCCTTGGTGTTCGGGTTCGAGCAGTGCAGGATGCCGCTGTCGACGGCCTTGCAGCCGAATCCGTTCGCCGTGAGGATCTTGAGCGTCGGCGCATTGTTCTTGTCGGCATAGGCCGGCAGTGAACTCAGGCTCAGCAGCAGTGTCGCCGCGATGATGATCCGGTGCATGGCCATCATCCGTGGTTCTGCATGACGCCGTTGCGCAGCACGGCGCCCGGCAGCTTCGGCTTGGTACCGCCCTTCATCGGGGCCGGCCCGCATGACGACGTGTCGCACCATTGTTCCTTTTCGCCCGGCTTGGTGCACGACCAGAAGCCGGTGGCAACGACAACGCAGGTCCAGCCTTCGGCCTCGAGGTCGGATTTGCTCTTGGCGGTGCCGAATGTGCCGTTGTTCATGGCGAACGCCGGGGAGCTGGCCGCCATGGTGATGAGCAAGGTGGCCGAGGCGAGGACCGCAAGGATCGATTTGGTCGATGAGGTGGTCATTTTCGAAGTCTCCATTGTGGGGGTATGGGATCGATGGAGACACCTTGCGGCCGCACAGCTGAGCCGATCCTGAACGGCCGGTTCAGCGGTATGTCGGTACGGTTGAGGCCAGCAGCCCTCAGTAGAATATTGCTATAGCGTGACGCGCACAGGTCGCGACCTCGCCGGAACGCCGAAGCGACTGTTACCCGGGACCGAAAAAACTCCCGGAAAACGTGCAAAAGCCCGTTCCAGTCACCCGCGGACGTTTATCCTGCCTTCCAGACTGCACTGAGACGTGCCTATTGTGTGCGGTGTTGGCGGGGAGGGGCGTCCAACCCGCCGGTAACTCGGAGGCAAGCTCATGCTTGAGGAATTCAAGAAATTCGCCCTGCGCGGCAATGTCGTCGATCTCGCCATCGGCGTGATCATCGGCGCCGCCTTCGGCGCCATCGTCGCCTCGCTCGTGGCCGATATCATCATGCCCATTATCGGCGCGATCACCGGCGGCCTCGATTTCTCGAACTACTATATTCCGCTGTCGTCCAAGGTGACGGCCGGTATGGCCTATGTCGATGCCAAGAAGGCCGGTGCCGTTCTCGGCTACGGCACCTTCATCACCGTGGCGATCAATTTCATCATCATCGCCTTCGTGCTGTTCCTGGTCATCCGCGGCATCAACATGATGACGACCCGCAACAAGAAGGAAGAGGCCGCCGCGCCGCCCCCGCCGCCGGCGGCCGATGTCGTCCTGCTCGGCGAAATCCGCGATCAGCTCGTCGCCCTCAACAAGAAGAGCTGAGGCGATCACCGGGCTCGATGGAGCCCCGTGATGCGCCTCACCCACGGGTCATTCCCGCGCAAGCGGAAACCTCTGTTCTCGATCGTGAGATCAACGACGGAGGTCCCCGCTTTCGCCGGGATGACTCGGCGGTTGGGGCGAATGAATCGCTCGGTATCAAGCTACAGTCCGACCCGCGCCATCTGCGCCGGCGAATAGCGGTCGCCCTTGACCTCGATGCCGCCAAGCACGGCCTCGATCTGGGTGAGGTCTCTGGCGCTCAGCGTCACCTCCGCGGCCCCCAGGTTCTCCTCGAGCCGGTGCAGCTTGGTGGTGCCCGGGATCGGAACGATCCACGGCTTTTGCGCCAGCAGCCACGCCAGTGCGATCTGCGCCGGTGTCGCGCCCTTCGCCCTGGCGATGCGCCCGAGCTCGTCGACCAGCCGCTGGTTCGCCGCGCGGTTCGCTTCGTCGAAGCGCGGCACGGTGTTGCGGAAGTCCGTGCTGACGAATTGCGTGTCGACACTGATCGTGCCGGTCAGGAATCCCTTGCCCAGCGGGCTGAACGGCACGAAGCCGATGCCCAGCTCCTCGAGCGTCGGAACGATCTCGGCCTCCGGCTCGCGGAACCACAGCGAATATTCGCTCTGCAGCGCCGCCACCGGCTGCACTGCATGCGCCCGCCGTATCGACTTGGCGCTCGCCTCCGACAGGCCGAAGTGCTTCACCTTGCCCTCGGCGATCAACTCCTTGACCGTCCCGGCGACCTCTTCCATCGGCGTGTTGGGGTCGACCCGGTGCTGATAGTAAAGATCGATGTAGTCGGTCCTCAGCCGCTTCAGCGACCCGTCCACCGCCTCCCGGATGCGCTTGCGGCTGCTGTCGACGCCGCCCGGTGCCCCATTCGCGTCATAGGCGAAGCCGAACTTCGTCGCGATCACCACCTGGTCGCGCATCGGCTGCAGCGCTTCGCCCACCAGATCCTCGTTCTTGAACGGTCCATAGACCTCGGCGGTGTCGAAGAACGTCACGCCGCGGTCGAACGCGTCGCGGATCAACCGGATCCCATCCGCCCGCTCCATCGGCAGCCCATAGGACTGGCTGATCCCCATGCACCCATACCCGATCGCCGAAACCTCGAGGCCGCCCTGGCCCAGTTTGCGCTTCTGCATTGCACTCTCCTTAGCGGTTGACCCAGCTCGCCTGCCTGGCGGCATAGCGCTCGCCCTGCACCGCGATGCCCGACAGGGCCGCGTCGATGCGCTCGAGATCGTCCGGCGTGAGCACGACCTCTGTTGCCGCGATATTCTCGTCGAGGCGATGGAGCTTGGTCGTCCCCGGGATCGGCACGATCCAGGGGCGCTGCGCCAGCAGCCACGCGAGTGCAATCTGCGGTACCGTGACGGCCTTGTCGGCCGCAATCGACGCGACGGCATCGATGATCGCCTGGTTCGCCGCACGCGCCTGGGGAGCGAAACGCGGGATGGTGTTGCGGAAGTCGTCCTTGTCGAACACCGTGCTCTTGTCGATTGTGCCGGTGAGGAAGCCGCGGCCCAGCGGGCTGAACGGCACGAAGCCGATGCCCAGTTCCTCGACCACCGGCAGCACGGTCTCTTCGGGCTCGCGCCACCACAGCGAATATTCGCTCTGCAGCACCGCCACCGGCTGCACCGCATGCGCCCGCCGAATGGCCTCGGGGCCGGCTTCCGAAAGGCCGAAATGCTTGACCTTGCCCTCCGCGATCAGCTCCTTGACGGTTCCGGCGACGTCCTCCATCGGAACGTCGGGGTCGATGCGGTGCTGGTAGAGGATGTCGATCCGGTCCGTCTGCAACCGCTTCAGTGAGGCCTCGGCGACATCACGGATGTGCTGCGGCCGGCTGTCCGTCCCGCTCTTGGCACCGGCGGCATCGATCCTGATGCCGAACTTGGTGGCGATCACCACCTGATCGCGGATCGGCGCGAACGCTTCGCCCAGCACCGTCTCGTTGGTGAATGGGCCATAGGCCTCGGCCGTGTCGAAGAAGGTGATACCGCGCTCGACCGCCGCCCGCAGGAACCGAATTGCGTCCGCGTCGGCCATCGGCCGCCCATAGGACTGGCTGATTCCCATGCAGCCCAGTCCGATCGCCGAAACCTCGAGGCCACTGCGGCCCAGCATGCGCTTTTGCATCGGTCTCTCCTCAGGCCTCGGGAATGACACGGCTGAATGTTTCGAGCGTGATCTTGTCCGGATCGGGACCGCCACGGACCCCCGTGTCGAGGGCGTCGATGGCCGCGAGTTCGCTCGCCGACAGGTCGAAGTCGAAGACCGCGAAGTTCTCGGCCATGCGCGCGGGCTTGGTTGATTTCGGGATCACCGACCGACCTTCCTGCAAATGCCAGCGCAGCATCACCTGTGCCGCCGATTTGCCGTGTACCCGGGCAATCTCGAGCAGCGTGGCGTCATCCAGCGTACTCTTGTTGCTGCCGCGATAGAACGTAATCCCACCGATCGGCGACCAGGCCTGTGTCAGGATGCCATGCTGCGTACCAAGCTGCTGCAAGGCCTTCTGCTGGAAATAGGGATGGACTTCGATCTGGTTCACCGCAGGCACGATTTTGGCTTTGCCGAGCAGGCGTTCGACGTGCCCCGGCATGAAGTTGCTCACTCCGATGGCGCGCACCTTGCCATCGGCCAGCAACCGCTCGAGCGCACGATACGCTTCCAGGGTCCGATCGAAGGCGGACGACAGCGGCTGGTGCAGCAGCAGCAAGTCGATCTGCTCGACTCCCAGCTTGCCGGCGCTCTTGTCAAAGGCGTGCAGCGTCTCGTCGTAGCCGTAGTCGTTGATCCAGATCTTGGTCTCGAGGAACACCTCGCCGCGGCGCAGGTCCGAGCGGCGGATGGCGTCGCCCACGCCGCGTTCGTTGCCGTAGGACGCGGCCGTGTCGATGTGGCGGTATCCGACCCGCAGGGCTTCCTCGACCGCAGTCGCGGTTTCATCGGGGGGCGTCTGGAATACACCGAACCCAAGCGCCGGCATTTGCACGCCATTGTTCAGCGTGAGAATCGGCGTGGCTTGCACCTGGTCCATCTTGAGTACCTCGGAAATTGCGATGCTGCCGATGTAAACCTCGCGCGCGCGCCCGATTAGCCTGTAGAAACGGCATGAACTTGTGACTAGAATTCACAAATGCCGCGCGAAAACATCACCGATCTGCTGGCCTTTGTTACCGTCGCCAATGAGCGGAGCTTCACCCGCGCCGCCGCCAGGCTCGGCGTTTCGCCCTCGGCGCTGAGCCACACCATTCGCCGCTTCGAGGAGCGTCTGGGGCTGCGCGTCCTCGCTCGCACCACCCGCAGCGTGTCGCTCACCGAGGCCGGTGAGCGCCTGCTCAATGCCGTCGGTCCGCGCCTCAGCGAGATCGACGCCGAGCTCGAGGCCCTAACGGAATTGCGCGACAAGCCGGCCGGCACTATCCGCCTCAGCGCCGGCGAGCACGCGGTGCGCACCGTCATCTGGCCAAGGCTCGACCCGTTCGTGGCCGAGTATCCCGATATCAAGCTCGAGGTGAACGTCGACAACGGCCTCACCGATATCGTCGCCGGTCGCTACGACGCGGGCGTCCGGCTCGGCGAGCAGGTGGCCAAGGACATGATCGCGGTGCGCATCGGTCCGGACTGGCGCATGGCGGTCGTTGCCACTCCCGGCTACTTCACCGGCCGTCCGCCGCTCAAATCGCCGCACGATCTCACCGGCCACAGCTGCATCAACCTGCGGCTGATCTCGTTCGGCGGGTTTTACGCCTGGGAATTCGAGCGGCGCGGCCAAAGGATCAACGTCCGCGTCGAGGGCCAGCTCGCCTTCAACAGCAGTGTCCCCATCCTAGACGCCTGCCTCGGCGGCCATGGCCTCGCCTGCATCCCCGAGGACATGGCGCGGCCGCACATCGCCGCGGGGCGGCTCAGGCAGGTGCTGAAGGACTGGATGCCGCTCTTTGTCGGCTACCACCTCTATTACCCCAGCCGCCGCCAGCCCTCGCCGGCCTTCTCGCTGCTGGTGGAGGCTCTGCGCTACCGCAAATAGAGCGAGGCTCTAAACAAATCCGGCGGCCCTGGGGCCGCCGGATTGGCATTTGTTCAAGACTGCACCGGCTCAGTGAGCGCCGACTGCTTCGCGCTTCGCCTTGGCGGCGCGCTTCTGGCCACTGTTCCAGCGTTGCTTCGGCTGGCCCCCCGGGCCGGCTTTGCCAGCCGGACCATGCTCCCGACGGGAACCGTCCGGGCGCTGCCCGCCATTGCGCTGACCGCCAGGGGCGTGTCCGCGGGCCGGACGCGCCGCGCCCGCTGCTCCCGCAGGGCGAGCGCCCCGTGGCCGCGGCGCTGCCGAGGCACCGCCCTCATTGGCCGGACCCTTCAGCTCGCCGCTCACCGGCAGCGTGCGGCGGATCAGCCGCTCGACGTCGCGCAGCTTGCTGCGCTCTTCGCCGTTCATCAGCGTGATCGCCACGCCCGTAGCGCCATTGCGCGCCGTGCGGCCGATTCGGTGCACGTAGTTCTCGGGGTCGTCGGGCAGCTCGTAGTTGATGACGTGGGTGATGTTGGGCACGTCGATGCCGCGCGCCGCGATATCGGTCGCAACCAGGATGCGGGCCTTGCCCGATGAGAACGCCTTGAGCGCCGCCTGCCGTGCATTCTGGCTCTTGTTGCCGTGGATGGCCGCGGCCTCATGGCCATCGATCATCAGGTTCTTGGTCACCTTGTCGGCGCCGTGCTTGGTGCGCGAGAAGATGATGACGCGCTCGAGCGCCGGATCGGCGAGCAGGGTATTGAGCTCGTCGCGCTTCTGCTTGGTGTTGGCGAGGATCACCTTCTGCTCGACCTTGACCACGGTCGTGCCGGGCGTCGAGGCCTCGATCCGCATCGGGTCGTTGAGCAGGCCTTTGGCGAGCTTGGCGATCTCGTCCGACATCGTCGCGGAGAACATCACCGTCTGCCGGCGTGGCCCGATCGCCGCAGCGATCTGCTTGACCGCACCGATGAAGCCCATGTCGAGCATCCGGTCGGCTTCGTCGAGCACCAGCCAGCGCGTCTCGTTGAGCTTGATCTTGCGATCGTCGATCAGGTCCTTGAGCCGGCCCGGGGTGGCCACGACCACGTCGACGCCGCGCGCGATCTTGTTGATCTGCGCCGAGCGCGACACGCCGCCCAGCACCAGCACCGTGGTGATCTTCTTCTCGCTCAGCGAGCGCAGCACTTCGTCGATCTGCACCGCGAGTTCGCGCGTCGGCGCCAGGATCAGCGCCCGGGTCGTCATCGGGCTGGCGTGGCCGGTCAGCGCATTGAGTCCGGCGAGGATCGGCAGACCGAACGCCGCCGTCTTGCCGGAGCCGGTCTGGGCGATACCCATGATGTCGCGGCCTTCCAGCTGCGGCTTGATGGTCTTGTCTTGAATGGGAGTTGGGGTTTCAAACCCGGCCTTGGCGAGCGTCCTGAGCAGCGGCGCCGGCAGTCCGAGGTCGGTAAAAGTACGAGTCACATTGAGTCTCATCGTTGGCCGCGCACCAGCCAATCGGCGCGCCGGCGGCCCGCGCCTTCATGGGCGGGCGGTTACAAACAGCAAAAGCGACAGGAATTGCCGCGGTTGCGATCCCACCTGGAACGATTGTGTCCATGAGGACACCCCAGGGGACTTCGCCGCTCACCGCATTGGCCGATAAGAAGAGAAGCCGGTCGCCCCGGGCAGTCGAAACTGCGGGCGACGCTGGCTTATATGGGCAGAACCCCCTCGAACGCAAGTGAAGTGCGCGCATGGCTGCCCGTCGACAGCACGGCCGCGCCGCCTTAGCTTGCGGTTAACCACCCCGGGCAGCGCAGCAGGACTGACGACCAATGACCGAGACCAACTGGGCCGGCAACATCGCCTACGCCACCAGCAACATCGCCAAACCCCGCACCGTCGCCGAAGTGCAGGCGCTTGTGAGGAGCGCCAGGAAACTCCGCCCCCTCGGCTCACGCCACTCCTTCAACTGGATCTCCGACAGCGACGACACCATCGTTTCGCTCAAGGGCCTCGAACGTCTCTACCGCCTGGACAGGGCAAACCGCACCGTGACCGTCGATGGCGGCATGACCTACGGGGAACTCGCGCCCCGCCTCGATGCCGACGGCTTTGCCCTCGCCAATCTCGCTTCGCTGCCGCACATCTCGATCGTCGGCGCGGTCAGCACCGCCACCCATGGCTCGGGCAACAAGAACCAGAACCTCGCCGCCGCCGTCTCCGCGCTCGAGCTCGTCACCGCCTCTGGCGACACCGTCACCCTCAGGCGCGGCGATGCCGACTTCGACGGCGCCGTGGTCGGTCTCGGTGCACTCGGCATCGTCACAGCCATCACCGTCGACGTCGTGCCCCGCTTCGAGGTGCGCCAGAACCTCTACATCGATCTGCCGTTCTCGGCCTATGTCGACAACTTCGAGGCCATCACCTCGGCCGCCTACTCCGTCAGCGCCTTCACCCACTGGAATAGCGACCGCATCGCCCATGTCTGGCTCAAGGGCCTCGCCGATGCCCCGCAGCGCACCAGCGATCTCTTCGGCGCCAGGGCGGCCGATCGTCCCTATCACCCCATCACCGTCATAGATCCGACGCCCACCACCGACCAGATGGGCGTCCTCGGCCCCTGGTACCTGCGCCTGCCGCACTTCAAGATGGAATTCTCGCCCAGCGCCGGCGCCGAGCTCCAGTCCGAATACTTCGTGCCGCGAAAGGATGGTCCCGCCGCTCTCCGCGCGCTCCACGCCGTGCAGGGCCAGTTCTCCCAGCATCTGATGGTGGGTGAACTCCGCACCATCGCCGCCGACAAACTCTGGCTCAGCTCCGCCTACCAGCAGGACTGCCTCGCCTTCCACTTCACCTGGCACCCCGACTGGCCCGCCGTGAAGACCGTCCTTCCGGTGATCGAGCGCGCCCTCACACCGTTCGCCGTCCGGCCCCACTGGGGCAAGCTCTTCACGATGAGCAAAGCCGACATCGCCGCACGTTGGGCCAGACTCGACGACTTCAAGGCGCTGGCCACCAAGTACGACCCCACCGGCAAGTTCCGGAACAAGTTCCTCGACGAAACGGTGTTCTAACGTCCCAGAGCTTCCATTCGGCATCCTCTCCTGCGACGGAGTCGCGGGGGAGGGGACCGCCGAGCGGCGGTGGAGCGGGCGGCCGCTTGCGCCAGTGCGGCCCTACAGCCGCACCGGCATCCCGGTCCGCACGCTCTCATCCGCCGCCAGGCAGATGCGCAGCGACGCCACCGCATCGGCCATATGCCGGCTGAGGTCGATATCGTCGACGATCGCCCGATAGACGAAGTCCTGTTCCAGCGCGCACAGCCCATCGTGCCCCGGCTCGTCCGGCATCGCGATGAGCTCGTCCGGTTGCGCGAACCCGCCATCGGCCGCGAGTGCCGCGCGGTGCACCTTGATCGTGTCGGCGCGCGTATGCATCTCGAGATCGTCCGAGCGGCCGCCCGGAGACGGTACAATCGATACAGCGCCATTCGGCGTCATGATATCTTTGACGAAGAACGCCTGGTCCGAGATCATCGGTCCCCAGCCGGCCTCGTACCAGGCGAGCGAGCCGTCTGCGAACAGCACCTGGAAGTGGCCGTAATTGTACATCTGCGGCGCGACCTCGTTCGACAGCCTGAGGCCCATGCCGCGCACTTCGACGGCCTTGGCGTCGGTGATCTGGCACATCACATCCACATAGTGCACGCCGCAATCGACGATTGGCGACGTCGTCTCCATCAGCGCCTTGTGGGTGCGCCAGCCCGCCCCGCTCGATTGCTGGTTGAGGTTCATGCGGAACACATAAGGTCCACCGAGCTTGCGCGCTTCGGCGATGAGCCGCACCCAGCTCGGATGGTGCCTGAGGATATACCCCACCACCAGCTTGCGCTTGTTGGCCTTGGCGGCCGCCACCACGCGCTCGGCATCGGCGACATTGGTCGCCAGCGGCTTTTCGACGAACACATGTGCGCCCTGCTCGAGCGCCATCACCGCGTAATCCGCATGCGTGTCCGAATAGGTGTTGATCGACACCAGCTCCGGCTTGAGCTCGCGCAGCGCCGCCGCAAAGTCCGGTTGCACCGCATAGCCCGCGAGCTCTTCGCTCAGCCGGGGCATCGACCGGTTAACCAGCCCGGCGATCTCGAAGCCGGAATGCCGGTGATACGCCAGCGCATGGCTCCTCCCCATGCTGCCCAATCCCGCCACCAGCACCCGCACTGCCATCGCCGTCTCCCGCTCTGCGACAGCTAGTAAGCATGGCGCGGGCAGCGCCGAAAGGGCGACGTTACGCCGGGCCGCGACTCACTCCGCCGCCAGCGTCGCGATCCGCTTTGCATCCCGGCCCACCCCGTTCACCATCGCGGAGGCCATCGAGGTCAGGAAGTGCTGGCCCACGAAGTAGAGGCCATCGACAGTGCGCGCCACGCCGCGATCGTGATCGGGCTCGCCATCGTCGAGCCGCACCGGCAGGTCGATCCAGCTCAGGCCGTTGTCGAAGCCCGTACACCAGATGACATTGGCGACCTCGAGCAGGGTGCCGTCCTCGAGCGTCGGCTTGCCGCCGCGCGCACCGGCGATGCGGCCCACGCGCCTCAGTCCCAGCGCGTCGAGGTCGCGCGATTTCACCCGGATCAGTGGAACGGCAGTCTTCAGCATCGCCGGGCGTGCCCGGCGCCCCATCGGCGTGTTGACCGACATGATGTGCGGGAACACCAGCCGGTTGAGGATGTGGATCACAATGTGCTGGTTGACGAAGCTGTCGTAGCGCCCCGGCACCTCGTTCACCTTCGGCCCGGCGAGGACCACGCGGTGTGTGCTCGCTACGTCTTTGGCGATCTCCGCCCCCGAATTGGCTGCCCCCACGATGAGCACGTCGCCGGCCGCGAGCTGGCCGGGGTTGCGGTAGGTGGTGATATCGAACTGCCGGATCTGCGGCGCCAGCTCCCTGGCGAAGCTCGGCCGCTTCGGCACCTGGTAGTTCGACATGGCGACGATCACCTTGTCGGCCTCGTAGCGCTGCCCGCCCGCCATCAGCGCGAAGCGTCCATCGCGGCGCGTCATTTGCGTCACCCGAGCATTGAGCACCACCGGCAGGTCGAAGTGCCGCGCATAGGTTTCGAGGTAGTCCGCCATCTCGTCCTTGCTCGGCGTCGCGTCCCCGCGCGCCGGGAAGGGCAGGCCGTCGAGCCCGTCATAGGCAGCCGGCGTGAACAGCTTCAGGCTGTCCCAGCGCTTGCGCCAGGCGTCGCCGATCCGCGCCTCGCCATCGAGGATCAGGAAGTCTTCGACCCCCAGCCGCTTGAGGTGATAGCCGACCGACAGCCCCGCCTGGCCGCCGCCGACGACGATGATGCCGGTGCTGACCGGCAGGTTATCGATGGCGGCGATCGCCGCACCTTCCTCGACCAAAGTGCTGCTGAGCTGAACTGATCTGGACATGAATCTCTCCTATGAAGTTATGGAGAGGGTAGGCGGCGGGCATACCCGTCGCTTCGGCAGATCGCGCCAAAAGCGCTGGCGTCTCAGTGGGTAGTTCTACCCAGTCGGGCGGCGCGAGCCGACCAGCCCGTGCTCATAGGCATACGCCGTGGCCGCGGCTCGCGACGGCACCGCGAGCTTCATCAGGATGTTGCCCATATGCCGGTCCACCGTTCGTCCGCTGAGCCTGAGCATCGCGGCGATCTGCTTGTTGGTGTGGCCGGCTGCGGCGAGCTCCAGCACCTCCTGCTCGCGCCGGCTGAGCGGCGAGCTGCCGGATGGCGCCGCCGCCAGCGCGTCGAGCGCCGGCCGAGCTCCGAGCGCCTGGAATATCTTGCGCGCCGCCTCGCGCTCGAGCCGGGCGCCGTCCTCGTCGCCCAGGCCGTGGCACGCCTCGGCGATCTCGACCCGGATGCGCGCCACCAGATAGGGGGCATCGAGCCCCTGCCACATCGCCTGCGCCGTCTTGAGGTGCGGCAGCGCCGCCAGCGCGTCGTCCAGCCTCAGCGCAAATGTTCCTTGCGCGTGCGCTGCGGCGGCCTTCAGCATCGGCGTCGCAAATTGCGCCGCGATGCCTGCGAGCTCGCGGCAGGCGGCTTCCGCCTCGTCGGCGGCTCCTGCGGCCAGCAGGATCTCGACCGCCGCCGGCAGATGCCGCGCTCGCTTGAGCGGCAGGTTTGCCGTCGCCAGTGCCCGCCGGATGCCGCCGGTCGCATCGTCCAGCCGGCCCTGCGCCAGGCGCAGCAGCGCCAGCCCCGGCTGCGTCTCGGCGCCGGCCTCGGCGGCGCGCCCGTAAGCCGCCTCCGCCGCCGCGTACTCGCCGCGCGCCCGATGGATCTCGGCCTCCTGATACGCCGCGCCGGCACGGTCGATCGGCCCCGCCCGCGGGCTCGCCTCGAGCACCGCGATCTCCTTGAGTGCATCGGCCCAGGCGCCGCCCATCTGCATGAGCTCGGCCCGGTGCAGACGGCACGTGCTGCTGAACAGTCCGAGCTGCGGCTGCGCCTCGCACCACCGGGCCAGCACGGCTGTCCACTCACGTGCGTGGTCCACCGCGAACACCATCTGGCAGCCGGCGATGACGCTGCAATAGACCAGCCCGCGCACCAGCTCGCTGCCGGCGCCCTCCGAAGCCGTCAGCATCGCCTGGTCGAAGCGGCTGAGACCGAGCTCCACCTCGCCGCTCAGCACCAGCGCCCGTCCCTCGAGCTCGGCCGCCAGCGCCACCAGGTCCGCATCGCCATAGCGCACCCCGATCGCCGCTGCGTCGCGCGCCAGCGCTGCCGCTGCCATGTAGTCCTGCTCGGCCAGATGCCGCCGGATCTTCGGCAGGGTCAGATAGCCGCCGACCACGCTCTGGCCGCCGGCTGCGACGACCATCTCTTCGGCTCGCGCCAGCCAGGCGCCGCCCTGCGCCGTCTCGCCCAGCGACATCAGTCGGTAGCCATGCCAGAACGCATGATGCGCCGCGCGCCCGGGGTCGCGCGCCCGGCTCAGCTCGTAGCATCGCGCCAGCAGGGCGAGGCCCAGATCGTCACGCCCGAGGATGGACGCCGCCCGGCCCCAGCGCTCCAGATCCTCCACCGCGAGCGGCTCTATCGCGTCGGCCGCGTCCATCAGCGCCACGACATCGGCCCATCGCCGCTCGTCGAACGCCGCGCGCGCCGCCGCCAATGTGTTGCTCTTGCTCATCCCCCATCATATGGGCGGACCCGCCCGTCGGCAAAGCGCGACGGTTGACCGCTGGACTGGGGACGTGTGGAGGCGAAGGAGCCCTGACTCGCTAGGCAGCGACGCGCTGCTTGCCGATCTTGCGGGTCGTACTGGCGGACGCACCGATCCCCGAGCAGAGAGCCGCAAAGCAATCCGGATCGACTTGTGTGCCGCACATGTCGGTCATGATCTGCAGCGCCTTTTCGACCGGCATGGCCTCGCGGTAGGGCCGGTCGGCCGTCAGCGCGTCGAAGATGTCGGCGGTGGTGATGATGCGGGTTTCCATGGCGATCTGCTTGTCGCTGAGGCCGTATGGATATCCTGCGCCGTCCAGCCGCTCGTGATGTGCCGCCGCGATCGAGCTCAGATCGCGGAATGCGGCCACGCGCGTCAGCACCTGCTCGGTATAGACCGGGTGCATCTTGATGGCCGCCCACTCGTCCGGATCGAGCTTGCCTGGCTTGTCGAGAATCTGCGAGCTCACGCCCAGCTTGCCGATATCGTGCAGCAGCGCGCCGCGACGCAGCCAGCGGCGCCGCGCGTCGCTGATGCCCAGTTCCGACGCGATGATCTCGGTGAATGTCGTGACGCGCTCGCTGTGGCCACCCGTATAGGGGCTCTTGGAGTCGACGATCAGCGCGAAGGCCAGCGTGATATCGTCGAGATAACCGTCATCGACCTTCGCCGAAACCAGCGCCGGTTCGAGACGGAACAGCTGGGCCTCGAGATTGCTTGAGCCCCATGTCTCCCAGAAATTGGGCCAGCGCGCGACCTCGAGGAACATCTCGACCAGCTCGGGATTGAACCACCGGCCCGACCGGCGCTGTACCTCGGCCACCGCGGCATCGGGCCCCTGGGCGCTGGCGAACACGTCGATCACCTGCGACAGCAGCGCGATCTGTGCATTGAGCGGAATTTCGTCGCCGCGCAGGCCGCGCGGATTGCCCGAGCCGTCCCAGCGCTCATCGAGATGCAGGATGCCCTCGGCCACGTCGTCGTCGAAACGCATCTGCCGGGCAATGTCGGCGCCACGATTGCAGCGGGTCTCGATCAGGTCGCGATTGATCGACTTCTTGTTCACCGCCACGTTGAACAGCGACTTCAGCCGATCCGAGAGGTCCTGCCCGATCGCCGTGTGGGCCAGCAGGAACCGGACGGCCTGCGGCATGCTCGCATCGTCCGTCGCCAGCAGGTCGCGCTTGAACTGGATGTCGTCGGTCAGGAACAGCTGGCAGATGCGCGCCGCATTCGACGTGCAGCCCACATCCTTGAGCAGCAGCGCGTAGTAGAGGTCGTGCAGCCGCCGTCCCTCGAGGCCGAGCCTGAGGCCGATATTGGTTCCGATCCAGCATGTGCGTTTGCAATGCCCGATGGGCTGGCCTTCGGTCATGTCCAGCGCCGTGCTCAGCGAACCGAGCAGCTCGGAGAGATGGATCGTCGAAGTCGCCTGCATGCTGTCCCTTTCACGCCCGCCTGCGCAGACGTCGCATGGACACTAGAGGCCGAGCCTCAACGAATTCTTTCGCCGGGAGCACGAATTGTTAACACCGCAATCGGCGGCGGGGCGCTGCGGGTCAGGCAATCCG
>Ga0207674_10002023_pt1 | contig 25726 bp, 29 predicted proteins | sample KBSCornC72_FD_184303 | JGI IMG/M metagenome (GOLD analysis project Ga0207674, IMG submission 184303) | Corn rhizosphere microbial communities from Kellogg Biological Station, Michigan, USA - KBS Corn C7-2 (SPAdes) (version 2) | ecosystem: Host-associated > Plants > Roots > Rhizosphere > Soil ...
CGAGCGCGTGAAGGGCCACGGCGAGCCGACTGCCGAGCTGAAAAAGCGCGCCATCCTGGTCGACGGCGCGCCGACGGAGGGGCAGGGCCTGCTGCTGCAGATCTTCACCCAGAATGTGATCGGCCCGATCTTTTTCGAGATCATCCAGCGCAAGGGCAACGAAGGCTTCGGCGAGGGCAATTTCAAGGCGCTGTTCGAGAGCATCGAGCTCGACCAGATCCGCCGCGGGGTAATCTGATGAAGGTAGCATGTTCCCCGGCGAAGGCCGGGGCCCAGGCCGCTGCAAAGCAGCGGTCCCGCTGCCCTGGACCCCGGCCTGCGCCGGGGAACAGTGAACAATGACCGAAGCTTATATCTGCGACTACGTCCGCACCCCCATTGGGCGCTACGCGGGCGCCCTGAGCAGCGTCCGCGCCGACGACCTTGCCGCGATCCCGATCCGGGCGCTGATCGAGCGCAACCCGAAGGTCGACTGGGCCGAGCTCGACGACGTGATCCTCGGCTGCGCCAACCAGGCCGGCGAGGACAATCGCAACCTCGCGCGCATGGCCGGGCTGCTCGCCGGGCTGCCCGACAGCTCGGGCGGAGTGACCCTCAACCGCCTGTGCGGCTCGGGCCTCGACGCGGTGGCGATGGCCGCGCGGGCGATCCGCGGCGGCGAATCCGAGCTGATGATCGCCGGCGGCAGCGAAAGCATGAGCCGCGCGCCGTTCGTCATGGCCAAGGCGACCAGCGCCTTCGACCGCAACGCCGAAATGTACGACACGACCATCGGCTGGCGCTTCGTCAACCCGAAGATGAAGAACTCCTACGGCGACGACACCATGCCGAGCACCGGCGAGAACGTCGCCCAGGACTTCCAGGTGAGCCGCGCTCACCAGGACGCCTTCGCTCTCCGCAGCCAGGAGAAAGCCGCCGCGGCTCAGGCCAGCGGACGCCTCGCGGCGGAGATCGTCGCGGTCGAGATCCCGCAGCGGAAAGGCGATCCCGTTGTGGTCGACCGGGACGAACATCCCCGCGCGACGACGCTGGAGGCGCTGGCGAAGCTGAAGCCGATCGTCCGCGCCGACGGCACCGTGACCGCCGGCAATTCCTCGGGCGTCAACGACGGCGCCGCGGCCATCGTCATCGCCTCGGAGGAAGCGGCGAAGCGCAACGGACTGACGCCGCGCGCCCGAATCCTCGGCGCGGCCGTGGCCGGCGTGCCGCCGCGGATCATGGGCATCGGCCCGGCGCCCGCGACAGAGAAACTGACAAAGCGGCTCGGGCTCAAGGTCGCCGACTTCGACGTGATCGAATTGAACGAAGCCTTCGCCGCACAGGGCCTCGCCGTCCTCCGCCAGCTCGGCATCGCCGACGACGATCCGCGGGTGAACCCGAACGGCGGCGCGATCGCGCTCGGCCACCCGCTCGGCATGTCGGGCGCGCGCCTGGCGCTGACCGCGACCGAGCAGCTGCAGCGAGGCGGCGGCAAGCTCGGCCTCGCCACCATGTGCATCGGCGTCGGCCAGGGAATCGCGCTCGCGCTCGAACGGGTGTAGACTCGGCCCATGGCTGGGGTCGCGGATCTAACGCTTGATCGGGCGGCGATTATGGATGTGCTCGACCGCGTGCCCGATCCGGAGATTCCGGCGCTGACCATCACCGACCTCGGCATCGTCCGCGGATTCGCCGAAAATCCGCCGCGGGTGCTGATCACGCCGACCTATACCGGCTGCCCGGCGACGATCGCGATCGAGCAGATGATCCGCCGCGCGCTCGACGAGGCGGGCTATGCCGACGTCCATATCGAGCGAGTCCTGTTCCCGGCGTGGACCACCGAGTGGATCAGCGAGCGGGGGATGGAGCGGCTGAAGGCCTACGGAATCGCCCCGCCGAGCATGTCAGCGACGGCGGAATGTCCGAACTGCGGGTCGCTCGAGACCGAGGAAGTGAGCCGCTTCGGCTCGACCCCGTGCAAGGCGCAATGGCGCTGCACCGCCTGCCTGGAGCCGTTCGACCGCTTCAAATGCCACTGACGCTATAAGTGCGTCACCACTCCGCGAAGCTCCCGTCGGCGGTGCGGAAGATCGGGTTGCGCCAGCGGTGCCGGTCCTTGTCCGCCGCGCGCACCGCCGCCTCATCGATCTCCACGCCGAGGCCCGGTCCTTCCGGTACCGGCAGATAGCCGCCGACCGGGGTCAGGGCCTCCTTGTTGGTGCAGAAATTGAGCAAGTCGTGCCCATCCGTGTTGTAGTGGATGCCGAGGCTGATCTCCTGGATCGCATGGTTGGGCGTGCAGGCGGCGATCTGCAGGCAGGCGCCGAGTGCGAGCGGGCCGAGCGGGCAGTGCGGGGCGACCGCGACGTCATAGGCCTCGGCCATCGCCGCGATCTTGCGCACTTCGAGGATGCCGCCGGCGTGGCTGAGGTCCGGCTGGATGATGTCGACCGCGCCGGCCTCGAAGAACGGCTTGAAGTCCCAGCGGCTGAACAGCCGTTCGCCGAGCGCGATCGGGGTCGAGGTCAGCGCCGCGATCTGGGCCAGGCCCTCCGAATTCTCCGACAGCAACGGCTCTTCGATGAACAGCAGGCCGAGCGGATCGAGCACCCTCGCCAGCTGCTTGGCCAGCGGGCGGTGGACCCGGCCGTGGAAGTCGAGCCCGACGTCCATGCCCTGCGCCTGCGCCGCTTCGACCCGCTTGACCACGGCATCGAACAGCCTCGGCGTGCCGATCCACTCCATCTCGGCGGTCGCGTTCATCTTGATCGCGGTGAAGCCCTGGTTCTTCCGCACCTCGGCCGCCTCGGCGACCTCGTGCGGCCGGTCGCCGCCGATCCAGGCGTAGGAGCGGACCTTGTCGCGCACCTTGCCGCCAAGCATTTGCCAGGCGGGTAGTCCGAGCACGCGGCCCTTAAGGTCCCACAGCGCCTGCTCGAGCCCGGCGAGCGCGCTCATCAGCACCGGCCCGCCACGGTAGAAGCCGCCGCGGTAGCCGACCTGCCAGATGTCCTCGATCGCGAACGGGTCGGCACCGATGAACCGGTCCCGGAGCGCTTCGAATGCGCCGTCGACCGCCTCCGCCCAGCCTTCGAGGCTGGCCTCGCCCCAGCCGAACGCGCCGTCCTCGGCCTCGACCCGCACGAACAGCCAGCGCGGCGGCGCGTAGAAGGTCTCGATCCGGCCGATCCGGCGCTCACTCACCGGCCAGCCTCGTCTCGTTCAGCGGACGGCCGGCGGCATCGTCGTCGTCATCGTGCTCGGTCACCTTCTTGATCGGCACGATCAGGCACACGCTCTGCGCCGGGAGGACGTTGCGCCAATCGGCGATGAGCTGCTTGTAGGCGCGGCCGACGTTGCGGATCTTGCGGTCGAGGTCGAACAGCCCGAGTGGATTGACGTTGCCGTTCTGCTCGCGCAGCGCGGTGTCCCAGTCGACCTGGTCGGTGAGGCTGTACCAGGTGAAACCGACGGTCGGGATGCCGACGTTGCGCAGGCGCAGCACGTTCGCCCATTCCTTCCACAGCCACTTGACCGCTTCGTCGCCGTGCGGGCCCTCCCACAGGTTGGTCTCGGTGTGCATCACGGGCAGCCGATAGCGGTTGTAATATTGCCGGGTGATCTCGGAGTAGCCGAATGTCTCGCCGGCCGCGACCGTGTGCCCGTCGGCGAACACGCGATGCTCGTTCAGCTGGTAATAATCGTTGCCGAGGATGCAGTGCTGCTTGAGCCGGTGGTCGAGGAACCAGTTATACTCGTCGCGGCTCATGCCGTTATCCATCAGATATTCGTACATGCCGCTGTCGACGCGGCGGCCGTAATTGAGGTCGAGCGACAGGAACCGCATCTGGTTCAGGAGCTCGGCGCGGCCGATCGCGGCGGGCGAATCGGCGTGGTAATATTCCGACGATTCCGACTGGATGAAGATCGCGTCGTGGCGTCGCTTGAGGATCTCGATCATCCCCATGATGTTCGCTTTGACGAGATGCTTCAGCGCCGTGACGAACGAACGGTCGTCCTTCTGCTGCTCGTTCCACCAGCCGTACTTGGCCGAGAAGACCGCGCAGATGAACATCTCGTTGATCGGCGTGTACAGCTGGACCCAGGGGAAGCGCTCGGCGAATGCGCCGCAATAATCGGCGAACAGGCGCGGGAAATCCGGGTTCTGGAAATTGCCGAGCCAGTCGGGCAGCCCGAAGTGGCACAGGTCGACGATCGGCGTGATCTCGCGCCGCTTCAGCTCGGCGAAGGTGACGTCCGCGAACTCCCAGTCGAACTTGTGCGGGCCCAGGTACGTCTTGTGGATCGGCGGGCCGTAACGCAGGAAATTGATGCCGATCTCCTGGACGCAGTCGAAGTCCTCGCGCCAGCGTTCGTAATGGCCGCAGACCTCCATCTCATCGACTCGGGTCCGGCCATGATTGATCGTCGGGATGCTGTTCTCGATCCCCGTCGCGAACATGAAGTTGGCGATGGTTCGATCTCCTCGGGTCGTTCCATGTCAGCCCGCGAATGGCAGGTCCGGGATGCCCCGTACTCCCGGTATCAGCATAAACAATCCCCCGGCATTTGGTTGCATCGCCAAGGCTGTTTGGTCGAGGCCCTTGGTCGCCGAGGTGACGTAGAGCCGGTCAAGTCCCGGCCCGCCGAACGCGCAGCTCGACGGCTGCTCGACCGGCATTTCAACGGTCCGGAGCAGGTCCCCATCGGGTGAGAAGCGGCGGACGCACCAGCCGCCCCACAAGGCGATCCACAGGCACCCCTCGGCATCGACCGTCATCCCGTCCGGGTGGCCGTCGCCAGCGCCGAATTGCACGAAGACGCGCCGGTTCGTGGCCTCGCCCGCGGCATCGAGGTCGAACGCATAGGTCACCTGGCGCAGCGTGTCGCTGTGGTACATGCGCGCCCCGTCGGGGCTGAACGCCGGCCCGTTGGTGATGCCGTAGCCCCCGTCGATTGCGGTGCAGGTCCGGTCGGGATCGATGCGGTAGAGGGCACCGGCGGAACCCTTCTCCCGGTCGTCCATCGTCCCGGCCCAGAAGCGGCCCTGCCGGTCGACCTTGCCGTCGTTGAAGCGGTTGTGCGGCAAATGCTGCTCGGGGCTGGCGACCACCTCGAACCGGTCCTGGTCGAGGTCGACCAGCGCGATCCCCCGATCGGTGCCGGCGATGAACCCACCGCGGGCGCGCGGGGCGATCGACCCGACCCGCATCGGAGTCGGCCATTCCCGGCGCTCTCCCGACTCGCTCAGGCGAAAGATCCTGCGGCCGTTGATGTCGACCCAATAAAGCGCTTGCTCGGCCGCGACCCACACCGGCCCTTCGCCGAGCTCGGCCCGGACGTCGGCGACGCATTCAACCTTGGTCTCGCTGCCCATCCTTGTCCCCCATAGAAAACAAAAGCGGTGGAGCGAAGTTGCGTGGCCGCGGTTGTTCACGCCATGAGCGGTGCGATGCGTTGGGCGGACGGCTTCATTGCGGTCGACTGGGGGACGACCAACCGCCGCGCCTATCTGCTCGATTCGGAGGGCGAACATCGCAACGAATTCGAAGATTCGAAGGGCGTGCTGTCGATTCGAGCCGGCGGCTTTGAGGCGGCCGTCGCGGAAATTCGCGAGCGGCTCGGCGACCATCCGATGCTGCTCGCCGGGATGATCGGCTCGAACCGCGGCTGGAAAGAAGCTCCTTATGTTCCATGCCCCGCCGGGCTCGACGAGATCGCCGCAAAGCTCGTCTGGGCCGGCGAGCGCGAAGCGATCGTCCCCGGCGTTTCGTTCGTCGGACAGGGCCGCGCGGACGTCATGCGCGGCGAGGAAGTGCAGCTTCTCGGCGGCATCGCCGCCGGCCTGATCGACCCCGACGGGTTCGTCTGCCACCCGGGCACGCACAACAAATGGGCGCTGCTGCGCCACGGCCTGATCCACCTCTTCGGCACGGTCATGACCGGCGAACTGTTCAACCTCCTCAAGGAGCACAGCATCCTCGCTGACCTGCTGCAAGGTCCGGTCGCGGCCAACGACGCCTTCCGGCGCGGCGTCCGGCACGCGCTGGAGCGGGAGATGCTCCCGGCCGACCTGTTCGGGGTTCGCGCCGGCGTATTGCTCGGTCAGACCGAATCGGCCGACGCACCGTCCTATACCAGCGGCCTGCTGATCGGCACCGACGTGCGGATCGGCCTGACGTGGCCCCTCGGCGCCCAGATCGCGGTCGTCGGACGCCCCGAACTGACCCAGCTCTATGCTGCGGCAATCACCGAGGCCGGCCGCCAGCCGACCGAGCTCGATGGCGAGCAATGCTTCCTCGCCGGGAGCCTCAGGATTGCGGAGAGGATCCAATGATCGAGCTGTTTCGCCGCTATTTCGACCAATGCCCGCTGGTTGCGATCATCCGCGGCGTGACTCCGGACGAGGCCGAAGCCATCGGCCAAGCGGTTTACGATGCCGGCATCCGGATCATCGAAGTCCCGCTCAATTCACCGGATCCGATCGAAAGCATCCGGCGCCTGGCGGCGAGATTCGGCGAGTCGATGCTGGTCGGCGCAGGCACGGTGCTCGAGCCGGAACGGGTGGCCGAGATCGGCGCCGCGGGCGGACGGCTGATCGTGGCGCCCAACACTAACGTCGAGGTCATCGAGGAGACCATTGCCGCCGGAATGGTGTCCTGCCCCGGCTATTTCACTCCGTCCGACGCATTCGACGCGCTCGAGGCCGGAGCGACCGCGCTCAAGCTGTTCCCGGCGGAGGGGGCGTCGCCCGCCGTTCTGAAGGCCCAACGCGCGGTCATTCCGAAGGAGGTCCCGATCCTGGTCGTCGGCGGGGTCAAGCCCGAGACAATGCAGGCATGGCTCGACGCCGGAGCCGACGGGTTCGGGCTCGGCGGAGGTCTCTACCAGCCGGGACAATCGCCGGCCGAGACCGGAGAAAGGGCCCGGGCCTATGTCGCGGCGCTGAGATCGTGAGGCCGATCCGGATCGCGATCATCGGTTACGGCAAAATCGCCGAGGACCAGCATGTCCCAGCGATCGCGGCGAATCCGCGGTTCGAGCTGGCCGCGACCTCGAGCCGCTCGGGCAGGGGCCCGCCGTCGGCGTTCACCGACTGGCGCGAGCTGATCCGCGGCGTCGAAGGTCTTCAGGCGGTCGCGATCACCACGCCCCCGGGCCCGCGCTACGAGATTGCCCGGGAATGCCTGCTCGCCGGCCTCCATTGCCTGCTCGAAAAGCCGCCGGCCGCGGGGCTGGCGGAGATCGCCGACCTCGACTGCCTGGCCGAGGCGCAGGGGGTGAGCCTGTTCGCGACCTGGCATGCCCAGCACCATCGCACGGTGGCGGCCGCCGCTCGGGCGCTCGCCGGGCAGCGCATCGCTTCGCTGGCGATCACCTGGCACGAAGACGTCCACAAGTGGCACCCGGGGCAGACGTGGATCTGGCAGCCAGGCGGCTTCGGGGTGTTCGACCCCGGGATCAACGCCTTCTCGATCGCCACCAAAATCTTCCCCGGCGGGCTGTTCGTTCGCGCGGCGACGCTCAGTGTTCCCGAGAATGCGCAGTCGCCGATCGCCGCCGAGGTCGAGTTCTTCAGCCCCGCGGCGGACGGGCCGCTGACCGCGAGCCTCGACTGGCGCCGCTCCGCAGGGGAGGAGTGGACCATCGCGGTGGAAACCGCCGACGGCCTGCAGCTGCGCCTCGAGGCTGGCGGGGAAACGTTGCTGCTCAATGGCGAGCGGCAGGTCGATGACGGGCCCGGCGAATATCCCGACATCTACCGCACCTTCGCCGGCCTGATCGACGAACGGCGCAGCCTGGTCGACGTCGCTCCGCTGCGGCTCGTCGCCGATTGCCTGCTGGCCGGGGAGCGGCGGACGGTCGATCCAGTCGCCATGTGAGCCTCGTCGTTGGAACGGCTTCGCGCCGTGCGCGTAATGAATTGCGATGGCCGAGACCCTGACCACTGAATTGAGTCGTTCCGACGAGGCTTTCGCCGGCAACCAGCTGCTCTCGACCTTCGCCGACGAGGCGCGAGCGCTGATCGAACCGTTCGGCTCGGTCGTCCAGCTGGACGCCGGAGAAGTTGCCCTGAGCCGCGGCGAGCAGGTGCTGGCGAGCCTGTTTCCGTTCGACTCGACGATGATCTCCATGGCCGTCGAGCTCGAGAGCGGCCGCTCGGTCGAAGTCGCGCTGATCGGCCGCCGGGGCGCGGTCGGCGGGATCATCAGCTGCGGCCAGGCGCCGGCCTTTACGCGAGCTATCGTGCTGGTCGGCGGCCCTGCGCTCCGGGTGCCGATGAAGGCTCTGGAAGACGCGAAGCAACGCTCGCCCTTCATCGGGAACCTGTTCTGCCGCTTTTCCGATTACCTGCTGTCGCAGGTCATGCAGTCGGTCGCGTGCAACGCCTACCATTCGATCCCCGAGCGCACCGCGCGCTGGCTGCTCCACGCGCAGGACCGGACCGGCGACCGCATGGAGCTCACCCAGCAGGCGCTCGCCGGCTTGCTGGGTGCCCAGCGTACGACGGTCAACGCCGTCATTCAGGCGTTCGAGCGTGACGGGCTGATCGCGACGGGTCGCGGCGTCATCCGCGTCGAGGATCGAGCGGGCCTGACCAGCCGGTCGTGCGAATGTTATCGCCGGCTCGAGGAGCATTTCGGCGCGGTGATTGGGGAGAGCGGAAGCGGGCCCGTTTCGCCCCGGTGACCGGCGATCAATTGTTCGTGATGTTCGACTTCGATTTGACGATCGCCGCAGCGGCGGCCGCAGTTGCCCCGCACAGCCCATCGGCATTGTTCAGCGACACCGGCGACCAGCCATCACTGGCCAGACGCTCATTGCCCTTCATCTTCTTCACGTCGTAGGTCGGCTTCATCGCCATCAACTGCGGGGAGGCCGGTCCCCACTCCTTGACGATTTTCACCGGCGCGTACTGCCGCCGCTCGGTCGGCGACCCGATGCCCGACTCCCGCGGCCGAAGCAGCGCCTGCTGAACCTTGCCGTCGGCGCACAGAAGTTTGACGATCGCATCGTCAGCCTTGCCGTCGCCATTGAGATCGCCCGTCTTGACGTGGAGATAATAGGGACCGGATTCTCCTCCGACCTCGAGGATCGTCATCGCGTGCCAATCGTCGAGTGCGGCGGTCTTGCCGTCGCCGGGGGACATCGCGGCCGTCGCCATCAGTGCCAGAAAAACCATTGCCCATCTCCCATTCCCGGGAGAGAGAATGCGCTCAATCGCCTCTGGCCACAACCATCCGCCAGCGCAGTGTCTCGCCGGCGTGGAATGGCACCACGCCATCGATCTCCGCCGGCACGTCGGATTCGGCCTTTTCCAGGGTCACCGTGCCTTCGTTGAGCGGCAGGCCGTAGAAGCGCGCTCCATGCTCCGACGCAAAGGCTTCAAATCGCTCGAGCGCATTCTCTTCCTCGAACACGGCGACGTAGCTCTCCAGCGCGAACGGGGCGTTGAAAATTCCGGCGCAGCCGCAGGCGCTTTCCTTCGCCTCGCGCGCATGCGGGGCACTGTCGGTGCCGAGGAAGAATTTCGGCAGGCCGGACACGGCGGCGGCACGGACCGCGAGGCGATGCTGCTCGCGTTTCGCGACCGGCAGGCAGTAAGCGTGCGGCCTCAATCCACCGGCGAACAGCGCGTTGCGGTTGATGACGAGATGCTGCGGCGTCACGGTCGCAGCGACGTTCGGTCCCGCCGAGGTCACGAAGCCGACCGCTTCTTCGGTCGTGACATGCTCGAGCACGATCTTGAGCGCCGGAAAGCCCTCGACGATCTTGCTCAGCACCCGCTCGATGAAGACGGCTTCGCGGTCGAAGGTGTCGACCTCGGGATCGGTCACTTCGCCATGGACGCACAGCACCATCCCGATCGCCTGCATCCGCTCGAGGGTCGGGACCAGCCGGGCGAAATCGGTCACGCCCGAGGCGCTGTTGGTGGTGGCTCCGGCGGGATAAAGTTTGGCCGCGACCCACACGCCCTCGGCGTGACCGCGGGCGAGCTCGTCCGGATCGCTCTGGTCGGTCAGGTAGCAGGTCATCAGCGGGGTGAAGCCGGGGCCCGCCGCGGCAACGATGCGATCGCGGTAGGCCGCGGCCGCCGCCACCGTCGTGACCGGCGGGGCGAGGTTGGGCATGACGATCGCTCGGGCGAACTGACGCGCGGTGTGCCGCGCGACCCGCTCCAGCATCGCGTCGTCGCGCAAATGCACGTGCCAGTCGTCGGGACTGCGGATGGTCAGCGTTTGCGATGCCACGCCCGGCTCCTTAGCTAAGGGGCATGTCCGCGACCACCCTGACCGACCGAGCTCTCGTCCGCCTGTCCGGCGAGGACGTGCGCAGCTTCCTCCAGGGCCTGGTCACCAACGACGTGGCAGGCGAGCTTCCGGTGTGGGCCGGGCTCCTGACCCCGCAGGGGAAATGCCTGTTCGATTTCCTCGTCTGGAGCGACGGGGACGATCTGCTCCTCGACTGCGAAGCCGCGGCCGCGGACGATTTGATCAAGCGGCTGGCGATTTATCGCTTGCGCCGGCCGATCCGCATCGAGCACGACCCATCGCTGGCGGTGCATTGGTCGAAGGACGGCGGTGAGGGCGTGCCCGACCCGCGCCTGACCGCCCTCGGCCGGCGCTGGCTCGCCCCGGCCGATGAGCCGGCCGCCGGTTGGCTCGAGCACCGCCTGCGCCTCGGCGTCACCGAGGGCCGGGCCGAGCTCGGCGACCTTCTCTGGCTGGAATGCAATGCGATCGAGCTGAACGGGGTCAGTTTCGCCAAGGGCTGCTTCGTCGGACAGGAGAATACCGCGCGAATGAACTGGCGGCAGAAGGTCAACCGGCGCCTGGTGGTGGCCGAAGCCGACGCGCCGGGGCCGCGGACGCGACTCCACTATGGCGAGCTCGGGCTCGCCGTCGAGCATCGCCGTGTCGACGATCTCCAAGGCGCGATCATCCCCGACTGGCTGAAAGGGGCGCTGAGTCAGCCGAGCACGGCGTAGGCGCGCACCGGGAAGGTCCCCAGCCCCTTCACCTTCGGCGGGACGGCCGAGAAGCGGAAGCCCTCGTCAGGAAGGCTGCCGAGCCCCGTCATATGCTCGCAGATCGGGATGCCCGCGCCCAGCAGCATCGTGTGCACGGGGCGCGCGCGGACGTGCATATTGTCGATGTTGCAGCTGTCGATGCCGACGATCGCCGCACCGTTCTCGACCAGCCAATCCGCGGCCTCGGCGGTGAGATAGGGGTGCTCGCCGAAGTAAGCGTCGGTCCGCCAGTGGCGGTCCCAGCCGGTGTGGACCAGCACGGCCTTGCCCGCGACGTCGCGGCCGTCGAACGCGTCGGGCCCGATGGCAATGCCGTTCTCCCACGGCCGGCGAATGACGAGCGCCGGCAGGTCGGCGAGCGATTCCAGCTTCAGCTCCGAGAGGTCCGCGCCGTCTTCGTAGCGATGGAACGGCGAATCGAGGTAGGTGCCGGTGTTGGCGACCATGTCGATCCGGCCGATCTGGAACGTCGAGCCGTCGTCGTAGTTCGCGGCCGAGCCGTCGCGCGTCCAGAAGTCGCAAATGTGCGGGCCGGGCAGGCCCTTGTAGGTCGTCATGCCATGCTCGATCACATGGCTGAGGTCGACGATCCTCGTTTCTTGATGATCTGCCATGTCGCGATCGCCCCGATGAGCAGCCAGATGACGTTGAGAGTCGCGGACGGGATCGCCCGATGCCACCAGCCGTTGATGATGAAACCCGCCGCGCCGAACACGTTCATCAGCTGATAGGTCAACGATTGGCCGGTGAGCCTGCCCGCGGACAGCAGCAGATAGGCGAGCAGGATCAGCACCGCGCCGCCCCAGCCGACCACCTCGACCGCGATCTCGACCGGAGTCACGCCGGCCAGCTTCGGCCGTCGACTTGCTTGACCGGAACGCCGTCGAGGGCGCCCAGCTCGAGCAGCCGGGCATTGACGCCGATGCGCTCGTGCGGCGGGTCGGTCAGCGGGGTCCAGTGGGTGATGATGCCGCAATGGCGACAGCGCTGCTGGGCGATGTAGGCCGGGTTGGAATCGGCCCGGACGTAGCTGTCGAACTCGCCCTCGATGTGCAGCTCGTCGGACGAATAATAGACCCCCTGGAAGCCGGTCTTGGTGCACAGGCTGCAATTGCAATGGGTCACTTCGTCGGGCGTGCGCGGCAACGTGATCCGCGCCCGGCCGCAGTGGCAGGAGGCCACCAGTGCGCTCACTGCGCGGCGAGCCTCCGAAGCACGTAGTGCAGGATTCCGCCCGAACGGAAATATTCGAGCTCGTTATAGGTATCGATGCGGCAGCGCGCGATGAAGCTGCTGGCGCTGCCGTCCTCCCTCGCCACCTCGACGGTGACATCCTGGCGCGGCTCGATCCCGGCGACTCCGCTGATCGCGAACGTTTCGGTCCCGTCGAGGCCGAGGCTCGCGGCGCTCTCGCCGTCGCGGAATTGGAGCGGCAGCACGCCCATGCCGACCAGGTTCGAGCGATGGATGCGCTCGAAGCTTTCGGCGATGACCGCCCTGACGCCGAGCAGGACCGTGCCCTTGGCCGCCCAGTCGCGCGAGCTGCCGGTGCCATATTCCTTGCCGGCAAGGACGATCAGCGGCGTTCCGTCGGCTTTGTAGGCCATGGCCGCGTCGTAGATCGGCATCGTCTCGCCGCCAGAAGCGCCCGGCCCGACATAGCGGGTGAAGCCGCCCTCGACATTGTCGAGCATGCGGTTGCGAATGCGGATGTTGGCGAAGGTGCCCCGCATCATCACTTGGTGATTGCCTCGCCGCGCGCCATAGCTGTTGAACTCCGCTCGGCTCACCCCGTGCTCGAGCAGGTAGCGGCCGGCCGGGCTGTCGGGCTTGATCGCCCCGGCCGGCGAGATGTGGTCGGTCGTGATCGAATCGCCGAACACCGCGAGGGCGCGGGCGCCGCTGATGTCGCCCGGCGGCGTCGGCGTCATTGTCAGTCCGGTGAAGTAAGGCGGGTTCTGGATGTAGGTCGATTGCGCCGGCCAGGCGTAGGTGGCGCCGCCGGTCACCGCGATCGCCCGCCACCGCTCGTCGCCGTGATAGACGTCGGCGTAGCGGCGGCGGAACATGTCCGAATGGACGTGCGCGTCGATCAGGCTGCGGATCTCCTCGTTCGTCGGCCAGATGTCCTTCAGATAGACCGGCTCGCCGTTGCTCGCCGTCCCGATCGGCTCGTTGATCATGTCGGAACGGACGGTACCCTTGAGCGCGAATGCCACGACCAGCGGCGGCGACGCGAGATAGTTGGCGCGGCAATCGGGCGACACCCGGCCTTCGAAGTTGCGGTTGCCGGAAAGCACGCTGACCGCGACCAGGTCGTTGTCGTTGATCGCCTTGCTGATTGGCTCGGCGAGCGGACCGGAATTGCCGATGCAGGTCGTGCAACCGTAGCCGACGAGGTCGAAGCCGAGCGCGTTCAGGTCCTCGCTAAGCCCGCTTTCATTGAGATAATCGGTCACCACCTGGCTGCCCGGGGCAAGGCTGGTCTTGACCCACGGCTTGCTCTGCAGCCCCTTGGCCCGCGCCTTGCGCGCAACCAGCCCGGCAGCGACCAGGACCGAGGGATTGGAGGTGTTGGTGCAGCTGGTGATCGCCGCGATGGCCACGTCCCCGTTGCCGAAGTCAAAGCTCTCGCCCGCGACCGCGACCCGCGGCTCCTTGCCTTTGCGGTAAGTGTCCTCGAGCTCCCGGTTGAACTGATCGTCGACCTCGCTCAGCAGGACGCGGTCCTGCGGCCGCTTGGGACCGGCCAGCGACGGCTCGATCGTGCTCATGTCGAGCTCGAGCGTGTCGGTGAACACGGGCTCGGGGCTCGCGCTGTCGCGCCACAGGCCCTGCGCCTGGGTATAGGCCTTGACCAAAGCGATGCGGTCGGCGTCGCGGCCGGTCAGCTCGAGATAGTCGACGGTCCGCTGGTCGATCGGGAAGAAGCCGCAGGTCGCGCCATATTCGGGCGCCATGTTGCCGATCGTCGCGCGGTCGGCCAGCGTCAGGCTGTCGAGGCCGGGACCGTAGAATTCGACGAAGCGGCCGACCACGCCCTTCTGGCGCAGCAGCTGGGTGACGGTCAGCACCAGGTCGGTCGCGGTGATCCCCTCCCGAAGCTCGCCCGACAGGCGGAAGCCGACGACTTCGGGGATGAGCATGCTGACCGGCTGGCCGAGCATCGCCGCCTCGGCCTCGATCCCGCCTACGCCCCAGCCAAGCACGCCGAGGCCGTTGACCATGGTCGTATGGCTGTCGGTCCCGACGAGCGTGTCCGGATAAGCGACCGTCTCGCCGCTCTGATCTTCGCCCGACCACACGCACTGGGCGACATATTCGAGATTGACCTGGTGGCAGATGCCGGTGCCCGGCGGCACCACCTGGAAATTGTCGAAGGCGGACGCACCCCATTTCAGAAACTCGTAGCGCTCGCCGTTGCGCTGATATTCGAGCTCGACATTCTTGCCGAACGCCTTGGGGTTGCCGAACTCGTCGACCATCACGCTGTGGTCGATCACCAGGTGAACCGGGACCAGCGGATTGATCTTCTGCGGATCGCCGCCGAGCGCCTGCATGGCGTCGCGCATCGCGGCGAGGTCGACCACCGCCGGGACGCCGGTGAAATCCTGCATCAGCACGCGCGCCGGGCGATACTGGATCTCGCGCGCGATCCGGCGCTCTTTGAGCCAGTCGACCATCGCCTGGAGGTCGTCGCGAGTGACGGTCTGGCCGTCCTCGAAGCGCAGCAGATTTTCGAGCAGCACCTTCATCGAAAACGGCAGGCGCGAAATATCGCCGAGCTGCTCTGCCGCCTTGGCCAACGAATAATAAGCGTAGGACGTGTCTCCGACCTGGAGCGTCGAGCGGGTCTTCAGGCTGTCCTGGCCGGTGGGGATCATTGCCGTCTTTCGCGTGGGTTGGGCAGAGATTGCGCGCTGGGGATGCGCGGGCCCTTAGCAATCCGCCCAGCCGCCCGCAAACTTAGCGCCCCGCGCGCCCCGCCGCGCCGAGTCGGCCGTGCCGCGCGCAGTTCACTCCTTGGATCGGCCGTTTGGATCCCGGTCTTTGAGGAGTTCGTCGACAGTCGGCGTGCTCTTGTCGGCATGAGCCACCGGGTCGAGCGCTTCCCGCTCGATCGCGGCCTTGAGATCCGTAAGCTCGGCGTCGGACAGGTTTTCGATCCCGACGAGCTGGTTGCGCGCCTTGCCGACCGCGATCAGGATTTCGTCCAGTTTCGCCTGGATCGCGGCGCCGTCCCGGTTCTGGCTGTTTTGGATCAGGAACACGGCAAGGAAGGTTAGCACGGTCGTCGCGGTATTGATGACCAGCTGCCACGTGTCGGAATAATTGAACACGGGTCCCGAAATCGCCCACACGACGCACGCCAGCGTCGCGATGATGAACGACGCCGGATGCCCCATCCAGTACGAGCTGCGGGAAGCCAAGTTACTGAAAAAACGCCTCATTCAGACCTCACGCGCTTGGAACGGCCATCGCCGAGCGCTGCAACAACGGGTCCGGCCGCGTTCCGTTGCGCCGAATCGAATGCGCCGTGCGGCGGGGTGCCGTAACGCCACTCGTATTTATGACGGCTACGCAATATCTACCGGGAATTCCGGAGATTTCCGGCAAGAACAGCGAGGGAAGCGGGCATGGCCCACGACAGCGAATATTTCCGCCGCCGCGCCGCCGAGGCGCGCTCCGCCGCTTTTTCAAAGGGCGATGGCGACGGTGCGGCTGTCGCCGGCGACCTGGCGCTCGCTTACGCCGCGCTGGCCCGCCGCCGCGCCGCGGCCGCTGCGGTAGCGCCCGAGGCCGAACCGGCCGAAGAGATTCCGCTCGCGGTCGCCGACTAGATCCAGCCGCGCCGCCTGAAATACAAATAGGGCAGCACTCCGCTCGCCAGCATCAACGTCAGCGCCATCGGATAGCCCCAGGGCCAGCTGAGCTCGGGGAAATGGTGGAAGTTCATGCCGTAGATGCCGGCGATCAGGGTCGGCGGCAGGAACACGACCGCGGCCCAGGAAAACAGCTTCATCGCCGCATTCTGTTCGATGCTGATCAGGCCGAGCGAGGCGTCGAGCAAGAAGGTCAGATTGTCGGTCAGGAAACTGGCGTGTTCCGTCAGCGAAGTGACGTCGACTGTTAGACTCGCCAGGTGATTGCGCGCGTCCTCGCTTCCGGCTTCGCGCATCCGCTTAGAGCCGGCGAGAAAGCTCAGCATCCGGTTGGTGCTGACCGCGGTATAGCGGACTTTGGTCAGCAGGGTCTGGACACGCCCGATGCTGGTCAGCAGCCGAGTCAGCTTTTCGGCCGGAATGCGGCGCTCCTCGACGTCGCGGCGGAAGATTGCGGATGACAAACGCTCGGTTTCCGCACCGATCTTCTCGAGCTCGTCGGCAAGCCGGTCGATGATCGCATCGAGCAAGCGCACCAGCACGGTCGGCGCATCGCTCGCCAGCGCCGGTTCACGCCGGACATGGTCCTGGAACGCTCGGACGGGCTTGGGAGTCGCGTAGCGAATGGTCACCAGCCGGTTGTCGGTGAGGACGAAGCCCATGGGCGTGCTGGCCGGCGAGCCGTCCTCGACTCCGCAGAGCACGCTCACCGTCATGTACAGTGAGCCGTCGCGCTCATAGAGTCGGCTCGACGGCTCGATCTCGGCCATCTCCTCTTGCGTCGGGATGTTGAGCCCGACGCAGCGTTCGACCAGTTGCTCTTCTTCCTTCGTCGGCTCTTCCAGGTCGATCCAGGTCGCGCCGTCGGGAATCCGCTCGGCCTTCGCCTCGATGATGCTGCCGTCGCAGCCGGGTCCGTAGGAGCGCAGCATGGCCCCCATGTGTCATTGCGAGCGGAGCGAAGCAATCCAGCCTCGCGATGGATTGCTTCGTCGCAGCGCTCCTCGCAATAACGTGGGAATGATAGCCCGCACCCGCCGCGCCGTGCTCGCCGCTTCTGTCCTCGTCGTCCTCGCGGCGGCGATCTTGCTCGCGATGGGCCGCAACCCAATGTGCACCTGCGGCACGGTGGAGCTGTGGGTCGGCGGGCGCGACAGCCCGAAGACCAGCCAGATGCTGGCCGACTGGTACAGCCTTAGCCACGTCGTCCACGGCCTGCTGTTCTACGCCGCGCTGTGGCTGGTCGCCCGCCGCTGGCCGGTCGAGCGCCGCTTCCTCGTTGCGCTGGTGATCGAGGCGGCATGGGAAATCACCGAGAACACGCCAATGGTGATCGACCGCTATCGGACCGCGACCGCCGCCCTCGGCTACACTGGCGACAGCGTGATCAACTCGCTGTCCGACATTGCGATGATGGCCGTCGGTTTCCTCGCCGCGCGCAAGCTCCCGCCGTGGATTGCGATTGCCCTACTGGTGGCGCTCGAGCTCCTCCCGCTGGCCGTGATCCGCGACAACCTCACGCTCAACGTGTGGATGCTGCTGTGGCCGAACCAGGCGTTGACCGCCTGGCAGGCGGGCGGCTGACGGCACCAAAGTCCGCCCCGCGCATTGTGCCGCCCGTGAGAGTCGCGTTGTTCCTGCTTGCGCTTGGCGTGCTGCCGACTCCAGCCGCGGCTGGCGAGCTGTTCGGCGGCCTTTACGTCCATGACGTCGACACGCCGGTCACCGCCAGCGGAATCGAGGGCGGGGTCGATTTCCAGCTCGGCTGGCGCGGCGGCCGCATTGGCCACACGCCGCTCCAGCCCTACCTGTTCGGTGCGCTCAACAGCGCGGGCAAGACCAGCTACGCGGCGGCCGGACTGTCGGCCAAATTCGGCCGCCGGGTCTACATTCGGCCCGGCCTCGGGATCGCCATCCACAACGGGTCGGCCAAGAATTTCAACGACCCTGACAACGGCAAGATCGACTTCGGCAGCCGCGTGCTGTTCGAGCCGGAGCTGGGCATCGGCGCCCAGCTCAGCGACCGGCTGGGCGTCGAGGCGAGCTGGGTGCACATGAGCCATGCGCAATTGTTCGGCCGGCAGAACCCCGGAATCGACAATATCGGCGTCCGGGTGAACGTCACTTTTTAGAGCCGCCGCAGCATCTCCAGGTGGCTCCGCTCGACCGCCTCGGCGTTGGCGGCGACCGGGCGCAGGGTCGGGCTGGCGCCGAGCCGGGCAAAATTGGAGTGGAGGCTGAGCGATGCACCGTGAACCGCGCGCTGCAGCCGCAGATAGGCGCGGTCGAAGTCGCCGCTCCCATCGAGTTCGTCGTACATCGCCTGTTGCTCGGGAAGCATAGCGGCCGGCGGGAGCAGATCGAGCCGCCGCCCAGCGAAGGACAGTTGTGCCGACGTTCCCTGGTGCGCCTCGATCATCCGGCTCGCGAAGGTCCGCACCGAGGCGCTCGGCGAGCGTACCAGCGCCAGCTCGGACGAGCGGATCACGAACAGGTCGATCGACGCTGCCTGCGCGACGTAGGTCGCGGGGCTGACCGTTCCCGGCACTGGCTGCACGGGAGCCGGCCGGCCAGGCCGCGGTTGCGGCGCGGGCGCCGGACGGGTGGCGCAGCCGGCCAGCAGAAGCACCGCGGCGCAGGCGGCCAGCCGCTTCATCGCCCGACCATGTCCTCGGCCCGGACCACCCGATCGAACGTGGCCTCGTCGACCAGGCCGAGCTCGATCCCCGCTTCCTTCAGGGTCTTCCCGGTCTTGTGCGCATGCTTGGCGATCGCCGCCGCATTGTCGTAGCCGATCTCGGGAGCGAGCGCCGTGACCAGCATCAGCGAGCGGTTCATCAGCTCCGCGATGCGCGTTTCGTCGGGCTCGGTGCCGTCGAGCATCCGGGTGGTGAAGCTCTCCATGCCGGTTGCCAGCAGGTTGATCGACCGGATCACGTTGGCGCCGATCAGCGGCTTGAACACGTTCAATTCGAGGTGGCCCTGCATCCCGCCGACGGTGACGGCGACATGGTTGCCGATCACCTGCGCGGCGACCATCGTCAGCATCTCGGCCTGGGTCGGGTTGACCTTGCCCGGCATGATCGAGCTGCCCGGCTCGTTCTCGGGCAGCTTCAGCTCGCCGAGCCCGCAGCGCGGGCCCGAGCCGAGCAGCCGGATGTCGTTGGCGATCTTGGTCAGGGCGACGGCGATGACGTTGAGGATGCCGGACAGCTCGACCAAAGTGTCGTGCGCGGCCAGCTCGGCGAACTTGTTCGCGGCCGAGGTGAACGGCAGCTGGGTCAGCCGCGACACTTCCTTCGCAAATTCGTCGGCGAATCCCTTGGGCGCATTGAGCCCGGTCCCGACCGCGGTCCCGCCCTGGGCCAGCTTCATCAGCCGCGGCAGCACGCCCTCGACCCGCGCGATGCAATCCTCGACCTGCGCCGCATAGCCGGAGAATTCCTGGCCGAGGGTCAGCGGAGTCGCGTCCTGCAGATGGGTGCGGCCGATCTTGACGATCCGGTCCCAGCGCCGGGCCTGGTCGGCGAGCCGGCTGTGCATCTGCTTGAGCGCCGGGAGCAGCCGCCGATGGACCGAGCGCGCCGCCGCGATGTGCATCGCGGTCGGGAAGCTGTCGTTCGACGACTGGCTCTTGTTGACATGGTCATTGGGATGGACCGGCGCCTTGCCGCCGCGCTTGCCGCTCAGGATCTCATTGGCCCGGCCGGCGATCACCTCATTGGCGTTCATGTTCGACTGGGTGCCCGAGCCGGTCTGCCAGATGACCAGCGGAAACTGACTGTCGAGGTCGCCGCGCGCGACCTCGGCCGCCGCCTGCTGAATGGTTTCGGCGAGATTGGGGTCGAGCCCGCCGATCCGCGCGTTCACCCGCGCCGCCGCCTGCTTGATGAAGCCCAGGGCGTGGACGATCTCGACCGGCATCCGCTCGCGCGGGCCGAATGGGAAATTCTCGATCGAGCGTTCGGTCTGGGCGCCCCAATAGGCATCCGCCGGGACCTCGATCGGCCCAAAGCTGTCGGTTTCCGTGCGGGTGTTGGCCATGCTTTCCCTTTGAGCCGTCATGCTGAACTTGTTTCAGCATCCATTCCGATGTCGGGCGCCCTGCTCGAAAATGGGCCCTGAAACAAGTTCAGGGCGACGGCCTATTTCTTCCGCGTGAAATCCACGTTCACGACGTTCGACCCGTCGTCCGCCTTCTCCGCCTTGGGCGCGTCGTTTTCGGCCGCTTCATGCTCCTCATGCGGCTCGTCGTCGGCGCTGGCGTGGAAGGTCAAAGCGAATTCGACCGCCGGATCGTGGAACTGGGTGACCGCCGCGAACGGCACGTGGAGCGTCGCCGGCACCCCGCCGAACGACAGGCCGACCGAGAAATTGTCGTCCTCGACCTTGAGGTCCCAGAAGCGGTGCTGGATCACGATCGTCATCTCGTCGGGGAAGCGCTCCATCAGATGTTTCGGGATCGAAACGCCGGGCGCCCGGGTCTTGAAGGTGATGTAGAAGTGGTGCTCGCCGGGCAGCCCGCCCGACAGCTCGACCTCGCCCAGCACTCGCCCGACCACCGCCCGCAATGCGTCCTGTACGATCTCGTCGTACGGAATCAGGCTCTCGGGCGTCTCGTCGCTCATTGTCCCTCGTGGTAGCGGGCGGGTTAGCCCGGTCAAGCGGAGTCAGCAGCCATGCCGATCGATGCCACAAAACCTTATGACGACAGCAATATCTTCGCCCGCATCCTGCGCGACGAAATCCCGTCGACCAAGGTCTATGAGGACGAGCAGGTGCTCGCCTTCAACGACATCAACCCGCTCGCTCCGACCCACATCCTGGTCATTCCCAAGGGGCCCTACGTCTCGTGGGATGATTTCTCGGCCAAGGCGTCCGACGCGGAGATCGCCGGTTTCATCCGGGCGGTCGGCAAGATCGCGCGCGAGGCCGACCTGGTCGAGGCGGGCTATCGCGTCCTCGCCAACGTTGGGGTGAACTCCGGCCAGGAGGTCCCGCACCTACACCTGCACATCTTCGGCGGACGGCCGCTTGGCCCCATGCTGGCCCGCTAGGCGTTTGCGCGAAGAGGGATTGCCCTGACGGTCCGAGCCGTTAGGGTCGCGCCACGAACGACATCTAGGGGAGAAATGATGGCCACTGCAGCACCGCAAGGGGGCCTTTTGCTCGGCCGCGTCAAATCGCTCGACGCGATCCTTGCGACGGCCGAGAAAAAGGGGCTTCATCGCTCGCTCGGCGCCTTCCAGCTCACCCTGCTCGGCATCGGTGCGGTGATCGGCACCGGAATCTTCGTGCTGACCGCCGAGGCGGCGCAGAAGGCCGGTCCGGGCATGATGCTGAGCTTCGTGATCGCCGGCGTGGTCTGCGCCGTCGCGGCGCTGTGCTACTCCGAGCTGGCCTCGATGGTGCCGGTCGCCGGCTCGGCCTACACCTACACCTATGCCGTCATGGGCGAGCTGTTCGCCTGGATGGTCGGCTGGGCGCTGATCCTCGAATATGCGATCGGAGCGTCCGCGGTCGCGGTCGGCTGGTCCGGTTATTTCGTCGGGCTGATGAAGAGTTGGGGGTGGGTCATCCCCCCGGCCTTGGCGGCGGGGCCGTTCGGCGGCGGGGTGTTCAACGTGCCCGCGGCCTTGATCGCCGGATTGGTCACGATCCTGCTGATCATCGGCACCAAGGAGAGCGCGCGGGTCAACGCCATCCTCGTGTTGGTCAAGGTCACCGCGCTCACGGTGTTCATCATCCTCACCTACCCGGTGCTCAAGGGCGAGCATTTCACGCCCTTCATTCCCAACGGCTGGGGGACCTATGGCGTGGTCGGCGCCGCGGCCTCGATCTTCTTCGCCTATGTCGGGTTCGACGCCGTTTCGACCGCCGCCGAAGAGACCAAGAACCCGCAGCGCAACGTTCCGATCGGGCTCATCGGGTCGCTGGCCATCTGCACCATTTTCTACCTGCTGGTCGCCGGCGGGGCGATCGGGGCGATGGGCGCCCAGCCGGTGCGCGATGCGCTCGGCCAGCCTTTCCCGCCCGGCAGCCTCGAGCTCACCAAGCAATGCGAAGCGATCGTATCGCAGGGACTGACCCAGCCGCTGGTCTGCTCGCGCGAAGCCTTGGCGCATGTGCTGCGAACGGTCGGCTATCAGCGGATCGGCGACCTCATGGGCATTGCCGCCTTCGTCGCCCTTCCGTCCGTCGTGCTGATGATGATGTTCGGCCAGACCCGGATCTTCTTCGTCATGGCCCGCGACGGCCTCCTTCCCGACAAGCTGGCGTCGGTCCACCCGAAGTTCCACACGCCGCACATCGTCACTGCGGTGACTGGTGTCGGAGTGATGCTGGCTGCGGCCCTTCTGCCGGTCGGCAAGCTTGCCGATTATTCCAACTCCGGAACCTTGTTCGCCTTCGCGATGGTCGCCGTTTCGGTCCTCGTGCTGCGCCGGACCGATCCCAATCGTCGGCGGCCGTTCCGCACGCCGGCCGTCGGAATCATCGCACCCATCGCCATCCTCGGCTGCATCGGCCTGTACGTGATGCTGCCGCCGATCGCGATCCTTGTCCTGCCGGTGTGGGGCGCGGTCGGGCTATTGCTCTACTTCGGCTATTCGCGCAGCCGCAGCCACGTCGGGCGCGGCATCGTCGATGTGCCCGAGCTCGCACCCGAGGCGCCCGGAACCTCGGTCCCGCCGATGCCGGGCGCACCCGCCCCGGGCTCGCCCGAAGAGCGCGGCTAGGCCGCCAGTTCGCCGGCCAGCGCTCTGAGGTCCGCCTCGGGGCGCGCGCCATAATGCTGGATCACCTCGGCGGCGGCGATCGCGCCGAGCCGCAGCGACTGTTCGAGGCTATTGCCCCTAGTCTCGCCGAACAGGAAGCCGGCGGCGAACAGGTCGCCGGCGCCGGTGGTGTCGACCACCTCGCCGACCGGCTCGGCCGGAACGTCGACCCGCTCGCTGCCGCGCGTCGCCAGCGCGCCATGCTCGCCGCGTGTCACCACCAGGGTCTCGACCTTGCCGCGCACCGCTGCGACCGCGCTGTCGAGATGCGGCACGCCGGCCAGCATCTCGATCTCGGCTTGGTTGGCGAACAATATGTCGATCCGTCCGCCGTCGATCAGCTGGTTGAAGCCGTCGCGATGGCGCTCGATGCAGAAGGTGTCGGACAGGCTGAAGGCGACCTTGCGCCCGGCCGCCCGCGCGATCTCGATCGCCCGGATCATCGCGTAGCGCGGGGTCTCGGGGTCCCACAGATAGCCTTCGAGATAGATCGCCGCGCTGTCGCGGATCTGCTGCTCGTCGAGCGCGCTCGAGGGCAGATGCTGTGCCGCGCCGAGGAAGGTGTTCATGGTCCGGTGGCCGTCGGGCGTGACCAGGATCATCGAGCGCGCGGTCGGCACGCCGACGTCGAGCGCGGGCGTGGTGAATTCGACGCCGGCCGCGGTCAGGTCGTGGCGATAGAAATTGCCGAGCTGGTCGGGGGCGATCTGGCCGACGAAGCCGGCGCGGCCGCCGAGCGCCGCGATCCCCGCCGCCGTGTTGCCGGCGCAGCCGCCGCTGACCTCGCGCGCCGGACCCATATGATCATACAGCCGCTCGGCCTCCGCCGCGTCGATGAGGCGCATCGAGCCCTTGGTCAGCCCTTCCGCAGCGAGAAAGCCGTCGGTCGCGTTGGCGATGACGTCGACGATCGCGTTGCCGATGGTGAGTACGTCGAGCCGGGTGTCGGTCATGGAAACTCCGCAAGCGGGAAAGCGCGCCGCCTAGCCCAAGCGTTCATTGCGCCGCAACCTTGCGCGGCGAAGGTGGGGCATGCATCGTCGGTCCATGCGTCGCTTCGTCCCAGCCCTGACCCTGTTCCTCGCCGCCTGCGCCGCCCGTCCGGTAACGCCCGAGCCGACCCCGGCGCCGGTTGCCGAGGCGCCTCGCCCGCAGGGCCGCAGCAGCATCCTCGGCCTCACCGCGTCCGAGCTCGTCGGCCACTTCGGCAATCCCGCACTGCAGGTCCGGGAAGGCGCCAGCCTCAAACTCCAGTTCCGCGGCCGCAGCTGCATTCTCGATGCTTATCTCTATCCGTCGGACGCCGGGGGTGTTCAGCGCGTGACCTATGTCGACACCCGCCTGCCATCCGGTGTTGCCGCCGATCAGGCCGCCTGTATCGCCGCGCTCGAGAACCCGAGCTGAGCCAGCGCCCACTCGGCGGCTTCGGCGACGACCGGATCCGGGTCGTCGAGGTGCGGGCGGATTGACGGCGCGAGCGCGGCGTCGCCGCTGTTCCCGGCCGCGATCAGACAATTGCGGCGCATGCGCCGGACCCCGATCCGCTTGATCGGCGAGCCGGCGAACATCTCGCGGAAGGCGGCCTCATCCAAAGCGAGCAGGTCGCCGAGCCGCGGCGCGGCCAGCTCGGCCCGCGGCAGGAAGGCGCGGTTCGCCGCGGCCGCATCGGCGAACCGATTCCACGGGCACACCGCAAGGCAATCGTCGCAGCCGTAGATGCGGTTGCCCAGCGCGGCGCGGAACTCGACCGGGATCGGCCCGTCGTGCTCGATCGTCAGATAGGAGATGCAGCGCCGCGCATCGATGCGATGCGGCCCCAGGAACGCCTCGGTCGGACAGGCATCGAGGCAGCGCCTGCACGTCCCGCAATGCACGCCCGCGGCCGCCGGCGGGTCGGGCGTCAGCTCGAGGCTGGTCAGGATCACCCCGAGGAACAGCCAGCTGCCATGTTCGCGCGACACGAGGTTGGTGTGCTTGCCCTGCCAGCCGATCCCGGCCGCCTGGGCCAGCGGCTTCTCCATCACCGGCGCGGTGTCGACGAACACCTTGAGCTCGGATGGTGCGCGCTCGATGATGAACCGGGCGAGCGCCTTCAGCGCCCTCTTGACCGTCTTGTGATAGTCGCCGCCCTGGGCATAGACCGAGATGCGGGCGCGCTCGGGCCGCTCGGCCAGCGCGAGCGGGTCCGACGCCGGGGCGTAGCTCATGCCGAGCGCGATCGCCGATCTGGCTTCCGGCCACAGGGCGAGCGGCGACGCGCGCTGATCGGCGCGACTGTCCATCCAGCCCATCGTTCCGTGATGCCCGGCCTCGAGCCACTGGCGGAGCTCCCGGCCGGCCCGGTCGGCCGTGTCGGCGCGTGCGAATCCGCAGGCGGAAAAGCCTAGCCGCCTGGCTTCCTCCCTTATTGCTTCTTCAAGGCTTTCGTTGGTAGCCACGGCTCGCGCTTACACCGTTCGGCCCGTTTTCCGCAGGAATTTCAGTGCTTCAACAGGTCCAGCCTAAGCCAGTGACGACCGGGCCCGCGGTCGAAGCCGCCAAGCTCGTCAAGGATTTCGGCGCGACGCGGGCGGTCGACGGGGTCAGCCTGACTGTTCCGACGGGCACGATCTACGGCGTGCTGGGGCCGAACGGTGCAGGCAAGACCACGTTGCTGCGCATGCTGCTGGGGATCATCGAGCCGTCGCGCGGCAGCCGCCGCGTGCTCGGTCACGAGCGGCCGCTCGATGCCGCCCAGGAGGTCGGCTACCTGCCCGAGGAACGTGGGCTCTATCCGGCCATGCACGCGCGCGAGGCGATCGCCTTCATGGGCGCGCTGCGCGGCCTGTCGCTGCGCGAGGCGCGGCGCCGCGCCGACGCGCTGCTCGCCGATCATGACCTCGGCGACTGGGCGAAGAAGCCGATCCGCAACCTGTCCAAGGGCATGGCGCAGACCGTCCAGCTGCTCGGCACGATCATCCACAAGCCGCGGCTGATCGTCCTCGACGAGCCCTTCTCCGGCCTCGACGCGATCAACCAGGCGCGGCTCGAGGAACTGATCCGCGGAGAGGCCAGGA
>Ga0207674_10002025_pt1 | contig 25725 bp, 19 predicted proteins | sample KBSCornC72_FD_184303 | JGI IMG/M metagenome (GOLD analysis project Ga0207674, IMG submission 184303) | Corn rhizosphere microbial communities from Kellogg Biological Station, Michigan, USA - KBS Corn C7-2 (SPAdes) (version 2) | ecosystem: Host-associated > Plants > Roots > Rhizosphere > Soil ...
TTTGGAACCCTGGCGTCGAAGGCCGCCATCAAGGACGTTGGGAGGGCCCTCGAAGTCCCTTATGCGGAAGTCGAGCGAATCGCAAAGATGATTCCGCCTCCTGTCCGAGGCCGTAACGTCAGTATCAGCCAGGCCCTTGAACAAGTACCTGAACTAAAACGTGAGATGGACACGAATGCTCAGGTTAAAGAGATACTTGAGATTGCGAAACGCCTTGAGGGTTGCGCTCGCCACTCGTCAGTTCACGCAGCGGGAGTCGTTATCTCGCCGCTACCGCTTCAGGAACTGATCCCGATCGCTGTCTCCGGGAAAGACGAACTCACTACGCAGTATGTCATGTCGGATCTCGAAAAAACCGGCATGCTTAAGATGGACTTTTTAGCGCTTACTGCTTTAACTGTTATAAATGATTGCTTAATCAGCATTAAGCAAATGCTTGGAACAGAGATTAACTGGGCGGATATAGCGCTTAACGACGCTAAGACAATGGCTGTTTTTGCCGAGGGGAGAACTGAAGCGGTGTTTCAGTTCGAATCTTCGGGCATGCAGGAGATCTGCCGCAAGCTTAAGCCAAAGGGGGTAGAAGATCTGGCGGCCCTTAACGCGCTTTACCGGCCGGGTCCGTTGGACGGCGGAATGGTGGATGAGTTCATCCTGAGGCACCACGGAAAGAAGAGCGTCAGATATCTGGTGCCTGAGATGAAAGACATCCTGAGTAACACTTACGGAATTATCGTCTACCAGGAACAGATCATGCAGCTCGCACAGAGACTGGCGGGATACACGCTTAGTGAAGCCGATCTGATGCGGCGCGCGATGGGCAAGAAGAAGCGCGAGGAAATGGCTGTACACGAAGAGAAGTTCATCAACGGGGCGATTGAGCGCGGTATTAAGAAGGAGAAAGCGGAGAAGATATTTTCCTTGATGGCGCAGTTCTCCGATTATGGATTCAACCGCAGCCACAGCGTCGCCTATGCATATCTGGCTTTCCAGACCGCCTATCTAAAAGCCCATTTTCCGGAACACTTTTACGCCGCGGTCCTTTCAAGTGAGGCTCAGGACGCTGCAAAGGTGTTCAAGTACTCGAAAGAGCTTAAAGCACAGAAAATATCCCTGTTACCGCCTGATGTTAATGAGAGCAATTCAGATTTCACGCCCCTGAATGGCGCCATCCGGTACGGGTTGACAGCAATAAAAGGGCTGGGCCAGTCGATAGTTAAAGCAATTTGTGAAGCACGGGGCACTAAACCCTTTCGGTCATTCTTCGATTTTGCGGAAAGAGTTGAGGCGACCAAGAGAGTGCTCGAGAGTCTGGTGAGCGCCGGCGCTTTCGACTCGGTTAAGGATGAGCGTACACTTCCTGAGTGGAGGGGCGGCTTGTTTAACTCTATTGACCTGGCACTGTCGAGGGCTCAACGAGCGAAGCGCGAACGAATCCAGGGTCAGAGCGGTTTATTCGGAGGCCTACCCGAGGAAATCGATTATTCAAAGGAACTGCCGCCGAACGCGAAGGGCTGGAATCATACCGAGTTGTTGGCTGCGGAGAAGGGTGCGCTCGGTTTCTACATCACCGGACATCCGCTTGAAAATTATTTCGAGATCTTGCAGGGATATAAGGCAATCAAATCGACGGAGCTGCCAAACCTGACCACAGGTATTCGCGTCACGTCCGGAGGAATCATTTCGGAACTGCAAACTCGCACAACCAAAAAGGGTGATAAGTTTGCTCTTCTTCGTCTTGAAGACGATCTGGGCGGCACGAAATGCGTGCTATGGCCCGAGGTTTATCGAAAACATTCGACGCTCCTTCAGAGCGATCTCGCAGTCATAATTACGGGTCGTCTGGAGCTGAGCGATGATGGACCGGCGACTATAATTGCAGACCAGGTTCAGAGTCTGGATGCGGCCGCAAAGAGCGGCGAATACGTGGTATTGCGAACACCGGCCCACGATGACTATGCGACATTATTCGATTCGATTCTCAGCCTGCTGAGTTCCAATCCAGGTGATTGTGATGTAACCGTCGAAGCTTTAGTTGATCCTGCGACCATTGTTCGCGTCAAGGCGAATCCCGCGTTGAAAGTTAAACGAAGTGAGCAGTTGGAACTCGCCCTGAAGAATCTGGGCTGTTCAGTTACTTTTGAAAAGATTCAATCGACTCCTTTTTAGAAAATACGAATGCGAAAAGTTAAAGAAGAGAAGCAGCCCGAAGAACCTGCCAAAGTTGAAGAGAAAGCGCCAACCGCGTTTGACCGAGTATTGCTTGCGCGACATGCCGATCGCCCTTACACACTCGATCTCATTGAAAGGTTGTTCGAAGACTTTGTTGAGCTTCATGGCGACAAGCGTTTTGCGGAAGATCCGGCAATCGTTTGTGGCCTGGCGCGATTTCACGGTCTGCCAATAGTTGTCATCGGCCATCAGAAAGGTCGCGATACAAAGCAGCGCAGCTTCAGAAATTTTGGGATGCCAAAACCCGAAGGCTACAGAAAAGCTCTGAGAGTCATGAAACTTGGCGAAAAATTTGGACGCCCAATCTTTACGTTCATCGACACACCTGGAGCTTATCCGGGCATCGACGCTGAAGAGCGAGGTCAGGCTGAAGCGATCGCGTATAACCTTCGCGAGATGGCGAAGATCAAGGTGCCGATAATCGTTACGGTGATCGGTGAAGGTGGATCCGGTGGCGCTTTGGCAATCGGTGTTGGCGATCAAGTTCTAATGCTCGAGAACTCCACTTATTCAGTGATCACGCCTGAAGGTTGTGCGGCAATATTGTGGAAAGACTCGACCCAGGCGCCACGCGCAGCTGAAGGCTTGCGACTTACGGCCCAGCATCTTTTTGAAGAGGGAGTTATCGACAAGATCATTCGCGAGCCGGAAGGCGGCGCGCACAATGATTACGATCAGACGGCACGGTTTCTCGATTCGGCTCTAAGCGAACGATTGGCTGAGGCTGTTAGTTGTAGTCAGGAAGAGCGTTTAACTCGCCGTTACGACAAACTCCGACACTTCGGTCGCTGGGGTACAGCCGACAAAGAGACCGATCCAACTGCTAATAATTAGCGAGTCTGAGTCTTGCCTAGAATGGAATGTCTTCGTCCGACAAGTCTGCTTGCTCTTGCGGAGCAGCTGCAGCCGCCGAAGCCGCACGCTCTACTGGCGGAGCATCATCGCCCCTGGATCCAATGAAGTGCATCTCGGTCGCAGTGACTTCCAGGGTAGTACGTGGTTTGCCATCCCGGTCAGTCCACTCTTCCATTCGCAGACGTCCTTCGATGTAAACCTGTTTTCCCTTGTGCAAGTATTGTGAGGCGGTCTCGGCCAACCGGTTGAATAACGTAACCCTGAACCAGATGGTGTGATCCTGCATTTCACCTGACTTATCTTTGCGACGCTCAGTCGTAGCCATCGAAAAATTACAGACAGGAGTTCCTTGCGGCGTATAGCGCAATTCTGGATCGCGGCCAAGGTTTCCCACGAGAATTATTTTGTTAAAGGACATGAGGAGCCTTTCTGTTTTCTGGGATTAGTAACGCGGCGATACTACTAAGCTAAGAGAACATGGTCAAGCGAAGTAGCGAAGATTAAACTCATCGCAAAGTTCAATTGAATAGGCGAATAGTACGTTGTATGAGACCAAGTCATCAGTACCGAAGCGCGGTAGCGTCGGGTGCTCAACGAGGTCAGTACCGATTCGCGGCAGCGTCGGGTGCTCAACGAGGTCAGTACCGAAGCGCGGTAGCGTCGGGTGCTCAACGAGGTCAGTACCGATTCGCGGTAGCGGCGGGTGCTCAACGAGGTCAATACCGATTCGCGGCAGCGTCGGGTGCTCATTGAGGTCAGTACCGATTCGCGGTAGCGTCGGGTGCTCAACGAGGTCAGTACCGATTCGCGGTAGCGTCGGGTGAGTTTCGAGATGCTCAGAACTTGATGATCATTGAGACTCACCCGACGCTACCGCGAATCGGTACTGACCTCAATGAGCACCCGACGCTACCGCGAATCGGTACTGACCTCGTTGAGCAACCTTTTGTGTATTTTGTGCGTTTGTTGTTGGAAAGCGACTTGACTACCTGGCGCCCAAAACCAAGACGGCACAGAGAGTTGAGACTATCGCGTTTCGCAAATGATTTCTGATAGACTGTCGCTACGTCGAAGCCGGATTAACAATGAAGCCTAAGGTCTACATCGAGACATTTGGTTGCCAGATGAATGTCGCTGATTCTGAGCGCGCAGCCTCAGGTCTTCGAGCGTCCGGTTATGATATCTGTGATAGTTCGGAAGTGGCCGATGTCGTTCTTTTAAATACCTGTTCAGTGCGCGAAAAAGCAGAGCAAAAAGCTTACACTCGAATTGGCGAGTTGCGTGCAGAGGAGTCAAATCGCCGGCCAAGAGTAGTTGGCTTAATGGGTTGTGTAGCTCAACTTGAAGGAACCTCAATTTTTGCTAACTCACCCACTGTCAATATGGTTATCGGCACTCGCGCCACCGATCGCATTTCGGAGATGATCGAGCGAGCCCAGGCTGGTGAGAAGCGCGTAATCGATCTTGAAGAGCGGGGCGAACACGAAACCTGGGATGTTTCACCGGTCGAACGCCATTCACCACACGTCGCCTTCATACCAATCATCGAAGGCTGCAATAAATTCTGTTCCTTCTGCATCGTTCCCTATTCCCGTGGACGTGAGCGTAGCCGGCCGGCTCGCGAGATAATCGACGAGACGAAACGGTTGCAAGCTCTGGGTTACAAAGAAATTCACCTTATAGGTCAGAACGTCAACAGCTATCGTCCCGGCGTAGAAGCTGGATTGGAAGGTTTTTCAGGCGCGACGCCTTTTTGCAGGTTACTCAGAGCAGTAGCCGCTACCGGGATGCCAAGGATTAAATTTACAACCTCCTTCCCACGCGATTTTCACAGCGACATCGTCAACGCAATCGAAGAAAACGAAAACCTTTGCAATTGGATTCATTTGCCCGTCCAGTCGGGTAGCGATCGTGTTCTCAAGGCTATGCGTCGCGGCCATAAGCAATCAGACTATCTGGCGAAGATCGATCGCATCAAAACTTCGTCGAGGCACCTGGCCTTAACAAGTGACATCATCGTAGGCTTTCCCGGTGAGACCGATGAAGATTTCCGACAAACTCTGGAGCTGGTCCAGCGTTGCCAGTTCGATAGTCTGTATCTTTTCAAATATTCAAAACGATCTGGAACTCCGGCAGCGGGTTTTTCTGATAATGTACCGGAGAGTGAAAAGACGGCAAGATTTCTCGAGTTGGAACGAGAACATCGAAAAGCTCAGGATCAGATCTTCAAAAACTACATAGGAAGAACGGTCAGCGTACTCGTCGAGCGCGAGAGCTCAAGGTCAGAAAATGATCTCATGGGTCACTCCACCTGCCACAAGGTGGTAAATTTTGAAGGGTACAAAACACTTGAAGGTGAGATAGTCAACGTCCAGGTGACGGCAGCGAAGACAAATAGTCTGTACGGCAAGTTGGTTAATTGCTGAGTGGTAGCGTAAGGGGTAGGAATATGGAAATCGAAGTCAAAATTAGAGCGCTGATGATGGATCCCAACAGCGGGACGCCAATCATTATCCTCAAAGATGTTGAAGGCGAGACGATGCTACCGATCTGGGTTGGAGCTTACGAAGCAAACGCTATTGCACTTGAAATTGAAAAGATCGCTCCACCGCGTCCAATGACTCACGACTTGTTGCGCAACCTTCTTACCGAGCTTGGAATTCAAGTTGAACGTGTGGTAGTAACCAGCCTGCGCGATAATACCTTCTTCGCAGTTATTGAAATGCGCAACAGCGACGGGGATCGAATGGTACTCGATTCAAGACCTTCGGATGCAATTGCTTTGGCCCTTCGCGCCGACTGTCCAATTTACGTCGACATGGAAGTGATTAAAGCATCTCGTAACACTTTGCCGACTGAAGATGTTGAAGAGACCGAGACTAGTGCAACGGAAGAGGATTGGCCTGATGTAATCGGAGAAGCTGGCGATCTACCGATGTGAGCATTTGAAACCTATGACCATGAACCCACCAAGCGAATGTTTGCTACAGCGCAGCGAATGGTAATTGCCATCGCCAATCAAAAAGGCGGGGTAGGGAAGACTACCACGGCCATAAACCTGGCTGCCGCCTTCGCCCGTCTGGGAAAACGTGTCCTGCTTTTAGACCTCGATCCTCAGGCAAATAGTTCTATCTCTTATATCGATCCACAGACCATCGAGAGGTCCATCTACGAATTGATGATGGATGGACAAGCTCCAGCCGAGGAGTCGGTCTACAAGACGCCGGTCGAGAATCTCGACGTGGTTCCAGCGCGAATCAGCCTGGCCAAACTCGAGTCCAAACTCGTCGGTGACTTCGACGCACCATTCCGATTGAAGGATCGACTCGAACCCTTCCGGAAGATCTATGACGTGATTGTGATAGACACACCGCCGACGCTGGGTCTAATCACTGTCAACGCCCTGGTTGCGGCTTCACACGTGCTGATTCCGATCCAATCGTCATACTTTGCATTGGAAGGAACAGACGATCTGCTGGAGACCATCGAAAAAGTTAAAGCACGGCCCAACCCTAATCTGGAACTGCTCGGAGTACTGGTTACTCTGCATGACAAGCGAACGACGCTGGCCCGTGAAGTGCACGAACAGATTAAGAGTGTATTTGGCACCAAACTATTTGAAACTGTCATAACCAAAAGTGTGAGACTGGAAGAATCACCGGCCTACAAGGAATCTATCTTCAGTTTCGCTCCTAATTCATCCGGCGCAATTGAGTACGCAAAACTTTGTGAAGAGGTAATGAGCCGTGTCTAAAAGGGGATTGCCCACTGGGCTGCAAATGCGTCACGACGCGCACTACGTCGAAGAATTGGCCCAACATCGGCCTGCACAGATTGGAAGAATGATTCCAGTCGAGAAGCTGGAGCCAAACCCCGAACAGCCTCGTACCGAGTTCGGGGATCTAACCGAATTGACAGCTTCGATCGCCGAAAAGGGAGTCTTGGAACCACTGCTGGTTAAACCGAACCGGTTGACGGGTAGATGGATGATCATCGCTGGCGAGCGTCGTTGGAGATCAGCGCAAAAGGCAGGACTCAAAGAAGTGCCCTGCGTCGAGATGGAAGTTGATGAAGGCACGGTGGCTGAGATTGCGCTAATCGAAAACATGCAGCGCAAAGATCTAACTGTTTGGGAAGAAGCTGATGGCCTTTTAGCGTTGTGCGATCGTTTTGGCTATACGCATGATGACGTCGCGCGCAAAGTCGGGAAAAGTCGATCGACGGTCACTGAAGCAATGGCTATCGCTAGAATTCCTGCCGATGTTAGAGCGATCTGTCGGGACGCCGAGATCAATGCAAAATCACTCCTACTGCAAATAGTGAGGCAGCCCGATGACGACTCAATGCGGGGGTTTGCGAAGCAGATTGCCTCGCAAGGTCTCAAGCGTAACGACGCTCGCGAGGTCCGCCGCCAGGAAATGGGACCACGCGTAGTCCCGGTGGCGAAGCCCTATACTTTTAAATACGCGTCTCCCGACAAAGACTTCAACCTGGAAGTCAGGTTCAAAGCCAATGAAGTAAGCGACGCTGAAGTTGCTTTGATTTTGCGAGCAGTGGCCGACGAAATTGATGATACGCCGGTGAGCTGAGCTACTTCGCCAGGCTCTTTTTCTTTTCTGCGACGGCCCGCTTCTGTAAGGATTTCGCCCACCGTTCAAAGGTCGGTTGCAGTGGCTTGAATAACTTCGCCCTGAAACTGTGCTTCTTTTCGTTCCAGGCCTTCAACTGTTTCTCCGTATACATACGCACCGCCGGTTCAAGCTGAGTTCGTTTCAACGAGTGGCGCAAGGTCAAGTGATAGTGTTGTCCGACGAGAGAAAAGACGAGGGCGACGAGATTGCTTTTGAATGAAAGTCTCGGAACGATCCGTTTATGAAACGGCTTATCGGCCGGTAGCAGGACGTTGATAGCGATTTCCAGCCAGGGGCCTTTGGAACCCTGGCGCGGATGATAGAGACCAGGTAATTCAGTGGCCTGAAACTGGCCTTTGATTCTGGGATCCGAAATATAGGGAACTAGTCGTACGCGTTCGATACCTCGAGTGTGTTCGCGGGGCAGACTTTCCAGAGCACCTTCTACTTGTTCAATAGCGCCTTTTGGTAGGGCGCCTTCATACTGGTTTTCAATTCGTATTGGCACAGTGATTGGTTCCTGAGAGATTAAATATCGTCGTTTTTGGAATGAATCACTTTAGGGGCTACTCGTGGCACCGGTCAAGTGCAGTCTCCGAAACACTCTCACCACCTCTTGGTAACTACGCGCTTCTCTGCGTCTCTCTGCGTGATCTCCGCGTCTCTCTGCGTTGGCTTGAACCTGGATCCGTGAGCAAAACTTAGTGATAGAACGAAGACGCAGAGAGACGCGGAGATCATCGCAGAGAGACGCAGAGATTTTCTTGGTTTAGTCCGTGAGGTTTAGGTCGGTTACTGCGCCGAGGCTGGCGCTGCTGACGAGTTTGGCATATTTGGCGAGTACACCACTTTGGTACCGAGCAGGCGGTGGACTCCACGTCTCGTGGCGCCGCGCAAGCTCGGAGTCGGGAATATTTAGTTGTAACAACCCCCGCTCCGCGTCGATCGTGATCGAGTCTCCCTCGGCAATGATCGCCAGATTCCCACCGACCGCAGCTTCAGGCGCAACATGGCCAACTACCATTCCATACGTGGCACCCGAAAAACGTCCATCTGTGATCAACCCAACTGAGTCACCCAGTCCCGCTCCAATTATCGCCGAAGTCGGAGCAAGCATCTCTCTCATACCCGGGCCACCCTTAGGACCTTCATACCGGATCACAAGAACATCGCCGGCCTTTATTTCTCCCGACAGAATTGCTTTCAGACACGTCTCCTCTGAGTTGAAGACTCGAGCAGGACCAGTGATTTGCTTGTGCTTGACTCCTGAAATTTTCGCGACGGCGCCTTCAGTAGCAAGATTGCCTCGAAGGATTGCCAGATGCCCCTCAGCATAAACAGGATCTTCCCACTGTCTGATGACATCCTGGTCCAGGCGCGGAGCTTCTGGAACACTCTTGAGGACTTCTTCAATCGTTTGCCCGGAAACAGTCAGAGCGTCACCGTGAAGTAAACCGTGCGCCAGGAGCATCTTCATTATTTGCGGTATTCCGCCGGCCTTATGCAAATCTGTGGCAACGTATTTGCCCGAAGGCTTCAAATCGCAGATTAACGGCACTCGCTTCCGGATTTCTTCGAAGTCGTCCAGCGAGAGTTCGACGCCCGCGGCGCGAGCAATTGCTAAAAGATGCAAGACCGCGTTCGTCGACCCGCCCACCGCCATCACCACCGCGATCGCGTTCTCAAAAGCTTTTCGGGTTAAGAGTTGTGCGGGACGTAGATCACGACGGACGGCTTCTGCTAACACCCGAGCTGATTCTTCGGCGCTCGTAGCCTTTTCTTCGTCTTCAGCCGCCATCGTTGACGAATAGGGCAGACTAAGGCCCATTGCCTCGATAGCAGATGACATTGTATTGGCGGTGTACATTCCGCCACATGAGCCCGCACCTGGACAAGCTCTGCGCTCTACCTCAACCAGCTCTGTTTCGGTAATTTTGCCGGCGCAAAATTTCCCCACTGCCTCGAAGGCACTGACAATCGTCAGATCTTCGCCCTGGTAATGGCCCGCCTTGATCGTGCCACCATAGACAAACACCGAAGGAATGTTCAGTCGTGCGATCGCGATCATCGCGCCGGGCATGTTCTTATCGCAGCCACCGATAGCCAACAGGCCATCGACTGCTTGTGCCTGACAAACGGTTTCAATTGAATCGGCGATTACTTCGCGCGACACGAGGGAATATTTCATCCCCTCCGTGCCCATGGAGATTCCGTCACTTACAGTGATGGTTCCGAATGTTTGAGGCACCGTCGAAGACTGCTTGAGCACTTGCACTGCACGCTCGGTGAGGCCGTTTAGGCCGGCATTGCAAGGAGTGATAGTGCTGTAGCCATTGGCCACACCAATGATTGGCTTCTCAAAATCGTCGTCGCGAAACCCGACGGCTCGCAACATAGCGCGATTAGGTGTCCGCTCGACTCCGCGTGTAATAGCCTGGCTGCGAGCGTTGCTCTCCTTTTTTAGATCCTGACCCAAGACTCGGTTCTCAATTCTTAGCTTTATCTACCAAACGACTCTTTGTGAGCCAGGGCATCATATCACGTAGCTTTGAGCCGACTTGTTCGATCGGATGTTCACGCGCTTCCTCGTCAAGCTGCTGGAACCTTGGTTTGCCGTTACGATTCTCTTTCATCCAGTCGCGAGCGAACGCACCCGACTGAATCTCCGCAAGCAAACCCTTCATGCGTCGCTTAGTTTCATCATTGACGACCACTGGACCACGAGTCATATCACCATACTGGGCCGTATTGGAAATTGAATATCGCATCTCAGAAATGCCGCCTTCGTAGAGCAGGTCTACGATTAGCTTCATCTCGTGTAAGCATTCGAAGTAAGCCATCTCTGGCGAATAGCCCGCCTCAGTTAAGGTTTCAAAACCGGCTTTAATCAACGAGGTCAATCCACCGCAGAGCACTGCCTGTTCACCGAACAGATCAGTTTCAGTCTCTTCTCTAAAAGTAGTTTCAATGACCCCGGCTCGGGCGCCGCCAATTGCCGATGCATAGGCTAAACCGATTGCTTTGGTGTCGCCAGTAGGATCTTGATTGATTGCGAGTAGGCAGGGAACTCCGGCGCCGCGCACGTATTCGTGGCGCACGAGGTGGCCCGGACCTTTCGGCGCTACCATAAAAACGTTCGCGTCAGCGGGCGCCTCAATAAATTTGTAATGAATCGAGAAACCGTGTGAGAAGGCGAGATACTTACCCGGTGTAATCGACTCGGCAATTTCTTTGGAGTAGACCTCGGGAGCGAGTTCATCGGGAACCAGCATGATGACAATGTCAGCTTCGGCGGCTGCCTGGGCCACCGGCAAAACTCTGAGGCCGGCGCTTTCCGCTTTCTCCCACGATGAGCTGTCTCTCCTCAACCCCACAGTCACTTTGCAACCCGAATCGTTAAGGTTGTTTGCTTGAGCAAACCCCTGACTACCGTAACCAATTACGGCAATCTGTTTCTCTTTTAGCAAGTTAAGGTCTGCATCCTTGTCGTAATAGATCTGCATGGGAAAAATTCCTTTCTGAACAATAATAATCGAGGGATTACAGCAATGCTGCCAGGTCGAGAGCTTCCTCTTCGGATATTGTCTCAGCTGTCGCTGCCAGGCGATTGATAGCAATATGGCCCGTTCGAGTTATGTCGGTGATACCAATGGGCCGCAACAATTCGATAAACGTATCCACCTTGTCTTTATTACCCGAAGCTTCAACGATCAGATGTGTGTGCGAGATGTCGACGACCTTGGCGCGAAATACGCCTACCAGGGTCAAAACTTCCTGCCGTTGAATTCCGGCACACGCAGCAACGGTGATTAATGCCATCTCGCGTTCGATATGAGGTCGCGTGGTTACGTCATGCACCTCGCGCACTCGAGCGAGACGTTCACACTGCTTCACAATCTGCTGAATGGTCCTGTCGTCGCCACGAGTGACAACTGTAACCCTGGACCATTTAGGATCCAGGGTCTCGCCAACTGAGATGGTTTCGATATTGAAACCACGAGCGCTGAATAAACCGACGATCCGCGAAAGCTCTCCCGGCTGATCTGCGACAATAATGGAAAGTGTATGACGCATGAATTTACTGAACGATCATGTCGCGTGCGTTGGCCCCGGCGGGAACAATCGGGAAGACATTTTCTTCCTTTGAAACGACGACATCGATCACGGCGACTCCAGGATGAAGTAAAGCTGCCGACAATGCAGCGGGTAGTTCGGACGGTTTACGGGCGCGAAATCCTGCCGCACCGTATGCCTCGGCAAGTTTGACGAAATCGGGCGCTACAGAGATATCAACCTCCGAGTAAGTGCGGTCGTAGAACATTTCCTGCCACTGACGCACCATTCCCAGATAGCCGTTGTTCATCACGACGATCTTGACCGGGAGATTGTATTGGACCGCCGTGGCGAGCTCCTGATTCGTCATCTGGAATCCGCCATCGCCGACGACTGCCACGACCAGTTGATCGCGCATCGCCATCTGCGCTCCGATGGCAGCAGGTACTCCAAAACCCATAGTTCCCAAACCGCCGCTGGTAATCAGCTGCCTGGTCCTGGTGAACGGATAGAATTGGGCCACCCACATCTGATGTTGGCCCACATCGGTAGTTATGACTGCCTTTCCTTCGGTGAGTCGATGAAGCTCACGAATAACGGTCTGAGGCTTGATGTGATCGCTCGAACCTGAGAAACGGAGCGGTTGAGATTTCTGCCAATCTCTAATCTGTTCCCACCATGGCTCCTTCTGCGCTGCACCTTTTTTTAGATCTTTTGCCGGGAGCTTTTCGACCACGGCCAGGAACTCCTGGAGCGCCACTTTCGCGTCAGCTGTTATTGCGAGACTTGGTGTGACATTCTTTCCAATATTGGCAGGATCAATATCGACGTGGATAACTTTTGCATTCGGCGCGAATGTCGCAAGTTTGCCGGTAACTCGATCGTCAAAGCGTACACCCAGGGCAATCAGCAAGTCTGATTCAGCTACTGCCATGTTGGCCGCGTAGGTGCCATGCATTCCCAGCATGCCCAAGCTGAGCGTGTGCCCGGATGGAAACCCTCCCAGGCCCATCAAGGTGGGAGTTACCGGAATCTCCAGAGCTTCGGCGAATCGCAGTAACTCCATCTCGGAACCCGAGCTCGCAATGCCTCCACCAACGTAAAGTACTGGTCTACTCGACTTGAGCATCGCCGCGACAGCATTCTGGATTGCTCGTGTATTTGGTTCGGTGCCCGCAGCAGAGAAGGGGAAACTCACGTGGTCCAAACGAGAGTAAGAAGTGCGGGCTGCGGTAACGTCTTTTGGAATGTCGATAACAACCGGGCCGGGTCGACCGGTGCGAGCCAGGTGAAACGCTTCTCGCACGACCGCAGCCAGGTCTCGAACGTCTCGCACGAGATAGTTGTGTTTGACACAGGGTCGCGTGATGCCAACCGTGTCAACTTCCTGAAATGCATCGGTGCCAATCAAGTGCTTCGGAACTTGTCCCGTAATCACAACTATGGGAGTTGAATCCATGTACGCGTTTGCGATCCCGGTCACAGCATTTGTGGCGCCAGGTCCTGACGTCACGAGCACGACTCCAACTTTGCCTGACACGCGCGCATAACCCTCGGCCATATGAACTGCGCCTTGCTCATGTCTGACAAGATAGTGGCTGATCCGTTCCCGGGCTCGCCACAATTCATCGTAGATATGAAGTACGGCGCCTCCTGGATAGCCGAAAATCGTGTCGACTCCTTCGTATAACAAGGCCTCGATCAATATCTCAGCGCCAGTTGGCTGCGGTTCGAGCAATTCTGCCAAACCGGCAGTCTTTTGTGCTGTTTTTATTTTTGTCTCAGCAATCATTTTTACGGCCCCTGACGAGTTAAATCGGGCCATCAGCGGAACAGCTGATGGCCCGACACTGTCGAGTTTCCTCCTGTCGCAATCGCCGAGCTATGGCTTAGATCGCCGCGCGCTACCAGCTCGAGCGCATAAAACAGGCTCGAGGCTCAATCGACTCTAGCCCCTAAATTTATGTTTGTAAAATTTATTCTTTTAAGTTAATAATAAATGTCATTCATCCGCATGTGAGTCTGGATGAACGGAGAAATCATATGGAAATGGCCCAACTCGAATATTTTTCTAAGGTAGTTCAGGAAAAAAGCTTCTCTAAAGCCGCTGATCGGGTTTTTCGTACCCAGCCAGCTGTCAGCATTGCGATTCGCCGGCTGGAAGAAGAGATAGGGCTCCCGCTATTGGACCGAACCCAAAAAATACCGGTCCTTACCGATGCGGGCCAGGTCGTCTACGACTATGCACAGAGAATCCTCGCTCTTAGGGATGAAGTAGGACAGGCAATTACGGAATTGCAGAGCCTCAAGCGAGGTCGCGTCCGGGTTGGTGCAAACGAAAGTACTTCGCTTTATTTGTTACCTGACCTAATTTTGTCTTTTCGCGATCAACATCCCCAAGTTAAGGTCGAAATCTACCGCCATGTCTCCAGTCGATTGCCGCGAGAAGTGCTCGATAGAAATGTTGATTTTGCATTGATGGCCTCTGAACCCTCAGACCGCGATCTGGAGGCATTTCCGGTCTTGAACGACGAGCTGATTCTGATAATGAGTCCAAAGCATCAACTAGCGAATCGTTCATCCGTGAAGATTAAGGACCTGGGCAAGGAGTCATTCGTGGCCCATAACGTGAAATCAGGCTCTCGCATGAAAGTCATCGAAGCGTTTGCCCGGCAACATACGCCTCTGAATATTGCTCTTGAACTTGCGACGATCGAAACTATCAAGCGTTTTGTGCAAAAGCACGTCGGCCTCGCCTTTGTTCCGCGTATGTGTGTTCGTGAAGAGTTGGATCGTGGAGTTTTAGTGACGGTTCCAGTTCGCGGATTGACGCACAACCGAACGCTTTGGGCCACGCACAGGAGATCGGCGAGTTTTTCACCGGCGGCTGCCGCATTTCTAAAGGTGCTTCGTAAGCACGCTGCTGACGGGTCGGAGTAATTAAGCGGCCACCTGGTTCTTGCCTACAATCGTTAGCAGGTAATGCTCGATAGCAACCTCGAGAGCGCCTCCTAACTCCGCTCCATGTGTCTCCCCAGCTTCCAATGTCCATTGAGAAAGACGACCGCAAAGCGACATCCCGATAGCCGACCGCACCGAGGCTTCGATGAATTGCCAACCATGCACCAACTCTCCACTTAAGACAATGTGGGGTACGCCAAGACCGCAAATTACATTAGCGATGCCAATGCCAAGATGACTGCCTACTCGCTCAAGTGTCACAACCGCTCGACGCTCGCCTGCGCGGGCCCGGGCGACCAGATCGGTGTAGCGTAAACTGGAGCGAAGACGCGCTCGATGAGTATCGCCAGTGTATAGTTCAACGGCGCTCGCAGCGGATGCATATCGCTCCCAGCAGCCATAGTTGCCGCAGGGGCAAGACTTACCGCCGGCCACGATCGTCATGTGACCAAATTCGCCCGCGATATCTGCGGGGGTTGTACCGCGGAATACATCACCGCCAATAACCAAACCCACACCTATACCTGTTCCCGCACGCACCAGGACAAAATCACCTCCGGCACTACGTCCGCGGCGTCGTTGCGACTCGTACACTGCGGCCGCCGTGGCATTGTTCTCAACGATCACTGGTACTTTGACTCCCAGCGTCTCAGCGATCGATAAATTACGCCAACCGAGTCTTGGACTATAGAGCAATAGTCCGTGCTCAACGTCGGTTGGACCGGGGACGCTGATACCAATGACTGCAAGCTGCCGCTCGGGCATTGCTTTCTGTTGGGCCTCAATTGCGGCGCGAATCTGGTCCAACGCCGTTTCCGGGTCTTGTGGGGTAGGGAACTTCTCTTCAGACAACAGTCTTCCATCAACAGTTGCGGCGCCGACTCTAGTCTCGCTGTCGCCGATGTTTACTCCAATCAAAAACTCACTTTCTGTTCTAAAAAGCAGACCAATCGGCGGTCGACCCGCACCACGTGAAATTGTTCGGTCGGGAGATCCTTCTCGAAGCACACCCGAATCCAGAAGCGGTTTAACCAACACGGTAATTCTACGACGATGCACTCCGAGGCGTCGTGCGACAGCCACTCGAGGGATTGGTTGAGATGCGCGAACAATGCGCAGCAATTCACGGGTAGTTTGACCCGGCACGGCAGTCACGTTCGAAGCGCTAATAGCATTCGATTGCCGTTCCGTCCGCTTTCTCGAACGCTTTTCTAAAAATCCCGCTTTAACCGATTTCGTTACCACCCTTTGTCCTCCTTGCAAGCAATGCCGGTGCTGATATGAACAGCAGTTTCTCAAACAAGTCTTACCACCGTGTTACGTCATTTTAAGTACGATACCGGTCGCAACTGATGCGGTACTTCTTGACCTTGTAACCGATGATTCGCTCAGTAGTGTCGAGCAGTTTTGCAGCCTTCGCCCGGTTACCCCGAGACGTCTTTAACGCATCCTGAATTAGATCTCGTTCATAGGCCTCCATCGCGGTCGCTAATGACAGACGTGTTACCGTGTCTGAGCCTTCGGCGGTTTGCAGGGAAGGTGGAAGATGGTGTCCGTGGATCACGTTTGAGTCACAAACCAGCACTGCACGCTCGATGACGTTCTCTAACTCTCGAACATTGCCGGGCCAGTGATAGCTGGTCAACATGTCTATTGCGGGAGTTGAGATGCGCTTTATATGTTTATGGTGTTCGTGTTCGAATTTTTCTACGAAGTGTTCAGCAAGCAGCAGAATGTCAGGTTTACGTTCTCTTAAAGGTGGCATGAAAATGGTGAACACGTTCAGTCTGTAGTAGAGATCCTCGCGGAACTGACTTTCGGAAATCGCTGCCTCGAGCTCCTTATTCGTCGCTACGATCAAACGAACGTTTACACGAATTGTCTCGGTACCCCCGAGACGTTCAAACTCTCGTTCCTGGAGTACGCGTAATAGCTTCACCTGTGTTGACAGGTTAAGGTCGCCTATTTCGTCGAGAAATAGAGTGCCTCCGTCGGCTAACTCGAAACGCCCTTTCTTGCGAGCTTGAGCTCCGGTAAAAGCACCTTTCTCGTAACCAAATAATTCAGACTCAATCAGAGTTTCGGGCAGAGCAGCACAACTGACTTTTACAAACGGCTTGTTCGTTCTGAGAGAGTTGTAATGTATAGCGTGGGCAACCATTTCCTTGCCGGTGCCTGATTCTCCCCTTAATAAGACTGTTGTATTGGTGCGAGCAACCTGCGTCACCTGTTCGTAGACCTTCCGCATTGGGTTCGAGTTACCGACGATGCGGCTGAAGTCATACTTTTCACGCAACTCCTGCTTGAGATGAATGTTCTCGTCGACCAACCGCTTTTTGTCGGCGGCTACATGTTGCTCAACCTTGAGCGCCTGGGCCAACATAGAAGCGATCACGCTCAGAAATTTCGTTGTTCGATCGTAATCACGATCAAGTCTGTAGATTCTGTCGGCGCCGAGGGCCCCGATCGCGACACCGTCAATCACAATCGGAATACAGAAGAAGCTCATCTCTCTTCGATTTCCGTTTCCTTCCTGGGCGCGCAACCGATTCAACAACAGCGGTTCTTTACTTGTTTGAGGCACGACCACCGGCTTTGCGCTTTCAACAACTCTACCGATAACACCTTCACCAACTTTGTAAGTGACCCGACGAGCCGTCTCCAGATTCAGACCATACGTTGCGTAGAGGCGAATTTTTTCAGTGTCCGGATCAAGCAGCATCACAAAACTTCTAAGCAGTCCGTGATACTTGCCCAGGATTTCCAGCGCTCGGGAGAATGCACTCTGAAGATTCGTGGTATCAGCAAGCGTCCGACCGAGTTCCACGAGCGTTGCCAGTTTGCGGACCTCGCGACGTTCTCTTGAAAGTAGATCGGCGGATTTATGAACGATCTGCTCTGTTGCGACCATGATTTTTAGCTCACAAATAATGGTTATAGACGCGAGTTGGGTTTGACTGGAGAAAGCCAAATCCTCGATAAACGCTCCGCGAGTGACTCCGGGCTCAGGCCAGTCGCGCCGATGAATTTGTCTCCAACTCCGATGGTTTCAATCGAATCATCTTAGAAGCCCCGAATTTAATGAGTCAAAGTGAAAACTTTTATGAGCGGATAAATCCCAATGTGGCAACAACGACTCTGCCTGGCCTACAAAATTGTGTGCGCACACCCATCTTCTGACACAAATGTCGGCCTCTCGGGCGACGAACCAGCGAAGGCCTCGCTGAAAAAAGCCGATTTTTGTTGGTGTATTGGTTAGGTCGGGAGAAAGATCCCCACACTAAGGCGTGCTCATAGCGGAACCTCACTACACGAACGACAAGAATGTAGGCGCCATCTGGAGTCACGACATTTTTGTCGGGCCACTGACCTTCGACTGTTTCTATTTGATCTAAAAAACCTCAGCAATTCGATAATTCGCGGAATTAGTCTCGAATAAGTCTAGTTGGCACATTTCTTGTTACCCGCTAAAGAACCTTCATTCCAAACGCGAGCGAAGCACCAGAAACAGACAAAGATGTGGCCTTTGAATTTCACGCGAAACATCCAGGAGGTGACCCTCAAATCGAACCACCACAGGCACAAGGCCTTTACAACCCTGAGAATGAACACGAGTCATGCGGTGTCGGCTTCGTAGCCGATCTCAAAGGGCGTCTCTCGCACAGCATCATCGAGAACGCTCTCCGAGTTCTTTCGAGCTTGGGACACCGGGGAGCTTGCGGCTCGGAAAAGGACACCGGCGATGGCGCGGGTATTCTTACTCAGGTTCCACACGAGTTTCTGGCGACTGAGTTCGCGAAGCTCGATATTGATCTCCCGGACCCTCGCGCGTATGGCGTGGGAATGCTGTTTGTTCCCACGTCTAATACTGAGGGGACAATATGTGAAACCATCCTGGAAGAAATTGCTCGCGAAGAGGGTCTCAAGGTGCTGGGTTGGCGGACCGTTCCAACAAATGACCATTCAATTGGTCCATCAGCCCGCGCCTCAAAGCCTGCGGTTCGACAGGTAATCATCGCGAAGGGCGATGAAGACGAGAACGCTTTCGAACGAAAACTGTTCGTTATTCGCCGTCGGGTAACACGAGCGGTGCAACTCTCGAATATCGAGCAGCGAGCCAAGTTCTACATCGCCAGTCTTTCGCAGAAAACTCTTATCTATAAAGGAATGCTTACTGCGAACCAACTGTCGCAGTTTTATCCCGACCTGTCTGATTCCAGGTTTAAGTCTTCGCTCGCGGTCGTCCATTCTCGCTTCAGCACTAACACCTTTCCCAGTTGGCCCAGGGCGCATCCATATCGTTACATCGCACATAACGGTGAGATAAACACTCTGCGAGGCAATATCAACTGGATGCGGGCAAGGGAGAGCCGATTCAAATCCACTCTCTTCGGCGACGATCTGCAGAAAGTGCTCCCGATAATCGACGCCGAAGCGAGCGATTCGGGCATGTTCGATAACGTGCTCGAGATGTTAGTACTCTCCGGTCGTTCCTTACCACATGCGATGATGATGATGGTGCCGGAGCCCTGGACGGAAAACGGCGCCATGAGCGACGAGCGCAAAGCGTTTTACGAGTATCACTCGCTGTTGATGGAGCCGTGGGATGGACCAGCGGCGATCGTGTTCACCGATGGAACCAGCATTGGCGCGATGCTGGATCGAAATGGTCTTCGTCCGGCACGTTACTACGTCACCGACGACGACACAGTGATAATGGCTTCTGAGGTAGGCGTCCTTGACGTACCGCCAGAAAAGGTTCTGGCGAAAGGCAGCATAAAGCCCGGGCAAATGTTCCTCGTGGATACCTTGTTGGGCAAAATGATCAACGACGAGGAACTCAAAGAAGAGCTACAAACCGCACTTCCTTATCGCGATTGGCTCGAAACAAACACGGTTCACCTCGATCGCTTGCCGGTTCCACCTTATGTAAGCAATCCACAACCAGGGTTAACGCAAATTCGACAGCAGCTCTTTGGTTACACACAGGAAGACTTGAAAGCTCTGATCGACCCAATGGCTCTCACCGGAGAAGAGCCCATCGGATCGATGGGAAACGACACGGCGCTGGCCGTGGTCTCTGATCGGCCGCAATTGCTCTACAACTATTTCAAGCAGCTGTTCGCCCAGGTAACCAACCCGCCAATCGATGGGATCCGCGAACGTTTGGTCATGTCGGTCGACACCAGTATTGGACCAGAAGCAAACCTCTTAGAGCCATCGGCTGAATGTGCTCGTCAGATCAAAATACCTTCGCCGGTTTTGACAAACGAAGATATCGAAAAGCTGAGATTGCTGGGCGATTCAGATAGCGCATGGGGTAAAAACGGATTCAAGTCGATAACACTCTCGATCCTCTTTGAAGCGGGCGTCGGTGGCGACTCCTTGCGTTCTGCGCTCGACGATCTTTCGCGGCGCGCGTCATCCGCGATCGCTTCCGGTTACGACGTCATAATCCTTTCCGATCGTGATGCTGGTCCAAAGATGGTCCCGATTCCGGCTCTCCTGGCCGTCGCTGCGATACATCACCACCTGATCCGTGAAGGCACCCGAACCCAGGTTGGCCTGATACTCGAGAGCGGTGAAGTTCGAGAGATTCATCACTTTGCGCTCTTGCTTGGTTATGGAGCTGCGGCAGTAAATCCGTACCTGGTCTTTGACACCATCAATCTGCGAGCCAATGACGGTTCACTTCCAATTACAGCTCGTGTCGCGGCGGGGAATTACGTCAAAGCAGTAAACAAGGGCGTCATCAAAGTAATCTCGAAAATGGGGATTTCCACCACCCAGGGCTATTGTGGAGCCCAGGTGTTTGAGGCGATTGGTCTAAGTCAACAGTTGGTAGACAAATACTTTACCTGGACACCGTCGCGTGTGGGCGGCATCGACCTCGATATCATCGCCGAGGAAGTTTCGGCCAGGCATCGACGTGTTTTTAACCCTGGTCAGGATGGGAACAGACGGCTCGAAAAAGGTGGCGAATACAGCTATCGCAGCGATGGACCACCTCATCAATACACCCCTCAAGTTATTCACAAGTTGCAGCGAGCCTGTAGAGAAGGGAACTATCAACTCTTCAAAGAGTACAGCGCCGCTGTTCATGATTCATCGCATGGATTCTCAAGCTTGCGAAGTCTGATGGATTTTGATCCGCACCGCCAGCCCATTCCACTTGAAGAAGTTGAACCAGTGGAAGCGATTGTAAAGCGCTTTAAGACCGGTGCAATGTCGTTTGGTTCAATCAGTAAAGAGTCGCACGAGTCGCTGGCCATCGCGATGAATCGACTTGGCGGTCGTAGCAATACAGGCGAGGGCGGGGAAGACCCTAACCGTTTTTCTGACGATGAGAACGGCGATTCTCGAAACAGCGCGATAAAGCAGATAGCCTCTGGTCGTTTTGGTGTAACCAGCAACTACCTGGTCCATGCAAAGGAGATCCAGATCAAGATCGCTCAAGGCGCAAAGCCTGGCGAAGGAGGTCAGATTCCTGGGTACAAGGTCTACCCCTGGATAGCATCCGTCAGACATTCAACCCCGGGCGTAGGTTTAATTTCACCCCCGCCTCATCACGATATCTACTCTATCGAAGATCTGGCGCAATTGATCTATGACTTGAAGAATGCAAATCCGGAGGCTCGCGTAAGTGTCAAGCTGGTCTCGGAAGTGGGAATAGGAACAATCGCCGCCGGCGTAGCTAAAGCTCGTGCAGATGTTTTGCTTATTAGTGGGTACGACGGAGGAACCGGAGCGGCTCCGTTGACTAGCATCAAGCATGCGGGCACTCCATGGGAGTTGGGTCTGGCCGAAACACATCAGACTCTGCTGCTTAACGATCTGCGAAGCCGAATCACGCTTGAAACGGATGGACAATTAAAGACCGGACGTGACGTGGTGATCGCAGCCTTGCTTGGCGCCGAAGAGTTTGGCTTTGCTACAGCGCCACTTATTGCAATGGGATGCGTGATGCGCAGGGCGTGTCACCTGAATACATGTCCCGTAGGAATCGCAACTCAGGACCCGACCTTACGCTTAAAGTTCAAAGGGGAACCAGAACACGTAATCAACTTCATGAATTTTGTGGCCGCAGAAGTACGCGAGCTGATGGCCCAACTGGGTTTTCGGACCTTCAATGAATTGATTGGTCGCTCGGATTGTTTGACCAAACGCCAGACGGACCATTGGAAAGCGAAGCACGTGGACCTGTCGGCGATTTTCTATCAACCAGATATCGCGGATACCGTTGGACGTTATAGACAACATGCACAACATCACGGCATTGATGAAACGATTGACGTTAAGCAACTGCTTCCGCTGTCAGAACCAGCATTAGCAACCGGCGAGGCAGTTTCAGAAGCACTGACGATCACAAATGTCGACCGAGCTGTAGGAACGCGGCTTGGAAGTGAAGTCACAAAACGGTATGGAGCAGCCGGGCTACCCGACGACACGATCAATTTAAAGTTTACTGGTTCAGCCGGCCAAAGCTTTGGAGCATTTATTCCGAAGGGTCTAACGATGGTTTTGGAGGGGGACGCAAACGATTACATCGGAAAAGGATTATCGGGTGGCAAGATCATAGTTCGACCGCCCGAACAGGCGATTTTCCGGGCTGAAGAGAATGTCATAGTCGGAAACGTCTCGTTTTACGGAGCAACGAGCGGCGAAGCGTACATCAATGGAATGGCCGGTCAGCGATTCTGTGTGCGAAACAGCGGCGCCAATGTCGTAGTAGAAGGAATAGGAGACCACGGTTGCGAATACATGACGGGCGGCCGGGTGGTGGTCCTGGGCGAGATCGGCCAGAACTTCGCGGCGGGAATGTCCGGAGGCATTGCATATCTATTCGGCGACAGAACGACGCTCCTGCCGCTTTGTAACCAGGAGATGGTGACATTGTTGCCACTCGACGACGAAAGCGAAGCTGAAATTGTTCGTGGGATGATTACGCGACACGCTGAGTACACCGGCAGCCGTCGAGCTACAGAGATAACGATCGATTGGGAATCCGGGCTACGTCAGATCGTGAAGGTTCTGCCAAACGACTACGGCCGCTATCTGGAGCAGAAGACTCAACCAATCCACCAAGTGGTTACCGAAATCGCCGACCACCCCGAGTCGAAAAACGCCCCCTTAAGCTTAAGCAGAGCAGGTTAAGCTCCAAAAACCTCAGCCTTTTCTCCCTGATCCGTTGGGTCTGATAATACATATTATGTTGTAGATGCTTTGCCTTAAAGTAGGATTATTCCGAGGTCGCTTCTTGCGGAAATAATCTCAATGACACTCGTCGTCACAACATGTCTCGCCACGCAGAGCTTCTATGCCTTCCTTGACGATAATGGGAGCCATCACTAACGCCGCGATGGGATCGGCCCACCACCAGCCGAACAGCGCGTTCAACAGTAAACCTACAAGTAGAATTGCGGAGAGATATGTGCACAACTCGGTCTGTTTAGAATCCGCCATCAAAGCCCCACTGTTGATGCCGCGCGCTACCTTTCTTTTTGCCTTCACCAGCAGAGGCATAACAACTAGCGAGACAGCAGCCAGTATGATGCCCACCAGACTCTCGTTTGGGACTTCATGTTGTAGCAGTGACTTGACCGAATCGATAGTTACATAAAGCGCCAACGCAACGAAACAAACACCAACTATTCTCAAACTGATCGCTTCCACCTTTTCACGTCGATCCTCGTCAACGTCGGCATGGAGGCGCCATAGCAGTGCGACGCCCGACGTCACCTCGATCAAACTATCAAAACCAAATCCCACTAGAGCTATGCTGCCCGCAATTAGACCAGCTAAAATTGCTATCAAGCCTTCGAGGCTGTTATAGCCGATCGTGAAATACTCGAGAATGCGGCCACGCCTGACCAGGCGAGCCCTTTGCGTCTCAGCACTAACATTTACTTCCTGCCTCATGATGTTTCGCTGATCTCCAATTATTCTCAGAGGTGAGTTTCAAAGGCGGCGCCAGCAATGCTGGCTCATAGCGGTTGTCGCTGAGTTCGCGTCACCGGATAACGACCATTGTCCCTTCCGGCACTTGGTCGTAAAGCTTTTGAATGTCGTAGAGGTGCATCACCACACAGCCCCAGGAAAGATGGCGTGGCCCGCTATTGTCCCACTCTCTGATCCACCCATGAAAACCGATGCCGCCGCCAAGCTTCGTGGTTTCGAGTGTTGCGGCTCGCCTTTCCCAGGCAGCGGTAATCGTGGATTGCTGCTGTCGCGAGATCATCTGTTGCGCTACGGCTCGGTCCGCATCGTATTTGTTTGGGTAGTTGATCTTGATCCGCTACTGTTGGACCATTCGTCGGCGTTGCTCGCTCTCTTTTATCATTTCGCTTAAATCCGCAACAGGACGTATCTCAACCGGGCCAAGTCCGTACTTAAAGCCTGGAAGCTGTGAGATAAGCTGAACGGCATGATTAAGGTCTCGCGCCTCAAGGATCTGAATGCCGCCGACCTGTTCCTTGGTTTCGGTATAGGGCCCGTCGGTGGTCGCGACTTTGCCGTTTTCCCAGTACAAGGTCAACGCGGTCTCCGGAGGCTGAAGCGGTAGTTCGCCAACAAGATGTCCGTTGGCGCGCAGATGATCGTTGTACCCGAAGCATTCGTCGAGCGTTGCGTGTAACTCATCCTCGGTCATGCCTTCGAATTTTCCCGGCTCGATGTATCCCAAACAGATGTATTTCATTGTTCTTGCCCTCTTCGTATAGATCAGCAGCCCAGGTGTCGCAGATTTTCTGTCACTGTTTCAGGTAACTAAGCGCTACACACCCCGACCTGAAAATCTTTGACTCAACAAGCTTTAATTGTAATTTCTCGGGCAGACCAACACCTTCCAACAACCGTCTACCTTCTCCAGCAACGATTGGTCCAACAACGAAACGATATTCATCGACCAGACCAAGCTCTATGAGTTGTGAAGGAACACTTACACCACCGAGCAAAATGCTTTTGCCTTGTTCTTGTATCAATTTAAGTAATTCGTCGCGAAGGTTCGTACGGACGATTCTTGTATTCTTGTCTTCAACGGTCTCTAATGTTCGTGAAAAAACGATTTTGTCGAGGGAGTCAAAGACTCGAGCAAATTCATTCGATGCTTTTGACATCGACTGGCTTTTTGCGACTTCGGGCCAAAAAGGGACCATCAGTTGGTAGGTGATGCGCCCAAAGACGCCCAGGTCGCACTCCCGCAGCAGGTCCGTAAAATATTCATGTGTCTCGTCATCAGCAAGTTGCCTGGTGTGATCGACGCAGCCATCCAGGGTAGTGTTGATTGCGAAGATTAGATTTCTCATTTGAGTGCCCTGACTCCTCTCCTGGTCCAACGCTTAACAAAAATCAACGGTCGACGAGCTACATGGCACTCCTCCGGAGCGCAATATGGTACGGGGCCTTCCGCTATAAACATGGCACTCCTCCGGAGTGAAGAAATGACTTTTGCAAGAGGCTCTACATTGTTACTTGGGTTGAATTCCATTTTCTAAAAAATTATTTCATCAACCTACCTTTTCATTCTGAGCCTCGACCCGATTTCGAATTGCGGCTTCAAGAATTTCGATGTTTATATCTTTTAGAGTTTTGAACCTGATGCAATATCCGGTCACGCTTGCCTTGCCGAGTGCTTTTCCATAAGTCTGGGCCAGGTATTTCTTATCTTCGATACCAAGGATATAAACAGAGATCCCGGTTTTGTTTGCGCTCAAACCAATTTGATAAAACTCTCTGGTTGTTCCATCTGCATATTTCATCGTGCGAGATCCGTATCCAATATTAGGATTAGAAACAGTCTTACCATCACTGTCTTTACCATCCAGGAACCATAATTTAAATGCCGGCATTACTTGCAGAATGATGCGGTGCAACGCTTCCATATCGCTGCGTTTTGGTTCAGGTTGGCTGCTTAAATACTTTTGGATTTGTTCTTTTACGCTCATACTCAATGTTTGTGCTGCGCCGTGTCCAGAGCCGGCGTTCCGTCGGAGTA
>Ga0207674_10002029_pt1 | contig 25694 bp, 13 predicted proteins | sample KBSCornC72_FD_184303 | JGI IMG/M metagenome (GOLD analysis project Ga0207674, IMG submission 184303) | Corn rhizosphere microbial communities from Kellogg Biological Station, Michigan, USA - KBS Corn C7-2 (SPAdes) (version 2) | ecosystem: Host-associated > Plants > Roots > Rhizosphere > Soil ...
CAGCGATAAGCTGGTCGAGCAGATCGTCCGCTTTGACGCCGAAGCCCTTGCGTCCGCTGACTTCAATGTAGGATTTGGCGCGGTCCTCGTCGCTGATGGCGTAGCCGAGTTCGATGGCGCAGCGCGGCGTGAGCGCCACCATCTCGTAGCTGAAATGGGTGTAGCGGTCGGCGGCCTCGATGAAGCCCATGCCACGCAGCGCCTGAATGACGTTGTTCTGGGGATCGTTCTGGCGCGAGTCGATGACGTTATAGATGGCGTCGGCCTTGCCGAAGATCGGATGGCCGGGGTCGCTCTCGCCCGCAGTGGAGATCCAGCAGGTATGCGTCGGGTACTCGTGGAACTTCGTGTAGCCGAAGTCCTTGCCGGGGAGCAGGCCGAACTTCCAGAGATGATATGCGATGTCTTTGCCGACGTAGGTGACGGTGCCGTTGGAGCGGACGATGACCTTGGCGTCTTCGTCCGTGGCATCGGCAGCGGCTTCGGAAGTGGAGCGGCGCATGACCAGGCAACCCTTGTTCTTGCCCTCGGTCTCCTCGTAGAGCACGCCTTTGGCGATCATCAACTCGCGGGCGGCGTCCCAGAAGTGGAGATGCAAAATCTCGCTCTCGCGGGGGAGGAAGTCGTATTCGATGCCGAGCCGCTCCATGGTTTCGAGATGGCGATGGAGGACGGCGGTGGAGATGAGGTCGGCAATCTCCGCCGTTTTGTTGCCTCCGACTTCGAGTGCGTGGAGCGTGTCGAGGCGGAGTTGCTTGCGAGCCGCAAGTTGTGCGGGGTCGGCGGTGTACCACTGCGAGACACGAGCGTAGAGATCCCAGCAGTAGAAGTCGATGCGCCGGTTGTCTCTGCTTAGATCGGCGAGCAGTTCACGCGTACTGGCGAGGGTCTTGCCTTCGAGGTGGACGAGGCCGACGACGACATCGGCCACCTGGACGCCGGTGTTGTCGATATAGTTTTGAACGCCGACCTCGTAGCCGCGCTTGTAGCTGTCGGGGCGAAGCAGCCGTTGGAAGGTGTCGCCGAGGATGGCGTTGCGCAGGTGGCCGATGTGAGCGGCCTTGTTGGGATTGATGCTGGTGTGCTCGACCAGCCGGAAGCCGGGTCCGCCGATATCGGTGTGCTGATCTTCGGCAATACGGCGAACAGCGGCAGTGCGGTCGAGACGAACGTTGAGATAGCCGGCGCCGGCGACTTCAACGCCGGCGATGCCATCAAGCTCGGGCAGAATTGCAGTCAGTTCCACGGCCAGTTCAGTCGCGATAGCCCGGGGCGCCTTGCGAAGCCGCTTGGCCAACTCGAACGCCACGGGGAGAGCGACCTCGCCGAGCGCGATGTTCGGCGGCTGCTCGATCGCAAGGGTCGCGATCGTGATGTCATATTTGGCGAGAAGAATGGCCTGAATGCGAGCCAGAAGAGACTGCTGGATTGTGCGATACATGCTTCGATTTCACCGCTTTAGAGTTTGTGGGCTGAATTGAGTTTACTCGAAGGCTGTCATGGCAATTCCACCGGCAGCGTCTCAATCTCTTCAAGAAGCGGCCTGTGGTTATGGGATTTGATGCGGTGCATGAAGAAAAAAACGGCTCCGACGCTGGTAACCGAGATGAGCAGCCACGCATGCACGGCGAGGCTGAACAGCGCCGCCTGCGGCTCCGGCGCGCCGTGGCTGACCAGAGAGGTTTTTACTGCCCATTCGAAGGTACCGATGCCGCCGGGAGAGCTGGGAATCAGGTAGGAGAGGTTGCCGACGGAGACAGCCTGCCAGCAGCCGGAACGTCCGGCGACGAGCCCGATAAGATTGGCGGCCGAGACGAAGATCATGCCTTCGCAGGCCCAGATGACGGCAGACATCAACAACAGCAGCAATGAACCAACGATGCCGATCTGGCCAATACAGTCGAGAGCCAGGTTGATCCAGTGTTCGAGCTTTTTGAGGAAGGGATGCTGCGGAAGCCGCGCGAAGAGCCGCCGAAGCAGCGGCCCCAGGGTGCGGGCTCCGAACAGGAGAGCGAGCAGGCCGAGAGATGAGACGGCAAGCATCATTTTGGCAAGAAGCCGAGAGTGCGGATTGACATCCGGTCCCATAAAGACGACGAAGAGCAACACCAGCACAAAAATGTCGAGCAGTTTCTCGAAGATAACGGTGCTGAGGATGACAGAAGGAGAGGCTTTCAGGTCCGGAGCGTAGGTGAAGATGCGCATCACATCGCCGATGCGAAAAGGAAGAATGTTGTTGGCGGCAATCGAGGTGATGAGGACACGGGCGCAGACGGTGAAGGAAGCGCCGGTAGGGTGCATCATGCGAGTCCAGCGGACGCAGCGCAGGCCATAACCTGCAAAGGTAAATGCCAGGATGCCTAGGATCCATGCAGGATGTACGATCCGCAGCGCGAGAATATGCGAGAGGGAGATTCCCTTGAAGGTGTACCAAAGAAAGAACGCGCTGATAAGAAGGCCGGGGACGGTCTTCAAAAGATTGCGCGCGCCCGATACTGAGGATGCGCTCATGCGAAAAGATGGCCCGGGTTAGGTGCGGAAAAAGCAACAACGGTCAGGGGCATAGATCGTTCTATTGTATCGTCGTGGACGAACTCCGCCGCTCAAAAAGATATAGACTCTTCCTCCACTATTTTCCATGCATTGCTATGCGCATATCATCTCTTTGAGAGAAGATGATCTACAGTGTGTTCGCCGCTCGTTGAGACTTTCGGCATCTGATCTGAATGAGGAGCAACGGTTAATTGGCAGCAACAGTAACATTGCCGCTCTCATCGCAGCCGAAAGCAAGCGACAGCACGACGCTGGATCTGGGCTTCGCCTGCAAACTGGTCACGGCTCTGACTTTGCTTGCGCTGGCGGTGCATGGATACCATCCCTATGCCGAAGACGGCGGCCTCTACATGGCGGAGATCAAGCGGCAGCTCGATCCGTCTCTGTATCCACATGGGGCTGAGTTCGTTACCGGACACCTGCGGTTCTCACTCTTCGGGAGTCTGACGGTGGGGTTGGTGCATAGGTCGCACATGACGCTGGGCACCGTATTGTTACTGCTGCACGTCGTGAGTTTCTGGACAACACTGCTGGCTGCGTGGCTGCTGTCGGCGCAATGCTATACAGCGCGGAAAGCCCGAATTGGCGCGGTGACGCTGCTCGCGACGTGGATCACGTTGCCCATCGCAGGAACTTCGCTGATGCTGATGGACCCCTATGTAACGGCTCGAAGCGTCTCGACGCCCTGCGTGCTGCTGGCCTTGGCATGCACGCTCGAACTTCTGCTTCCGGCCGCCGGCGGACTCGCAAAACGATGGGGGATCTTCGTGTTGTTCTGTGCGGCGCTGCTACTGGCGGCAGTCATGCATCCCCTGATGGCTGCATACGGACTCGGCTGCGTGCTGGTGCTGGCCTGCATCCTCTCTTCCCTGGGGCGGGTACAGATATGGGGAACGGCGGGACTGGGCATGGCAGCGCTGGGAGTAGCGGGAGCAATTCAGGCGATGGCACCGCCTGAGAGCGCAGCCTATGCCCATGCGGCGATGACTCGATCCTATTGGTTTCCTGGAAGCTGGCACTGGTACGAGCAATTTGGGCTGATCGCTCCGATGATCCTTCTCGCGATCGTTGGATTCGGAAGGCGTCGCGAAGGCGATGCCGCAAGAGTTGCGCTGGCGCGCATGGCCGTGGTCTGCGGTGGCGTGGCCGTGGCCGTGGCGCTGCTGTTTGCGCGGCCCAGCCTGGCGACTCACGCGGTTGCGCGGTTGCAGCCGCTGCGCATCTTTCAGATCGTGTATGTGGTGATGATTCTGCTTGTCGGAGCGACGCTGGCGGAGCGACTGCTTCAACGGCGTTTTCTGCGCTGGGTGACGACGTTCGGATTGCTCGCGCTCACTATGCTATTTGCGGAGCGACAAACTTTCCCCTCGTCAGCGCATCTTGAGTTGCCCTGGCGGACGCCGCAAAATCAGTGGAAACAGGCATTTGTGTGGATCAGCCAAAATACGCCGAAGGATGCCCTGTTTGCGCTCGACGCACACTACATCACCAGTCCCGGCGAAGATGCGCAATCGTTCCGGGCAATCGCCGAGAGGAGCGTGCTGCCGGACTACTCCAAAGACGGCGGTGAAGCCTCCATAACACCGGGGCTGACCTCCGCATGGATGGTGGGAGTCACGGCGCAGATGCGATTGAGCGACGAGTCCGACGCGCAGCGAGTTGCCACCTTGCGGCCCATGGGAGTGACGTGGATCGTGTTGAAACGAAGCGCCCATACTGCTTTTGAATGCGACTATGCAAATAACAGGGTGAAAGTCTGCCGCCTGCCCGACTCCCTCCAAGCAAAACAAAATCGTTAGAATGCCATTGCCCGGTTTGCCCGACGTTGCGAGGAGTTGGGGCCACGCAAAACAAGCATTCGGATGTGCTAACTTTATAGAGTGAGAGAGCGTAGCTCAGTTGGTAGAGCATCGCCCTTTTAAGGCGTTGGTCCTGGGTTCGAGCCCCAGCGCTCTCACCAATTCTCCTCAATTCAAAAGCAATGGCTAAAGAACTGGCGAGTTTTTCGCCCGGCAGCCAGGAGCTTCACAGCTTCTGTAAAATCAACTTTTGCTCGGCAGCAACTGTAGGAGGAAGACATCACCGCCAAGCCGGTTCTGCGCCACATCGCTAATCTTTGGACACTCCAGCAGCATCCCTCGCGCGAAGACGAATGGACTCTGGATCAGAAGCTGCAGGCTATCAAGGAAGCGGCCTTCGATGGAGTCTGCTGGGCAAGCAGCCGGGAGTTGTACGAAGGCATGGGCCGTTTCGGTCTGATCTTTGTAGGCGGCATGGCGCCCAGCCGCCAATCGGAGTTCTCTTCCCTGCTCCAGAGCCTCAAAAAAGCCGGAGCGCATCATGTCAACGTGCAGTTGGCTGGCGATGAGGTTCTAACGCCCGAGGCACTTTCCCTGACGCTCTCCCTCATGGACGAAGGCAAGCGTCTGGGGCTGGAACCGGCCATCGAATCGCACCGCGGCACCTGCACGGAGACCCCGGAAAAGACCTACGCTCTGGCCGATGCATACCAGGCGGTGACTGGGCAGCTACTCCCGATCTCCTGGGACTTCTCACATTTTGCTGTGGTCAAACACCTCGTTCCCGAAAACTTCTCTGCGAGGCTCCTCATCCGGCCCGACCTGATCCAACGGGCGCAGCAGTTTCATCTCCGTCCATTCAACGGCCACCATGCTCAAATTCCCATCACCGATGGCAGAGGCAATCTGACTCGGGAGATGGAGGAGTGGCTTCCCTTCGCCGAAGCTGTGCTCAAGTGCTGGCTGGAGAAGAATGGCGATTCCGGACGCGAGATCTTTGTCTGTCCCGAACTCGGCCCGGTGAATGGCGGTTATGCCCTGTCGACTTTCCCGAATAGTTGGGACGACACCAGGCGGCTTCGCAGCGAGATTGACACGCTCTGGAAGCGGCTCGTCGCATAGGTCAATCGCATTCTTGCCAACTACGCTCTGCCGCCTCGACTATATCTTCCCGGCGAACACCCCATCACGCGGCTGAAGATCCGGTGGAACTGCGGGTAACTGCCGAAACCCGCTTCGAGTGCCGCATCCAGCATCGTTCGACGCTGGCCGGTTCCGTAGATTTCGAGGAATCGGTCGATCCGCTGGCGGTTGCGAAAGTCCACCATCGCGAGGCCGGTCTGCTCTTTGAAGAGGCGGCTCAGGCGAGCGGGGCTCAGACCGGCCCGTTGCGCCAGATCATTCAGGCACAGAGTCGTTCCGTCCTCATGGATGAGGCGTGCCGCTTTTTCGACCGCCGGATGGACGTCATGCACGGGAACATCCGCCGCGCCCTCAAAGCATTGCCACGCGCTCAGTAGCGAATAGCCTAGGCCGGAGTTGAGCAGAGCAGGACGGCTCTCCGCCAGGGAAAGCTCGTCGAACAATTGCTCCAGCCGTGTACTCTCGTGTCTCGCAAGCCGTCGGCAACAATCTCCGGAATGGTCAGTCTTCAGCAGCACCCGAGAGTCCGGATCGATCGCGGTGCGCTTGATCAGCCTGCGCTTGAAGACGGCAATCCACATCTCGAAATCGCCGGTCTGTTCGATCAGGACATGTTCCTGCACTGGGAAGAGCCAAAGCAGATCGCCTCGGCGAATCTGGTACCTGCGATTGGCGAGCAGGTAGGTGCCTGAACCTCGAGTAACCAGGTTCAATTCCAGTTCGGCGTGGTGGTGCCTCTTATTCCTGCGCTCCGGATTGTGGTACCGCCAAACCTTTCCATCGAGTTCGGCGGGGAGATGAAGATGTTCACGCATGGCGACAAGAAACGATAACAAGTTGCATGAAAAATGAGAAGCGCAAGCACGCACTCCATCGGTACAGTTTCGCGTATGGTCAACATTACCGAACAACAGCGCGAACTCTACCGTAGCGAAGGCTACATGATTCTTCCCGGCGTCATCCCGGCCAATATGCTGAACATGCTGCGCGAGGAATGCTCCTATTATCTCGGCTATTACGATTCGCTGATGGATTCGAAGGGTGTACAGACCGAAAATCTGAGCCATCGGGGCAAGCGCTACTTCATCAACAACCGCTACCGGTTGAGCAATCGCCTGTGGCAGTTCATCTTCAGCGACCTGATGGCGCAGGTGGCAAACGCAACCGTTGGGCCGGATGCGTATCTCTTTCACGAGCAGTGGGTGGTGAAGGGTGCCGAGCAGGGGATGAAGTTCTCCTGGCATCAGGACAGCGGCTATGTAAAGTGGTATGACCCAACGACCAACCATCAGCCCTACGTGACCTGCTGGTGCACGCTCGACGACGTAAGCGAAGAAAACGGCACGGTCTATCTGTTACCGCATTCGCGCGGAGGCACGCGTGGCCGCATCATCGACCACACCAAGGAAGAGGGCAGCAACGATCTGATTGGCTACACCGGCAGCGACCCGGGCGATGCCGTGATCGTGCCCGCAGGCAGCATCGTTGCCTTCGACAGCTTTGTCTTCCACCGTAGCGGACCGAATAAGACGGATCACATGCGGCGTGTCTATCTCCCTCAGTACAGCGCGGCGTCGATCACGCGGCCAGATGGCAAGCCCTGGGCGATGGCCACCCCATTTCTCAAAGACGGAAGAAATATCTACGATCACTCCAGCGACACAGCCGAGAGCTTCGGTCCCTTCCCTGATAAAAAGAAGGACGCAGCCTGAATCGGATTTGCAAGACGCTGGAGGACTATGTGAGTGTCGAAGATGCCAGCGGGTTGACGGTCGCCGCTCCGAGAATGGATCGGAGTCCGGCTCCTCCAGCCTCGCCTTCCCCTCCTGACGGGCACTCTCTCTTTGTCCGGCGCGTAAGCTATGCGTCGACCGAGGTGGCCGGCCAACTCATCTTCTGCGTGATCTCGTTTTACCTTTTGAAGTTCTATACCGATGTCTACGGCATCTCTGCAATTGCTGCCGGCTCCATCCTGCTGCTGGCCCGATGCGTAGACGCAATCGACGCGCCGGTCTGGGGCATCGTCTTCGATAAAACGCACAGCCGCTGGGGCAAGAGTCGTCCCTGGTTCCTCTGGCTCTGCGTGCCCTTTGCCGCTTTTGGCGTTATGACGTTTATGACGCCCAGCCTCGGCCCCACCGCCAAGATTGTCTATGCCGCCAGCACCTACATTATCTGCAGCATCCTTTACACTGGCATCAACACGCCGATCACGTCGATCCTATCGGCGCTGACGCCGGACTCGCACGAACGCGTGACCCTGACCACCTACCGAATGTTCGGCTCGAAGCTCGGTGTGCTTATCGTGAATCTGACGCTGCTCAAGCTGGTCGAACTGCTGGGGCGCGGCAACGATCGCAAGGGCTTCATGCTGGTCATGCCCATCTATGCCATCGGAACAGTGCTGCTCTATCTGTTCGCTTTCCGCAATCTGAAAGAGGTTGTTCAGGAAGATAAGGAGCGGCTCTCCATCAAGGAGAGTTGGAGCGCCCTGAAAGGAAACGCCCCCTGGCTGATCATCTTTGCGAGCAGCCTCTTCTTCTGGATCGCTTTTATCGCTCGCATCTCCACGGCTCCCTACTTCTTTGAATACGTCCTGCATCGCAAGGACCTTATCTCCATCGCGAACAGCCTCGACTTTATCTCGCTGGGGACGATCACGTTTTTGCCGCTCTTCTGCCACTGGACCTCCAAGCGAAATGTCTGGGGTTTGGCTCTCCTGGGCTCGGTGCTGGCACAGGTCATCCTTTACTGGGGCACGCGCAGCGGATCGGAACTCATCGTCATGGCCGGCTGGATTGCCGGATTCCTCGCCAGCGGCGTAGCGATGGCGCTGCCCTTTTCCGTCCTGTCCGATAGCGTCGACTACGGCGAATGGAAGAGCGGCATTCGGGCGGTAGGGCTTCTGACCGCAATCGGAGCAGCGTTTTGTCTCAAGGCCGGCAGCGGCCTCGGCGGTGCTCTACCCGCATGGATTCTCTCCCGCTACTCCTACATTCCCAATGTGGAGCAGAGCGCGCGGTCCCTGTTTGGAATCGAACTCAGCTTTATCTGGCTTCCTGCGCTCTGCTATGCGCTGGCTATCATCCCGGTGCTCTTTTATCTTCGCTATGAACGGCTTGAGCCGCAGATCCGTCTTGACCTGGAGCAGCGTCGAGCTCTCGCTGCAATGAGCAGCGGCACTTAGATCAAACTATGTTCATTATCGAAAGCAATCACGGCTGTGCGGTCTTCGCTTCTGGCGAACGGCGGCTGCGCGTTGCCTTTGTCAGCAACTCAATCGTCCGCGTCACCTGTACAGAGGGCAAGCCGTTCCAGACCATCCCCAGTCTCATCGTCACTGCGCAAAGAAGTTACACGGAGTATGTTTTCCGCGAAGATGCCGAGAAGTTCACACTCTCCACGCCGAAACTGACGGTCATTGTCGATAAGCAATACGGCTCAATCCGCTATCTTGACGCGCAGGGCAGGCTACTGGTGCGCGAGCCGGAGCGCGGAGGCAAGTGGCTGACTCCGAAGAAGGTCTATCGCAATGCCTTCAGCAGAGATGCCTCCGTTGACTCTAGCCAGAATATAGATGGAGCGAGAGCAGCCGCGGTCAATTACACGACCGTATTCGACCGGGATGCCTTCGAAGCCAAACTGGAGTTTGTCTTCGCCGAGGACGAAGCGCTCTTTGGCCTCGGCTCTCACGAAGAGGGATACGGTAACCTGCGCGGCCGGTCGCGCGAGCTTTATCAGCAGAACATGAAGGCTGTCGTGCCTTACTTCGTCTCCACGCGTGGGTATGGCGTCTTACTCGACTGTTGTTCCCTGATGACCTTTCACGACGACGCTCTCGGCTCCTATTGGTGGGCCGATGTCGTCGATGAACTGGACTTCTATCTAATTCATGGAGAACGGTTCGACGATATAACCCGAAGCTACCATGAGTTGACCGGCAAAGTTCCACTGCCGCCAAAGTGGCTCTTCGGATACGCGCAGTCGAAGGAACGATATGTCAACGCTGGCGAGATGCTGGAGGTTGTTCGCGAGTATCGCCGCCGCCGCATCCCGCTCGATCTGATCGTGCTCGACTGGAAGTCCTGGCCCAATGGCTCCGGCTGGGGTCAAAAGGCATTTGACCCCGATCGCTTTCCCGATCCCGATGCTTTTACCGCAGAGTTGCATGCGATGGGAGCACGCCTGATGGTCTCCATCTGGCCCATCATGACCGGAGGCTGTGCCGATCAACGAGAGTTGCTTGACCGCGATCTTATGCTCGGCAATCAATCGACGTACAACGCCTTTCTTCCCGAGGCGCGCGATTGCTACTGGGCCCAGGCGGAGAGCGGCCTCTTCTCCCACGGAGTCGATGCCTGGTGGTGTGACTGTACAGAGCCCTTCGAGTCCGACTGGACGGGCGCAGTCAAACCCGAGCCGCATACCCGCCTCGCCATCAATACCGAGCAGTCAAAACTATACCTCGATCCCGGCGCGATCAATGCGTATTCTCTCTTTCATTCGGCGGGTATCTACGAGGGCCAGCGCCGTGCGACCGTACTGAAGCGCGTCGTGAACCTGACTCGCTCGTCGTATGCCGGGCAACATCGCTACGGCACCATTACCTGGAACGGCGACATCTGCGGAACATGGGAGACATTGCGGCGATGCATCCCCGAGGGGTTCAACTTCTGCGCTGCCGGCGAGCCTTACTGGACCGTGGACATAGGGGGCTTCTTTATCAACCACGATCCGAAGCTCTGGTTCTGGCGCGGAGACTACGCGGAAGGCTGTCGCGGCCTGACCGATATGAATGCTGCCGCTCCTGACCCGAACGACATCGGCTGTCGCGATCTCGGGTATTGGGAGCTTTATACCCGGTGGCTTCAATATGCCATCTTCCTGCCGATGTTCCGCTCCCATGGAACCGATGCCGCACGGGAGATCTGGCGCTTTGGCGACGAGGGCACGACCTTTTATGACGTCATTGCCAGGTACATTCGTCTCCGCTATCGACTTATACCTTATCTTTATTCCCTCGCCGCGCAGGTCACACTGAATAACTACACGCTGTTGCGCGCAGCTGCACTAGACTATCCAAACGATTCCGCTACCTATAACATTATTGACCAATATCTCTTCGGTCCCGCGTTGTTAGTCTGCCCGGTAACTACTCCTATGTACTATCGGACTAATTCGCAACCTATCGTGAATGCGCCTAAGACTCGCGCAGTCTATCTTCCGGCGGGCAATGACTGGTTCGATTTCTGGAGTGAGACGCTTCACAAAGGCGGGCAAGCGATCATAGCCGATGCGCCGCTCGAAACCATCCCCCTCTACGTTCGTGCGGGTTCAATCCTGCCGATGACGCAGACGATGCAGCACGTCGACGAAGTACCGGATGCGCCATATGAGATTCGCGTCTACTGTGGAGCCGATGTGCAGTTCACATTGTATGAGGACGCCGGAGACAGCTATGCCTACGAAGAAGGAGCTTATGCTCTGGTGCATCTTAGTTGGCAGGAAGAGTGCGGAGAACTTACTATCTCCGCGCGGCAGGGTGAGTTTCCGGAGTTAGTGAAGGAGCGCGAGTATTCCGTCATCTTCATCTCCGGGTTCGCCCGCGAAATTCACACCGTTCGCTACCTAGGTCAACAGCTTACGCTAAGAAGACGGAGAGAGTCATAATCTGTGAAACATACCGTTAACGTTCTGTCATCTATATCTCGAATCATTACTGCGTCTGCGCTGGCGGTTGCGGCATCCTGCTCTTTGGGAGCCGTCCCCAAAGTTGCCAGGGACGCAGTCGTCATCGTCGTTTCGCCCGCTGGCAGCGATACCGCGCCCGGAACCAGAGATAAACCATTCCACTCCCTGGAGCGTGCACAGCAAGCGGTGCGCAAGGTTAATTCCGACCATGACGTGACCGTGCTGCTCGAAAACGGTGTCTATCGTCTGATTCGACCTCTGCTCTTCACCGCTCTCGATGGCGGCCGCAACGGGCATCGTGTCTTCTGGATGGCCGCAGACGGCGCAAAGCCTGTTATCTCCGGCGCAATGCAGGTCACCGGCTGGAATCTCTTCGACAAGCAGCGCCAGATCTACGTCGCCGATGTCCCTGTAGGGACGGACTCTCGCCAGCTATGGATCGACGATCATCTGGCGAGCCGCACCTCTGTCGAAATTCCCCGTTCCGCCGTGGAATTTACAACTGAGGGAATTGTTCTCAAAGACGCCCGCTTGAACTACTTGGCGAAACTGTCGAACCAGAGCCGTATGGAAGTAGAGTCTACCGGATTTTTTACCGACCGATTCTCTCCCATTGAGAAGATCTCCGGTCATACTCTGGTCATGAAGCAACCCGCATGGAATAACAACATCTGGGGATACGACAATATAAGCAGTCCCTATCACCCGGAGTTATCGTACTTGTATCTGAGTAACTCCCTCGCCTTTCTTTCTCAGCCGGGGCAGTGGTATCTCGATCCCGATCAGGGCAAGCTCTATCTTCGCCCGCCCGCAGGCGCTCAGATCAGCCGCATGGACGTCGAATTGCCGCGCATCACCGCGCTCCTATCCATTGGCAATAGTCTGGAGGCTCCTGTACAGGACCTCGTCTTCCGGAATATTCGCTTCTCGCATACGACATGGCTGGGACCTTCGACAGGCGAAGGCTACGCTAGTCAGCAGAGCGGTTCTTTCCTTACCGGCCGAGCCGCCGCTTACCCCACACATCCTCTTACAGACTGCAAATTCGGCTGCCCCGCCTTCGAAACAGTTCGCAACGAGTGGAATCAGATGCCTGCGTCAATTCAGGTAGCTGCCTCTCAGCGAATCACTTTTGACGGAGACATCTTCGCGCATCTCGGCCAGTATGCCCTCGGCATCGGCAACGACGCCGACGCCAATCTTGCGGGAGTCGGCCTGGGCGCGAGCGACATCACGGTTACCCGCTGTATCTTTACCGACAACGCGGGCGGCGCCATCCTTGCCGGCGGCGTGCGCAGGGACGCGCATCACCCTCAGGATCCGAGGCAGATCAACCGTCAATTGATCATCAGCAATAACCGTATTCGTTCTGTAAGTCAAAACTACCGAGACAACAGCGCCATCCTCAGCACCTATGTTACAGGCGCGATTATTCTGCACAACGACATCTCCGACGTGCCCTATGACGCAATTGACATCGGCTATGGATGGGGCATGCACGACCCCGGCGGCAATCCCAATTACCGCGTACGGATGCATGGCTACGATGCCAAACAGAATCTGGTCTACACCACACCTACGACCCATCGCGACGTAGTGGTGTCAAATAACCGTATTCATGGGGCCAAACGTTTCTTTCACGACGGCGGCTCCATCTACAATCTATCTGCCAGCCCCGGCACTCTCATTACTGAAAACTATATCTTCGACAACAGCAGTATGATCGGAATCTATCTCGACGAAGGCTCGCGCTATATCACCGTGCGCCGGAATATCGTGCAGGATCCGAAAGGCGAGTGGCTGAACATCAATACGGTCCACAGTGCCTATCCTCTCCGTATCTCAGTGGATAACACCGCCACAGACAACTGGCATGATAGTTCCAAGATCGGCGGCATGTGGACCAACTATCAAAATGACCTCATCCTCGACGATCATCTTGTGACCGATGGCAGGTGGCCCTCCGAAGCTCAGGCAATCATGCGCAATGCAGGAATTGAGCCTTCAGCAGGGCAGGTGGAATATGGCGACGCTAAGGCCGGAGTCGATGAACCCGCGTCTGCTGAAAGTAACCGATAACATCTACAAATCGCTGCCTCTATAGTTTGCTGTTACATGGAATCGTGTCAGATTAGAGGCGGGGTCAATCGCTCCATCACCGTCTTTATTTCCATTGCATCTGCTCGAATTTATGAGGTAGAATCTGCATCTGCGAGTTATGTATGCAACTTCGTATTCAAATATGGAGTTGTTGAGACCACTTATCAACGCTCCTTGCCCTCGTTCTCATGTGATTACTGATCCTTCTAAGGTTGGCAGCCTAAAGTGATATTGCAACTAAAGTCCGGCATCCATTCTTCGCACCATGCATGGTGCGGGCTCATCGCAAGTTCGGCCACCCTCCTTACGCTCTTTGGCATCCTGGTCACGAGTGTTTGTGCGCAAGATACAAGGACGACTTCCTCCTCATCTTCGTTGGCGCAGCAAGCCATCAAGCTGGTTGAAAATGGACGTTGCAAAGAAGCTTTTCCAACATTGAAACAGGCCTTACCTCATCTCGCCGATAAACAGCTCAAATACCATGCGGCAATGGCGCTGGCCCGATGCGCCATGGGACTGGGGGACGAACAGACGGCAGTGGACTCGCTTTTTTTGCTCAGGCGTCAATTCCCTGGCGACCCGGAGGTGCTCTATCTCGCGACGCACTATCTCTCGCAACTCGGTGAGCGCATGTCGCAGGAGCTAGAAACTAAGGCTCCTGCATCTTTTCAGGCGCGGAAACTTCAAGCTGAATCGCTGGAGTCCCAGGAAAAATACGACGAGGCGGATGTTATCTACAGGAAGATCCTCGAAGAAAATCCCCACACTCCCGGCATCCACTATCGACTGGGACAGATTCTTCTGGCCAGAGCCGGTTCCTCCGGCTCGACCGCAGGCGCGAAGGTTGAGTTTCAGAAGGAGATCGAGATCGATCCGCTGAATGCCGCGGCCGAGTTTGTGCTGGGTGAGCTGGCGCGGCGTAACTCTCAGTGGAACGAGGCCATCTCTCACTTTACTCGCGCGTCAAAGCTGGACGTGGGCTTCTCCGAAGCCTATCTGGCGCTGGGGATGTCCTTGACGTCTTCGGGAAAGTTTGCGGAATCGATAGCTCCGCTTGAAAGATACACGAAGATGCAGCCAGAAGATCCCGCGGGCCACTATCAGTTGGCTCTTGCCTATTCGCGAACCGGCAATAGCGAAGCCTCGTCAAAACAGATCGCTCTGCAAAGGGAGATGGCAGGCAAGCAACAGACAGACACGGTTGAAGGGCACGCGGCTCCCCGCTGAGGTTCAGCTTCATGCAGAAGCCATGCTCTCTTTCCTTCCCTTCTTTCTCGCGCAGAAGATTCATCCACGGTCTTGGATCGTCCGTGCTGTGCGCTCACTATATCCCGACAGTTGCGCATGCTCTCTTGTCCGCACCTCTCTCGACAGGCGACCAGCCTGCGTTTCAACTGGTCGATCCCTCCAAAAGTAAGATTCATTGGTCGCACGTGGCCGGCCTCTCCAGCAAGATGTACCTGCCGGAGACTGTTGGGGCGGGCTGCGCATTTTTCGATTACGACAACGATGGCTGGATGGATATTTATCTCGTCAATAGCGGTCCCTGTGACTTCTATAAGCCTTCAACACCGTTGAGAAATGCGCTTTATTGTAACAACCGGGACGGCTCTTTCACCGATGTGACCGAAAAGGCCGGTGTGCCGGGTAATGCCTACGGAATGGGTGTAGCCGTGGGCGACTACGACGGCGATGGCTTTCCGGATCTCTATGTAACTCAGTATCCCAGGAGCATTCTTTATCACAACAATGGCGACGGCACCTTTACAGACGTTACCGAGAAAGCGGGTGTCTCCGCGCCTGGGTGGGGTACCAGCGCCGTGTGGTTCGACTACGACAACGATGGCCGTCTCGATCTCTTCGTGTGCCGCTTCGCAGACTTCAATCAAAATATCAATCCATATTGCGGCGATCGAGCAGCAGGTCTGCGCTACTACTGCAAGCCGAGTCCCTTCAAGCCGATGCCGAGTTGGCTCTTTCACAACAACGGCGATGGCACCTTTACCGATGTAAGCCGGCAATCCGGTATTGCAAGCACACTCGGCAAGGCTTGGGGAGTTGTTGCCACGGACATCAACAACGATGGGTGGATGGACCTGTTCGTCGGCAACGATACTGCTCCGAACTCTCTCTTCGCGAATCGCGGCAAAGGTCGCTTCGAAGACATCGGCTTCCAATCGGGAGTGGCGTACAGCGCCTTTGGCGTAGCACGCTCGGGCATGGGCGTCGATGCTGCGGACTTCGATCAGGATGGATGGCTCGATCTTTTTGTGGCCAATGTGGATCACGAATCCTATGCACTCTACCATAACAATAAAAACGAGACATTTGATGACGTCTCTGTCGGGTCCGGAATCCATAGCGCAACAACGTCGATGAGTGGGTGGGGGCTAAAATTCTTCGACTATAACAACGATGGCAATCTCGATCTTCTGCTTTGCAACGGTCACCCTGACCTTATGATCGAGCGTCATCAGCAAGGCACAGCATATCTTGAGCCGATGCTGCTCTTTGAAAACGACGGGACCTCATGGAAGAACGTCAGTGCGCAAAGCGGCCCGGTGTTTTCCAGAAACATTGCCGGGCGGGGCCTCGCGCTGGGGGACTTTGATAACGACGGCTTGGTCGATGTACTGGTGACGACCAATAACGGCGCGCCGCTTCTGCTGCGCAACAATGCGGGGCGACACAATCATTGGCTGGGCCTTCGCCTCGTCGGCAGCAAAGCCAATATTGATGCTATCGGCGCTAAGATCACTTACAAGGCCGGGCCACTTCTACGCCATGTCACAAAGGTCGGCGGCGGCAGTTACCTTTCGTCGCACGACCCACGTATTGTCCTGGGACTTGGCGAACACCCGAAGATCGATTGGATCGAGATTCATTGGCCGCAGCCCAGCGGGAAGACAGAGCGTTTCAAGGATCTCCCCATCGACCGCTACATCACCATCGTTGAAGGACAGAACGGCTGGAAGTAAGTAACCGGCCCTCTCCCGGAAGGGCTTCGATATTGCAAACGAAGAAGCCCGGACGCTGCAACAGCAGCATCCGGGCCTTCGCATGCGAGGACTAGAACTCTACATTTCCTCGGAGTTCGATGACCCGGCCGAAAGCGCCGTTCACATTGCCATTTGTAACACTGCCTAGTCCAAAGCTGTTGCTCTGCACTCCGGAGAAGGAGGACAGTCCGCCGGACGGAATGCCGAAGACAGGATGATTGAAGACGTTGAGGAATTCTGCCTGGAGGCGGAAGTTGAGTTCTCGATGCAGTGGTATCGCCTTCGTCACGGAGAGGTCATCGAAGAAACCGTGAGGTGCATGAAGATATACGATTCTTCCGATCGTTCCGGCAGTCGTGTTCGGTGCAATGTACGAGGCGTTCGCGCCGCCGCCTGTCGCGCTTGCGAGATACTTCGGATCAATCAGATTGGCAAACGTGTGGCCTGCAACTCGATGAACGCCGACGGCCTTCTGCAATTGCGATGTCGTTACATTGTTCAAGGTGACGCCGCCGTCCCCATAATCGTTGAAGGTGTTATACCCTCCGTTAAGCCGGAAGGGCGCGCCGGTCTGAAAGGTCATAATTGTTCCCAGCGTCCAACCGCCGACCACCTTGTCTACTACAGCGTTGCTGCTGAGAAACGGCTTGCCTCGCCCAAGCGGGAGATCATAGGTAGCATTCACATGGGTCACATGAGTAATGTCAAACTGGCTGGGTCCATAGCTTTGGGCAAGGTTGCGCAGTGAAAACACATTGAGCGCTCCCGTCCAGTCCTGCTGGGTGGACACACCAAGACTCTTGCTATAGGTGTAGTTCGCATCGAACTGAAGCCCCTTCCACGCGGCCTGCCGAAACTCGACCTGCAAGCCGTTGTAGTTGGAGTAGCCGGCAGCCGTCATGTAGCCCGTGGAAGATCCGGCAGCATAAGGATTCGCCTGAAAGAAGTTAATGGGGTATCCGGCGCCCGCTCCTGTATATCCTGCGTTGGTCACGCAAGGAGCGAATTTGCTGCCGACCAGGTTGCAGAAGTAGGGATGAGTTCCATTGACGCCACTAAGCACACTCGCGAATGCACCCACGCTGCCCGTCTGCAGATCGTTGATGAACTGAGAGTTGGTGAAGTCGGAGTCGGTTGGCGAACCGCCGAACGCCGCCGTCATGATCGGTAACGCATTGGCGCCCGTACCTGCAAACGATGTGCCGCCGCTTGCCGCAAGGTTCGCCTGCGCCTTCTTGAATTCGGCAAGAAATCCATTCTCAAAGACGTTGACCTCGTTCGGATTGATGGCGATCCATTGGTGCAGGGTGCGGTTTCCGCTGTAGCGGATCTCCAGAACGCGTGAGTTGCCGAGCGAGCGCTGTATCCCGAAGTTCCACGACTCGGTGTACGGCTGTTTGATGTGGGCGTCCATGCCATTCACGCCCGGAGCGCCGCCGATAAAGGTGAACTCCGACTGCGGAGATGTCTCTTCGTACGTCGCTGGAGCGACGGCATAGGGAGGCAGCGGATCGCCAAGAGCCAGACTACCCGGGGTAAAGGTCCCCGTCGTGCCGGTGTTGTTCGGGTTGAGCGAGAAGTTCTGATAGAAGAAGGACCCATAATCCGAGGCCTGATTCCAGTAGTACTGATATGGCTCGGTAAAACGCCGCAGCGCGAAACCTCCGCGTATGACCGTGCCGTCGCCGAGTAACGCCTTGAAGGGACCGTCTGCAATCTTCGGATTCCAGGCAAAGCCAATTGCCGGCTGCGGCGTCACCTTCCACGGTTCGTAGACATGGTTTCTCGCCACCAACTGCGGATTCGGATTTCCCTGAAGCGATCCGGGATTGAAGAGATTGCCGACCCCGGTTGGGCCGTAGACGTCGCCCTCGGATGCGGAGTGATATGCGCCCGTCAAATCGTGCTGATCGCCGACGAAGTCCCATCGCAGGCCGTAATTGAGTGTAAAGTCCGGCGTGACCTTCCATGAGTCTTCGGCAAACAGTCCCGTTGCGCTCGAAAGCTCGTTGAGGTTGTAAGCTCCTATTCCCTGAAGGAAGTTATTGTCGTGCGCATTCTTGGCAAATTGCCCGTTTACATTTGAAATTCGCGCCGTCAGGATAGCGTAGAGTTGCTCCGCCTCGGCCAGATCGTTGCTGCTCGCACCCGGCAGGCTTGGAGAGGCTCCCGAGTTGGTAAAGGCTTGACGTGCCGGATCTCCATTCGCGAGTCCCAGGGTAAAGGTCGGGTAGCCCTCCGGAGGATTGTAGTAGTGGTCCTGCTCGCGATACCAGGAGAAGCCGAATGAGATCGAATGCGTTCCCCGCTGCCAGCTTACTGAATCCGAAGCGTTCAGGATCGGATAGAAGGTTGTGATCGGAAGCGGGTAAAACTGACCCGACATATTTCCGTTTGCATTGGGGAAGTTCCACGCCACCGTTGGCAGCGTTCCGTAGTAAGGTTTTACTCCCGGAGCGTATTGAGTGTTGTCGTAGAGGTATCCCAGCTTCAACTGGTTGATGAGCCGCGGCGTGATGATGAGGTCGAGTCCATACGACGCCGTAAAGTTTTTGGACGTGTTATCGGCAACTTGATAGGCAAAGTCGGATCCGGGGAACAGAGCAGCTGTCGCACTGGCTTGCGTGTGCTTGTTGTACAGGAACGAGAGATACATTCTCACCCGATCCGACAGGTTGTAGTCGATGCGGCCGCCGGGATAGTAGTTCGTGATCGGAGCATTGTTGTTCCAGCTGATCTCGTTATAGTTCGGGTCGCCCGTCGGCGAGACCGACCCGCTGCTGACCGAATCGTTGATTGCCTTGAACTGTGCGCTTTGGATCGCATTCACCGTGTTCGGAAGCGATGGGTCGTGGTTGTGCGCTATATCGAGCACGTTGACCGTGCCTCCTGAGTAGGTAAAGTTTCCCTGCTGCGCTGCCTCGGTAAAGATGTTGTTCGATGTCGTGAACGATCCTGGCTGCTTCGACATAGCAAAGCTGCCGAAGAAGAACAGTTTGTCTCGGAAGATTGGGCCGCCAATGCTGCCGCCAAAGTCATTCAGGATGAGCTTGTTTTTCCGCACTCCGGCGGCATTGTTATACCAACTGTTCGCGTTCAATCCGGAGTTGCGGAAGTCCTCATAGATGCGGCCGTGAAACTGGTTGCTCCCGCGTTTGGAGACAAAGTTGAGCTGGGTGCTCGATTGTCCGAAGCCGGAGTTGAGGCTCAGTTGATCGGTCTGAACCGTCATCTGCTCAATATTCTCAAGCCGAGGCGATACCGCGGGCTGCGTATTGCCACCGAACTTCATGCGGCTTGAACTGCCGATCACGCCATCGATATTGCTTCCCTGATCGTTCAGCGGCAGCCCGTTGAACGTGCCGTTGTATCCGGCGACAAGCCGTGAGAACGAGGTCAGGTCGCGCCCCTGAAGCGGAAGGTCCTGAATCTGCTTCATGTTGACCACCATTCCAATGGCGTTGGAGCTGACCTGCAGCACCGGAGTCTCCGCCCCCGCGACGTTGACGACCTCGGATACCTGCCCAACAGGCAGTACCGCGGCAATCGTATTCGCCTGCGAGGCCTGCACGACGACCGAGCTGTAGACCTTGGTCGCATACCCTGTCTTTGAGATCGTCAGACGATAGGAGCCGATCGTCAGGTTCACAAAACTGTGAGTGCCGTCGCTCTCCGTCTTCGCCGCTCTGACACTGTTGGTCGAAAGGTCCACCAACTCCAGATTTGCATCCTGAACGAGAGCGCCGCTCACATCCTTGACGGTCACAATGACCGTTCCCTGCGACCCGCTCTGACCGAGCATTGGAGTTGAGAAAAGGCCAATCGCGCATGCAGCGCACAACGCAAAACAAAGGAGAGATAGATAGTTTTTACGATTCATAGACGCCTCCCAAAATAGTTCCCATAACTGCCCTGGTCCCTCTGCAACAACGGTGAAACTTCAATCGCCTCTTGAAGATCGACAAGACCTGCGAGCGGGGCTTCTGCTCTTCGATCTGTTCGGACGCACATGAATGGCACATAAATTATTCAGTAGGTACAAGTTTGTATTCTTTTATGTATTTAAAGTCAAATACTAATTTACGAGGTGAATGCGCCGATTGCATTCACTTTGGAATGCCTCAACTATCTCGCGCTATTGCAGCGTTTGCAGGGAGTCAAGGACAGCGTTATCGGCCGCATTCAAGTTTTTTAGGGAGCGGCGTGACTGCCCGCGGCGTTGTTCTTGCGCAGTAACGCGGCTAGCACCTTGATGCACTCGCGCGATTTTTCCCGCTCTCCCAGCCTCCTGTAAGCGGTTGCCAGACTGGTGTAGACCGAGGGGTTCCAGGGCTCAAGATCGCGGCCGGTCTCGAGATGGCTCACCGCATCCCTGGTACGCCCCTCCATCAGATAAAGTTTCCCCAGCGCAATCTGCGCGGTCGAGTACCGAGGTTGTGCCGCAACCGAGGCCTCCAGCGCCTCGCGGGCTTCGCTAAACGTCGCCTGACCGGGCGTAGCGCCGACATGCATAAGAATCGTTCCCAGCAGGGAGAGCATTTGATAGTCGTGATGCCCAGCTTCGATTGCCCCACGGACAAGGCGCAACGCCTTCGCAAAATCTTCTTCGTAAAGAGCCTCCTGCACCGTCGCCAGATAAGCAATGTCACCTCCCGGCGCCAGTTCGTTCGCACGACCGAACTCCGGCTTTGCTTCCTCCAGCCTGTCAAGGCGTGCCAGAAACATCGCTCGCTCGTAATGTAGGCGAGCGGAGTCCGGCAGATGCTTCAGGCCTATTTCAACAACACGCAAGCCCAGAGCGTACTCGTTGTGATCGGTGCAGGAATCGGCAACGTATGCATAGAGCCTTTCGTCCTTGGGCGTCTGCGCCGCAGCCCGTTGCAGAGCCTCGAGCGCCCTCTCCTGCTCACGGCTGCCTATGTAAGACTGTGCAAGCAGATTGTTCACCGCCGCCGTATCGTGAGAGCCTGCCCTCAGAGCGCTCAATATCGAGATCGCCTGGCCATATCGTCCCGTCCCCAGATAGCAAAGGGCCAGGTTGAACTCCGAGGCATACTCTTCAGCCACCTTCCCCCGCGCCTGCAACAGAGGAGCGATCGCTTCTTCAAAGCGGCCCTGTCCGGTAAGGACGATTCCTTTCTGCAATGCCATCTCCGCAGCGGGATCTTTCGTCTGCGAGCGAGTTCCGTTCTGCGAAGACGCCGTACTGTCGAGTTGTGCCGCCGCTCCACGTGGCAACGAAGCCACAAGCGCCACGATCAGCAGGAGCGGAAGGACCCTGCGCCGCCGCTCCTTCGCATTCATACGCAAGCCTTCCACCCGCACATACTATCGGGTAGCGGCATCGGCGTTCCAGTCCGGCGGCTCCTGGTGCAGGATATTGTGAACGAAGAAGTCCTCCAGCTTGCGCTGCCCGTAGGCTCCGCCGGCTCCGTGTCCGCCCCCGGGCACATAGAACAGATCGAACGTCTTGTTGGCCTTGATTAATCGATCGACAACCTGAAAGGTAGACGAGGGATCGACATTCTTATCCATCTCGCCCACAACCAGCATCAGCTTCCCCTGCAACCGATAAGCATTGTCTACATTGGACGACTCAGAATACTGCGGGCCAACCGGCCATCCCATCCATTGCTCGTTCCACCAGATCTTATCCATGCGATTGTCGTGAGATCCGCTGTTGGCCACGGCGATCTTATAGAACTCTGGGTGAAAGAGGAGCGCTCCCATCGCGCTCTGCCCTCCTGCCGAGGTGCCGAAGATTCCTACATTCGATATGTCATACCAGGGATACTTCGCCGCAGCCGCCTTGTGCCAGAGAATACGGTCAGCGAATCCGGCGTCCTTCAGGTTCTTCCAGGCAACATCGTGGAAGGCCTTGGAACGATTGTTGGTCCCCATGCCGTCAATCTGAACCACGACAAACCCCAGCGCCGTCAGTGGCTCGCTGCGGCTGGTAAACGATTTGGGCACAAAGGAGCCCTGCGGCCCGGCATATATATCCTCGACCACCGGATACTTCTTCGCGGGATCGAAGTTCACCGGCTTATAGATCACGCCCCAGATATCCGTCTTGCCGTCACGCCCCTTGGCGGTGAATACCTCCGGAGCATGCCAGCCGGAAGCAACCAATTTGCTGATATTCGCCTTCTCCAACACGGCCAGTTGCCTATTGTCTGCCGTGCGGTAAAGACTCATCACCGGCGGATCGTTGATCGTCGAGCAGATATCGACATAATATTTCCCGTCCTTCGAATATTCCAGATGATGATTCCCCGGCGATTCAGTCAGCGGCGTTAGGCCTGTGCCGTCAAAGTTGATCCGGTAGCCATGGACAAAGTAGGGGTCCTCTCCGGCGCGCATGCCGCTGGCTTCGAACCATATCTGCCGCTTCTGTTCGTCGACATAATTCACCGCGCGAACCACCCACTTCCCCTTAGTGATCTGGTTTTCAACCTCTCCCGTCTTCCCGTTCAGAAGGTACAGATGCGCCCAGCCGTCGCGCTCCGACATCCAGATGATCTCTTTGCCATCCGCCACGTCGTACCTGTATTTCTTTCCTGTGTCCGTCTGGTTCATCACCAGGGGGCGGTAGTCAATAAAGGTCGAGCTCTCCTCCGAGATAAGGCTGCGCGCATGACCGTTCTTTCCATCCACCTCGATGACGCGGTATGCCTGATGCCCTCGCTGGTTGTACTCGAAGGTGAACCCGCGGCCATCCTTCCACCACACCGCCCGCGATAGATCGAAGGGATTGGGAAACAGTTCGCTACTGATATTGAATTGCTGCTTCGTCTCCATGTTGAAGAGAACAGGCTGCTGCAAGGCAAGCACATCGCCTGCCTTGGGATACACCATCGACGAGTAGATCGGTTGTAGCTGCGATGCCGGCGAGGACTCAACATAGTGCACCAAGCGGCGATAGCCGGGGCGAATGCGGTACGCCACAAGATGCTTCGAGTCAGGCGACCAACTGAAACTCTCCGCCGAGTAGTAGTTCCCTTCCGAACCATCCGTGCTCAGCACGATCCTTTCAGAGCCGCTCTTCGCCCGCACCACAACGTTATAGTTCTGGATAAAGGCAAACCACCGCCCATCGGGCGAATCCTCTCCACGTTTTTCGCTATTGACTGCCTTGGGAGTATCGTCATAACCGCCGTCGGAGCTATCCTCGTCATTTCCTTCATGAAGTGAATGACTCGAGCAGACATAGCTTTTCACATCGCAGTGCCAGCGCATCTCATCCACCACAAATTCAATGGCGCTCTGCTTATCGACGAATCGAAATCGCGTGAACGGAAGCTCTTTGGCCTTGATTTCCTTCCCACCCTCTTTTGTAAGCGCGGCAGCCAGCCGCACCTGGTCGAACGCGGGCTTTTTTACCTGCGTCGCCGCGTCCACGAGAATGAAATCGTGACCGCCCTCCACCGTCTTGCGATAAACGAAGTTATCCGAATCACCCAGCCATATCGGAGGATCCGGAATATTCAGCGCCAATCCGCGATTCTTCTGATAAAGCTCGGCAGCCCGCGCATAGTCGGCGCGCGTTACCTCCGCCGCGGCTTGGTTTGCGGCCAGCATCGGCCACAGAGCCAACGCAATCAACACCAATATCTTTTGTGTCATTCTGTCTTCCTTACCTCTTGCACGATCTTTGGCTCATCCTCTAGCTGAACTCAGCAACCACTTCAAAGTGCTTGGCCTGACCGGCGGCAAAGATTGCAGTGTCTTTGTGCAGGCCGCCTATCTGCGCCTTCTGTCCATTCACGGTGATGTCGGCCAGAGTGTTCTGAACAGGCAGGCGGAACTTCACGTGCAGCTCCTTCGGCCTGCTCTCCCCACGGCAATCCACAGTCGCCACAATGCGATTGGCATTCTTCTTTTGCATCCTGAAATCCACCCGGCCCCATCGTGTCGGAGCCTGATCGATTCTGATCTCCTTGCCCGAAGCGACCCAATCCCTTGGCAGCCCCTTGGCGAGATAGAGGCGATCTTCGTCCGAGTCTTCCAGCACCAGCATCCATCTCACCAGCGCGGGAACTGTAAGTTGAGCCGGAATACAGAACAGTGCCGTGCCTCCGGTGATGCCCGACACTTCGCCCGCCGTCCAACTACCTCTTGTATGGTCGTGGAAACGATGCGAATAGAGAAACAGAAGATACTCTTCAATGCGGTCGAGGCGTAAGAGCATCAAGGCATAGCCGTAGGAAATAAAGCCGAGCATGTCGCGTCCGCCCGCGTGAGGTCGTTCTACATTGGCGACAACCCCCAGCGTCATCGCGCCATAGGCACGCATGCAATCGATCACCACGTTGGCGAGCTCCGGAGGAAGAACGTCCGCATGGAGCAGTTCGGCGTAAGCCCGATGCGCCCATTGCTGCGGACTGGGATGCTCTTTCTCCAGCGACTCCCAGAAGGTAAGCGTAGTTCCCGGTAGTGGTCCTATATAGGGAGGCTTCATGTCACGGCGAATATTCTTTTGCACACTGGCCGTCACTGCCTGCGAGAGCATCTCGCTATGCCGCATCCATTCATTTTTTGTTCCGCTAGATCGCCCTTTGTCCAGACGCTTCCATATGCCGGCAATATCCTTCAATCCGCGCGCGGCCATCGCACTATTGGCAAAGTAGGGCTTCCACCATGTCATCGGCTGCGGTGCAAGACACGCATCGGACTCGCTCCACCCATGAATCAACCCATGCCCCGCATCGTCGGCAGGCAACTTCAGGCTCTCGTCGTGCAGCTCGGTCAATAGTGTTGCGGTAGCTTCGATCTTCGCTCGATGCTTGACGAACAGCGATTTGTCGTTGGTGTAGTTGAAGTATCGCGCCAGCAGCGACAGCGTCAACCCGAACTGCGCCGTCTCCGGCCCGCGCATATTAATCATTCCTTTGGCATCGACGAAGTCGGTGTAGTAGTTGTCGAAGACCTGCCCCGCCATCTCAAAGCGCCCCCACTCCAGATTCGTATAGAGCGAGCTTGTAAAGATATCCTGAAAGCCATCGTATTCGGAGCCGTAATAGTCACGGTCGACCGCTCCATATTTTGGATAGACTCCGCCCGGCCGCACCATCTGCTCCTTCGCAAACGCATACCTCGACATATCCACCCAGGATTTGTCTGGCAGCGATGCGGAAGCTGCATCGTGCAACACACTCTCCCAATAGAGTGCGAACTCCAGCAGCCCGCGATAGAAGGCCTCAGGTGCAGGGTCCTCTCTCCGAGGAGGAAAGGCCGGGTAGCTATACCCGTACTCCACTTTCACAATCTTTCCGTTCTCCACCTGCACCGTCCGATGCCACGTCTGAACGATGAACTTGTCTCGTGCCATGACATCGCCGAAGACGATTACCTCATCGTGCGCCGCGTCCGAGATCGGCATCACCTTACGAACCGCGGGCATCCATCC
>Ga0207674_10002030_pt1 | contig 25689 bp, 17 predicted proteins | sample KBSCornC72_FD_184303 | JGI IMG/M metagenome (GOLD analysis project Ga0207674, IMG submission 184303) | Corn rhizosphere microbial communities from Kellogg Biological Station, Michigan, USA - KBS Corn C7-2 (SPAdes) (version 2) | ecosystem: Host-associated > Plants > Roots > Rhizosphere > Soil ...
CGAATGGTGATCCTTCTCGTGATTGGCGAAATGCTGTGACAGGTGCTCGATGCGTGCCGAGAGCAGCGCGACTTGCACTTCCGGCGAGCCCGTGTCGTTTGCGGCGCGACGATAATCGGCGATGACCTTGCCGGTTTGTTCGACAGAGAGAGACATGATGTTTACCTCGTGATGTTGCGTCCAGCGCGGTCCGGCTTCTCGAAAGCTCGATCCGCGTTAATTTGGAATCCCGGTAATTCAAGGACTCCGACCAATCCCCGCGAAACGGGGGTGCTTGAAAAAGCCGCTTATTGTAACCGTTTTCGCGGCGGAAAGGTGGGTTTACGTACCTGGATTGAACCCGCGCCGCACGCGCACTTCTCCGGCGGAATCGACGGCGACAAGTGCGATCAGGCCGCCATCCGGATCGAGCGCGCGGCATAGTGGCTGCCCGGTCAACGCCGGTTGCAGCAGGCGCTTGCCTTGACGCAAATCGCGGGCTTGTTCCGCCGACACGGTCAGAACTGGCAGACCGGCAAGACCTTCCTGCAGCGGCAGCAGCAGGTCGTCCAGCCCGGACAAGCCGGAGGTTTCACGAATCGTTTCGAGCTGTGCGAGCGTGTGCATGCGCGGTTCGCGAAATGGGTCGACCCACAGCCGGCGCAGCCCGGTCAGATGCGCGCCGCAGCCAAGCCGTTCGCCGAGATCACGCGCGAGACTGCGCACGTACGTGCCGGAGCCGCATTCCACATGCAGTTCCAACATGCCGTCGTCATGCGACACAAGGTCGAGCCGATCGACCTGTACTTCGCGCGTCGGGACCTGTACATCCTCGCCGCGGCGCGCGCGCTTGTACAAGGCGACGCCGTCCTGCTTGATCGCCGAATAGGCCGGCGGTGTCTGCACGATGCGGCCGCGCAAAGGCGTCAGCGCCGCTTCGATATCCACCGCATTGAGCGCAGGCACCGGACGCGTCGAAAGGATTTCGCCCTCGGCATCGTCGGTCGTCGTGGTGATTCCGAGGCGGCATTCGGCGGCATAAGCCTTGCTCGAACCAAGCAGGTAACCCGCAATTTTCGTCGCCTCGCCGAAGCAGATCGGCAACAGTCCGGTCGCGAGCGGATCGAGACTGCCGGTATGCCCGGCCTTGTTCGCCTCGAACAGGTGCCGCGCTTTCTGCAGCGCCTTGTTCGAACTCAGGCCGATGGGCTTGTCGAGCAGCAGGATGCCGTGGACGTCGCGAAATTTCTTCATCACAGTCTACCGTTCGCGCTGAGCGTAGCTTGCGCAGCAAGCGGAGTCGAAGCGCCCTTCGACTCCGGCGCTTTGCGCCTACGCTCAGGGCGAACGGAATTTCCTTGCGGTCACTTCTCGCCGCGCAGCAACGCCTCGATGCGCTCGCCGCGATCGACCGAATCGTCGTACTTGAAGCGCAATTCCGGAACGCGCCGCACGCGCATTTCCTTCGACAACTCCATGCGGAATTCCTTGGCCAGCTCGTTGAGCGCCTTGACGCCTTCCTTCGCTTTGTCAGGCAACAACGCGGTGACGAAGATCGTGGCGACGTCGAAATCCTTGGTGACTTCGACGTCCGACACGCTCATCGACGGCAGTGCGTTTTCGCGCACGGCTTCGTGCACCATCGTGCCGAGCAGACGGCGCAGCTCGGCGGAGAGGCGATCGGAGCGAGAGAATGAACGGGAGGGCACCTGGTGCTACCTGGAAAGACGGTAACCGGTAACCGGTAACCGGTAACCGGAGAGCAGAACAGCTCTTGATTTCCGGTTCCCTGTTTCCGGTTTCCGGTTTCCGGTTCTTACGTTGCCGATCATAGCGTCCTAGCCACTTCAATGCGCTCGTAGCACTCGATCTGGTCGCCCGGCTTGACGTCGTTGTACTGCTTGACGCCAATGCCGCACTCCATGCCGTTGCGCACTTCGTCGACGTTTTCCTTGAAGCGGCGCAGCGATTCGAGTTCGCCCTGGAAGATCACGGTGTTGTCGCGCAACACGCGGATCGGTTTGTTGCGCTTGACCGTGCCCTCGATGACCATGGAGCCGGCGATCGCGCCGAACTTCGAGGAGCGGAACACGTCGCGCACTTGCGCAGTGCCGATGATCTCTTCGCGGATCTCGGTGCCGAGCAGACCGGTGGCGATCTGTTTCACCTGGTCGATCACGTCGTAGATGATCGAGAAATAGCGCAGGTCCACGCCGTTCTCGGCGACGACCTTGCGCGCGGACGCATCGGCGCGCACGTTGAAGCCGATCATGATCGCCTTCGATGCCGCCGCCAGCGTGGCGTCGGACTCGGTGATGCCGCCGACGCCGGAGGCAATCACGTTGACGCGGATCTTGTCGGTACCGATCGCGGTCAGCGAATCGCGCAGCGCTTCGACCGAACCCTGCACGTCGGCCTTGACGACGAGGTTGAGCACGCGCAGTTCTTCCTGGCCCATCGTCGAGATGACGTCTTCCATGCTGCGCATCGCCGTCTTGGTCATGCGCGATTCGCGGCGCTTGGCTTCGCGCTCGGAAGCGACCTGCTTGGCCAGACGCTCGTCGTCGACGACGACGAAATCATCGCCGGCATCCGGCACGCCGGACAGACCCAAAACCTGTACCGGAATCGACGGTCCGGCACTGTCGACCTGGCGGCCGCCTTCGTCGAACATCGCGCGCACGCGACCGTACTCGACGCCGGTGACCAGGAAGTCGCCCTTCTTGAGCGTGCCCTGTTGCACGAGGATCGTCGCAACCGGACCGCGGCCCTTGTCCAGGCTCGATTCGACCACGACGCCAGTGGCGCGCGTGTCCTTGACGGCCTTGAGCTCCATGAGTTCGGCTTGCAGCAGGATCGCATCGAGCAGGTTGTCCACGCCCTCGCCGGTCTTGGCCGATACCGGCACGAATTGCGTATCGCCGCCGAAATCCTCGGAGACCACTTCATGCTGGATCATGTCCTGCTTGACGCGATCCGGATTGGCTTCCGGCTTGTCGATCTTGTTGACCGCAACGATCAGCGGCACATGTGCCGCCTTGGCGTGCTGGATCGCTTCGATCGTTTGCGGCATGACGCCGTCATCGGCAGCGACGACCAGCACGACGATGTCGGTGAGCTTGGCGCCGCGCGCGCGCATCGCGGTGAACGCAGCATGGCCCGGCGTGTCGAGGAAGCTGATCACGCCTTTGTCCGTCTGCACGTGGTACGCGCCGATGTGCTGGGTGATGCCGCCGGCTTCGCCCGCAGCCACCTTGGCGCGGCGGATGTAATCGAGCAGCGACGTCTTGCCGTGGTCGACGTGGCCCATGATCGTGACCACCGGCGGACGCGGCTCCTTGTCGCCCTGCACTTCGACTTTCGTCAATGTCGTCTCCGCGCTCTTTTCTTCGGCTTTCACCGCCGTGTGGCCGAGTTCCTCGATGACGAGCACCGCGGTGTCGTGGTCGATGACCTGGTTGATCGTGGCCATCACGCCCATCTTGAACAGCGTCTTGACCACGTCGGCGCCCTTGACCGCCATTTTCGCGGCGAGCTCGGAAACCATGATCGTGTCGCCGACCGGAACGTCGCGCACCATCGGCGCGACCGGACGCGAGAACGCGTGCGACCCGCTCGCGGCGCGCGCCGGTTCGACCTGCCGGCGCGGCTTCTTCTTCACTGCGCCGCGACGCGCGTGACCGGCGTCGGACAAGTGCAGCTCGGCGCCGAAGTAAGTCGGCCCTTCTTCACTGCCGCCCTCTTCGCGCATGCGATGCGAGCCATGCTTGGCCTTGGCGTGGCGATGCGGCGCTTCCTCGGTCGGAGCGGCGCGGCCGTGACGGTTCTCGCCGGCGTGCGCCTTCTTCGGCGCGTGCTCCTCGCCCTTGGGCGCAGCCTTCTCGGCCTTGGGCTCGTCGACCGGTTTGGCCTTGGCTTCGGCCTGCTTGCGTGTTTCCTCTTCGGCCGCACGGCGGGCTTCGTCCGCGGCGCGCAGTTTTGCTTGTTCGTCGTGGCGGCGCTGGTCCTGCGCCTGCAGCGCGGCATTCTCCGCTTCGCGCTGGGCCTGGGATTCCTGCAGCTTGCGCAGCGCGTCCTCGCGCTCGGCATCCACTTCCTGTACTTCGCCGATCGTGCTGCGCTTGACGTACGTGCGCTTCTGCCGCACCTCGACATTGACGGTCTTGCCGCGCGCAGCGCCCTGGTTGACGGTCAGCTCGCTGACGGTCTTGCGCTTGAGCGTGATCTGCCGCGGGGCGTTGTCCTCCGCGGTCTCTTTGTCCTTGCCATGCGTGCGGCGCAGGAAGCCGAGCAGCTTCACCTTCTGCGTGCTCGACACGACCTGGTCGGGGTTGGAAAACGTCATGCCCGCCTCGGCAAGCTGGACAAGCAGCTTGTCCACGCCCATGCCGAGAACTCCGGCCAATTGTTTGATAGTTACGTCCGACATGCGTCGTTTTCTCCTCGCGAGCGCGCTATTCGCGCGACTCGTACTTCTCTATGCCGTCATTCCGCGATGAGCGGAACAAGCAGCGCATTTGTGCGTCAAGTGCCCATGGCACACCCGTGTTTAGTGAAACCCAAGCCGCTACGCGGCGTGTGCCTGCTGCTCGCGTGCGGCCATGATCAGCGCCGCCGCGCGTTTTTCGTCCATGCCTTCGATCGCGAATTCCATCAGCTCGTCGGTAGCCAGGTCGGCGAGGTTCTCGCGCGTGGTCACGCCATGCTCGGCAAGCGCGAACGCGGTGGGCTCGTCCAGGCCTTGTACTTCCAGCAGGTCTTCCGTCGGCTTGTTGTCCTCGATGTCTTCTTCGACCGCCAGCGCCTCGGTGAGCAGCGCATCGCGCGCACGCGCGCGCAACTCCTCGACGATGTTCTCGTCGAAGCCTTCGATCGCGAGCAGCTCGCCGGTCGGCACGTAGGCGATTTCCTCGACCGTCGTGAAGCCTTCCTGCACAAGAATGCCGGCGATTTCGGCGTCGACTTCGAGTTTGAGCTGGAACAGCTCGCGCGCGGCGATCTGCTCGGCCTCGGATTTCGCCGCGACCTGATCCTGCGTCATCACATTGAGTTGCCAGCCCGACAGCTTGCTCGCGAGGCGCACGTTCTGGCCGCCGCGACCGATTGCCTGCGACAACTTGTCTTCGGCGACGGCAATATCCATCGAGTGCTTTTCTTCGTCGACGATAATCGACTGCACTTCGGCCGGCGCCATCGCGTTGATCACGAACTGCGCGTGGTTGTCGTTCCATAGCACGATGTCGATGCGCTCGCCATTCAACTCGTTCGACACCGCCTGCACGCGCGAACCGCGCATGCCGATACAAGCGCCGATCGGGTCGGTGCGATGGTCGTGCGCGAGCACGGCAATCTTGGCGCGATCGCCCGGGTCGCGCGCGGCGCCCTTGATCTCGACGAGGCCCTGGCCGACTTCCGGCACCTCGAGCTTGAACAGCTCGATCATGAATTCCGGTGCGGTGCGCGAGACGAACAGCTGCGGTCCGCGCGGCTCCGGACGCACTTCGTACAGGTAACCACGGATGCGGTCGCCCGCGCGCACGGCTTCGCGCGGTATTGCCTTGTCGCGCGCAATGTACGCTTCGGCATTGCCGCCGAGGTCAAGGTACACGCTGCCGCGCTCGACGCGCTTGACGACGCCGGTCAGCAGTTCGCCGACGCGATCCTTGTATGCCTCGACCACCTGCGCACGCTCGGCTTCGCGCACGCGCTGCACGATCACCTGCTTGGCCGCCTGCGCGGCGATGCGTCCGAATTCCGGATTCTCGATCGGCTCTTCGATGAACTCGCCGACCTGGATGTCGGCACGCGTGTCGACCGCGTCCATCAGACGGATCTGCCGGTCCGGCGATTCCATCACCACGTCATCGGCCACCACTTCCCAGCGGCGGAATGTTTCGTAATCGCCGCTCTCGGTGTCGATACTGACTCGCGCAGCGATGTCTTCATTCGGATAACGCTTCTTCGCCGCGGAAGCGAGCGCCGCTTCCATCGCTTCGAAGATCACGTCCTTGGCGACGCCCTTTTCGTTGGCGACGGCGTCCACGACCAGCAATAATTCTTTGCTCATTTGCGCATTCTCACTTCAAATTCTTCGGCTTTTTGCCTTTGCCCGGTTTCGCCGCCGGCTCGCCGAAATCCGGCACCAGCTTGGCCTTGTGTACGTTCTCGTGCGCGATGCGCACGTCGACTCCATCCTGCTCCAGCACAATCGCCGATCCTTCCACCGCGCGGATCGGTCCCTGGAAGCGGCGCCGCCCGTTGATCGGCAGATTCACTTCCAGCTTCGTGCTTTGACCAATGAAACGCGCGAATTGCTCCGGCGTGAACAGCGGTCGGTCCAGCCCCGGCGACGACACTTCCAGCGTGTAGCGGCCCTGTACCGGATCGTGCACGTCGAGCGTGGCCGAAATCTGCCGGCTCGCCGCTTCGCAGTCGTCCACGGTCACGGCGCGATCCGGCGCGTCGATATAGACACGCACCAGGCTGTTTCCATGCGACGGGCTGTACTCGACGCCGAGGCATTCGAGGCCAAGCTCCGCCACGATGGGCGCCAGCAATTCGGTCAATTCCGTATTACGCATATATAAAAGTGACGGGAATAAAAAAAGGCCATTAAGGCCTTTCCATAGTCCGCCGTTGTCTCGCATCCAAACATCGGCAACGCGCTCAATCCTTGAGCTAACAAAAAGGCCTCTAAACGAGGCCCCTAACGCCGCGCATTATACCCCAAGGCGTGTTGCGCGGCAAGAAGATCAAGCCTTTTCCTCCACGGCCAGACTGGCCACCGCGGCCGCCGCCAAGCTGCTCAAATCGCCGCTGCCGTGCGCCTGCATGTGCGCAATGATCTGCTGGCGCATGCGCGGTTCCCAGAAGCGCCGCAGATGATTGCGGATGCCTTCGACCGCGATTTCGCGATCCGGTTCGGCGGCGAAAAAGTTGGCGATATCGTTGGCCATCGCCACGAGCCGGTCCGCGTTCACGATGTGTGTCCGGCCGAGGAATTTTCAATGCGCTGCGCATGCGCGTAGACGCTGTAGCCGTCCGCGCGCGCGAAACCGATCAAGGTCACGTTGGTTTCGTGCGCAAGTGCGATCGCGAGAGCAGTCGGCGCCGAAATCGCGGCGACAATGCCGATGCCGACAGTCGCCGCCTTCATGATTATTTCGTAGCTGGCGCGGCTGGTCACCAGCAGAAACCCAGTTTGCGGATCGAAGTTTCCGCGCAGCATCGCACCGACCAGTTTGTCGAGTGCGTTGTGCCGGCCGACGTCCTCGCGCACGAGCAGTATCTCCCCGCTTGCCGACGCCCAACCTGCGGCGTGCGTAGCACCCGTGGCGACATTGATGGTCTGCTTGCCGTGCAAATCCGCGAGTGCGCGATGCAACGCATGCTCATCGATTCGCGTCGGCTCCGCCACGGCAGCCGGATGCCGCACCGCGGCTTCGAGCGTCTGCGCGCCGCACAGGCCACAACCCGTGCGGCCGGTCAGTTCGCGCACGCGATCCTCGAGCTTCGCTGCGCGCGCGGGCGGAATTGCCACACGCAACTCGATGCCTGCCAACGCTTCCACAATTTCCACTTCTGTACATTCTTCGGCGCTGCCGACAATCGCTTCCGTCAGCGAAAAACCCAGCGCAAAATCTTGCAGATCCGATGGCGTCGCCATCATCACCGCATGCGGACGATCGTTGTAGACGAAAGCGACGGGAATCTCTTCGGCGATCGCGTCGGCCACGCGCACCGCTTGGACGCCACGATGGCGCTCCACTTCGCGGCGCACGGCGCCCGGCGGCAGCGCGTCATTTGCCGGAAGCATGGTCGAACAATTCCTGTTGCTTGCGGCTGAACACGGCGTAGCGCTTCTGCCATGCGGACGGCTGCGTCACGCGCGTGACCTGCACAGCGGTTACCTTGTACTCGGGGCAATTCGTTGCCCAGTCGGAGTTCTCCGTGGTGACCACGTTGGCGCCGGATCCCGGGAAATGAAAAGTCGTGTAGATCACGCCCGGCGTCATGCGCTCGCTGATGCGCGCGCGCATCACCGTGTCGCCGGCGCGGCTGGCGATGCCGACCCAATCGCCGTCCTTGATACCGCGATCCTCGGCGTCCTGCGCATGGATGTCGAGCAAGTCCTCGTGATGCCAGCGCACGTTCTCGGTGCGGCGAGTCTGCGCGCCGACGTTGTACTGGCTCAGGATGCGCCCGGTGGTCAGGATCAGCGGATATTTTGCATTGACTTTTTCGCTGGTCGGGACGTATTCGGTGAGCAGGAATTTGCCCTTGCCGCGCACGAACTCGTCGACGTGCATGGTCGGCGTGCCATGCGGATGTTGCGCGTTGCATGGCCACTGAATGCTGCCGAGTTCGTCGATCTTCGCGAAACTGACGCTGGCGAATGTCGGCGTAAGGCTCGCGATCTCGTCCATGATTTCCGCTGGATGCGCATAGTTCATCGGATAACCCATCGCATTCGACAACAGCTGCGTGATCTCCCAATCCGCATACCCGGACTTCGGCTTCATCACCTGACGCACGCGCGAAATACGGCGCTCGGCATTCGTGAACGTGCCGTCCTTTTCGAGGAACGACGACCCCGGCAGGAACACGTGCGCGTACTTGGCGGTCTCGTTGAGAAACAGGTCCTGCACAACGACGCATTCCAGCGCCGACAACGCCGCCGTCACGTGTTGCGTATTCGGGTCGCTCTGCGCGATGTCCTCGCCTTCGATGTACAACGCCTTGAACTCGCCATCGAGCGCGGCTTCGAACATATTCGGGATGCGCAGACCCGGATCGGACAGCAACTTCACGCCCCAGGCTTGTTCGAACGTCGCGCGCACCGCGTCATCGGATACATGGCGATAGCCGGGGAATTCGTGCGGGAATGAACCCATGTCGCACGAACCCTGCACATTGTTCTGGCCGCGCAGAGGATTCACGCCTGCGCCTTCGCGGCCGATGTTGCCGGTCAGCATGGCCAGATGCGCCAGGCACATGACGGCGGTCGAACCTTGCGCGTGTTCGCTCACGCCAAGGCCGTAATAGATGCCGGCATTGCCGCCGGTCGCGTACAGGCGCGCGGCGCCGCGCACGAGCTCGGCGGGCACGCCGGTTTCCGCGGCCATCATTTCCGGCGAATGACGCGGTTCACAAATAAACTTTTTCCACTTCTCGAATGCCGGCTGCTCACAACGCGCGGCGACGAAATCCGCGTCGTGCAAACCTTCCATCACGATAACGTGCGCGATGCTGTTGAGCAGTGCCACGTTCGTGCCGGGGCGCAGCTGCAAATGGTAATCGGCTTCGATATGCGCGGTGCGCACGAGATCGATGCGCCGCGGATCGGCGACGATCAATTTCGCGCCGCCGTCGCGCAGGCGCTGCTTCATCTGCGACGCGAACACGGGGTGTGCGTCGGTCGGGTTGGCGCCAATCAGGAACACGACGTCGCATTCGCGAATCGAATCGAAATTCTGCGTACCGGCCGATTCGCCGAGCGTCTGCTTCAGACCATAGCCGGTCGGCGAATGGCAAACCCGTGCACACGTATCGACATTGTTGTTGCCGAACGCCGCGCGCACGAGTTTCTGCACGAGATAGGTTTCCTCGTTCGTGCAGCGCGACGAAGTGATGCCGCCGATCGTGTCGCGGCCGTACCTGGCCTGGATGCGCTTGAATTCCGCAGCGGCGTAAGCGATCGCCTCTTCCCAGCTGACTTCCCGCCACGGATCGGAAATCCTCGCGCGGATCATCGGCTTGAGAATGCGATCCGGATGCGTCGCGTAGCCGATCGCGAATCGGCCTTTCACACACGAATGGCCATGGTTCGCATGGCCCTCCTTGTTCGGCACCATGCGCACGAGCGTCTCGCCCTGCATTTCGGCGCGGAATGAACAACCAACGCCGCAGTACGCGCAAGTCGTGATCGCGCTGCTCGTGGCCTGGCCATGCTCGAGCAACGCTTTCTCCATCAATGCACCGGTCGGACATGCCTGCACGCAAGCGCCGCACGAAACGCATTCGGAGTCGAGAAACGGTTCGTCCTGGCTCGCGACGATTTTCGACGCAAAGCCGCGCCCCTGCACGGTCAGTGCGAACGTGCCTTGCACCTCGTCGCACGCGCGCACGCAACGCGAACAAACGATGCACTGCGCCGGATCGAAGCGGAAATACGGGTTGGATTCGTCCTGCGGCAAATCGAGATGATTCGCATCGTCGAACCCATAACGCACTTCCGACACGCCGACGGTCTCGGCCATGCGCTGCATTTCAGTGTCGAAGCCCGTTTGCAGACGGTGATCGGACAGATACAACTCCATGACGCCGCGGCGCAACTCGCCGAGCTTCGCGTTCTGTGTCGTCACTTTCATGCCGGCCGAGACCGGCGTGGTGCACGACGCCGGAAACCCTTTCATGCCTTCGATCTGCACGAGGCACAAACGGCATGAGCCGAACGCATCGAGCAATTCGGTTGCGCACAATTTTGGAATGCTGATGCCGGCTGTGGCAGCCGCGCGCAACACCGAGGTTCCTTCGGGCACGGTCGTCTCGATGCCGTCGATCGCGAGCGTCACTTTTTTCCGGATCTTGATCGGCAGTGGAGTGCCGAGATCGGCTTCGTCGATCGATAACATGGCTCAACTCACGGCCGTCGTTTGTCGGCGGAAATCTTCGGGAAAATGTTCTAGCGCACTCAACACCGGATCCGGCGTCAATCCACCCATCGCACACAATGAGCCATGCCGCATGGTCTCGCACAGATCGCGCAACAGGATCTCGTTCTTCGATCGCGCCTGATTGGCAATGATGCGATCGATCACTTCGACGCCACGCGTCGAGCCGATCCGGCACGGCGTGCACTTGCCGCAGGATTCGATCGCGCAGAATTCCATCGCGAAGCGTGCCTGTTGCGCCATGTCGACGGTGTCGTCGAACGCAACAATGCCGCCGTGACCGAGCATGGCCTTGATGCCGGCGAACGACTCATAGTCGATCGGCGTGTCGAATTGAGCTTCCGGCAGATAGGCACCGAGCGGCCCGCCGACTTGCACGGCGCGGATCGGCCTACCACTCGCGGAGCCGCCGCCATAGTCGTGCAGCAGTTCGCGCAAAGTCAGGCCGAAGGCCTTCTCGACGAGTCCGCCATGCTTGATGTTGCCGGCCAGTTGCAGCGGCAACGTACCGCGCGAACGGCCCATGCCGTAATCGCGGTAGAAATCCGCACCACGTTCAAGAATGAGCGGCACCGTTGCCAGTGTGATCACATTATTGATGATTGTCGGCTTGCCGAAGAGACCCTTGATTGCGGGCAGCGGAGGCTTCACGCGCACCTGGCCGCGCTTGCCTTCGAGGCTGTCGAGCAGAGAAGTCTCTTCACCGCAGATGTAGGCACCTGCGCCGATGCGCAATTGCACGTCGAAACGTTTACCGCTGCCGAGCACGTCGGCGCCCAGCAGGTGGTTGGCGTATGCAAGCGCCAACGCGCTCTCCAGCACGCTTTGCGCATGCGGATATTCGCAGCGCAGATAAATGAAGCCTTGCGTCGCGCCGACCGCGAGCGCGGCGATGAGCATGCCTTCGATCAGCACGAACGGGTCACCTTCCATCAGCATGCGATCGGAGAACGTGCCGGAATCGCCTTCATCGGCGTTGCACACAATGTATTTTTGTGTACTTTGCGCGTCGAGCGCGGTCTTCCATTTGATGCCGGCGGGAAATGCGGCGCCGCCGCGGCCGCGCAGTCCGGAATCGGTGACTGTCCTGACGATCTCCACGGCAGACATTTCGAGCGCACGCGTTAGCCCGCGCAAGCCGCCGTGCGTTCGATAGTCATCCAGACTCAGCGGATCGATCTCGCCGACGCGCGCGAACGTCAGACGATCCTGTCTGGCGAAGTACGGCATGTCTTCGACTTTACCGAGCCGCAGTGGATGCGCGGCGCCGCGCAAGAATCCCGCCGCAAACAGACCGGCTACGTCCCGCGGTTGCACAGGCCCATAGGCGATGCGACCGGCGGGCGTTGCGACTTCCACGAGTGGCTCCAGCCAGAGCATGCCGCGTGAACCGTTGCGCACAATGCGGATTTCCGCGCCGGCACGCGATGCTTCGGTGGTAACCGCTTGCAGCACACGCTCGGCACCCATCGCCAGCGCAGAGGCGTCGCGGGGAATGTACAGCGTTGCGCTCACGTCGATTCTTCGAGCAACTCGTCGAAGCGCTGCGCAGACACGCGTCCGTGCAGTTCGCCATCGATCAGCACCGACGGCGAGCAGGCACAATTGCCGAGGCAATACACCGGCTCCAACGTGAATGCGCCATCGGGCGTGGTCTCGTGGAACTCAACGCCGAGTTTCTTCTTTGCGTACGCTTCGAGCGCGCGCGCTCCCATCGCCTGGCACGCTTCGGCGCGGCACATATATATGGTGTGGCGGCCGGCCGGTTGCTGGCGAAAATAGTGATAGAAGCTGATCACGCCGTGTACTTCAGCGCGGCTCAGATTCAGCTCGTGCGCAATCCGTGGCACCGCGGCCGGAGGAACGTAGCCGAGCGCTTTCTGTATCGCATGCAAAACGGGCATGAGCGCCCCGGCCAGTTTCCGGTGCTCGGTGAGGATGGCGTCAAGTATGCCCGTCTGCGCCGAAGTGAGTTCATCCGCGGCTACGGGCTGCGCTGCTCGGGACGGGATTTCGAGAAAATGAGACATCTGATCCGCTCTGGAAACGCACGTTATATAGCACAGACCTTGCTGCGAGGATCACCCCGACGCGGCCAATCGCCAACCTGGTCCGAGAGTTGCAGCTGTTGCGTTAGTTGGCGTTACACTCATGTGACGAGCGCAGGTCAGCGTATTGGCCGGAGAACGGGAGGGGTCGCAGCCACAGCGTGTGCCGATGACGAGGCGCAAGCATTCAACAAGGGGGTATGAGGGGTTTGGCGCCACGCCACGTGCCGAGCCAGAGGCCGATTTTGCATCGGCATTGCTGCGATCCGATACGCCCAAACAGGTCGCAAAAGTCGCTTTACGTCACGCCACGCACCGATTCGGCTGCGCCGGTCTGCGCTTGAGTTGGAGCTTGAGCAACCCGCTGGACGGCATGGCCGCGTGCGGCACTTATCCGGAAACGGCGCCGACTCCTGCAGAAGCGGCGCAAATGGACAGCGCGTTCGCGGCGAGCGGCGAAATCCACACGGCCCACGGCGAAGGTTTCTGGCGCACCGCGAGCAAGGTAGAACACAGCGGCTTGCGCGCCGTCCTGCTCGCCGAATGGTCCGGCAGAAACGCACCGAAGACGACCCTCTCGGCTGCATGGCGCGACTTTCTCGACCTCGTCATTCTGCGCCTGCGAAGCCTGGTCCAGCTTACGCGCATGCAGCTCGCGATGGAGGGGATGGAAAAATCCGCGCGCCTGCAACGGGCGCTGTTCACGATCGCCGATGTCGCCGGCAACGGCGAGCTCGACATGCCGGAGATGCTGCGTCACCTGCACGAAGTCGTCGGCGAACTGATGTACGCCGAGAATTTCCTCATCGCCTTATACAACACCGAACGCGACAGTGTGCGCTTCATCTATTTCGCCGACACGCACGACGACCGCGTGGTCGATCCGAATGAGGAGCACCCGGCGGCCAGCATCGACAGCAGCCTGACTCTGGCGGTGATCCGGCATGCACGCCCGGCGATGGGGCCTTCGTCGCAATTGCGCGCGGAATTCGGCCTGACCTCGGAAGACGTGAGCCGCTACGGCCCGGACAGCGCCGACTGGCTCGGCGTGCCCATGCTGGCCGACGGCGGCGCCCGGGGCGCCGTCGCCGTGCAAAGTTATGACCCGACGACACATTACACCGACGAGGATCGCGCGCTGCTCGGCTTTGTCGCGCAGCACATTCTCACCGCCGTCGTGCGCCGGCAGGCGCACGACGAACTGGAGCACCGCGTCGAACAGCGCACGCGCGAACTTACCGAGCAAGTGCGCGAACGCCAACGCGGCGAGCGCCTGCAAGCAGCGCTGTTCGCGATCGCCGATCTGGCCGGCAGCGAACTTGCCCTGCACGAGATGCTGCGTCGCATCCACGCCGCCGTCGGCGAACTGATGTATGCGAAAAATTTCTACATCGCCCTGTACAACGCCGAACACGACACACTGCGCTTCATCTATTTTGCCGACGAAAAAGATCCGGACATGTTCGAGCCGGACGAGGAGATTCCGGCCAAACAGCTGAGCAACAGCCTGACCGTTGGCCTCATCCGCCACGGCCAGGCGGTGATGGGTACCTCGAGCGACGTGCGCGCGCTGCTGCGCGTGCCGGGCGCCACTACGGTCGGCACGCCGGCACGCGATTTTCTGGGCGTGCCATTGGTGGCCGACGGCAGCGTGCGCGGCGTCGTGGTCGTGCAAAGTTACGACGACGACGTGCGCTTTTCCGAAGAAGATCGTGCTCTGCTCAGTTACGTCGCGCAGCATCTGCTGACGGCGCTGGTGCGCAAGCAGGCCAAGGCGGAGCTCGAACACCGCGTCGAGCAGCGCACGCGCGAGCTCACCGAGCAGGTACGCGAACGCCAGCGCGGCGAAAAACTGCAGGCGGCGTTGTACAAGATCGCCGATCTCGCCGGCGGCGCCCTGGAAATGCCCGAGATGTTGCGCCGCCTGCATGCCGCGGTCAGCGAACTGATGTACGCCGAGAACTTCTTCATCGTGTTGTATGACTCGGAACGCGACACCGTGCGTTTCATCTACTTCGCCGATACCCGCGACCTGAGCATCCTCGATCCGGACGAGGAAGTCCCGGCCGCGCAGATGCACGGCAGCCTGAGCATGGCCGTGATCCGCAGTGGCCGTTCGGCGATGGGCTCCTCGAAGCGTCTGCGCAACGAGTTCGGCATCACCAACGAGGAAACTGCATTCGGTCCGGCCAGCGACCACTGGCTGGGAGTACCGATGGTGACCGACCGCGAAGTACGCGGCGCCATCGTCGTGCAAAGCTATGACGCCGGCACGCAATACACCGAAGACGATCGCGCACTGCTCGGCTTCGTCGCTCAGCACATCCTCACCGCGTTGCAGCGCCGCCAGGCGTACGCGGAACTGGAACAGCGTGTTGCCGAGCGCACACGCGAGCTACGCAGTGAGGTACAGGAACGTCAGCGCGGCGAAAAACTGCAGTCGGCCCTCTACGCGATCGCCGATCTGGCCAGCAGCGATCTGGACATGAGCGAAATGCTGCACCACATACACAACGTGGTGGGCGAACTCATGTACGCGAAAAACTTCTTCATCGTGCTCTACAGCGCCGAGAACCAGACCTTGCGCTTCATCTATCACGCCGACGAGAAGGATCCCGGCATCGTCGATCCGAACGAGGAGATACCGGCGGCGAAGATGAGCAATAGTCTCAGCCTCGGCTTGATCCGTTACGGGCGCCCGGTGATGGGCGCATCACAAGCGGTGCGCGAACTGCTGCAGGTACACGGCGACACCGCCGGCACTCCAGCCAAGGATTTTCTTGGTGTGCCGATGGTCGCCGACGGCAGCGTGCGCGGTGTCGTCGTCGTACAGAGCTACGACGAGAGCGTGCAATTCAGCGAAGACGACCGCATCCTGCTCGGCTACGTCGCGCAGCACATTCTCACCGCGCTGGCACGCAAGCAGGCCAAGGCGGAACTCGAACGGCGCGTGGAAGACCGCACGCACGAATTGGCCGATGCCGTGCAGCAGCTGCGCGCGCAGATCGGCGAACGCGAGCGCGTTGAACAACAGCTGATTTACGAGAACCTGCACGATGCGCTGACCAGCTTGCCCAATCGCACGTTTCTGCTCGATGCACTGGCGCGCGCGCTGGCGCGCCTGCATCGCGACGGCGCGCATCATTTCGCCGTGCTGTTCCTCGACCTGGATCGCTTCAAGGTCGTCAACGACAGTGTCGGCCATCTGGTCGGCGACGAAATGCTCAAGCAGGCCGGCGAGCGCATCGCCGCTTGCGTGCGCGCACCCGACGTGGTCGCGCGTCTGGGTGGCGACGAGTTCGCCATCCTGCTCGACCGCATCAGCGGTCCCGAAGATTCCTTCCGCGTCGCCCAGCGCGTGATCGATTCCATTTCGGAACCCATGCACATCGGCGGCAAGGAACTGTTTCCCTCTGCCAGCGTCGGCATCGCACTGAGTCACGAGCGCTATCGCAGCGCCGAGGAACTGCTGCGCGACGCGGACGTGGCGATGTATCGGGCCAAGGCGCGCGGTCGTACACGCTTCGAAGTATTCGACGAGCGCCTGCACCAGGACGCGCTGCACCTGCTGAATCTGGAAAGCGACCTGCGCCGTGCGCTATTGCGCTCGGAATTCGAACCGCATTTCCAGTCGATCGTGCGCTTGCGCGACGCTCGCATCGTCGGTTGCGAAGCGCTGCTGCGTTGGCGTCATCCGGAGCGCGGACTGCTGCTGCCCGCCGATTTCCTCGCCGTCGCCGAAGAAAACGGCAGTGCCGAACAGATCGACTGGCAGATGTTCGACAAGACCTGCCACGCGCTGCCGGACGTGCTCAGCGAGGGCGGCTACGTCACATTGAACGTTTCCGCGCGTCATTTCCGTTCGCCGGAATTGGCCAAACAGATTCTGGACATGCTCGCCGCCCACGCGATCGCGCCAAACCGCGTGCGCCTGGAAATGACCGAAGGTGCTTTGTTCGATAATCCCGAACAGGCGTGCACCACGCTGGAAACGCTGCGGTGCGCCGGCGTGTTCGCCGCGCTGGACGATTTCGGTACCGGCTATTCGTCGCTGAGCTATCTGCACCGCTTCCCGCTGCACACCGTGAAGATCGATAAATCGTTCGTCGCCGATCTGCGGCCCGGCAGCACCGGCGGCAGCGCGGCGGTAGTGCGCGCCGTGCTTGCGCTGGCTTCAACACTCGGCATGGAAGTCGTCGCCGAAGGCGTGGAAACGACGCAGCAACGCGATCACCTGATCGAGCTCGGCTGCGTATTCGGCCAGGGTTTCCTTTTCTCGCAGCCGCGTCCCGCGTCGAGCTGGTTGACGCTGCATTGAATCGCCTGTTCAGACGAACCTGACCAGCGCTTCGCGCAGGCAGGCCAGTCCGCGCCGGAGTTCACCGGCAACACCTGGAAAACGAACTGGATCAACAAACGCGTGACAAGAGTTGATGGGCCGCGCGGGTTGCCGCTCAGGCTGCGGCCGGCGCCAGCATCGCTTCGCCTCTATCAAGCGCCGCCGTACCGCTGCGCGCGAGTTCCAGCACTCGCGCCAGCAATTTCAATTCGCCGAGAAAATGATTGAGTTCGGCAGCCGTACCGGTGAACTGGATCGTGCGCGTACTTTCGCTCTCATCGAACAGCACGGCACGCGGATGTCGGCGCACGCACGCCGCGACCATGGGTGCCTTGCCTGGCGCCACGCCGACCTTGACGATCAGCAACTCGCATTCGAGATGTTCGCGGCTGGTCAGATCGGCAATTTCGATCACGTCGACGAGCTTGCGCGATTGCTTGATGATCTGGTCAATGACGATGTCGTCGCCGGACGTCACCAGGGTCAGTCGGGATACATCGGCGTCATGCGTCGGCGCCACGGTCAGCGAATCGATGTTGTAGCCACGCGCAGCAAACAGGCTCGCCACGCGGGCGAGCGCCCCGGCTTCGTTTTGCAGCAGCATCGAAATAATTCGGCGCATGAAATTCTCTCTACTCGTCATTCCAGCGAAAGCTGGAATCCAGCTTTTCGCCCATACAACAAGAGCTGGATCCCAGCTTCCGCTGGGATGACGGCCAAACCTAAAACATCTCCGAAGTTTCAAGTTCACGCGCAATCACCTGCTCGCGCGACGCGATGTATTCACCCGTGATCATCTGCGCGTAACTTTGTCCCGGCCCGACCATCGGATAGACGCCGGCATCCGGGTCGATCACGACTTCAAGAAAAGCCGGGCCATCGTAAGCGAGGAATTCGCCGATCGTGTGCGCGAGCTCGGCCGGATTTTCCACGCGTCGCGCCCAGCCGAATCCGTCGGCCTCGGCCGCTTTGACGAAATCCTTCTTGCGCAGACTCTTGTCACTGGCCGAATAGCGGCTATCGAAAAAGAGCTTTTGCCATTGCCGCACCATGCCGTCGCCGGAGTTGTTGAGCACGACGACCTTGATCGGCAGGCCATACGTCGTAACCGTTTCCAGCTCGCCGATGTTCATGCGAATGCTGGCGTCGCCATCGATGTCGATGACGAGCGCGTCGGGGCGCGCGAATTGCGCGCCGATTGCCGCGGGCAGGCCGAAGCCCATCGTGCCCATCGAGCCGGACGTCAGCCATAGGCGCGGCTCTCGGAAATCGAAATACTGAGCCGCCCACATCTGATGCTGGCCGACGCCGGTGCTGATGATCGCCCGGCCCTGTGTGTGTCGATTGATCTCCTCGATGACCGCGTATGGCTGAATCAGCCCGCTGTCGCGTGCGTAGTTCATCGCGTGCTCGGTCTTCAATCGCGTCAGATGAGCATGCCATTCGACGTAGCGCGGATGCACACCGTGCTCGTGCGCGTACACGCGCAGGCGATCGAGCGCGCGCGAAATTCCGCCCAGGTTATGCCAGTCGGCGCGCTTGACCTTGTTGATCTCGGCCGGGTCGATATCGAATTGCGCGATGTGTCTTGCGCGCGGAGCGAACTTCGCCGCGACGCCGGCGACGCGGTCATCGAAACGCGCGCCGATGGCGATGAGGAAATCGCAATCTTCCACGGCGTAGTTCGCGTAAGCCGTGCCGTGCATGCCGAGCATGTGCAGCGCCAGCGGTTCGGTCGTGTCGTAGGCGCCAAGACCCATCAGCGTCGTCACCACCGGAAAACCGAACGCGTGCGCGAACTCGCGCAATGCGCGCGCAGCGTTCGCGGCGATCACGCCGCCGCCGGCGTAGATCAGCGGGCGCTTCGATGCGGCAAGCAGATCAAAAAACTTCGCGCAGTGTGCGTGATCCGGTGCAGCCTGCTGCACACTGCGCAAGCGCGATCGATAGCCGGGCACCGCCAGGCTGCTGTTGCCGTCGAACACAAGTTGCGCGTTCTGCACATCTTTCGGAATATCCACGACGACCGGCCCTGGTCGGCCCGTGCGTGCGAGCTCGAACGCGGTGCGCAAAGTCGCTTCGAGTTTCGCGGCTTCGGTCACCAGGAACACATGTTTGGCGCACGCGGCCATGATGTTGCTGATCGGCGCTTCCTGAAACGCATCGGTGCCGATCGCTGCGGTCGGCACCTGACCGCAGATCACGACGAGCGGAATCGAATCGGCCATCGCATCGCGCACCGGCGTGACCGTGTTTGTCGCGCCCGGGCCCGAAGTCACGAGCGCCACGCCGACCTTGCCCGATGCGCGCGCGTAGCCTTGCGCCATGAAGCCGGCGCCCTGCTCGTTCGCCGGCACGATCAGCGGCATCGGTTCGCTGCTATCGTCGCGCGGATGATCGCGGTTGTAGCGGAACACCGCGTCGTACACCGGCAGGATTGCGCCGCCCGAATAGCCGAAGATCACATCGACGCCTTCGTCTGCAAGCACCCGTACGACGATATCGGCGCCGCTGAGGCGCGTGCCGGCCAGTCGATGCGTCGAGGTTTCGTGGCATGTCTGCAGTTGAGCGCTCATTGTGCTCCTCGCATGAATTCCGTTCGTCCTGAGCGTAGGCGCAAAGCGCCGGAGTCGAAGGACATTGCGTTTCGACTCCGCTCGCGGCGCGAGCTACGCTCAACGCGAACGGTGGCCATATTCACCCCACCTTCTTCAACGCCGGTGCCGGTGCCGCCGCCGGCGCCGGCGCCGGATTCAACCACGGCATGCGCGCACGCAACTTCGCGCCGACCTGCTCAATCGGATGATCGAGGTCCTTCTGCTTATGCGCTTTGTAGTTTGGCAATCCGGCTGCATATTCGGCCGTCCACTCGCGTGCGAAACGCCCGTCCTGGATCTCGTCGAGCACAGCGCGCATCTTCTGCTTGGTCGCCGCGTCGACCACGCGCGGTCCGCGCGTGTAATCGCCGTATTGCGCGGTTTCGGAAACGAACGTCAGCATTTTCGTCAACCCGCCCTCGTAGAACAGGTCGACGATAAGTTTGAGTTCATGCATGACTTCGTAATACGCAATCTCCGGCTTGTAGCCGGCCTCGGTCAGCGTCTCGAAGCCATGCCGCACGAGTTCACTGACGCCACCGCACAACACCGCCTGTTCGCCGAACAGATCGGTTTCGGTTTCTTCTTTGAAATCGGTTTCGATCAGCATCGCGCGCGCACCGCCGATGCCGGCCGCGTAGGCGAGCGCCTTGTCGCGTGCATGACCGCTGGCGTCCTGATGGATTGCGTACAGGCACGGCACGCCGCGACCGATCTCGTATTCCTTGCGCACGAGCGCGCCAGGTCCTTTCGGCGCGACGAGGATTACATCGATGTCCGGTCGCGGAGTAATCGTCCTGAAATGCACGTTGAAGCCGTGCGCAAACAGCAACGCTGCCGTCGATTTCAGGTGTGGCGCGATGAAGTCGGAATACAACTTCGGCTGCGTCATGTCGGGCGTCAGTACGGCGACCAGATCGGCACCTTTGACCGCCTCGGCAGGCTCGACCACGCGCAATCCGTCGGCTTCCGCCTTGCTCCAGGTGGCGCCGCCGCGACGCAGACCGACGACGATGTCGAGCCCGGAATCGCGCAGATTCAGTGCGTGTGCGCGACCTTGGCTGCCGTAGCCAAGGACGGCGATGCGCTTGCCTTCGAGCGCTTTCGTTGTTGCTTTGGTTTCGCTACTCATTTCCACTTCTCCACAGGTATAAACGATTAAAGATTCAAGCCGTCGTCCCGGCGAAAGCCGGAACCCAGCGCCTTTTCCATGCCTTGAAGGCACTGGATTCCGGCTTTCGCCGGAATGACGAGAAAAGCGCTCTTTACTCTCCTCGTTGCGCCGATTGCTGTTCTTGGTCTCACACCTCAATCACCGCCCCGCGCGCGGCGGAGCCGACGGTCTTTGCATATTTCGCCAGCACGCCACGCGTTACTTTCGGCGGCGGTGCCCGCCAATCTTTCCGGCGCGCATCGAGATCGGCATCGGTCTCGATCACGCGTCGTTGCGCGTCGATCACGACGAGATCGCCATCGCGCAACAACGCGATCGCGCCGCCGCGTACCGCTTCCGGCGCTATGTGGCCGACCATGAAACCGTGTGTCGCGCCGCTGAAGCGGCCGTCGGTGATCAGCGCGACATCGTCACCCAGACCGCGTCCGACGAGTGCGGCGGTGACCGCGAGCATCTCGCGCATGCCGGGACCTCCGGCGGGACCTTCATTACGGATCACGATCACATCGCCAGGCTGGATCGTGCCTTGCTGCACGGCGCGGAACGCGTCTTCCTCGCTTTCGAACACGCGCGCGGCACCGCTGAACATGAGCCGGCCTTTGCCGGCCAGCTTGAGTACGCACCCTTCGCTCGCGAGGTTGCCGTAGAGGATCGAGTAGCCGCCGCGCGGTTTGAACGCGCGGCTCACAGGAACCACGACTTCCTGATCTGCCGGCGCCGGCGCCGCAGCGTCGAGCTCGACGAACAGCGATCGGCCCGTCATCGTCGGCGCGTCTTCGAGCAATCCGGCGGCGCGCAACTCGCGTGCGACTTGTGCCATGCCACCGGCCGCGGTCATTTCGATCGCGGTGTACTTGCCACCAGGCATGAGGTCGGCGATCACCGGCGTCGTCTTCGAGGCGGTTTCGAAATCTTCCAGCGTCAGCGGTACTTCCGCCTCCGAAGCGATCGCGAGCAGGTGCAGCACGGCGTTCGTCGACCCGGCCGTTGCGTTGGCGATGCGCGCGGCGTTGCGAAACGACGTCGCGTTCAGCACGTCGCGCGGCCGCAAATTTCGTTTCAAGTTCTCGACGGCGAGTTCGCCGCAGCGCCGTGCAACGTCGCGCTTGGCCGGATCGGTCGCGGCGACATCGTTGAACCCGAGTGGCGACAAGCCGAGCGCCATCAGCATCATCGACATCGTGTTCGCGGTGAACTGACCACCACAGGCGCCGGCACCGGGACACGCGCGGCGCTCGACCTGCTGCAGCCGCGCATCGTCAATCTTGCCCGCGCCGTGCGCACCGACGGCCTCGAACACCTGCTGGATCGTGATCGACTTGCCGTCGAGCTTGCCGTGATCGATGCTGCCACCGTACAACGCCACGCCCGGGATGTTCAGACGTGCCAGCGCCATCGCGGCGGCCGGGATTGTCTTGTCGCAACCGCATAGCACGACCATCGCATCGAGCGAATGGCCGTCGACCGCGAGCTCGATCGAATCGGTGATCACTTCGCGGCTGACGAGCGACGCGCGCATGCCCGGCGTGCCCATCGCCATCCCATCCGTCACTGCGATCGTGTTGAATTCGATCGGCGTGCCACCGGCTGCGCGCACGCCGTCGGCGACATGTTGCGCAAGCTCGCGCAAGTTGAGATTGCACGGCGACACGTTCGACCAGCTATGCACCACCGCGACGAGCGGCTTGGCAATCGCGGCCTCGTCGAGCCCGGTCGCATACAGCATCGCGCGCGCCGGTGCGCGATCCGGGCCGGACTTCATGACGTCGCTGCGCAGCCGACGCGAGCCCTCTCCCCCGACCTCGTCGGGGGAGAGGATTGGGTGAGGGGGAGGCACCGAACTCCGTGACGAGGTCGCTGAAGTTTCAAGCACCACCCCCTCATCCCAACCCTCTCCCCCAAGCCGAGCGTGGGAGAGAGGGGCACTGTGCACTTTTCCATTTGTGGACATTGTCGTTCCGCTCAGGCCGCCACGCGGCACTGGCCGGTGCCGAGCATGTCGATCACCGCAGCCGTGACTTCTTCCGTGCTGGCATGACCGCCGAGATCGCGCGTCAGCACACCGCGTTCGATCACGGCATCGACGGCGGATTCGATGTCCTGCGCCGCGTGTTCCAGATCCAGCGAGTAGCGCAGCAGCAGCGCGGCGCTGAGGATCGCGCCGAGCGGATTGGCCTGGCCCTTGCCGGCAATGTCCGGCGCCGAGCCGTGGATCGGTTCGTACAATCCGGCCTTGCCTTCGCCGAGCGAAGCCGATGGCAGCAAGCCCAGCGAGCCCGCGAGTGCCGCCGCTTCGTCGGTCAGGATGTCGCCGAACAGGTTCTCGGTAACGATCACGTCGTAGGCGCCCGGGCGCGTCAGCAGCAGCATCGCCATCGAATCGACGAGCTGATGTTCCAGCAGCACATCGGGATATTCATGCGCCACGCGTGTCACCGTGCTGCGCCACAGCCGCGAGGTTTCCAGCACGTTGGCCTTGTCGACATGCGTCACATGCTTGCGGCGCAAGCGCGCGAATTCGAATGCGCGGCGCGTGATGCGCTCGATTTCGGGCACGGTGTAGCGGCACTCGTCGGTGGCTGCCATGTCCGTGCGCGTCTTCGCGCCGAAATACGCGCCGCCGGTCAGCTCGCGCAGGAACAGCATGTCGACGTTGTGCAGTTTTTCGTTTTTCAGCGGACTCAAGGCAGCGAGCGATGGATGCACACGCACCGGCCGAAGGTTCGCGTAGACGCCGAGTGCGGCGCGCAAGCCCAGCAACCCCTGCTCCGGCCGCACTTTCGCATTCGGGTCCGACCACTTCGGGCCACCGACTGCACCGAGCAGCACCGCATCGGCGCTCTTGCACGCTGCCAGCGTCTGCGGCGGCAGCGGATCGCCAGACTGATCGATCGCCGTGCCGCCGATCGGGTGCTCGGCAAAGTCGAAGTGATAGCCGCCGTGCTTTTCGGCGACTGCGCGCAGCACGGCAACTGCCGCCTTGGTGACTTCCGGACCGATGCCGTCGCCGGGGAGAACTGTGATGTTTGCTTTCATAAATGAACCCTTTGTTACGTAACCGAAGTCTTTTTCCGTTCGCCCTGAGCGTAGGCGCGTAGCGCCGGAGTCGAAGGGTCACGTGCGTTTCGACTCCGCTCGCTGCGCGAGCGCAGCCTGCCCTGAGCGCCGCCGAAGGGCTCAACGCGAACGGTTGTTGTTGTTCGTGTTCGCGCGTTCATTTCACGCGGCCTCGCGCCTGCTTTCGAATGCGGTGATGTCCTTTTCGTGCTGCACCAAAAACCCCAACTGATCCACGCCGCTCAACAAGCAATGCCGCGCGAACGGTTCCAGTTCGAACGTGAAACGCCCGCCGTCCGGCAATTCGATGAAGCCTTCGGCGACGTCGATCGAAAGTTCGATGCCCGGATGTTCAAGCAGATAGCGGTGCTCGCCTTCGCTGAGCACGACCGCGAGCAGCCCATTCTTCAATGCATTGCCGCGAAAGATGTCGGCGATTTCGCTCGACAGTACGGCACGGAATCCAAAATCGGTCAGCGCCCATGGCGCATGTTCGCGCGACGAACCGCAACCGAAATTTCGGCCGGCGACGAGAATCTCGCAGCCGCGCGCTTCGGGTTTGTTCAGCGCGAAGTCCGGATCGGGCGAACCATCGGCGCGATAGCGCCAGTCCTGGAACAGCGACTTGCCAAGCCCTTCGCGTTGCGTGGTCGTCAGAAATCGCGCCGGGATGATGCGATCGGTATCGATGTTCTCGTGTGGCAGCACGACGGTGCGGGAGTGGATGTGAGTGATAGGTTTCATAAGAAAGACCTGCGGCAAAAGATGTGAAGCACGAAACGGGACGCCAATCTGACCAATTCCGTTCGTCCTGAGCGTAGGCGCGAAGCGCCGAAGTCGAAGGACACGACGTTTCGACTCCGCTCGCTGCGCGAGCTACGCTCAACGCGAACGGCTGATATGTTCACGCCGCCACCTCCTGCAAAAATTCACTTGGATCGGCAATACACCCCGCCACCGCCGACGCCGCGGCGACGAGCGGACTCGCGAGCACCGTGCGCACACCGGGTCCTTGGCGGCCTTCGAAGTTGCGATTGCTGGTGCTGACGACGAGTTGGCCTGGCTGGCCGATGTCGCCGTTCATGCCGAGGCACATCGAGCAGCCGGCTTCGCGCCATTCGGCGCCGGCGGCGCGGAACACGTCGTGCAGGCCTTCGCGTTCGGCGTCGCGCTTCACCTGTTCCGATCCCGGCACGACGAGCATGCGCACGCTCGCCGCGACCTTGCGTCCGCGCAGCACATCCGCCGCTGCGCGCAGATCGGACAGACGTCCGTTCGTGCAACTGCCGACGAACACGATGTCGACCGGCGTGCCGGCGAGCGCTTTGCCGCTCTCGACACGCATGTAGGCGAGCGCGCGCTGTTCCTGCGCATTCGCTGCCGCGCGCACCGGTGCATCGAGCATCGTGACCATGCCGGGATGCGTGCCGTAGGTGATGCTCGGTCGCACTTTCACCGCATCGATGTCGATCTCGCGATCGAACTGCGCACCGGCGTCGGATTTCAATTCGCTCCACTTCGCGACGGCCGCGTCGAATGCCGCGCCTTGCGGTGCTTTCGGACGGCCCTTGAGATACGCGAACGTCGTCGCGTCGGGTGCGATCAATCCCGCACGTGCGCCGGCTTCGATCGACATATTGCACACGGTCATGCGTTCTTCCATCGACAGCGCTTCGATCGCGCTGCCGCGGTACTCGAGCACGTGGCCGGTGCCGCCGTTGACACCGATCGTGCCGATGATATGCAGCACGAGATCTTTCGCGGTGACGCCGTTGCGCAGCTTGCCGTGCACGTTGATCGCGAACGCCTTCGGCTTACGCTG
>Ga0207674_10002033_pt1 | contig 25661 bp, 23 predicted proteins | sample KBSCornC72_FD_184303 | JGI IMG/M metagenome (GOLD analysis project Ga0207674, IMG submission 184303) | Corn rhizosphere microbial communities from Kellogg Biological Station, Michigan, USA - KBS Corn C7-2 (SPAdes) (version 2) | ecosystem: Host-associated > Plants > Roots > Rhizosphere > Soil ...
GCCGAGACTCCGGTGGACGCCCCGGGGGACGAGGCGCGAAATGTCGGGGTGCTGCGGACGCTGGCAGCGGGGTGATGGATCGTTTGCGGTTTATTGCGCCTGCCTCAGTAACGTTGCAGTTACGGTAGCTTTTGTTGGCGGCAGTTTCGCGCGAATCAGCGATTCCACCTGGTTCCAGACGCGCGGATCGTTCTCGATCTTGATGTGCGGTCCCATGAAGAGGCGGGCGTACCAGGGATATTGATCGCAGTCGACAGGGTTGTCCTTGTAGTCGAAGCGGTAGTTTCCGAGGATCTCGGTGCTCGCCGGATCGGCGGCGCGGATGGTGGCGCGGCCGTGGAGAAGGCCGTCCAGTTGATAGAAGTTGACCGCTTGCGCCACGTTTGCCGGAATGCGCGGATCTCCGGCGCCGATCTTCGAGACTCGATCGACGAGGATGGCCAGCAACACGGGAATTCCGGCAGTTTGAAGCTGCCGCGCCATGGTGACCGTCTCCGACGCTCCCCAGCTATGCCCATAGAGGATGATCTGCGCGTGCAGTTTTTCCGCCGGACTGATTGCTCCGTTATGGTTTACGTCCAGCAGTCGCTGAATCTCCTTGAATGCCCTGTCGCCGTGCGAATTCTGAAACACCTGCGCGTAGACTCCGGCTGGATAATTCTCACGAAGGTGCATTGCCAGTTGGACTTCGCGATGCACGGCGTTGCCTTTTTTTACGCGGCCTCCCAGAAATCCGATGACGATGACAGGAGAAGTTACCGGAGCTTTGACCGAAGTGCTTGTGTCTACTGCCATTCCTATCGTTTGCCGCGGCGGGAGGGTCGCGGCTGCCTGTTCCTGGCGCGGCATCGCCGGGCAGGATGATGAGCCAACGACGATGAAGGCTGACGAGACGAGGATTGAGAGAAAAAGCGTTCTGGGCATTCTGGGAGAGTGAAGATGCAGGCTTATGGGAGCGGGATCGAAAGATTTCAAGCGCATAACCTTCCCGTGGATGCCTATAGCTTCTCCTTGCAGCGGTTGCCGATGCAGGATCAAGCGGACATCGCAGGCTGACTTTCGCAAGAGTGTAGTCCTTTTATCTGAAGAATGGCGAAGGCCGACTGTGATGATCGTCATTTTGGCGGCGGATACTGCAATTCCATTGCCTCGTTGCGCAGGCGGTTCTAATATTGCCATGCAGTTTCGGGCCCGCTCTTTAGAAGCGAACGCGTGGGATGAGGACACTGCCATGAAAGTGCTAAAAACGATTGGAATTGTGGGCGGGGGCGCGCTTGCGGCCTTTGCAGCCGTCAAAGTTCTGCGCAGCCCACGATGCAAGCGCCGATTGGCGGAGCTTTACAACCGAACTAGTGTGGCGATCGATCAGGGAGTGGGGTGGCCCTCGCTGCCGGTACCTCTTGCGCTGGGGGTGCTGGCCGGGGTGAGGAACACGCTGCGGGAGACGAACCTTGTCGACACTAACACACCGGGCGCGGCGACGGGGACTCCCCCGGCCTACCCCAACGTGGTGACGGCTCGCACGCCGGACGGCACGTTCAACGACCTGAAGTGTCCCTTCATGGGCAGCGCGGGCACGCGCTTTGGCCGTAACGTTCCTCTGAACGAGACCTGGCAGGAGAAGCAGACCGACCTGATGACGCCGAGCCCCCGCGTGGTGAGCCTGGAGCTGATGACGCGCAACGAGTTCACCCCCGCGACGACGCTGAACCTGCTGGCTGCGGCATGGCTTCAGTTTCAGATTCGCGACTGGTTCAGCCACGGCAAGAGCATCAAGGAGGACTCCTGGCAGGTTCCGTTGGCTCCGAACGATACCTGGCACGAAGACCCCATGCGGATTCTGCGTACTAGGCCCGACCCTACGCGGACAGCAGCCGACGACGGCAGGCCGCTGACTTACACCAATACGGAGACTCACTGGTGGGACGGTTCGCAGCTTTACGGCAGCACTGCGGACTACCAGGCGAAGGTGCGCACAGGAGTCGACGGCAAGATCTTCATCGGCAAGGACCATCTTGTCCATCCCGATCCGGATGCGCTGGTGCAGGTGCAGTCGTTTGCTCTGGTGGGGTGGTGGGTAGGGCTCGAACTTTTCTACACGCTGTTCACGCTGGAGCACAATGCCATCTGCGACCGGCTGAAGCAGGAGTATCCGGAGTGGGGCGATGACGATCTCTTTGAGCACGCTCGGCTGATTAACGCCGCCATCATCGCGAAGATTCATACGGTGGAGTGGACGACGGCGATTCTGGGGCATCCTGTGCTCCAGATTGCCATGCGGGCAAACTGGTGGGGGCTGGCCGGTGAGCGTATCAAGAATCTCTTCGGCCGGCTCAGCGGAAGCGAGCTGGTGAGCGGCATCCTGGGGTCGGAGACCGACCACTTTGGGGTTCCGTACTCCCTGACCGAGGAGTTCGTGGCAGTGTACCGTATGCATCCGCTGATTCCGGACGACATCACCTTCTGGTCACGGGAGACGGGCGAGGTGCTGCAGAAGCTCAATTTCCAGCAGATCGCAGGCAACGACGCGCAGAACATATGCGACAACATCCGCATTGAAGACCTGTTCTATTCGTTCGGGCTGATGAATCCGGGAGCGGTGGTGTTGCACAACTATCCGAAGACGTTGCAACGCTTCGAGAGGCCAGACGGGATTCTGATGGATCTTGCGGCGCACGATATCATGCGCTGCCGCGAATTGGGCGTTCCGCGTTACACCCGCTTCCGCGAACTGCTCCATCTGCGGCCGGTGACGACGTTTGAGGAACTTACCGACAATCCCGAGTGGCGCGAGGAGATACGGCGCGTCTATAACAACGACATCGACACCGTTGACCTGATCGTAGGGCTGTTCGCGGAGAAGCCGCCCAAGGGGTTTGGCTTCAGCGACACCGCCTTCCGCATCTTTGTGCTGATGGCATCGCGGCGATTGAACAGCGACCGCTTCTTTACCACTGACTTTACGGAGGACGTCTACAGCAAGGTAGGCATGGACTGGATCGCGGACAGCACGCTTTCGACCGTGCTGCTGCGCCATTTCCCGTCGCTGGCTCCTGCACTGAACGGGGTGAACAACACCTTTGCTCCCTGGAAGGCCAAAGGCGCGCAGGGATAGAACTGCCTGGAATCCGGTGGGAAGATTGGAGGAAAGGGCGCGAACCTCAACAAGGGGGCGTCCTTTTCTTTACAATCAAGGTCTATGCCAGAGATTCAGACCAACGACACCGAGAAGCAGGCTCGGTACAACCCTGCGGAGATCGAGCCCCGGTGGCAGCAGCGGTGGGACGCCGATGCCGCGCTGTACGCCGCCGAGGGACACGACTCCGGCAAGCCGAAGTACTACTGCATCGAGATGCTGCCCTATCCCAGCGGCAAGCTGCACATGGGACATGTGCGGAACTACTCCATTGGTGACGCGCTGGCCAGGCATATGTGGATGCGCGGCTACAACGTGCTGCATCCGATGGGATGGGACGCATTCGGGCTGCCGGCGGAGAACGCCGCGCTCAAGAACAATACGCCGCCGCGCGACTGGACGCTGGCCAACATTGCTGCCATGCGCACGCAGATGCAGCGGATGGGGCTGAGCTACGATTGGGCTACCGAGGTGACGACCTGCCTGCCCGAATATTACCGCTGGAACCAGTGGTTCTTCCTGAAGATGTACGAGGCCGGACTGGCCTACCGGAAGAAGAGCAAGGTGAACTGGTGCCCGGAGTGCCAGACCGTACTTGCCAACGAACAGGTGGTCGATGGACGCTGCTGGCGGCACGAGGACACGATCGTCGAACAGCGCGATCTGACGCAGTGGTTTCTGCGAATCACGAAGTATTCCGACGAGCTGCTGGACGGATTGGACAAGCTGGACGGCTGGCCGGACAAGGTCCGCACCATGCAGCGAAACTGGATTGGGCGAAGCGAAGGCGCCTTGATCGACTTTGCCGTGGCGGGAAGGGAAGAGAAAGACGCCGCGAAGATTACGGTCTTCACCACGCGCGTCGATACGATCTTTGGAGCGACCTCGGTCCAACTCGCTCCCGAACACGCGGTAGCCCGGGCATTTGCTGCCGAGGATATTGAACTCTCCGCAAAGATTGAGGAGCTGCTGGCGCAGCAGACGCTCGCTCGCGAGGCGGGAGAAGTTGGCGCGATTGAAAAGCATGGCATCGATACGGGACGGTTCGCCGTCAATCCGTTCAACGGCGAGCGCGTGCCTATCTGGGTGGCCAACTACATTCTGGCCGACTATGGCACCGGCGCGATCATGAGTGTGCCGGCGCACGACGAGCGGGACTTCGAGTTTGCGCAGAAATACGGGCTGGGTATCCGGCAGGTCGTCGCTCCCAGGGTGGATGCGGATAAGGTGGAACTGCCCTACACGGCGGAAGAGGATGCCGTGCTCATCGATTCGGGTGGCTGGACGGGTGAGAGTTGCGTTGAAGCGCAACAGAAGATGGCCGGGTTCGCCAAGGCAAATGGATTTGGAACTGCAACGGTCACATATCGACTGAAGGACTGGGGCGTGAGCCGCCAGCGCTATTGGGGAACACCGATCCCGATGGTCTATTGCGAGAAGGGGCATGACGGGCTCGAACCGGGGGGTGTCGTCCCGCTGCCCGAGAGCGCGCTGCCGGTGTTACTGCCACAGCAGGTGGATATCACCCAGCAGGGCGGCTCTCCCCTTGGCCGTGTGCCGGAGTTTGTGCAGACAACGTGCCCGGTCTGCGGTGGCCCCGCGCGACGGGAAACGGACACGATGGACACGTTCGTCGATTCGAGCTGGTACTTCTACCGCTACACGGATGCGAAGAACTCCAGCGCTCCGTTTGCCAGCGAGAAGGCGAACTACTGGTTCCCGATCGATCAATATATCGGTGGCGTCGAGCACGCGATTCTGCACCTCATCTACTCGCGGTTCTGGACCAAGGTGATGCGTGATCTTGGGCTGATTAAAAATGATGAGCCTGCGGCCCGGCTGTTTACCCAGGGCATGGTCATCAAGGACGGCGCGAAGATGTCGAAGTCGAAGGGCAACGTGGTTTCGCCCGACGACATGATCGCCCGCTACGGAGCGGACGCGACGCGGATGTACGCTCTGTTCGCCGTGCCTCCGGACAAGGACTTGGAGTGGCAGGAGGACGGCGTCGCCGGCATCAGCCGATTTTTGAGCAGGGTCTATCGGCTGGTCACCAAGTATGGCGCAGGGGAAGTGGCCGCGCGCGATGGCGTGAGTTCGGCGGTCGAGCAGAAGCTGCTGCGCAAGCTGCACCAGACGATTGCGAAGATTACGCTCGATTTCAGTGGCCGCTGGCACTTCAATACTTCCATTGCAGCCACTATGGAGCTTGTCAACGAGATCGTTTCGGCTGAGGCTGCGATTGATGCCGGTGAAGTCTCTTCTGAGGCGGTCAGCGAGGTGCTTCGCAATCTCGTGCTTCTGCTCGCGCCCTTTGCTCCGTTTATAGCGGCGGAGTTGTGGGAGCAACTCGGCGGCGAGGGCGTGGTCTTCCGCGTCGCGTGGCCGGTGGCCGACGAGGCGATGTTGCACGAAGACGAGATCGAGATTCCTGTGCAGATGAACGGCAAGCTGGTGAATGTCGTGACCGTCCCTGTAGGCAGCCAGGAGGGCGTGGTCAAGGCCGCAGCCCTGGCCGATGCAAAGGTCGCGGCCCGGATCGCAGGCAAGACCGTGGTGAAGGTGATCCTTGTACCGGGCAAGCTTGTGAATCTGGTGGTGAAGTAATGGAGACGTCACCGCAGGACAGGGTCGCGGTCAGTACCAGGCGCGTGCCCGGAACGCAGTCGTTCGTGCAGGTCATGTCGAAGTGCTGGAGGCAGCCTTCGTGGACCCTGCTGGAGATCCTGTGGCGTTGGGCGTATGGCATCCCTACGCTGCTGATCCTCTGGTACGAAGGAACGCGGATTCTGAAGGTGGTACCGCTCAATACGAAGGCGCTGGAGTCGATGTCTCTGGTCGATACCATGGGCGCTGCGAAGACACTGGATGGCGCGATGAGGCTTCTGCTGCCACCGGTGTTGGACGTCGCAAAGTGGCTTGCGCCGCTGCTGATCGTTGCATGGGTTGTTGTCTCATCGGTGGGGAGGACGGCAGTGCTGCGCCATGTCGATCCTCGTCTCCATGCGCGGCCTGGAACATTTATGGTACTGCAGGCAGTGCGCGTGATCGCGTTGCTGGGCAGCTTTGCCGCGTGGTTTGCAGGCATGCAGTGGGCATCGAGGCTAACAATAGCCGCTCCCATTGCCGCTGGAAATGAGCCCAATCTCGTGGGCTACTTTTCGCTGGTGATTGTAGGGACGCTGGGTATCTTCTCACTCTGGGCGATAGTGAGCTGGGGGCTGAGCATGGCTCCGCTGATGGCCATGCTGCGCAACCTTGGGGTGGGTGGGAGTTTCAAGGCGGCGTTCGGGCTTGGCTCCCTGAGGTCCAAGTTGATGGAGATCAACCTTGTGATGGGCATCGTCAAGATCATCCTGATCGCGTTGGCGACGGTGTTTTCATCGACCCCATTGCCGTTTCAGGCGGTAGCGACGCCGACGTTTCTGGCCTGGTGGTGGGCTGCGGTGTCGGTGGTGTACTTCGTGGCGTCGGACTTCTTTCACGTAGCCCGGCTGGTAGCTTATCTTGAGCTTTGGCGCGCTTCCGAGGGGACTTCGGCGGAGTAGCGGAGCGCCATTTACACTGGGTAGGTGGATACCTCAACGATAGTTATTCTGGATTTTGGGTCGCAATATACGCAGTTGATTGCGCGGCGTATTCGGGAGTTTAACGTCTTTTCCGTCGTTCTGCCCTGCACGGCGTCGCTCGACCGCGTGAAGGCGCTGAAGCCTGCGGGCATCATCCTTTCGGGCGGTCCTTGCTCGGTCTATGACGCCGATGCTCCGGCGGCCGATCCCGCCGTGTTGTCGATGGGGGTGCCGGTGCTGGGCATCTGCTATGGATTGCAATTCGTGGTGCATCATCTTGGCGGAAAGGTTCAGGCGGCGGCGGCGCGCGAGTACGGCCACGCCGAGGTGACGGTGGTGGCGGAGACGCCGCTCTTTCGCGGCCTGCCGCAGACGCTTGAAGTCTGGATGTCGCATGGCGATGAGGCTTTGAAGCTGCCTGCGGGCTTCTCCTTGACGGCGAAGACCGCCAACGCCGTTGCCGGTATCGCAGACGAGTCGCGGCGCATCTGGGCCGTGCAGTTTCATCCTGAGGTGGCGCATACGCGGCAGGGAATGGAGCTCCTGAAGAACTTCTGCCTCGACATCTGCGAAGCCCGACAGGACTGGACACCAGAGCACTTTATTCAGGCCACGGTAGCGCGGGTGCGCGCGCAGGTGGGCGACGGCCATGCAATCTGCGGCCTGAGCGGCGGCGTCGATTCATCGGTTGCGGCCGTGCTGGTGGCGAAGGCGATCGGCGACCGGCTGACCTGCATCTTTGTCAATAACGGCGTACTGCGCAAGGATGAGTTTCGCAAGGTGCAGAAGACGATGCGCGAGGGACTCGGCCTCAACGTCGTTGCCGTGGACTCCTCGGAACGCTTCCTGGCGAAGCTGGCCGGCGTGACCGATCCGGAGAAGAAGCGAAAGGTGATCGGCAACGAGTTCATCGCCGTCTTCGACGATGAGGCGAAAAAGATCCTCGAGGCCGAGAAACACGACGGCCAGGACATCGCCTGGCTGGTGCAGGGAACGCTCTATCCCGACGTGATCGAGTCGTCGAGCGTGCATGGCCCGTCGCATACGATCAAGAGTCACCATAATGTCGGCGGCCTGCCGGCGGACATGAAGCTGAAGCTGATTGAGCCTCTGCGCGATCTGTTCAAAGACGAAGTTCGGCGGATTGGCCGTGATCTGGGCATGCCTGAGGAAATTTTGGAGCGTCAGCCGTTTCCCGGGCCGGGGCTGGCGGTGCGGATTCTGGGCGAGGTCACGGCGGAGCGCGTTGCCATCCTGCAGGAGGCCGACCAGATCGTGGTCGACGAGATCAAGAAGGCAGGGCTGTATCGCAAGGTATGGCAGAGCTTCGCGGTTCTGCTGCCGGTCAAAAGTGTCGGCGTGATGGGCGATCAACGAACCTATGCCAATACCTGCGCGGTGCGCGCGGTCGAGAGCGAGGATGGCATGACGGCAGATTGGGCTCCATTGCCTTACGAGGTGTTGCGGACGATATCGAGCCGAATCGTGAGCGAAGTCCGCGGTATCAACCGCGTGGTATACGACATCACGTCGAAGCCGCCAGGAACCATCGAGTGGGAGTAGTAGCTAGTGTCTTGCTGCAGGAGCGTTGGGCTGCAGAACCTGAGCGTGCCGGGCGGTGGTCTGCACTACGATGCGGGTGTCGCGAGCGAAACTGACGTCGCTGCCTCGCTTGATCCAGCGGTTGTAGAGCGCAAGCGCCGCACCGTAGGCGCCGAAGCCCGCGGCAACATTGGCTGATCTACTTGCGGTTCCAGCGAGGAAGCCTGCCAGCCCGATGCTGTTGGATGCGGTAGCGTTCTTGCGAAAGGTTTCTAGTCCCTGGTCGCCGCGGTCCTGATGCAGAGGGCTGGCCGCAAGCGCAATTAACAGCAAGGGGACGACGATCTTATCCTGTGGCTTTGGCTTTACCTGGCCCTCGGAGTTCATGGCCAGCTCCTGGCCTCGGGAAGAATCGGCTCCCGTGAGGGCGGCCTGAACATTCTGTGTTTTACCGTTGGGGAGCACAAGTTGACGGAAGTCAAAGTGCAGAACGCCAGCGCGTCCGAAGCGCCGCGCAGGCTTAGCCTGGGTGACCGCGCCCACCAGCGTTGAACCTTCAGCGACGGCAAGTGTGTGGTCGGCGTTATAGATTGGTTCCGCGACAGTGGCTCGGATGGCTTCGCCGGATTTGGAGGTGGCAGAGCTCAATCTATCCGCGAGATAAGCCTTAATGATCCAAATGGAGGGATCAGCCGGTTTGGCAATCGTTTTGGAAGCAGACGCCACTTGCGGAGGAATGGAGAGAGCCTCCGTGGTCTCGACCGTCCAGGCGGTCCCTTTCTGGATACGTTGCGGGTGATAGGGAAGCTGGGTGTAAAGCAGTTGGGTGAAGCGGTCGCGCTTGTCCGGCGCGGTGAAGAAGGCGAGCTGGTCGCGGAGAATCTGGATGCCGTTGTCGAATTGCTGGTGAAAAAATCCGCCTTTGCGTGGGGGGGTGCAACCAGGCGGTAGATAGGCGCGCCGTCGGTGGCGACGTTGGTGGTTATCGGAAGAGTGGTTCCATCTGCAAGGAGAATCCCCGTAAAGCTGACGACGGGGATGCGAAACGGAGTAAAGTCTCCCCGAAGCCGGGAGCTGATGCGATGAGAGTGGTCGGGGCGGAGAGCGGTGACAGTACCCTCCACAATGGTTTTTTCGGGAAGGACGACCTTGTTTTCGGCATAGACGGGATAGATGAGCGTGGCGTGGAGCGGTTGGCCGACGCGCATGGGAAGGTGGTCGTCGATCTGGAGAGGGAGTGGGGTTCCGGCGGGGAGCGTAACGGCTGGAATCTGGCATGAAGAGATCAGCGGAGCCAGCAGAAAAGCGGCGAGGAGAGTTTTTTTGCGAATCATCTGGGATGGATGATAGCCCGCATAGATGAAGAGAGCCTGAAGGTGCGGAGCAGGAACGATTTTAACTAAAAAGGACTATAGAAACAGTTACGCCGCGGTCTATGCCGCGGCGTAACCTTGAACAATGCAAAGTACTTAGCCGAGTTCTTCCAGACTCTTGGCGCCGAACTTGAGGTACCAGGGGCTGGCGCTCTTCAGGGCTGCGTTGACGTTGTTGATGTTCTCGACGCCCTTGGTTTCGAGCCACTGCTTGAAGGCATCGGGTCCCTGCTTGGCATAGATGGCGATGCCGTCCTTCCATGTGGCGCGGCCGCAGAGAACGCCGTTGTACTTGGTGCCGGACTCGCCTGCCAGCTCCAGCGTTTCGATGAAGACCGGGTTGGAGACGCCCGCGGAGAGATAGATGAAGGGCTTGTGAGTCATTGCCTCGGCGTCGCGGAAGTGCTGCAAGGCCTCCGCGCGGGTGTAGGCTTTCTCACCCTTGAAGGACCTGGTGCCTTCGACAAATTCCATCACGATGGGAACCTCGACCTTGAGGACATCCACGTTGTAGCGCGCTTTGCCGAACTCAGCCATGGCTCCGGAGACGATCTCGGGCTTTTTCTTCGCATAGGCGACGGACTTCTCATCGCCACCCTCGGCGTCGTAGCCGACAAACTCGAGGAAGAAAGGAATGTCGTGGGTGAGGCACTCGTCGCCGATGCGCTCGATCCATGCTTGCTTGAGGTCGTTGATAGCAGACTTCTCAAAAGGGGTGTAGTAAAGCAGGATTTTGATGCAGTCCGCGCCGGCTTCTTTGAGCCGACGAACGCTCCATACATCGAGCAGGTCGGGCAATCGGCCTGCGGTCGTAGCATCGTAGCCGGTTTTCTCGTAGGCGAGCAGCAAACCCTTGCCGTTGCGGTGCTTGGAGGCAGGAAGGCCGTACTCCGGGTCGAGCAGGATAGCGGAAGCATGGCGGGTAAGGACCTCGGTGACAAGTGTCTTGAATATTTCGAGATCGTGGGCATCGGCGGCCGATCCACGCTCCTTGGCGAGGGACTTCTGAAGGGAGCCGCGCTGGTCCATCGCCGCGGCGGCGATGACACCGCGCGCGTCCGAGACGGCTTTCAGTCCGGCAAGCTTACCTGGGGTCAACTTCGACATTTCTCTCATTCTCCTGTGCTTTACGGTTTGTTTGTACGAGTGTCATTTTACACAGGGTTGGAACACAGCCCCGCGCCAATAGGGCGTTTGGACTCTATCTCTTTGCGGTTCAGCGCTGTGCCAGCAGGTCGAGAAAGGTGAAAAACTCGGGGAAGGAGATGGCCGCCGATTCGGCGCCCTGTATCTCGGTGTCTCCGGTGGCGCGCAGAGCGGCGATCGAGAACGCCATCGCGATGCGGTGGTCGCTGCCCGAGTCGATCTGGGCGCCGTGAAGCTGCTGATTGCCGGGGATGGTCAATCCGTCCTCCTGCTCGGTCAGTTCGGCTCCCATGGCCCTGAGGTTTTTTGCCACCAGCGCGATGCGGTCCGACTCCTTGATGCGAAGCTCTTTGGCGTCGCGGATGCGGATGCCGTCGCGGGTATACGGAGCGATGGCGGCGATGACGGGAATCTCGTCGATGACCTGCGCGGAGAGCGCGCCGGCGATCTCGATGCCCTTGAAGCCTCCCGGAACGGTGTTCACCTGAATGGTGCCGATGAGTTCACCGTGATGCTCTTCGACGTTGAGCACTTTAATCTTTCCGCCTAGCCCGGTGACGACGTCGAGCAGAGCGGCGCGTGTAGGATTCATGCCGATGGAGTCGAGAATAAGGTTCGAGTCCGGGAACAGTAGCGCGGCGCACAGGAAGAACGCAGCCGAGGAGAGGTCGCCGGGAACGGTTGCACTGATGGCCCTGAGCTTCTGTCCGCCGGGAATGCTGAGTTTGTTGCCCTCTCTCTTGAGAGTCGCGCCAAAGGCCTGAAGCGCCTGTTCGGAGTGATCGCGGGTGCGGACCGACTCGTTGAGGCTGGTAGTTCCCTCGGCCTGGAGCCCGGCGAAGAGGACGGCAGTCTTGACCTGCGCCGAGGGGATCGGCGTGTCGAAGTCGATGGCGGTCAGCGGGCCGCCGATGATGGTCATCGGGGCATGTCCGCCCACGGCCCCGTCGCCGCCGGTGAGGTGAATCTCCGCTCCCATCTGCGAAAGCGGCTTGCGGATGCGCTCCATCGGCCGCAGCGTCAGCGACTCGTCGCCGATCAAGGTAAAGGTATGCGGGTGCGGCGCGACCAGACCGGCCAGCATGCGCATCGTCGAGCCGGAGTTGCCGCAGTCCAGCGAATGTTCCGGTTGGCGAAACGTACCGGCAGCGCCGGTAATCTCAATGGTCTTGTCGTCTTTTTTGACGACGGTCGCGCCCAGCGCCTCCATGCAGGCGAGCGAGGAGTGGGGATCGGCTCCAGTCGAGAAGTTGGAGAGACGGGTCGTGCCTTCGGCGAGGCCGGCGAGCAGGGCGTAACGATGGGAGATGGACTTGTCTCCAGGCAGGGTAAGTGAGCCTTGCAGTGTGCGGGCGGGGCGAACGGTTTGAGTGGACATTTAGTTTTAGTTTAGGGCATCGGAGCGCCCGAGGAGCGAATGTGGCCGTCGGTGAGTCTATCGGAGAATTGCACAACACTGAAAAGCCGTCTCGGTGTTGAAGGTTTCGAGACGAGACTGCGGCACCGAGATTTTTGAATTTCTACAGACCTCGTTCCACCATTGCCACCAACATCTGCCCGATGTCCTGTTTCTGTGCCGGTTCCAAGCTGCGCAGCGGGCCGTCGATCAGCAGCATCGCTAGCCCATGCACCGCCGACCAGGCCAGAAACTCCGCCCCCATCCGGCGTTCCGGAGGCAGAATCTTTGCCGCAACCATCTCGTCCAAGGCCGCTGTGAGTTGCTGAAAGGGAGTCAGGCCGCTCTCTCCTGCCGACGCCGCGCTACCCGCAAGCTGAAGGTCGCCCGGCACGGAGAATGCCGTCCGGAACAGTCCCGGTTCAGCTTGCGCAAATCGCAGATAGCCTGTCCCCACCGCGCACAGACGGGCGCGTGCCGCTGCTGCGGCATCTTCGTGGTGTCCCATGGCAGCCTGCTCCGCTTCCATCGTGCTTGCCAGCAGCGACATGGCAGCCTCCGACACCGCCTGCACCAGCGCCTGACGGTCGGCAAAATGCCGGTATGCCGCATTGGGAACTACCCCTGCGCGCCGGGTAACCTCCCGCAATACAACGGCATCCGGGCCACCGTCGCGTGCCAGTTCAATGCCGGAGGAGAGCAGCGTGCGATACAGGTCGCCATGACGATACGTTGTTCTTTGGGGCCGCTTGCCTGAAATCTTTGCCATCATGTGAATATTGAACTCTTATGTGGACAGAATACACAGTTTATGTAATTGTGTACGGTATCCACATTTATGCGGAGCATCTCATATTTCATCTAGGCGGGGGGACAAGATCAAATGAAAATCCTTGTTGTCGTGGCGCGAATCCTGCTCGGCCTCATTTTCTTCGTCTTTGGCCTGAACGCCTTCGTTCCGTTTATCCACGGTGCGCCTCCCACCACTGGCTTTGCCGGAGCCTTCATCAGCGCTATGATCGGCTCGCACTTTGTCCTCTTTGTGGGGGCGTTCCAGTTGGTTGGGGGCGCTCTCCTGCTGAGCAATCGCTTCCTGCCTCTGGGGCTGGCACTGCTGGCTCCGGTCATCGCCAACATCCTCGCGTATCACATTGCCATGCAGGTTTCCGGCTTGTCGCTGGGAATCTTCGTGGCCGTGCTGTGGGCCTTTCTCGCATGGAAACTACGCGCCTACTTTGCTCCGCTCTTCGTTCAAAAAGCAGAGATGAGCTAAACAAGACTCGAACATCCACCCAAATCTCAGAAAAAGGAGTACCTTCATGCAACTGACCCCCTATCTTCTATTCGATGGCACCTGTGAAGCGGCATTCAAGTTTTATGAGAAGCTGTTTGGCGGCAAGATCGAAGCCATGATGACTCATGCGGACGCGCCGGCAGAGCATCAGGTCTCGGCTGAATGGCGCAGTAAGATCCTTCACGCGCGCATGTCATTCCCGGGCGGAGTCCTGATGGCATCTGACGCCCCTCCGGGCCACTTTGAGAAACCGCAAGGCATCTCGATGTCGCTGGAGATTAGCGACCCGGCGGAGGCCGAACGCACCTTCAATGCGCTCTCGGACAAGGGGAAGATACAGATGCCGTTCGGGCAGACCTTCTGGGCCTACCGCTTCGGCATGCTAGTCGACCAGTTTGGCATTCCGTGGATGATTAACTGCGAAAAGGCCGCGTAGTTTTTTTGAGGGCGATGCCGATGCCAGGGAGTGGGCCCTTGGCATCGGCGTCGATGACGTCAGCGGCTATTTTTATTTTGGTTGCCTGCTGCGACAGCAGGCTCGGCCTCGTCTTCAAGCTCGTCTTCCACGCGGAGAAAGCGACGGATGTAGCGGAGCGGCTCGTCTGAAACTGCCAGTTCGCGCAGGTGGTAACGCCAGGCATCCTCTCTTGTGCTGCGCCGCGTATAAGCCTTGCGCTTGACCGTACCGATGGTCCCGTCAGCCATCCTGCGCGTAAAGGTCTGCGTCGGCACCTGGAAGGTCATCAACTCGCCGCTCTTCCAGAAGGTCGAGGCGAATTCATGCGAGAATAGCAGCGCGTAGTAGCGCTTTTCGGCGGAGAGCATCTCGACCGCATGGTGCGAGTTCTGCCACGGCAACCCAAGGTTGCCTGTGTACCACTTACGAAACTCAAACCCGTTGGCGCGAGCCTGGCCGATCAGCAGTTGCAGCAGTTGAAACCTGGTCATAATGTCCGTTCAATCCAAACAGCGTACGGCAACTTGTCGGAAGTATAGGCGTCCAACTGTATAGTTTACGGTGACGGCACGTCCAATAGAGTGCTCCTTCGCCTTCGTAACTCGATATATCGAAATGATCTCCCGGAATCGATGACCTCAAAACAACGCACCATTACAATCCTTCTTCTTCTTGTCTTCGCCCTTGCCTCCGGTGCCGGCGCGCAAGCCTACAACCCTGCCGATCATACTGACCCTATCAACCTCACTCCACTTGTCCGCGAAGCCCGCAACCACTTCTACAATCTCGACTATGACGGCGCTCTCAGCCGGTTCGAAACTGTGCTGAAGCAGAATCCGCAGAATCCTATGGCGGTTGACTACGTGCTTACGACCGTGATCTTTCGCGAACTTTATCACCAGGATCTGCTCGATACCACCTATTATGCGCACGACAGCTTTCTCAGCTCCAAGCGCGACGTTCCCGTGCCCGAGGCCACCCGCAAGCGCATCGAAGATTTGACCGATCTCGCAGTTGACTTATGCGACAAGCAGATCGACGCCAACCCCAATGACGCCAATGCCTACTTCGCCCGGGGATATGCCCGAGGCATGCATGCGGCCTTTATCACCCTCGTGGATCACAGCTTCATCTCCGCCGCTCATCAGGGTCTTTCGGCTCGCAACGACAGTGAGCGGGCTCTGAAAATCGATCCCGGATATGCCGACGCAAAGATGGCCGTAGGCATTCAGCAGTTCGCCGTGGCCAGCCTGCCCCGCATTCTGCGCATTATGGTCGGCATTGCCGGAGTCAACGGCAATAAGGAAAGAGGGCTTCAGTTGCTCCGGCAGGCTGCGGCGCACGGCGTTGTTACACCGATCGAATCACGCACCGCTCTCTCTCTCTTCCTCCGCCACGACGCCCGTTATCCTGAAGCACTCAAAGTGCAGCGCGGCCTCGCCCAGGAGTTTCCCCACGACTATCTCTTCCGCCTCGAAGTCGCCAACCTGACCAAGGACGAAGGCAACGGCCCTGCCGCCATCGCCGAGTACCAGGCCATCCTTGTCGATGCCCGCAGACCCGGCTACTTCTTCGATCCGCGGCTCCATATGACCTACTTTGGCCTCGCCGACACGCAGCGCGGACAGAACGACATCGCCGATGCCGCGAAGAACTACCTTCAGGCCGCCGCACAGCCCAGCTGCAGCGACTGGCTCCGCCGCCGCGCCCAGCTCAACGCAGGACAGATGTTCGATCTGCTCCACAATCGGGCCGAGGCCATTAAGCAATATCAGCAGGCCAGCGCAGGCGGCGGCGACCAATCTCAGGCTGATGCTGCTCGCAAGTACCTCAAAACCCCCTACACCGGCAAATAAAACAGCCGCAGGTGTGGCAAAATAGAGTTCGCTGCGATTTAGTCATCCTTTGGAGGACTCCCATGTTCTGTAGCCATTGCGGAAAGCCAATCGAATCGTCATCTCGCTTCTGTCCGGCCTGCGGAGCCTCCGTTCCGTCAGCCGCGTCACCTTTTACTGCCGACGCCTATCGCCCGGCCGCTCCGTTGACCCGGCCTCGAACCCCGCGCATGATCGCCGGAGTCTGCTCCGGGTTCGCACTACACTATGGCTGGGACCTCAACCTGGTTCGCGTCATCACCGCCTTGTTTATCGTCCTCACCGGCGTCGGCGCCCTGGCCTATATCGCTGCCTGGATCATCATTCCCGAAGCCCCCTACGCACTGCCTATAAAGAGCACCTAGTTTGTCCAAAAAAATCGCGCCGCAGCTAAGCCCTCGTCCCTTCATCTATCGCAACCGCACCCTCCACTGCGACGGAGCCGATCTCTCTACCCTCGCGGCTGACTACGGCACGCCTCTCTATATCTACTCCGCCCAGCAGATCTCCGATCGCTTTCAGCTCTTTGAGGAAGCGTTCAAAGGCCAGCCTCATACCATCTGCTACGCGGTGAAGGCCAACTCGTCGCTGGCCATCCTGCGTCTGCTCGCCGAGCAGGGAGCAGGATTCGACATCGTCTCCGGCGGCGAACTGGAGCGGGTCCGCAAGGCACACAAAGGCGCTTTGACCAGGGTCGTCTTCTCGGGCGTCGGTAAGCAGGTCTGGGAGATCGACGCTGCGCTCAAAGCTGGTATCCTGCTCTTCAATGTCGAGTCGGAGGCAGAGTTATATCTGCTCGCCGCTCGCGCCGAAGCCCTTGACATCCGCGCCCGCTTTGCTCTCCGCGTCAATCCCGACGTCTTCGCCGATACCCATCCCTATATCTCCACCGGCCTGAGCGAGCACAAGTTCGGCATCGACATTAAGGCCGCCCGCGAGATCTATCGCAAGGCGGCGGAGTCGAAGTGGCTCGATGCTGCTGGCGTCAGCGTCCACATCGGCTCGCAGATTCGCAAGGTCGATCCCTTTGCCGCCGCCACGGCCCGCGTCGCCGCATTGATCTCCGACCTCAGGAAGGACGGCCACAACATCCGCTATATCGACGCCGGGGGTGGTCTCGGCATCGACTACGGAACTGCAAACTTCAATCCCGAGCAGCAGGTCCAGAAATACGCTGCTGCTCTGACCAAGGGCCTTGCCAGCGAATCGGCGCATCTCGTCATCGAGCCGGGACGCTTTATCGTGGCCCAGGCCGGCGCGCTGCTCACCCGCGTGCTCTTCGTGAAGAAGAACGGCTCCAAGACCTTCATCATCACCGATGCCGGGATGAACGACCTGATCCGGCCCTCGCTCTACCACGCCCACCATGAGATTCTTCCGGTCAAACAGCCTCGCGCCGCAGCTCCTGCCATCACGGCGGACATCGTCGGCCCGGTCTGCGAGTCAGGTGACTTCTTCGCCCGCGACCGTGTCCTTGCCGCCGTCAAACCCGGCGATCTTGTCCTGATCCTCGATGCCGGAGCCTATGGCATGAGCCTCACCAGCAACTACAACACTCGTCCGCGCCCGGCCGAAGTTCTGATCGACGACGCCAGGGTGAAGCTGATCCGACGCCGCGAGACCATGCGCGATCTGCTGGCCCCGGAAATTCTGGGCTAAAGAGGGTACTTCGAGAAAGAAACACGACCACGGATCACGCAGATAAAAGCGGATTTAAAGACACTTCTTGCTGGTTTTATTCTTGCTGATTCGCGTGATCCGTGGTCGTGTTTTCTGTTCTCACGAAGAGGTCTTCTCCGTTGGAAACTGGCATCGAAGCGCCCGCATGGGTGCGCTCGCGAGCGTCTCGACATGCTAAACTCACAGGGTCGCTTGAGGTCGCAACTTACCGCAACCCCGGCAAACCCACCACTGAGGTAGTACATGTCCGGCCATTCAAAATGGGCCACCATCAAACATAAGAAGGGCGCGCTCGACGCCAAGCGTGGCAAGGTCTTCACCCGTCTCATCAAGGAAATCACGATCGCCGCCAAGACCGGCGGCGGAGGCGACCCGGACGGCAATCCCCGCCTGCGCGGCGCCATTGCCGCGGCCAAGGCCGAGAACATGCCGGCGGAGAACATCAAGCGCGCCATCCAGCGTGGCACCGGCGAGCTTGAAGGCGTCTCCTACGAGGAGATTACCTATGAAGGCTATGGTCCCGGCGGTGTCGCCCTGATCGTCGAAGTCCTCACCGACAACAAGAACCGCGCCGTCAGCGAAATCCGCCACGCCTTCAGTAAGAACGGCGGTAATCTCGGGGCGGAGGGAGCGGTTGCCTGGATGTTCACCAAGAAGGGCGTCATCACCATCGCGAAGTCCGCCGCCAGCGAAGACAAGCTCACCGAGATCGTGCTGGAGTCCGGAGCCGAGGACCTGAGCGATGAAGGCGAGAGCTGGGAGATTCTCTGCGACCCGAAGGACTTCGAGGCCGTCACTGACGCGCTCAAGGCCGCCAAGATTACGCCGGAGCATGCCGAGGTCACCAAGATCTCCTCGACCTATACCAAGCTCGAAGGCTCTCAGGCAAACGCCATGATCCGGCTTCTCGAAACTCTCGAAGACCTCGACGACACGCAGAACGTCTACTCCAACTTCGACATGGACGAAGCCGCCATGGCGAACGCAGGACAATAGCCGTAAGCGGTCAATTCTTACGAGGCCGCCGGTAACGGCGGCCTTTCTTCTGCCGACAGAGCATATTTATCGGAGCTACATGAGCAAGACATTTCGCGGCATTGCAAAGCCTTCCATCTGGGCACTGGCACTGGTGCTCTCCTCCCACATGCTTGCCGCTCAGGCTCCAGTGGCAAAGTCCAATGCAACGCCCTTCCATGCTGATTCAAGCAAGCGTCCGCTGGAGCTAGGTGTTCTGGTTCAGAGCGGCGTCGGCTTGACGGAGGATCGTAACAGCTTCAAGTTCCTGATGGCCGGAGTTCATGCCGGGAAGGTTCTTACCGGCAACTTTCTGCCCGGCCCGCTCCACGGCAACTTCGAGTACGCCGTCGAGGCTTTCCCTTTCTGGCAGTCCTATACGCCGAAGTTCCAACGTGCGCAGTGCAACTCGGTTCCCGGCTCGCCCGATCTCTCCTGTTCGCCGCTCTATACCGTCGGCGGCACGTTTTCCGGCGTCTCCATCACTCCCATCATCCTCCGCTGGAACTTTACCGGCACTCGGCGCATCTCACCATGGATACAGGGCGCTGGAGGAGTTCTTTGGACGAACCACAAATACCCGGCTTTTGGAGGGCAGCCTCTCAACCTCGCCAACGACGGTCCCAACTCAGATGCCAGCGTGTGGAACTTTACCCCGCAGATGGGCGTCGGGTTCCATTACTTTGTGCGTCCGCGCCGCTCGATCGATTTCAGCGCCAACGCCGTGCATATCTCTTCGGCCTCGCTCGGAGACAAAAACCCCGGCGTCAATGCCAGCGTCCAATTCTCTATCGGCTATACCTGGTGGAAGTAAGACAGCCCCATGAACTCTGACGCCATCATCGAGTGTGTCCCAAACTTTTCAGAAGGAACTGACGAGGAAAAGGTCGGCAGGATCGTCTCTGCGATGCAGGTCGAGGGCGTCAGCCTGCTCGACTGGTCGCTCGACGAGGCTCACAACCGTTCCGTTGTCACCATCGCGGGACCACCGGCGGCGGTGATCGCAGCGGCGGTGAAATCGGTGGGCAAGGCAGCGGAACTAATCAACCTCACCAAGCAGAAGGGTGTGCATCCCCGCATCGGTGCTGCTGATGTCGTTCCCTTCATCCCGGTAAGCGGCATCTCGATGGCGGAGTGCGCAATTCTGGCGCGGCAGGCGGGGTTGCTGATCTGGCGGACCTACGGCGTTCCGGTTTACTTCTACGGCGCTGCCGCCGCCCGGCCCGACCGCGTCCAGCTCGAAGATGTGCGCCGAGGCCAGTTCGAAGGGCTGCGCGAGGCTGTCCGTCGCGAGGCTGCCCGCCGCCCCGATATCGGTGGCCCTGAACTTCACGAAACTGCAGGGGCGTCGGTAGTTGGAGCGCGCAGCTTTCTCATCGCGTACAACATCCATCTCCATCAGCCGGATATCTCGGCGGCCCGCGCCATCGCCCGTGAGATTCGCGCCTCCAACGGCGGTCTGCAGGGCGTCAAGGCCATCGGCGTCGTCGCCAACGGCCGCGCGCAGGTGAGTATGAACATCACCGATTTCCGCGCCACGCCGATGCGCCAGATTCATTCGACGGTTGAGCATCTCGCCCAGGGGCACGGCGTTCTGATTGACGACGCCGAGTTGATTGGCCTCATCCCCGAGGAGGCCTACGAGCCCGATTCAGAGTGGGTTAGCCAGATCACAGGCTTCGATCCGGCGCTCAAGGTTCTTGAGCGCCGCCTGGAGCAGCCTCTCGCCTGGCCTGCCGACTGATGTAAAGTGAAGGTGTGCAGGTGCAAGACCTCGGTCTTGTTAAACGGGAAGCCGGTGAGATTCCGGCGCTGACTCGCAGCGGTGATGGGAACGAACAACGCACGGCCACGGGGCCACGCACTGTTCTCGAAGAGAATGGGAAGCGGCGTTCAGTAGGTAGCCCAAAGTCCGAAGACCGGCCCGCCGCCACCACCGCGGAAGAGGCCTTGTGTCTCCCACTGCGGCTGCGCTGAAGGACGCCGATCTCGAGTCTGGATCGAGCTGCCAAAGCCCCCTTGTCTTCGCCACGGCAAGATAAGCGGGAACTGCGCACAGGTGGTTCCTTCGTTTCACAGGAGAGGAACCCGAATGTCGTCAACGTCATTGTCTTCACCATTCACCGCAAACCCTGCAACTGCAAACCTGGGATATCCCCGCATCGGCCGTCATCGCGAGCTGAAGTTCGCGCTCGAAGATTTCTGGCGTGACAGCCTTGCAGAAGCCGACCTGCTGGCAACGGCAAAGACCTTGAGGCGGCGGAACTGGCAACTGCAAAGAGACGCCGGTCTCGATGTCATCCCCAGCAACGATTTTTCGTTCTACGATCAGGTGCTCGACGCGCTGGTTCTGGTCGGGGCAACGCCGGCGCGCTTCGGCTCCGAGCCAGTCACGCTTGCCCGCTACTTCCAGATGGCTCGCAACAGCAACGAACAGACCGCAATGGAGATGACCAAGTGGTTCGATACCAACTACCACTATCTCGTCCCCGAGTGGAGCGATGATCTTGGCTTCACGCCCGACACGACCAAGCTGCTTGCTGAGTTTGCCGAGGCCAAAGAGCTTGGCGTGGTCACGAGGCCGGTGCTGATCGGCCCGATCACTTTGCTATTGCTGGGGAAGGCGGTCGATGACACCGACCCTCTCGACCTGTTGCCGCAGCTTCTTGCGTCCTATCGTAAGGTGCTCGGCAATCTGGTCGAGGCTGGAGCTGAATGGGTGCAGATCGACGAGCCTGCGCTTGTCACCGATCTTCCTGCGGGCTATGCGGAGGCTTTCCGCGCGGCGTATGCGGAGTTCTCCGACATTCCGCTGAAGCTGATGCTGACGACTTACTTCGGCGGCCTTGGCGATAATTTAGACCTCGCATGCTCGCTGGCGACGGCGGGGTTGCACATCGACGCCGTCCGCGCTCCGGAGCAGGTGGCCGCGGTCGTCGGCAAGTTGCAGTCGCAGCAGACGCTTAGCCTTGGCTGCATCGACGGGCGCAACATCTGGATCGCCGATCTTGATGCATTGCACAACATGATTGCTTCGGTCGTTGCGAAGATCGGCGCAGCGCGGTTGCAGCTTGCGCCATCCTGTTCGCTGTTGCATGTCCCTTATGACACTGCCGACGAAGATAAGTTGGACCTGCGTGTCCGTAGCTGGCTCAGCTTCGCGCAGCAGAAGGCCGAAGAGCTTGTCCATCTGGCGAAGGGACCGGAAGCTGCTGCTGCGGCATTTGCGGAGAACCGCCTCCGTCATCAGGACCGCCTTGCAGCGGAGAGCAGCACCAACAAAACGGTGCGCCAGCGGCTGACGACGCTCGGCGACGCGGACTTTCAGCGCAAATCCGCTTACAGGAAGCGCGTCGGCGTTCAGCGAGAGGAACTTGGACTGCCGCTTCTGCCGACGACGACCATCGGTTCGTTTCCGCAGACGCAGGACATTCGCAAGCAGAGAGCGGCGCATAAGAAAGGCACGATCTCCGATGCGGAGTACAACGATTTTCTGAAGCAGAAGACCGAGGAGTGTATTCGCAGGCAGGAGGAGATCGGGCTTGATGTTCTCGTCCATGGCGAGTTCGAGCGCAACGACATGGTCGAATACTTCGGCGAGCATCTCGCCGGGTTCGCTTTCACCTCGAACGGATGGGTGCAGAGCTACGGCTCGCGCTGTGTCAAGCCTCCCATCGTCTATGGCGACGTCTCCCGCGCTCGCGCCATTACGGTCGAGTGGAGCAGCTACGCCAGTTCGCTTACCAAACGGCCGATGAAGGGGATGCTGACCGGTCCCATTACCATCCTGCAATGGTCATTTGTCCGCAACGACATTCCCGAAAGAGACGTGGCGTGGCAACTGGCGCTGGCGCTTCGCGATGAGGTTCAGGACCTGGAGGCCGCGGGTATCCGCATCATCCAGGTGGACGAGCCTGCGCTGCGCGAGGGGCTGCCGCTGCGCCGGTCGGACTGGCCTGCGTATCTGGACTGGTCGGTCAAGGCGTTTCGGCTGGCGACCTCAGGCGTCGAAGATGGCACTCAGATTCATACCCACATGTGCTACTGCGAGTTCGAGGACATTCTGCCCTCGATTGCGGCGCTCGATGCCGACGTGATCTCGATGGAGACAGCCCGGTCGCGGATGGAGATGCTGCATGCGTTCAAGCGACATGGCTATCCGAACGAGATAGGCCCCGGTATCTATGACATTCATTCGCCGCGAGTTCCGGCGAAGGAGGAGATGGTGGGGCTGCTGCGGCTCGCACTCGACGTGCTTCGTCCGGAGCAGCTTTGGGTGAACCCGGACTGCGGTCTCAAGACGAGGGCTTGGCCGGAGACGACCGAAGCGCTTACGAATCTTTGCCAGGCGGCGGCCGAGGTGCGCGCGGATCTCGCTAAGTAAAAACGCGGGATCGAGACCCGGAGACTCGTTCGGGTCTCGATCCCGCAGAGGCGCCCATTTTTGCAGGTTTCTCGCAACCTTCTTTCTTTCCATACGTCCTAAGTGGGAGCCCGGTTTACTTGCTTCTCGGCGTGTTTCACGGAAGAATAGAAGGGGTAGAGCGTTTTTCCCGTACTGCGGGCCGGATGTGTTTCGGGAAGCGCCGTTTTCCGATGAGGAGCGGCATGAGCATCCCGCTTTCGGTCTGCATACGCAGAAAAAATGCCCTGGCCGTAAAGCCGGCAGCTAAGGAGCTTTTCATTGCGTATCCAGTACCGTCACCTCCTCCCCATCGCAGTTCTGGCGCTCTCCGCTACGTTTTCGCAGGCGGCTGAGCTTTCCAGCGACGGCAAGGCTGCCATTCCCAGAGACGTTCAGCAGCTGATCGTTGTCGACTATCGCGCCATGCAGAACTCCACTGCCGCGATGGACCTCAAGGAGCGGGTCCTACCACCGGAGTTGAAGCGGCTGGAGACTGCGCTGAAGACCGCGAAGCTGAATGTCGATAAAGATGCCGACGTGCTCGCATTCGCCGCCTTTCGCGACTCCGGTGCGCAGGGAACTAAGATAGTGGGCATCGCCCAGGGGCAGTTCCAGACGCAGGCCATTCTGGCCGGCTTTGCCAAGAGCAAAACCAAGCCCATCGTCGTTCGCAACAACAATATCTATCCCATGGGTTCGGCCGGAATGAGCATTGTCTTCCTGAACCAGACTACGATGGTCTTTGGCGACAGGTCGGCGGTGAAATCGGCGTTGGATGCTCGCGACGGATTGACGCCGAATTTTCTCTCGAACGGCGAGATGATCAACGATATGAAGGCGGTGGACCAGCGTGCCATCTGGAGCCTGCTCGACGCCAAGGGGACTCAGACGATGATGAAAAGCGTCCTGGGCGACGCCGCGCAGTTGACCGACTACGACACCGTCCGCAACCGCATGAAGAGCTCGCGCTACACGATGGACTTTGACAACGGCGTCAAGTTCGATCTGGCCGTGGTCATGTCTGACACTCTGACCGCTGCCACGTGCGCCACGCTGATGAAGGGCATGGTCATTATGAAGAAGACCTCAGGCTCTCCGTTGGAAAAAACGGCGCTTGACCGGACGACGATCGATTCCAACTCCGGAACTTTGACGGTGGACTATTCTTCCTCCGACAGTGAGTTTGCCAGCCTGTTGACTTCGCCATTGTTTCAGTCCGTCGTTAAGTAATCTGCATACCCTATAGAAAAATTGAGTACTTATTGATAAAGGCTCAGCATCAAAGGCTGAGCCTTTATCATTTCGCGGTGCAGAGGGCGTGCCTGAGAGTACAGACGTTTGAATCTTTTCCTTGATGTAAAGCATCTTTATATCAAGTTATGTCAAAGCGTGAACATCTCGAAGTTAAAACCGATACCAGCGGCGTTCATCTCTGGCTGGTTCTCTGGAAGGCGACTCGTTCGCTGGAGGCACATGCGCACAGGAGCATTCAGGGGTTCGGCATGGGGCAAAGCGATTTCGGGGTTCTCGAAGCGCTGCTGCACCGAGGGCCGTTGAGCGTCAAGGAACTGGGAGCGAAGGTGCTGCTCACCAGCGGCTCCATGACGGCTGCCGTGGATCGGCTGGCCGATCGCGGACTGGTGGCACGGCGGGACGATGCGCACGATCGCCGGTCGCGGATCGTTCACCTGACCGATGCCGGGAGGGAGTTGATCGAAAAGGCGTTTGCCGAGCATTCCATTGCGATGGAGCAGGCCGTGGAAGGGTTTCCGGTAGAGGAGCGTTCGGAGCTGCTTCGTTCCCTGCGCCGGTTAGGAAGAGCAGCAGAGGACAGGTTGTAAGGCGAGTTGAAGTCGAAGTTGGCGTTTGAAAGACGCCGGAAGGAGTAAATCATGGCAGAGCAGAAAAAAGTGCTGGGAACTTATGGTGCAGGATCGAATCACTGGGTGGGAGACGGTTTCCCGGTAAGGAATCTATTTCCGTCGAATGGCCTGGAAGCGGAGGTCAACCCGTTCCTGATGCTCGATTACGCAGGACCGACCCTGTTCAAAGCGTCGGGCAAGACTCCCGGGGTCGGGCAGCATCCGCACCGCGGCTTTGAGACGGTCACGATTGCCTATCAGGGAGCGGTTGCGCATCGCGATTCGGCAGGAAACTCGGGAGTCATCTATCCCGGCGATGTGCAGTGGATGACAGCAGCTTCGGGCGTGGTGCATGAGGAGATGCATGAGCAGGAGTTCGCGCAGAAGGGCGGAATCTTCGAGATGGTCCAGCTTTGGGTGAACCTGCCCAAGGCCGACAAGATGTCGAAGCCGGGCTATCAGGCGATTACAAAAGAGCAGATTCCGGTGGTGAAGTTTGCCTCGGGCGGGCATGCCCGCGTGATCGCCGGTGAGCTGAACGGGACCAAAGGACCGGCTCATACCTTCACCGCAATCAATGTGTTCGATGTGATTGTGAAGGCAGGCGAGCGGGTTGAGATCGCATTGCCAGAAGGTCACCAAGCCGCGGTAGTACTGCGGAAGGGAGATGTTTCGCTCAACAAAGGTAGTTCGCTGACAGGCGAAGCGCGGATTGCGACACTGAGCGCATCGGGGGGGAGCGTCACCATCGATGCGAAGGAGGACTCTACTCTGCTCGTGTTGAGTGGAGAACCGATCGACGAACCCATCGCCAGCTATGGGCCGTTCGTGATGAACACTCGCGAAGAACTGGTTCAGGCGATGGAAGACTACAAGGCAGGGAAGATGGGGCGGTTGCAGTAAGGATTTACTG
>Ga0207674_10002034_pt1 | contig 25656 bp, 18 predicted proteins | sample KBSCornC72_FD_184303 | JGI IMG/M metagenome (GOLD analysis project Ga0207674, IMG submission 184303) | Corn rhizosphere microbial communities from Kellogg Biological Station, Michigan, USA - KBS Corn C7-2 (SPAdes) (version 2) | ecosystem: Host-associated > Plants > Roots > Rhizosphere > Soil ...
GAAGAGGTCGGCCTGGATGGTAAGGTCGGTCTGCCTCCGTCATATTCATGTGTGTTTGGCGGCTCCAGGCTATTGCTCTGGGGCCAGATGACTGAAGCTCTGTCCGGCGGTCAGTTCGTGCTGCTCTCCGGGCAGGTGTTTGGACGCGAGGAGTTGGCACGCGAACTGGGAGTAGAGCCGGCCCTTGCTTGAACTTCTTGGATACGACGCATTCTATCGAGTGAGAGATAAAGAATGATCAGAATAGCTAACGAGTCGCGCTATGCAAAGATTGTCGACGCGTTTTTCATGATTCCGGAGACGACCACAATATACTCGGTTTTGCGATTGCTTCTTCCACTGGCCTTGATCTCTTGTGTCGGCAGCGTCTCGGCGCAGGTAGCCTCGATAGATACTGCCCATTCAAGGCTTTTGATCCATGTGTCTAAGACCGGTGTCTTCTCTGGGTTTGCTGACAATCACGAAATTGAAGCGCGCATTGCGAAGGGAACCTTAGACGCAAAAAGTGGACAACTAACAATGTCCGTTGATTCTCGCCAGATGCGAGTCCTCGATCCTCAACTATCTCCGGATAAACGACGGCAAGTCCAAGAGCGCATGCTGGGACCCGAAGTGCTGGATTCCACCCATTTCCCGGAAATCATCTTTGAATCCACTCACGTAGAACATGGTCAGCAAGGAGTCTTTGTAGTGAATGGAAGACTCTTGTTGCACGGCGTGACAAAACCTATCTCGATCGTTGCTCATCTGAAAGATGGGTGGTACAAGGGCACGTTCGCGTTGAAGCAGCGTGATTTTGGCATCATTCCAGTTAGTATCGCGGGCGGAACGGTCAAAGTGAAGGACGAGTTGGCGATCGAATTCGATATTGCTACGTCGCCTGACGAGAAAGAGAATTAATCGGATCTTTGTTGGGCATCTTGACCGCAAGACGATTCTGGATTGCTCTGACTGAAATACTTTTACAACAAGGATAGGCGAGAGTTATCACCAGAAGGTTTGAGCGTCACTTTGTTTGCCTGTGTCTTCACTGTCAGACATGCAAAGTTAGCGTAGAAATGCTTTAGTTTTTCGATGCAGCATTCCCCTGCTGCGCTGTTTATACAGATCCTTGCCGCAATCTTGCTCCTATTTGCGATGGGAGCGTAGCGGAATCACGCCTTGACTTCCATGGCCTGCTCCACATGCTGGACAATCTTGTCCGAGTCGTAGCCTTGGTTGACCATCACCGCCTCGGCCAGGTGCTTGCCCAGCGGTTGGATAGTCGCTCATCATATATCCGAATGGACTACGCCCTCTGAATAGTGATCGATCCAATCACCGGCGCCGATCCGGCAGCGGGCTCTCCAGAAGGGATGATGGTAAGGGATACGTCGACGCTGGAAGCGGACATCTCAAGCACTTTCACAAGTTTAGTGATGTCATAACTCACAAAGCGGGTGGGTTCATTCATCTCCATGCCCGGCATGGCCGGGAAGAAGTTCAGGTAACCTACCTTGTGAGCCTGTAGAGCCTCATCCGAAGCGTTTTCAGTAACATCGAGGTAGAGGGTATAGACAACCCCAGGTTGTGCGTTGATCTGCAGATTGCTAATAACCAGGTAATAGGCGCCGAGATCCGGGGCAAGTGGTGACGCGAGCGACGGATCGAACACGCGGTTGTTGACCTCAGGTGTCGGCTTAATCTGAACCGTCGTAGTTCGGAGGCCGAGCGAAACGGTCGTTGCGGAAGCTACGACTGTCGTGGTAACGGGCGCCCCTGGCGCGACATTGTGCCGCACCGACGAAGGAATATGAATGGGCGGGGGCGGCGCAGGCTCAACCTCCTGAGGCGTAGGTTCAAATTCCTGGTAGGTGTAATTCAACTGCGCGATTGACATGACGTCGCTGACTTTGATGGACACAGCCTCGCCATCCGGACCGGGGAACCAGAAGACCTGGCCGAGAAAATCGGGATCGGTTGGATTGAGGTTACCCACTCGGTTCCAACTCGCCCAAATGCGGTCGATATTACAATGGTGCACCCAGAAGATTGGGTCCTCGGCAGACGCCGGTATATACCCCATATTGGTTAGAGTGCCCACCAGAATATGGACGACACTATGTAAACCGAAGTCGAGATTGTTGCAAAACCCCTGCTTGGGGCTGTTCGGCGAATAGGTTGTTTCTGCCATCGCGCCGGCGACGTCGAGCAAACCGGGATTTTGACTATCGATGGGAGAGCCGCTATTGACGCCGCTCCACCTGTCCTGCACGTAGAGGGAAGCAAGGAGCGGATCATTGGGCGAACGAAAGGCTTGGGGCATGACGCCGCTTTCGCTGGATGGCAGGCCGGGAGAGAAGTTCCAATACGGCAAGGTAAAGGTGTCGTCGCCCAGGACCGCGCCGATCATTTTTTCAAAGAAGTAAATAAACATGCGGTGCCACGGCAGAAAGTTGTCCGTATTCTGCCCCGTCTGGTGGGGTTGGCAGGTCCACCACGCCTTCTGAGCAAGATTCTTTGCAGACGACAAGGCTCCGCCGAATACCTGCTGGATCGCGGCAGATTTCGACAGGGGGCTTGCATGGGTGTACCACCAGAAGGTCCAACTCCACGGATCGTAGGTGGGCCTGGACTTCATGATCTGTACAGCAAGCGCATACTTCCTGATCATGGCCTGTCCTTGCGGGCTCAGCATGTTGTAGCGCATCCGTGGAAACAACGGAGGATATGTACAGCTAGTAATTATGCCGGGAATCCACGGGAGCACAGTGATAGCGGCAGCCTGTTTGAAGAAGGTACGACGTGGGGTGGGGGTCATCGCTCAGTCTGGATCTGCTGGAAAGTGGAGTGAGTCGGATTGGCTAGATTCTCCGCCAGGTTTTGGTCGAAGTTCGAGGATAACGTTGTTCGCAATGCGGCTCTTAATACAGATGTCATATCCTAACCCCAGTGAATATCTCTGATCGACAGCGATACGACGTTTCCGGTGCCAGCCGCTCACCTCGTTCCAAGCGCCTTTAAAGTCGTGCTTCATCAATGAACCGGAGTGAAGCCGCGTTGGCGCCCAAAGCCCGTCACCATCAGTGAAGAATTCCGCTGCCTCATCCGAAATGGATTCATCAAGGTGTAGTCCTGTTCCGAAATCAGAAGTTATAACTCAACAGGGATCGCATATTAAATAAGCCATCGTTCGTCTGCGGCGCGCCTTTGGTGCGACTGACCCCCAGGGGTGCATAGAAGACGTCCACGGTCAAGGCGATCCCATGTTTGAACAGATAGGTGGCGCCGCCTGTCGTCGAGAAGATCCCGCCACGCGTCCAATAGTGCCCTTGCCCCTCAAGACCCATCACGAGTGGCGCGTGTGCCAAGAAAGCGAGATCCGCAAAGGTGCCTGCTACAGAGGCATGAAGAAGCAGTTTCGGCAGCTGTGGAAGCGGGTGCTCCACTTGAAACTGCATTCCTGCATAGTGCAACGACGCTATATCGGAAGATGTTCCCACGCAAATCGAAGGAAAGCCCGGACGCCGACAAGTGAATGCGCCTTTCACCGATCCGACCTGACCATATGCCTGCCAGTGAAGCATCCATTGCCCGCGCTCCAGCAAAGGCCGGTCCACGCCGAACGCGAAGAGGCGTGGCTTGATGCCGAACGTGGAGATGGGGATCGGCGCAGTAGCGAACACTCTGAACTTGGATGGCAGCTGTACTGCTATCACAGGCCGGATCAATACAGGCGCTTTATTCAAATCTTCAGGCTCTGTCCCATTAAAGCCGACGATTTGCTGTCCCGCGTCGAGCTTCGGTAACCAATCTGCCGTGAGTCCCACTGTGATTGTGCCAACGTGCTGCAGTTCCGCGGGAGCAATTGGGAGCATTGTGCTCGGCAGCAACGCCGCGTCAAAACGTTTAAGAGCCCACGCTTCCGGACGGTTGAAACTGATATGCTGAGCTGGTGGTGGTGGCGGAATCACGCCCGATTGAGCGACGGCGCCGTCGGTGAAGATAGCAATCACTCCTATTAGCAAAACCAGATCGGCTATTTTTCTATGAGAAAACTTGAGTGAAATCATCTTATCGCTCCTAAATCATGTCATCGCTGCTTACGATCTTGATGTTCATTTCAGCTACCAGCATAGGTGCGCAAGAAGTCTGGAGTTGTCACTAGATCGTAAAAGGATTGTCAGCCGCTGTTGACAGGAACTTGATCCCCTTACTTCTCGTTCCCTTGACTCTCCTAAATGGGAGAAGCGCATGACGAAACGTGTTGATTTGCCGCAGGGCACATTAGAGATACTCATTTGGAAATTCCGTGTCCCTCGAGCCTTCGCATGGATACAGCATTCTGCTTCGCATCCAGCAAATTTTCGGAGAACGCTTAGAAACCTACGGGTTCGTTTTGCACCGCCATCTACCGTCTTGAACGGAGTGGATGGATCAAAGGCGAATGAGCGAATCAGAGAACGACCGCAGAGCAAAGTTTTATCGCCTGACGAAGTCCGGTAAACCCAGCTGAGGGAAGAAACAGCAAAATGGTCGGACATGGCAAGAGTTGCCGCGAGTATTCTGTTCGAGACAGAGACACTATCCAGGCGTCAGTGATTCGATGGTAACCGTTCTGAGTTATCCGTACAGTAAGGAGGATTTTCAATGAAGCCTTTAAGGGATTTCAGGAACTATCCTTTATTTTTCTTCACGCTGAATCTGAGTCTATGTGCACTCTGCGTACACCCTCAGGCGCTGCCGATTACGGATGGAGGAACCGGGATATCTGCTGTAACTGCAAATCGCTCTTGCTCAGTCGAATCCACGAACTGCCACGTAACTCTTCGTCAAACCGAGCACCCGCTCTTTTAGGATGAGACAGTCCGGGAATAGCTGCTTCATTTCCTGACAGGTCAATAGCCGAATGTCGGACAGCATCTCATCTACCCGTGCCGCATTCGGCTTAGTCAGCAACCCCCAGAGAGTAAAGTGTCGGGCTATACGGGTCTGCAGAGACCTGGGAAAATACTGAAAGAATGGAGCAAGCAGGTGCGGCTCCAAGGGGAAGCTGCGCGCAGGTGTCTGGATCCAGAGCCTCTCCGCTACGCGGCGAGCCTCCGCTGCAAATGCCTGTTGCCACTCCCACTTTGTCATATGCTCAATGACTGAGTTCGAAAACGCGATATCAAAGCTTGCATCCGCAAACGGCAGATTGGTCGCGTCACCCTTGACCGCCGTGAACCGCCCATCCGTCCGCACAGCGGGATCGGGAAATCGAAGGTTCACCAGTGTGATGGAAAAGCTCGAATCACAGCGCGACTCCGCGATCCACGTATTTGGAGCACCGCCAATATCGAGCAACCGAGTCTCTTGCGAGGGCTGGAACATTGCGTAAAACTTATCCATCCGACGACGGCGAAAGATGATGGATATCTTCTGTTGAATGGTAAGAAGTTTCATGTTTGCTCTCATCTCCTGATCTTCCGGATGAGGTTTGAAAACCACTGTAGCTACTGCTGCCCCTCATTCGGAACCGATTTCTTCGAGGATAGCGATTGCATCGTTTTGAATTGTCAGGGACCTGTCACAAATTTGTCGTGGGCCATTGATGTCCAGGTGCAGTGCTCATTGGGGTGAGGAAGCAGTTTGTTTACGCGCCTCAGGCTAGCCCCTAAGCATCTCTAGCTCTATTAAAGGACTACCTTTCCTTAGAAGTGAAAGGAGACGCTTGCAGGCGAGAAGAGGGCCTTCGTGCCTGCACATTGGGTACAAACGAAGCTTTCGGACTCCTCAAATCGCGCATCTCGCGGAGACAACAAAAAAAGACAATTCGTTGACGAGCGGATGACACTTCGGCAGTTCTGGTTGTTTATGGTCAAAGGCAAAGAGAGAGAAGCCGATGCCGCAATCCATTATTTTCGTCCGTATCGCCAGGATTGTTCGAGGTTATCGCTCGTATGTGAACTTATATTACGGTCGCATGCCTCGATTGGCTCTGCTCGGAGCGGCATCCATACTGGCATTCATCTTTTTTCTCGGAACTACCGCGCACGGGCAAGTCCCGTCTGCGCTTTCCCCATTACAGAGCCCAGTCCGGTCCTCGGCGGATGAAGGCCGCGGTGGAGCAACAGTAGGTTCCGCAGATAGTCAAAATCCTCGCGATGATCGAGATGCTTCTACAAGTTCTGATAGCTCGACCGTTCCGTTGGCGCTCTCCTCAGACCAGATTATCCATATCCTGCAGCAAAACCCCGATCTCGTTGTGGAATTGAAGTCCCAGGTCTCCAATCGCCTGCAGGAACAGGGCACACAGATCGATGCAAATGACATCTCTGACCAGATGCTTTACACCCAGATCGCGACGAACGCCGATCTGCGTGCGAACATCACGACGTTCCTCCGAACGCGCGGATATATATCTCAGGATGATCTTCGGGCCATGGGATCCGGTGTCACTGATGGAACTCCCGATGGCAGCTTGTTCGCCAGACAGCACTCTCTATCGACACCCGGCGACCTGAACTCTGTCAAGTTCGCTTCGGCTGCGGGTATGGACACGGGACGATCGCGGCTGGATCAAAGCGGCTTTCCCGAGACTTCAATTCAATCCATGAGCTCTGCCGGCAACCGACTGGGTGGCGGGCAACCACGACGTCATGAGGAGGTAAATGCATCGACTGACTTGCCAAAGGTCCTTCGACAGCCAGCTCCTTACAATTTGCAATCGATGCGCGACCTCTATACGCAGATCCCTGAACAGACCCCATCCCTGAAACGCTTTGGCTCTGAAGTCTTCGTCAATCGGGATACATCTGCAATCGGTCGTGGAAACTCAGGACGGGATACGCCTCTCGACGTGCCAATGGGGCCGGATTACGTTGTGGGTCCAGGAGATACGCTCACAATCAATATGTGGGGCGGAATAACCCAGAGCATTACCCGCATCATCGATCGCGATGGCCGCATCCTCCTGCCCGACGCGGGCTCGCTTGAGGTCGCCGGTCTACCTTTGCAGCAAGCCGAAAATCTCATTGAGGGCAAACTAAAACGACAGTACCGGAACGCGCAGGCCACGGTTACCGTCTCGCGTCTGCGTTCGGTGCGCGTATATGTCGTTGGCGATGTGCAGCGCCCTGGCGGCTACGACATCAGCTCTCTGGCAACTCCATTGAGTGCTCTCTATGCTGCCGGCGGTCCAACATCAATTGGTTCTCTCCGTGTTGTGCGCCACTATCGGGGGCAGAAATTGATTGAGGATGTGGACCTGTATGATTTTCTTCTTCATGGAATCCGTAACGGGAATGCCCGCTTCGAAAGCGGAGACACTCTGCTGGTGCCTCCTGCAGGCGCGCAGGTTGCGATTTCAGGATCTATCAAGCGCCCGGCAATTTACGAGCTTAAGGCAGGAGAGTCTACGCTTGCTTCGGTGATGAGGAATGCAGGCGGCTTTACCGCAGCGGCTTCGCTCGGTCACATCACGATTGAGCGCATCGATGCCAATCAACAGCGCGAGACCATCACCTTGAAAGTGGCTGGAGAAGAAAGTTCGCAAAGCTATCAGCAGGCCATCGCTGCGTTTCAGGTGAAGGATGGCGATCGTATCCGCATTGCACCAATCCTGCCATACAGCCAGCGTGCCATTTATCTCGAAGGACACGTTGTTCGTCCTGGACGATTGCCCTACACCGACGGCATGCGTCTTAGCGATGTGCTGCAGAGCTATCAGGACATGCTTCCAGAGCCTGCGACTCATGGTGAGATCGTTCGGCTTGTTCCTCCGGATCTTCATGCGGAGACAATCGACTTCGATGTACCTGAAGTACTAATCGGAAACGCCAATCTCATCCTTCAACCTTTCGACACAATCCGCATCTTCGGACGATATCAGGTAGATGCGCCGAAAGTCACAATCCAGGGCGAGGTACTGCGGCCAGGATCGTATCCGCTGTCGAAGGGGTTGACAGCCGCGCAGTTGGTGCGGATGGCAGGAGGCTTTAAGCGCGACGCTTTACTTGACAGCGCTGACCTGACTAGCTACGGAATCATGGATGGAAACCGAATCGATGGACAGCTTGCAACGGTGCACATCGGAGAGGCTATTGCCGGAACGAAACCAAATGTGGACCCTCCGCTCAAGCCCGGCGACATCCTGACCATTCATCAGATCACAGGGTGGAACGATATCGGTGAGTCGGTGAAGATCGAGGGACAGGTTAAGTTCCCAGGAACCTATGGATTTCAAGAAGGGGAACACCTCAGTTCGGTTCTGCGGCGAGCGGGTGGATTTCGCGATACCGCCTATCCTCACGGCGCTGTGCTGGTGCGTGACGAGGTCCGCGAGCTTCAAGAGAAGAGCCGAGAGGAACTCATTCGACAAATCGAGGCGAACTCTGCGGCTGCACGACTTTCTCCCAATCTAGGAGGAGGTGATACCGGAGGGACGTTACAACTCATTAAGGCGCAACAGAGCGAAGCGCTTTCAAACCTGAAGAGCCGTCCGCCAACCGGCCGGCAGGTCGTTCATATCAGTGCGGACATCGATAGCTGGGCCAATACATCGGCCGATATCGAACTCCGTCGAGGTGACGTGCTGACGATTCCGAAGCGGCCCAGCTTCGTGCTCGTGACAGGTCAAGTCTACAACGCCACTGCAATTACATTCACTCCCGGAAAATCTGCCGGTTGGTATTTGAGTCATGCGGGAGGAACAAGCACCGCTGCGAATCGGAAAGAGATTTTTATCATTCGTGCCAATGGCTCCGTCATTGGCCGTCATTCCGGTAGATGGTTCGGCGCTAACGTGCTGTCGACGAAGCTAGATCCCGGTGACGTTATTGTTGTGCCGCAAAAGATCATCGGCTCCTCTCTCTTTTGGCGAAATCTGTTGACGACGGCGCAACTTGCCTCGTCGATCGCCATCACCGCTGCGGTTGCGAGTATATAGGTGCGATTTTGGCGCTGCGAGTTCTCACACTTTTTTGATGTGCATCATGCTCACGACTATTCTTCATGCCGCTGGCTCTCCCACTCCGCAAGACGTATTGCAGCGTAGTGCCTCCAATATGGCGTCAACGTATGTTCCGATCGAAAGCTGGGTGTATTCGGCCTTAGAGCGCCTCGCGTCAGGGGGATATCTTCAAAGCGCATTCTTGGATCTGCGTCCATGGACACGCATGGACTGCGCCCGGCTGGTGGAAGAGGTCGAGGATAGCATCGACGACAGACAGTTGATCTCATTCGATGCGCCGTCGCTTTCGCAAAGACTGAGAGAAGAATTCAGTCCTGAACTGGAGCGTCGCGCTGCAGGACGCAATGCTGATTTCCGTCTCGAATCACTGGATCAACGAATCACCGGCATCACAGGACGGCCATTAACAGACGGCTACCACTTTGACAAAACTCTCGTTGACGACGAGGGGCGCCCTTTTGCCGAGGGAGCAAATATTTACTCAGGGATCTCCTTCCGCGCGACGGCTGGGCCGTTGGTGGCGTATATCAATGGCGAACTTCAACGAGTACCTTCGGCTCCTATTCCGAATCCCCAAACACAACAAGCAATTTCCATAGCCGATTTCACGCCAACCGGAGCTAAAGGACCCGTCTCAGGTTTTTTTCGCGGGAGGCTCTTGGATGCGAGTGTCTCGTTTGCTTTTTTAAACAACCAACTCACCTTCGGGCGTCAGTCCCTGTGGTGGGGGCCGGCTCGGAGCGGCTCGACCCTCTTCGGCAATAATGCCGAGCCGATCATGATGCTTCATCATGATCGCGTTCGGCTCCTTGAACTCCCTAGCTTCCTGAGGCTGCTTGGCCCGATCCGTATGCAGCTGTTTATAGGTCGCCTTTCGGGAGCACAGTACGTGCATGCGGAACACACTACCTTTGGATCTCCCGGGGTTGCGGTGGATGACCAACCCTTTATTCATGGACAGAAGATCTCATTCACGCCCACTCCAAATTTTGAGTTCGGGGTCTCTCGCACGGTGCTCTTTGGCGGCAAAGGTGCACCGGCGAACATCTCTAGTGTTCTACGCAGCGTATTTTCAACTGGAACAGGGGATGAAGAAAATGACCCCGGCGATCGGCGATCCGCCTTCGACGCGGAGTATCGGATCCCCGGTCGACGTCAGTGCCTGACAGGATACGTCGATGGATTTACAGAAGATGAGCCTTTTCCGGTGGCCTACCCGACACAGAGCGCATGGATCTCCGGATTTGCTCTTCGTTGTGTGCCCCGCGCACCTCATCTCACGATCCATGCCGAAGGCTTGCTTTCGCCTCATCATGACATGGCATTTCCAGGCTACTTTTACTTCAATGTCCGTTACCTCAGCGGCTATACGAATAATCGCCAACTGATTGGTAGTTGGGTTGGGCGTGAAGGTGACGGTGGACAGCTCTGGGCGACGTGGCAGCTCTCCCCGCGCTCATCCGTGGAGATAAGTGGACGAAATGTTATCGGTGCCAGTGAATTTTTGCGAGGTGGAACGTTACGAGATCTGCGTGTTGCCGCAGACATTGCAATTCATCCTGAGTGGCAGTTGCGCATAGAAGAACAGACAGAATGGTGGCGCTTTCCTCTGCTGTCTTCTCAGCCGCAGCGTAATGCCGAGTTTACTCTCCAGCTCTCCTACAGGCCGATCCCAAGGATGAAACCATGACCGCCTCTTCTATGTCCACACCTACAAATTCAACCGCTCCTCCCACAGCCGCGTGGGCGCAGAACCTGTTGTATCTATGGGAGCGTCGCAGAACGCTCCAGAAAGTGGGAATCGTGGCGCTATTATTCAGCACGGTCATCGCGTTTACACTTCCCAAACGTTATCAATCTTCAACGAATCTCATGCCGCCAGATCAGCAGGGTAGTGGAGCGGCCATGCTGGCGGCGCTTGCCGGCCGCGCGGGTGGCGTAGCGGGAAATGGTCTGGGCATGGTCGCCAGCGGGCTGCTTGGAGCGAAGAACAACGGCGAACTATACATGGATCTCCTGCAGAGTGGAACCGTCACGGGAGATCTAGCTAATCGTTTCCATCTTCAGCATGTCTACAAAACGAAGTATATGAAGGACACGGTGAAGCGGCTCAGGTCGAGGACAGATATCAAGGAGAACAAAAAGAGTGGAGTTATCACAATTGTCGTTACGGATACAGACCGGAAACGTGCGCAAGACCTCGCCCGCGGTTATGTCGATGAACTGAATAAGCTGTTGGCGCGTGTCAGCACCTCCTCCGCACGGCGAGAGCGACAATTTATCGAACAGCGTCAGGTTTCGGTCTTGAAGGATCTTAACGATGCAGAGGAGCAGTTGAGCCACTTCTCGAGCAGCACGTCGACCATCGACATCAGGGAACAGACCAGGGCCGCCGTCGACGCCGGCGCGAAGTTGCAGGCTGAGATGATTTTTGGCGAATCGGAACTCGGATCGCTCAAACAGATTTATGGCGACGACAACGTACGCGTGAAAGCTGCGCGAGAGCGCATCGGCGTTCTGCAGCGCGAACTCAGCAAAATGGGCGGCTCCGCTGCAGATGCAGACGATCCTGTAAAACTGTCGAAGGATGAACTCTATCCACCCCTGCGACGCTTGCCGGAGCTTGGCGTACGGTACGCAAATCTTTATCGTCGCGTCAAAGTTCAGGAGGCAGTCTATGAGCTCCTTTCCGCCGAGTACGAGACGGCTCGCATTGAGGAAGCGAAAGAGATTCCAACAGTTAGCACAATTGATGCTGCAGGCTGGCCGGAAAAGAAGTCCTTTCCGCCACGGCTTACCTTCATACTCGCAGGAACGTTGATAGCGCTTCTGATTACGTCGTTCGCAATGTTATTGCGCAGGAACTGGCGCGAACTCGATGAAAAAGATGACTTGAAGAAGCTTGCGCGTGCCTTTGCATCGCCCAAATCAGCGCCAGTGCCGGACGAGGCTAACTTATGATTTTAGCTGACAGACTGCGAAGTATACACATCTCGAACGCCACCTATGGCAGTGCAGACTACATTTCTCTGCCTGCTCTCATGTTGTGCTCGGCTCCGTTTCTTCTGCATCGGCTCGGAGTTGAACAGTATGCGATCTGGGTGCTTGCGAGTACTGCCGTCACCAGCGGCATTTTGCTCTCTGCAGGTTTCGGCGATGCTGCCTTGAAATATATATCTGCGTATCGGGGCAAGGACGACCATGCAGGCGTAGAGCGTATTATCCGGACCCTGCTCGGGATCGATCTTACTGTGGGCACTATGATCGCCGTACTGTTAGGACTATTGATTCCATTTTTGGTCTCTCATCTTCCGAACATAAGTGGAGAGTTGCGGGCCAGCTACCAGCATGCACTTGCAATTGGATGCATCCTTCTTGTAGTCAAAGCTGTGGAAAGCGTCTTCATCTGCGCGCAGCGGGCGCATGAACGCTACGACGTAGCCGCTCGATTCACCATCGCAACGCGCATCCTGACAATCAGTGTGGCAGTAGTTATCGCTGCGCTTGGCCGCGGGACGGTCTCCATTATGCTCGCAACCCTGCTGCTGGCGATCCTTAGCGTCCTCTTGCAGGCACGTGCAGTCTGGAAGCGCCTTGCACTGCACAGCCTATGGCCTAGCTGGCAGCGCGCGTCCGTAAAAGAGCTCTTTAGCTTCGGAGCTTTCAGTTGGTTGCAAGGTCTGATTGGTCTGCTGACAGGGCAAGCCGACCGCTTTCTGGTTGGATATTTGCTAGGCACACATGCCCTGGCATACTACAGCATCTGCGTTCAGGCGGCGCTTCCCATCCATGGAATCGCCGCCGCCGGCCTGCAGGTTCTGTTTCCGTATCTTGCTGCTCGACTCGATGTGCTAAGCATCGTTTCCGTGCGACGAAAGTTCGCGACGGCATTCGCCGCAAACGTTGCCGTCGTCGCTGTTCTTGCCACGCCGGTTATTTTCGGCAGTCGGTACATCCTTCGTTTGTGGATGGGCCAGGACTTCGCCATCCACGCCAGTGCGACACTCTCTGTCATGGCCTGCGGTTTTGCATTGCTGGGATTGAATGTTACGGGCTTCTTTATGTTCATGGCGATGGGTCGCATCAAGCTGCTCACACTCGTCAATGCGATAGGTGCTATAACGATGCTGACAGCTATTGCAATTCTTGCGCCACGTTTCGGGATCATAGGTGCCGCAGCAGGACGTCTGGTATACGGGCCGATCGTTTGCATCATCTATATTCCATTACGTAACATGCTGCGCATAGCCCGCGATGTTCCGGGTAACGCTCCCTCCATGCAGGGGGCTTTATGACAACAGCCAGCCATCTCTTCCAGGCCGACTCGAGTACAACCAGTAGGCACTCGTTTCGCACGCCGCTGCAGTTGCTCACGGGCTTCTTCTTTGCTTTCAGGTTCTCTGTTACCTATCTTGGGTTTCAATCGGATCCGCGCACAGGTTCCATCATTGTTCTGGCATGTAGCGCGCTTCTGCTTGCCGCGTCGCTAACTTACACACTGGGAGACAATCAGTTTTCTCTGCACTGTTTATTCGCAAGCCACGCGATGCGGTGGCTGCTGGCATATCTTGCGATGTCCGGCCTCAGTTTGTTCTGGACGAGTGCTGAGTCAATCATGGACTCAGGAGCTCTGTGGGCGGGCATGGTAATGGAAGTGGTGATTGTCCTGCTGCTTGTGAAGAAGCCAAATGTCGAAGACCGGGTCGATGCGCTGCTCAAAGGCTTCGTTGTCGGCATGCTATTCGTGGGCGCCCTTGGGTGGATGGGGCCGACATTGCCGGATCTCCGAATCGGCGATTACGAGTTTCTGCACCCGAATATGATCGGCATGTATTCCGCGCTTGCGTTTTTTCTGGCGCAGCATCTCGCGTTCAAAGAACGGGTGTGGCGATGGGCATGCCTGGCACTCGGCATGACCCTGCTGCGTACCATCAGCAAGACCTCGATCATTGCGCTTCTCGTCGCGGAGTCGTTCTATCTACTGCGTGAACAACAAATGTCCCGACGTTTAAAGATGCAAATCGCTGCGGTCGGTCTTATTGTCATCGCTGCCTTCGCGGCATTGCTGGAATCTTATCTTAATATTTACACCACGGCCGGGGGTGGCGATCAGGCGGAGACACTTACAGGCCGCACAGCAATCTGGGCGACTGCGTTCTTCATGGCGATCCAGAAGCCGTGGATTGGGCACGGGTTCTACTCCTTTCGCGCACTCATTCCAGCCTTTGGCACCTTCGAGCCCTGGCACGCACACAACGAACTTCTGCAGGAGTTTTTTGAATATGGTCTGCTGGGCGTGTTTGTCACGATATGTCTCTACGTCACGCTCTTCGTCGCAACAAAGCGATTTACCGCAGGGACATCTGCAAGAAATTACGTCACAATTCGTGCCTATGGAAGGCTCGCTTCTGTGGTTGTCCTATTCGCGGCAATTCACGGATTAGCTGAATCAGTTAATTTCGGCTTGACCGTTCCGTTATGGCTCTTCGCGGCACTAGCCATCGCGCTCAATCAAACATTGTCGGAGGCAACCGCATCATGAGCAAGATCTCCATTGTTACTCCTTCGCTCAATCAGGCCGCTTATCTGGACGAGACGCTCGAAAGCATTCGGTCTCAGAATTATGCCGACGTAGAGCACCTCGTACTCGATGGCGTTTCCACCGACGGGACCGTCGCCCTATTACAAACTAAAGCCGGCCCAGAATGGCGACACCTGCATTGGATCTCGGAGCGCGATGGTGGTTGTACTCAAGCGCTGAACAAGGGCATTCGCTTTGCCACGGGAGATATTATCGGCTGGTTGAACTCTGACGACCGTTATCGTGCTGGATGTCTGGAGACCGTCGCAAAAGTGTTCGCGCAAAACCCGGACATCGACGTTGTCTATGGCGATTTCACTTTCATGGATCAGCACGGTAACCATTTGCGTGTGCGGCGTGAGATTGAATTTAGTCGCCTGGTGCTGTTCTACCATCGCATCTCGCCCATTCCATCGACCTCCACATTTTTTCGGCGCAGAATTTTTGATGAAGGTAACTTCTTCGACGAGTCGCTGCAATTTGCGATGGACTACGAGTTCTTCGTGCGCCTGGCAAACAAGGGTTATCGCTTCAGGCATATTCCCGCACTGCTCGCGGATTTTCGTCTTCATCCCTTGAGCAAGACTTGCGCGACAGGTGCACGGCAGCTTGCTGAAACGCGCATGACGATGCGCAAATTTTCTCCAGTAGCGGTCGGTGTAAAGAACAAGGCGCTACGCGTGCTTTGTTTAGTCGTAATGCAAATCGCGGCATCGTTTGCACGATACACCGAAAAGCTTCTTCGCGGCTATTACTTGCCCGACAGCATCGTCGGACGCGAACGTCCAATCCACTGAGAAAGGAGAGAGCTTTATGCATCTGCTAATTGCGTCCGTATCTTCCGCAACATCTCCCACTGGCGTATGTCGCCACGCCGCGAACATTGCCCGTGGCATGCTGAGATGTTCCTCGATACAAAAAATAACGATGCTAACGGGTGACTGGCAGGCGGACTACTTTCGCGACGCGTTCAATCTCAAGAGCGAGAAGCTCGATATCCGACCAATCCCAATTCGCAATGAGTCAACGGCACGAAACCTATGGTACCTTCGTGGACTTCCCAAAGCGGCTCGGATATACGGTGCGGATATCGTTCATCTCGCATATCCCATCCCTCTGCTGCGATTCGCCTATATCTCGCCGGTTGTTGTAAGTCTCCACGATCTGTATCCCTTTGACATACCGCACAACTTCGGAAAGCGGGCGTGGCTCAATCGCACCGCGCTGAACCTCTGTCTGCGAAATGCTGATGCTATCGCATGCGTCTCAGGAGAAACCCGGACTCGTTTGCAGCAACTCTTTCCTGCGATGGTACCTGGAAAGGTGACGCTGGTTCCCAACTCGATCTGGCTTTCGCGAGGAATCGGCCACATGCCTCTGCCGCCTGAAATTCTCGATTATCCATTCCTCCTCTGTGTCGCACAACATCGTGCGAATAAGAATATTCCTTTGCTCTTACTATCGTTTCGACTTGCTCTTGATCGTAACGTTATGCCGGCGAATGCGAAACTGGTCATTGTTGGCAAAGAAGGCCCCGAGACACAATTTCTTTATCGAGTGGTCACGCGATGGGATCTCACAGGACGCGTACTTTTTCTGCACGGGATCTCAGACGCGCTTCTCCTATCACTTTATGAAAACTGCGAACTGGTGATAGCGCCATCGCTGCTCGAAGGATTTGGATTGCCGGTTGCGGAAGCCTTAGCTGTTGGAAGCCGCGTCGTGTGTTCGGATATTCCTGCGTTTCGCTCCATCGGTGCCGCAGGGTGCGTATTCTTCGATCCGATGGATGGCAGCGGAGAATCGCTTTTAGCCGCCATGCGAGAAGCGATGAAAGCCTCGCGCTGCCCGGCAATCTCTTCGGCAGGGCTCGACCCGCAGGAAGCCGCCACCATGTATCTTTCCCTATATTCCAGGCTCTTATCCCGGACACACGTAAAGGTATTCAGGTTTTCGCGAGCTAATACCCAAGTTACAGATTCACTATTGATTTCTGAACAATCCCATAACAACAGAAGGGCGGCCTTCGTGAATGGTGCAGGCCGTCCCGTATCGCAGAGCAGGGGGGATGAACATGGCCGCATCTGACTACTACATTCCAACCGCCTACGCTAACGCTCTCGCAGCTTCCTGCAAGCGACGGAAGGTTATCTCGAAATATCTGGTCCGAAGCGTAATAGCTCTTTGCGAGGTCCTAGCGAAGTTTCTTGCGGCTACCGCTGCTATAAATGCTGCTTACCTTCTCCAACTTCATATAGGAAATCCTATTCAATATCCGACACAGAAAGCGGTTGCTGTAAGCATCGTGCTTGGCTTATTTGCAGTATTTCTGCAGCAAAGAGACAGTGCTTATCTCGAATCTGACAGTCTGGTTCAAATCCGGGAAACCGAGCGCACCATTCGAACGTCGACTCAGACTCTACTTCTCCTATTCTTGGTTAGCTTCCTGTTGAAGTTGGACTTTCCGCGCATGGCAATTCTCATCGCTGCAGTATTGGTCCCATTTTTTCTGACCGTCCAAGAACAAGCCCTTGCCTGGATCATTCGGAGATTGCACGGGAGAGGATACGGCATAAATCGGGTCGTTGTTTATGGAGCAGGCAAGACGGAAAGACGAATTATATCGTCCCTTCTATATTCGCCCCGATTCGGACTCCGTCCGGTTGCCTTCATTGGCGATGATCCCGTATCAGTTGAAGATGGCACGGTCAAAGTTGGATACCGACGAGTTCATTCGATCCCGGTGCGACATGGACCGGTTACACCTGCTCTCTTGGAGTCTTTTCGATGCGATCTACTCATTGTGACAATGTCGGCTCTATCTTCGAAAAAGCTTGCCGAAGTTATCCAAATCGCGAACGAGGCTGGATCGCCGATCGCAGTTCTTCCGGAACTGGTAGGGCAGGAGAAACAGTGGACAGAATCGATTGACATCGCTGGTCTGCTACCTGCTTCACTGATCGAGCCTGTCCCAGCTTGGCACTGTGCAATCACCAAGCGAACGGTGGACATTGTCGGTTCCTCTCTTCTCCTGGTGTTGTTTGCCCCTATTCTTATTCTGGTCGCGGTTCTGATCCGTCTCGATTCGCCCGGCCCGGCCCTTTTCGTGCAGAAGAGGGTAGGCCGGAATGGAAAGCTCTTTGACATCTTTAAGTTTCGTTCGATGCATGTTGACGTACCGAAATACGACCGTTCTCCAACCAAATCAAACGATCCGCGAATCACAAGGGTTGGGAGATTTCTTAGGCAGAGTAGTCTGGATGAACTTCCACAGTTGTTGAATGTCTTTCTGGGAAATATGTCGTTGGTGGGCCCTCGTCCGGAAATGCCTTTCCTTGTGCAGCGCCATAGCTGCCAGCATCGGGTGAGGCTCCAGGTGGCTCCCGGAATTACCGGCCTATGGCAATTGAGCGCTGACAGAGCCTTTCCCATCCACGAGAACATCCACCATGATCTCTACTACGTAAGGAACCGAACATTCTATTTGGATCTGGCCATACTCCTCCACACCCTATTCTTTGCGACGCGGGGAGGAGTATGACAAACCAATCTCAAGCTTGTAGAACTTTCGGCTCACTCCGAACTGTCACGCAAGGAGGATGCTCTATGCCTGCTTCTGTCTTCACCCATGCGTACGCAGATGTGCTTGGAGTGAAGCTATCCGCTGTTAATCTGCACCAGACAGTCGATATGGCTGACCAATGGATCGCCGCAGGCAACTGCGGTTACATTTGCGTAACCGGCGTACATGGAGTGATGGAAGCTCAGTCGGATTCCGAGCTTCGAAACATTCTGAACCACGCATTTGTCAATACTCCAGATGGAATGCCGATGTCGTGGGTCGGCCACCTCCAAGGGCTTTCCAAAATGGACCGGGTGTACGGACCAGACTTGATGTCGGCCATGTGCCGGCTCTCATTGGAACGTGGCTATCGGCACTTTTTCTATGGAGGTCAGCCCGGTGTTGTAGAACTTCTGAAAGAGACGCTCCAGAGCAAATTTCCAGGCCTGGAAGTAGTCGGGACGTATACACCGCCATTTCGAGGCCTCACCCCGGACGAGGAAGAAGAGGTTTTCACTCAGGTGCGGAAGTCGAAACCACACATACTGTGGGTCGGCCTAAGCACCCCTAAGCAGGAACGTTTCATGGCGCACTATATCGATCGCCTTCAGGTGCCTTTATTAGTGGGAGTAGGAGCGGCATTCGATTATCACACCGGACGCATTTGCGATAGCCCTGAATGGGTGAAACGCGCGGGGCTGCAGTGGCTGCATCGACTTGTGCAGGATCCAAAACGTCTGTGGAAGCGCTATTTACAGAGCAACCCTGCATTCATCTGGAATATAGCATTGCAGGTATTGAAGGTACGGCATTATCCACATTCTTCCGAAGCAACTACTTCGGAAGCACAGCGCTAGATAGAGGTTCATTCAGAATGCACGATCTCTCCAGACGAGTACGTCTCTCCGAGTTAATGGACGAGCCATGCTCCTATCACGATCTGCGTGCGTGTCTTAAAGATCTGGCAGAGGTCAATCGCACTACGGTTGCGTATCGTCCCACGCTTCAATGGTTGGAGCAGTTTGCACGCTCTCCATTTCAAGGGCGTTCGCTGCATATTGTAGATATCGGTTGTGGGGGAGGAGACATGCTCCGCCGGATTGAGCGTTGGGCCATGCGCAGGAAGATTGCCGTTAAACTCACGGGCATCGACCTCAATCCTTACGCTGTACGCGTTGCACGTGAGTTTACCGAGGCAGGCAGTCAGATCCGATGGATTATAGGAGACGCTTATTCAATTGACACGACAGCTGAATCCATCGATTTGGTTATTAGCTCTCTTTTCACCCACCATCTGGAAGACCATGAAATCCTGCGCTATCTCAACTGGATGGAGCGGGTAGCACAGCGCGGTTGGTTTATCTCCGATCTTCGCCGCAGCTGGCCGTCCTATTTCGGTTTCAAAGCGCTCGCCATGGCAGTTGATTGGCATATTTTCATTCGTCACGATGGGCCCGTTTCAATTCGACGGGCCTTTCGACCAGCAGAATGGCGGCAGTATGTTGAAGCGTCGGGCTTGCCGCGCCACTCTATTCGCATCGACGCCCATTGGCCTGGACGGATCTCAGTCTCACGAAAGAAGCGGCGATGATTCCAGCACTTTGGCATGATGCGCTTATTATTGGCGGTGGTCCGGCTGGGGCTACAGTTGCCATTGCACTTGCAAGGGCCGGACGGTACCCGGTCCTTATTGAAAAGAGCAGAGATGTACAAGATAAGGTGTGTGGGGAATTTCTAAGTCCCGAAAGCCTTCCCTATCTTCGCAGCATGGGCATACATCCCGAAAGGTTGGGAGCACAAACCATCCATTCGGTGCGTGTGGTATCGCGTGACCTTATCGCGGAAGCTCCGCTTCCGAATCCTGGGCTCTCGCTTTCCAGGCGAATATTAGATGAAAATCTGCTCCGATGTGCACGGGAGGCGGGCGTAAGTCTACTCCGCGGCTATACGGTCGAACATCTGTCGCGCGAAACTAGGGAAACTTTCAATTCGTGGCACGCTCAAATAACTGATGCCGCTCAAACTTCCATTTCGATCCGCGGTGGAGATGCATTTCTTGCTACGGGTAAGCACGATCTCCGCGGTTGGCCACGCCTAACGCAGGACTCTCAGAATACGTTAATAGCCCTGAAGATGGGTTTCGCCCTATCGCCTGAGCAGCAGGCAGAGTTGGCCAGATATGTTGAACTCATTCTTTTCCCAGGTGGCTACGCCGGACTACAGCCTGTGGAGCCTGGTTGCGCAAATTTGTGTTTGCTCATCACACGTGAGAAGCTGCGTTCGCTCGGTGGTCGCTGGGATCGTCTCCTCGATCACATGCAGCATCACTCTCCTTACCTCGCTCGCCGCCTAGGGGGGGCCAAACCTATGTTCAATCGTCCCCTCGCACTTTCTTCAATCCCGTATGGATACTGCACCTCACTGTCCGTTGATGAAATCTCGCCGTGGCGGTTGGGAGATCAGGCCGCTGTGATCCCATCCTTCTGTGGCGATGGGATCGCCATCGCTCTGTACACTGCAAAGCGTGCGGCTGAGCTGTATCTCGGCGGAGCGACTGCGGCTACATTCCATAGGGAAGTTCGCCGTGAATTCAAAAAGCGTCTCTATTACACCAAGATGCTTTCCCGTTTGATCATTACAATGCCATCACTGGCAAATGCGGTTCGACTATGGCCTTCCTTACTGACTGAAATATTTACCGCGACTCGACTTTCCACATCTGCTATTCAAGCGGCAAGTGATGTCCCCTGAGATGCCAAATCTCCGTCTTGTGAAAGATTGGCAATCTTATATAGGGTGCAGCATTAGTACATATCCTTCAATCCATGGCCGCGATACATCTTGCTACGGTTCCCGAGAGTATTGACAACATCATGACAATTGGTTGGCCCGCAAATGGCAACTCATTTTTCAGAAAGTAATTACCGTGAGTAAAGTAGTTGGATACGGGCGACGTTAAGGGCATATGGTGGCCCCACCTCCGAGCCGGATCGGCTCATTGCAAAGGGCACGTTCAAAGGAGAATCTATGAAGGCAGCTATTTACAGTCTTTACTTTGCAGGCATCGGTCAGCCAGTTTAGAAAAGGGCAAGCTTGGCGGAAGCCTCATTCTGTTGCAAGGTCTGAATCGTCATTAGATTGTAATTTCTGGCTTCGGACGAACAAACTACAAGATCGGGTCGGCCAGAATAGAAGGGAGAGGCTCAAAACGTCTTCTCGCTTTTCGATGGTAAGCGTTTCGATCTGGGCCTTGACAAAGCAGGCTCAAGTAGGTCGGTCCCTTTTTCGCGAGAGGGAGTTTCTCATATTTTTTGTAACATCCATCCAGAGATGAGTGCTGTCGTACTGGCTCTATCGACGCCTCTCTACGCAGTTGCTGATGCAAAATGGTTCGTTTGTCCTTCGCAATGTTCCATCGGGCGATTACAACATGCATCTTTGGATCGAAGGTGTGCCTCAGTCGCTTCTCGAGGGCTTGAGCCGTCTTGTACATTTTCCCCAACGGGCTGTCGATCTCGGCACCACGATGCCCGACGGAATCGTGGGCCACACAAACGAGTTTGGACAGCCCTACGATCGGAATACGAAGGCCTCGTATCAGCGCTAATGTTCCCAAAATTACTAGAGCTGGTTACACAAATGCCTCAAGGTAAATGAGGAGGCAGGCGAAGTGGAAGAATCCCTGAAAGACATTCAGGATGCTCGTGGTGGACCCGGATGCGGCGGAAGCTCTACAGCCAGGCGTTGGTGCGTTCGATTTTCCAGCGGCGGTTGTAGCGTCTGAGCTTGCGCCCATCTTCATAGCGTCGTTGGTTGCTATTGTGGCAGGACACGATCAAATCGGTGCCGCGCTCTTTCGGCCTCTCTTCTTCATAAAAGAAGATCATCACCCAACCCGCCTCGCCCAAAAGTCACTCTCTTGAGGCCGTACCCATTTATGCAACCAGTCCTAGTCAATTACTTTTCGACTTTGAACAATCGCTAAGAATTGGTTACACACAAGTGAGCATTGTCGACACAGCATACGTGATGAAAAGTGAACTTCCCGTTACCCATTCTGAATCACTTCCAGTTTGGCAGTCGTCCGACCGTAACCCGATATGGGCTCACATATGTGGACGTCCGCGATCAAAAACAAACCATTTAAGACTCAGAGCTTTAATCCCTAATGTCTAGTCATTTGGTTATTTTCATAATGAAGACATAGTGCATTATTCCGATCTGGCAGACCACATTGCGAACAAGCAAGGATTTCGAGCAGTACCAGATAGCGGGTTTCTGCAAATTCACAGTCGAGACCGTGCTGCGATTTGATCCATCTCACGCATTGCTCTGTTTAAGCAGTTCCCGGCGGCTTCTGCTCGATGTGCCAGAGGCATCGCCGAATCCAGAGAATGGGCCGAAGTGGAACATAGAGCCAAAATAGACGGTCGGGAAGACGCAGCAGCCTAAAGTCGACGCTGGAATACGCGACTTCCGTGAAAGCCTGGCGCCAGGGTCTACGAGGTCGAAGCAAGCGTTCGTAACGCAGCCGACGCACAGTCATACGGAGCCTTGCCAGAAAAGGACTTGGATGTATCTCGGGAGGACCCAGCATGCACGCAGCCACGCGATCGAGCAATAGAGCGGGCAGGCTCCCGGCCGACTTGCGCAGCGCCTTGGGCACAGGCAGTCCGTGCAACTCCTCCAACAAGCGTAGGCATTGCAGCAGCGAGTTCTCCAAGCCCGCGGCGCTGGCAGTAAGGTAAACTGCATTCCAATCCACGTAGTTCGCGGCATACATGCGCGCCAGGTCACCTAGCCATTTCGACCGGAACCAGGCGTGTTCGCTACCATGTGTGCAAAGGTGGATGGCGAGATCGACCGGGTTCAAGGCCCGATAACTGAGGCCGCTCCAGACCGACGTAACGCTTCGCGCCCATTGGCCTGCTGTGCAATCAAGCGTTTCACGTCGCGTATGCCAGTGGAGCTCAAGGCGGCACTGCTGTAGTGGATGCCAGTAAACCAAGTGGCGGTCGATCTGTAAAAACACCTCAGTGTGTCTGGGGCTGAACATGCATGGTTGTAAATACACGCGCCAGCCCATCTCCTCAAGTTGCGCTTGAGCCTTGGTTACATCTCCGAGAGCCACTATGATATCGATGTCTCGGGAATGACGAATTCCCAAATCGCCATAGAGTTCGAGCGAAAGAAGCGGCCCCTTCAACGGGATCAGGGGAATGCCTGCTTGGTTGAAATCTTTGAGCACTTGTATCAACAACGAAGCGAGCCGCATAGCCCGCATCCGGCAGGCCGCGCTGTGCTGCTGCAGCGTCTGCCTCACCGTTTCCGGAAGATTCGCCTCCGGCATCCGTTTCAGAGTTTCCCAGCTCAGAGCCGGTGTGCTGTGCCGCTCGATGAGCTCGAGATACTCGTCCCAGTTTAGGCCGGAACTCAGGAGTGCGCGAATTGCTCGATTTTGATGGTCTTGCCACTGCTCCGGCGCCAGCCAGGAAGTAGCGAGCATCAGTCGAAATGCAGAGCTACAACGTAAGAGCTTTTTCGATTCACTTGTTGCCATCATCGACATCATATCCACCGTTGCGGATGGCTCACTGCGGCGAGCCACTTAGCATTTCCCGCATTCTATGCAGAGCAAAATCGAAATGCGTGGTCGCTAACGTGCGTTGCATGACAGGCGTCTACAGCGGAGCAATTCTTCTTCCGTTAGCCAGCATCACTCAGGACCGCCCCGCTTCTGTCTGCCAGATCCGCCACACGGGGCAACTGTTCGGGAGCGGAGAACAACGTTCCATCCTCCAGACGGCGCAGAAAGCGCCCCAGCGAGAGAGCGCGGAGCAGCTTGGGCCAGTGGTTCAGCATCCCGCCGTGTGCGTTGGCCTGCGACGGAGACAGTTGCAGCATGCTTTCCATTGCGGGCAGGTTGAGCGCATGGGCAATCAAGTCGACCTGCCTCATCTGCTCTAACTCGGCAAGGGCTTCTGCTCGCTCGGCCTCAAAGTGAATGCTGAAATCGGCGGCCTGCAATCCCTTGCGGCGCTCGGTGCGCACCTGCTCCGGCAGCCGCCCGATCATTGCGTTGCGGATCAGGGATCGGGGCACACCTTTTTCACAGTAGTATTCAACAGGAACGGAGAGGCAAAACTCGATCACGCGCCGGTCTCCCGTAGGATCGGACATACCTACTCCGGTCAGCTGCCGGAAGGCTGAAACAAAGGGTCCAAAGTCGGCCCTGCGCAGAGCCAACAGACGCAACGCACGGCTGTCGAGCTTGGCGTGGCTTTGCTCCAGCGTCATCAGACCAAGATCGTGCTTGCGTGCGAATTCTTGTCGGATCATCGAGTACTCGTGCGTGGCGGCGAATTGACCGCGCAGACGGTCGATTGCGTAACGCGCATGCATCGGCATCCACGGGCGAAGCACCTCGTGTATGAGGGATCGTCGGCTCCGTCTGCCTTGGCAATGCAAGTCCCGCGCCAAACGCGCGAAGGCCGCGAGGCGGCCCTCCAACAAGAGCGACTGCAACCCGCGATCGCCGCTATAGCTGATGCTGAAGTTGCCGCACTGGCCGATCAGGAGTGTTTCTATGCTGTGTTGTTGAGCCCGCAGGCAGATTTCATAGATCCAGTCGTAATTCGACGGGTTGAAGACCGGTTCTTCTTGCGCCGAATTGAACAGATCAATCACGGAAAATACGGAATGCACGCCATGCTGCACCAAAATGTGATCGATATTCGGGTACATAGCTGCTACTGCGGCCGCATGAGGCCCCTCGTCGGTGAACCGGCCAGGAACCTCAACAGCATGTGCCGGAACCGCAGTGAAGGCAAATAATCTGCGGCCTTCACGACCCAGCAGCCGCGCCGCTGTAACTGTGACGGAGGAGCTGTCCAGTCCTCCGCTCAATTGCGAACCAATTGCAGATGTTCCCGTCATGCGGTCCCGTACCGCGCGCTCAAGCATATCCGCGAGGCCCTCGGCATATTCGCACGAATCGTGCAGCCGGAGCAGCGGAGTCTCTTCCGGCTGCCAGAAGCGGCGTACGGAAATGCGCCCATCTTCGATCGACAGCGTGGTCCCCGGCAGCAAGCGAAAGATCCCATCGAAGAAGGTTTCAGTTGTCAACTCGGGGAAGAGCGCAAGCCACCGCGCAATTTGCCGCTCGTTTGGTCGCGCCACTACGCCTGGCCAGCTCAACAGCTGACGAATTTCACCGGCAAAGATCAGGTCATTGCCGAGCTGGGTATAGTAGAGCGGCCAGCTTCCCAAGGGATCGCGGCCTAGGAGCAGCCGCTGCAAATGTTCGTCCCACAGAACGAAGACATAATCGCCGTGCACGCGACTCGGGAATTCGGCACCCCACATGCGGTACGCGTGCAGCAAAAGAGCCGAGTTATCGGCCGGCTCTACTCCCAGTTCGCGTGCCAACTCCTCCCGTCCAAACACCTGCCCGGAGAGCAGCACGAACTGACCGCCGGACAAAGCTTCAGTCATCTGGCCCCAGAGCAATAGCCTGGAGCCGCCAAACACACATGAATATGACGGAGGCAGACCGACCTTACCATCCAGGCCGACCTCTTC
>Ga0207674_10002035_pt1 | contig 25653 bp, 25 predicted proteins | sample KBSCornC72_FD_184303 | JGI IMG/M metagenome (GOLD analysis project Ga0207674, IMG submission 184303) | Corn rhizosphere microbial communities from Kellogg Biological Station, Michigan, USA - KBS Corn C7-2 (SPAdes) (version 2) | ecosystem: Host-associated > Plants > Roots > Rhizosphere > Soil ...
GCCATTCCCCATGGCGCCGGCGCCGACGACTGCGATTCTTTCACTCACGATATTAATGTTTTATTTAATGGTGTTCGGGCTTCTTCGAGGTCCATATAGATAGCTTGGTTATTCGGTGATTGGACAGATCCTGTGGACGATCCCGCCGGCCGCCATCGCCAGGACAGGGTTAATTGTTGTTCCTGAAATCGCCCCGTTTCCAGGCCTGGATAAAGTCGGCCCAGGCGACGGGATTGAAGATATTTTGTGGGGGCGCCTGACCCTGATAATAGTACCGGGTGGCATTCTGGCGGAGGTAGGTGCTGGCCGCCTCGCCTGCGCTGGCCGGGAGAGTGCGGGCCAAAATGCGTCTCTTTGCCGCATCGGTGTTCTGGCGCGCTATTTCTATGTTGTCATCCGGAACGGGAGTGTTCACAAAATCCCGCTCGAACTGCTCCCGGGTAGGTCGTGGTTTGATGATGGTGGCGGGGAGGTATTGAGCGTCCTGCACCATCAACTGTATGACACTGTATTGATTACCATGGAATGTGTCCGGGATATTGACGAGGACGGGTTTATAGCCTATGCTGGTAAATTCCACCTGGTCGCCTTTCAGCACTACGATGGAAAATACCCCCTGGTCGCTGGAATAAGTACCCTGGTTACGTCCCTTGACGACAATGCTCACAGCGGGTATGCCTTTGAGGCTGTCTGCCGTCATGACGACGCCATATAACTGTACTACGGAATCTTTTAGCTTATCGAACTGGGCATGCACTAAGGTCGGTGCGGAAAGCAGTAAAATGTATAGTAAAAATTTTTTCATTCAGCGGACTTTTTCGGTCTTATGATCTCCGGCCTCCGGCCCGTTTTGTGCGGTCAGCACAATGGTTTCAAAATTAAACTTTAAACCTTAATTCGTAAACAAAGAAAGGGTGTGATTGGTTAATTTTGTCTCAAAATAGAGTTTTTAACAAAATCTTGCGCATGACCCGGGAAAAAGTTTTGGAGGCCTTACGAAACGTACAAGAGCCTGATCTTGGTAAGGACATAGTGACGTTGAATATGGTGAAGGATCTGGAGATCGATGGTAATTATGTCTCTTTTACCGTGGTGCTGACTACACCGGCCTGTCCGATGAAGGATCATATTCGAAATGCCTGTATCAATGCAGTGCGTTTGCTGGTAAATAAAGACGCGACGGTGAATGTAAAGTTTACGTCCAATACCACCACCAACCGGAAGGATGTTCAGCCGCAGTCGCTGTTGCCGAAGGTGAAGAATGTCATTGCTGTCGTCAGCGGCAAGGGAGGGGTAGGAAAGAGCACGGTGGCTGCCAACTTTGCCCTGTCGCTGGCCAGGGGGGGCGCAACCGTAGGGTTGATGGATGCGGATATTTATGGGCCCAGTGTTCCGATCATGTTTGGTGTGAGAGGCGAGCGTCCGATGATGACGACCGGAGAGGGCGGCAAGGGGATGATCGTGCCGCTGGAAAAATATGGGATCAAGCTGATGAGCATTGGATTGCTGGTGGATGAGAAGAGTGCCGTGGTATGGCGGGGGCCGATGGCGAGCAGCGCTATACGTCAGTTCATTACGGATGTGGCCTGGGGGGAATTGGATTACCTGGTGATAGACATGCCGCCGGGCACAGGGGATATTCATCTGACCCTTTTGCAGACGGCGCCCGTGACGGGGGTGATCGTGGTGACTACGCCGCAGGATGTGGCTTTGGCGGATGCCAAAAAAGGGATCGCCATGTTTGGCCAGGCGCAGCTGAAGATGCCTATTATCGGATTGGTAGAAAATATGAGCTATTTCACGCCGGCGGAGCTGCCTGAGAACAAATACTACATTTTTGGAAAGGAAGGGGGGAAAAGGCTGGCGGAGGAATATGAAATTCCTTTTTTGGGCCAGATACCGCTGGTACAAAGCATACGGGAGGGCGGGGATCTTGGCGTGCCTATCATGATCAGTGAGGATGCCATTACCAAGAAAGCATTTACGGATATGACGGGCAATGCAGTGAGGAGCATTGCCATGCTGAATGCCAATATGCGGGGGGAGAAGGTAGCGGAAGTGGTGGCTTAGCCGCCTGGCGGCGGGGGCTGTTTGCTATAAAGATAGTAATTTGCGGCCATGTATATCCCCCGCAGATATGAGGAAAAAGACTTAGATAAGATACATTCCTTTATTCGTGAGAACTCCTTTGGCATCCTGGTCAGCGTAAAGGACGGCATTCCGGCCGGGACACATATTCCCTTATTGCTTGAAAAAAATACGGATGGGCGTGATGTTCTCATGGGACATATCTCCAGGGGGAATGAGCAGAAGTATGACCTGGCGGATGGGGCGAAGGTGCTGGTGTATACGCAAATGAATGTTCCCACCTGGAATTATATTGCGGTGCATGTTTATGGGACGGTGAAGATCGTGGAAGGGGATGAGCTGCATGCGGCGTTGCGCCGGCTGGTAGATCATTATGAGCATCCCTTGCCCCGCCCCGTGACTATAGAAGAGATACCGGAGAAGACCTATAATGATGATTTCAGGGGAATCGTAGGCTTTAAGATCATTATCGACGAGATACAGGCTGCCTATAAGCTGAGCCAGAACAGGGATGAGCAGAGCTATCACCAGGTGGTGGACGAGCTGGAAAAAGGGAATGAGGTGGCAAAGAGTGTAGCGGAGGAAATGAAGAAAAGAGCAAACTTTAATAAATGACACGTCAGCAGCTTATAGAACAAATACGGAAGAAAAAGTCCTATCTCTGTGTGGGACTGGATACGGACAGGACGAAGATACCTGCTCATCTGCAAGCGCTTGTGGACCCGGTGTTCGAGTTCAACCGGCAGATCATCGATGCTACGAAGGATCATTGTGTGGCTTATAAGATCAATACGGCCTTTTATGAAGCGGATGGCGTGAAGGGCTGGGAGACGATGGAGCGTACGGTGCAGTACATTTCCCGTGACCATTTCAAGATCGCGGATGCCAAGCGGGGGGATATCGGGAATACCTCCACGCAATATGCCAGGGCCTTTTTCGAGACAATGCCTTTTGACGCCATCACGGTGGCGCCGTATATGGGGTCGGACAGCGTACAGCCTTTCCTGGCGTATAAAGACAAATGGACTATTTTGCTGGGACTGACGTCCAATGCCGGTGCGGTGGATTTTGAGCTTCAGCAGGCGGGGGAAGGATTGTTGTATGAGAAAGTGCTGCGGACGGCTAGTGGATGGGGAAGTACGGAGAATCTCATGTTTGTGGTGGGGGCTACGAAGCCGGAGTGGTTCGAGAAGATAAGGATGCTGACGCCGGATCATTTTTACCTGGTGCCGGGAGTGGGGGCGCAGGGGGGCAGTCTGCGGGAGATATCGGTGAAGGCGATGAACAAGGATGTAGGATTGCTGGTGAATGTGGGGAGGGACATTATTTTCTCCGGGAGAGGAGAGGATTTTGCGGAGAAGGCGGAGGCAAAGGCGCGGGAGTATGCGAAGGAGATGGCGGGGTATCTGAAATGATCCTTAATAGAGCCAGGCCTGACGGCCCGGCTCTATTGCCTACCTGCTAAGACCTTTTGCAAAGGCCAGCGTGTCGAAGCAGTCGGGGCCGTGATAATGCCCGCGAACGGGACATCGGGCTGTCCCATTACCTCCCAAATGACATCTCTGCTCAGACCTGATAAAACAGTGGGGATGTCGCCCATCTTGAAGGCTTCATACATTTTTTGTACCTGCATGCCATAATGTACCAGCGTTTCCATACAAAAACGTTTTAAAGTTAACAATGTAAACCTGTCCAATGAGAGGAGGTAAGTGAGGAAGGTCTATGGGATAAGCAGGCTGGGGGTAATAAAGGTACAAGATATTATAAAATAATGTAAACTTTTTCAGGCCTGCACAGGGACAGGCTGAGCCGAAGCGGATGACTGGGCGGGCGGATGAAAGTCCTTTTCGGATTTTGATATGACCAGGGTAGCCACTCCGTTGCCAATGATGTTGGTGATGGCGCGGGCTTCGCTCATGAATTTATCGATGGCGAGGAGGACAGCAAGTCCTTCCAGGGGGATGCGCTGGATGGCGGTGAGGGTGGATGCCAGAACGGTGAAGCCGCTGCCGGTGACGCCTGCGGCGCCTTTGGATGTGATCATGAGTATGCCGAGGATGGTTAGCATTTCGCCGGTGCTGAGGTCGACATTATACAGCTGTGCGAGGAAGATGGTGGCCATGGACAGATAGATGGAAGTGCCATCGAGGTTGAAGGAATAGCCGGTGGGTACCACCAGACCAACGACGGACTTGCTGCAGCCCATCTGTTCCAGCTTGGTCATCAGGGAAGGCAGGGCGGCCTCGGAGGAGGAAGTGCCCAGGACGATGAGGATCTCTTCCTTTATATTCTTCAGATAGGTGAAAATATTGAGCTTGAAATAGCGCAGGATCAATCCCAGCACTATGATGATGAATACGGCCATGGTGCTGTACATGGTGATCATGAGCTTCCCCAGGGGGAGAAGGGTGCGGATGCCATATTTCCCGATGGTGGAGGCCATGCCGCCAAAGGCGCCAATAGGTGCGAGCAGCATAACGAATCGTAAGGCGAAGAAGACCCATTCCGTGATGGGTTCCAGGAATGCCAGTATCTTTTGTCTATTGCGATTGAGGCTTACGATGATGCCTACGATGATGGCTACCACCAGCACCTGCAGGGTAAGGTTGCTGGTAAAGAATTTTATCCAGTCGATGTGTCCTGCCCCCGTCCTGGTATATTTGGAAGCGTCCTGTACTGCCAGGCCGGCTTTGCTGACCTTGCCGGGCCGGATGATCTCCGCCAGCACGATGCCGATGGCGAGGGAGAGGGTGGTGATGATCTCGAAATAAAGCAATGATTTTATTCCGATGCGCCCTACTTTTTTCAGATTGCTCATGCCGCTGATGCCGGGCACTATGGTGAAAAAGATGACGAAGGGTATAAATACCTTTATTACCGCGATGAACCAGTCTCCCAACGGCTGGGTCCTGACGGCAGCGGCGGGATAAAAGTATCCCAGCAGGACGGCTAACACCAGGGCGACGATCACCAGGAGTGTAAGATGGGAGGTGAATTTTAGCCTGGGAGGTCTACGCAGTGTAGTCATGAAGATGCTTGAAAAAGAGCTAATATATGATAAAACCTGTGTACGTCCTCAAAGGAGTTATACAGTGGGGCGGGGGCCACGCGGATGACGCCGGGCTCTCTATAGTCCACAATGATGCCGGCTTCGATCATTTTTTGGTGGATGGCTTTTCCGTACTGTTCAAAGAACATGGAGAGCTGGGCTCCTCTTTTTGCCGGATCGGCGGGTGTGATGATGCTGAAGCGAAGGTTGGTGAGCTGCTGCAGCAGGTAATTCAGGTATGCCGTAAGCTTAACGCTCTTGGCCCTTAGCTTTTCCATGCCTGCCTCTTCGAACATACGGAGAGAGACTTTGAGGCCTGTCATGTTCAAGACCTGATTGGTGCTTACATTCCATCCGCTGGCAGTGGGTTTGGGAATAAATCCTTTTTCCATTTTGAATCTTATGGCTTCGTCGTTACCCCACCAGCCGCCCATGCGGATATGGCCGGGGTTATGGGCATATCGCTGATGGACATACGCGCCTCCGACGGCGCCGGGTCCGCCGTTGAGGTATTTATAAGAACACCATACGGTGAAATCTACATCCCAGTCGTGCAGGCGAAGGGGGACATTGCCTACGACGTGCGCCAGATCGAATCCTGCGAAGGCCCCTGCGGAGTGGGCGGCTGCCGTGATAGCGGCCATGTCGAAAAGCTGGCCTGTATAATAGTTGATGCCGCCGAAGAGGACAAGGGCAAGGCTGTCCCGGTGCCGATCGATGGCGGCGAGGATGTCTTCTTCTCTTATAAGCTTTTCTCCTACACGGGGTCCGATCTCTATGATGGCATCTTCGGGATCGTATCCATGCCATTTGACCTGTGTCTCCACGGCGTACTGATCGGATGGGAAGGCGCCGGCCTCCATGATGATCTTGTACCTGTCGGGGCCGGGATGATAAAAAGAGAGAAGCAGGATGTGGAGATTGACGGTGAGGGTATTCATGACTGTGACCTCGTCCTCGTATGCGCCGACGATGCGGGCCAGCGGAGCGCGGAGAGGTTCCTGGCAGGTGAGCCAGGGATCTTTTGCCTGCGTGAAGCCGCCTATGGCGAGGTCCTGCCAGTTCTTTAGCTCCTGGAGAATGGCGGGGGTGGTGTCACGGGGCTGGAGGCCGAGGGAGTTGCCGCAGAAATAGATGGCTTCGTGCCGGGAGGCTTTGACCGGGCCGGAGGCTGTGGCTGGGTTTGATGCTGAGGCCGGGCCGAAGGAGGGTGAACCGGAGGCTGAGGGGCCGGACGAAACGGGGGCGGTGCTGCCCGACGCGCCGGGGGCGAGGGGAAAATAAAACCGGGAGCGAAAGCTTTTCAGCTCATCCTCCCGGTCCTGCTGCTGCGCGTATTCCAGCGTGGTATCGAATATATCCTGCATGGATTGGTTTTCATGCAAGATAGCTACCTTATGTGGTTTTCTCGTCGGTGGAGTCCTGGTCCGAGCTGTCTTTGTCCTTTTTCTCCCTGGTGCGGGGAGGCATGGGTGTGTCGGGTGCGCCGGAATAGGTGAGGCGGACATTGCCAAAGCTGCTCTTGATCTTGATGCTGGCCCTGCCATCGCCTGCCTGGCCGGTGTAGTCCTTATCGAAATGAGGACCGGTGTCGTTGTCACCCTCTCTCTTCTCCTTTATATTAAACTCACTATCGTTGTGGAAACTGCCGAAGCTGGTATGTACGTCGAAGTGGGCGGAGAGACTCCTGGGGAGGACCATCTTCATATCGGAATAGGATTCGTATACGGCGAGGTCCTGTATGTCTTCGGCCACATTGAACCGTACGTTGTGAGAAAACTCGCTGCTGATCTTTACCTTGCCGTTGACCTTCCCGATCATGGATTCCTTGTTGAACTTGAATACTACCTTTCCGTTGGTGACCTCGGAGATATAAGCTTTCCCAAACTCCACGTCGATGTTATCGACGTTGTCGAGGCGACCGGTCTTGAGGCTGCCGAACTTGCTTGTCAGCGCCACGAGACCTTTGAAATCCCCAATTTCTATCCTGCCGAAGCTGTTCTCTACGTTGAGTCTGTTACCGGAGGGCATGTGCACGACATAATCGATGTAGAAGGATCTGTCGTCGTCACCCGAACCACGGTGCTCTTTCTTGTCATTGTTGTGTATCTCGCCGACCTTGGTCTTGAAGTTGATGATATGGCCACTCTGCACTTCCTTCACGTCAATCTCGTCCATGACCTCCTTTGCCCTTTCTTCCGAAGAGGCGCGTACGCCGATGGTGATGTCAACAGTGATCTGACTTTTATCCCAGGTGTCTACCTGGACGTTGCCGAACTGGTTCTCGATTTCGAGCTTGTCGTCGGCCCCTACATTGTAGGATTTGCTGATGGTCCTTTTTTTCCTTACTTCTTCGTCAATGCCTGCGGCTTTGCTTATTACCGGTAGAGATAAGACAAGAAAAAGGGATATAGAACTAAATAGTTTTATATGCTTTTTCATATGCTTTTTGTTTAGAATGATTGATTTGTTTAATGATGTCTAATTGATGATTCAGTAGCCCCATCTGCAGCTGAAGGTTCTGAAGCATCGCTTCCAATAACTGTTCTTTATTCGGATGATTTGGTAGTTCCTTTTGGAGGTTGTGGTAAACGCTGTCCAGCTTGTATGCATCGGAGGCGAACTGTTTGTAGAGCAGTGGTTCGTCTTTTTCGATGGATTTAAGCTCTTCGTGCTTGAGCTCTACCAGCCGGGCATAGTGTTTCATTTCCTCGTGGATGATGGATTCTTCGTCCTGGGCGCCGTTGTCCTTTTCCTCTTTTGAAGGGGCAGTTGCCAGCTGTTCCTTGTCAGGCTCCTGTGTGGGCGAGGCGGACTTTTGGGTCGTATCCACAGGCGGGTGCGCGGCGGCAGCGCCTTCGTTGCCGGATGGTTTGACAGCTGGGTCGACCGTTGCCACCTGCGGGTCCTGATTACCAGTACCGGAAGTATGACGGGCGCCAAGATACCAGAAGCCTACGGCAATGACGAGCAGGATGGCTGCTGCCACGCTAAGGGAGGTCCTGGTCAGGCGGAGGACGATGGTCTTTTTTTCTTTAGGAGGTTCCATCTCCAGCCGGATCTTATCCCAGACCTTTCTGGCGGGCTCTTCGGTATCGAAGTCCTCACGGTGATCGTGGACGAACTGTTCTAACCGCTGCTTCATGATAATTCTCCTTGTTTTATAAATAATAATAACTTTTGTTTGGCTCTCATGTATTGGGTCCTGACGGTGGCGTGGGTTACTCCCAGTATCTCCGCGATCTCCTCCTGGTCATAGCCTTCGAACAGGTAGAGGGTGAGCACTGTGCGGTAGCCATTGGGTAGCTGTTTCACGGCCTTTTTTATATCCTCCACCTTTAGCTCCATCTCTTTCTCGTCCACGGCGTCTTCCTCCGGCAGGTGGCCGATATTGGTCTTGTCAATATCGATGAGGTCCATTTTCCTCTTCCGCAGCTGGTTGATCGACTTGTTGATGACGATCTTTTTCAGCCAGGCTCCGAAAGTCGATTTATAATGAAAATCTTCCAAAGATCTGAACGCATCTGTAAACGCTTCCTGCAGGACGTCCTCGGCGTCACCGGTGTGGTTTACGATACGAAGGCTGGTATTGTACATGGCCTTGCAGTATTTGTTATACAGCTCGGCGAAGCCGCGGGAATCTCCGCGTTTGCACCTTTCCACCAGCTCATCATGTAGTATCGGCTCCGTTAGTTCCAATCCTGCAGATTTTGCGTTCATTTTATGTGCGTGGATCTGCTTTCACAGCTCCTGCATTAAGTACACTGGGTTTCATCTCATGTTGCATAATTATGAAATATTTTGGGAATATTTCTTTCCGGCCGGCGGGGAAGGGGTTCATAATCAGGCTTTTTCTTACTTTAGAGGGATAAACCGACAAATCCCATGGCTGCAAAAACGGATGTATTCCAGAGTCCGGACTATTACCAGGTGGACGATCTGCTGACAGAAGAGCAGAAACTGATACGCGAATCTGTGCGGGCCTATGTAAAAAAGTCCATTTCTCCCATTATCGAGGATTGCGCCCAAAAGGCCGAGTTTCCACAACAGATTGTGTCTCAATTAGGTGAGCTGGGTTGTTTCGGTCCCACCGTTCCAGTGGAATATGGGGGTGGAGGCCTGGACTATATCAGCTATGGGCTGATGATGCAGGAATTGGAGCGGGGGGACAGCGGGGTGCGGTCGACGGCTTCGGTGCAGGGGTCGCTGGTGATGTTCCCTATATACGAATATGGCAGCGAGGAGCAGCGGAGAAAGTACCTGCCGAAGCTGGCCAGCGGGGAGTGGCTGGGTTGTTTTGGGCTGACGGAGCCGGATCACGGCAGTGATCCCAGCAGCATGCTGAGCAATTTTAAGGAAGCGGGGGATCATGTGGTCCTGAATGGGAGCAAGATGTGGATCAGCAATGCGCCCTTCTCGCAGGTGGCGGTCGTCTGGGCCAAGGATGAGCAGGGAGATATCCGGGGGCTGATCCTGGAAAGAGGGATGGAGGGGTTCACCACACCTACGACGCATGGGAAATGGAGTCTGCGGGCTTCGGCGACGGGGGAGCTGGTCTTTGATCACGTGAAGGTGCCGAAATCGAACATATTGCCGAATGTAAAGGGGCTGAAGGGGCCGTTGAGCTGTCTGACAAAGGCGCGTTATGGGATTGCCTGGGGGGTGGTGGGGGCCGCAATGGATTGTTACGATACGGCCTTGCGATATAGCAAGGAGCGGGTGCAGTTCGACCGGCCCATTGGCGGATTTCAGCTGCAGCAGAAGAAGCTGGCGGAAATGATCACGGAGATCACGAAGGCGCAGCTATTGAACTGGCGGCTGGGGGTATTGATGAATGAGAAGAGGGCCACGCCGGCGCAGGTATCGATGGCCAAGCGGAATGGGTGTGAGATTGCGGCGCAGATCGCCCGGGATGCCCGGCAGATGCTGGGAGGTATGGGAATCACGGGTGAATATTCCATCATGCGTCATATGATGAATATAGAGAGTGTTATCACGTATGAAGGGACGCATGACGTACATTTGCTGATCACGGGAATGGATGTGACGGGGCTGAATGCATTTAAGTAAATGATCATAAACTTTGTCTATGAAGTTCCATCGCAGCCTTTTATTGTTGTCGGGGATCAGCGTAATTTTGTGCACACTATTCTTTTATTTCTCCTACAACCTTTCTACGGATGAGAACGGAAAAGGGATCACGCTGGGGCTGGGATGGATCTTGTGGCTGGGGGTAATGGCTTTGTTGGGTCCATTGATGGTGTCTCCCGAAACCCGTGTGGAATGGTTCAGCAAGAAATATGGGGTAGGAACGATAGTGTTGCTGCTGATTACGGTGCTGGCGATCATAGGGGGAGATAGTTTAGCATATAGCATAGCAAGATGAAAATATTTTTGATAGGTTTTATGGGATCGGGCAAGACGCACTGGGGAAAGCTGTTGTCTTCCAAGCTGCAGCTGCCTTTTCGGGATCTCGATTCGCTGATCGTGGAAAGAGAACAGCGGTCCGTGTCGGACATATTTGCCGCGGAGGGAGAGGAATATTTCAGGTACAAGGAGATGGAGATGCTGGAGGATCTGGTGGGAAAGGAGGAAAACTTTATCCTTTCCTGTGGAGGAGGGACGCCCTGCTTCTTCAACAATATCGAGTTTATGAAGAAGAGCGGGAAGGTGGTATGGCTGAATACGTCGGTGGATGTGCTGAAGGAGCGGCTGCTAAAGGAGCGGATGAGCCGTCCTCTGATACGGGAGGTGGATGACGAGGAGCTGAAGAGATTTATCATCCGCAAGCTGAGCGAGCGAAAGATGTATTATGAACAGGCAGATATAATGGTGAATGAGGAGTCGATAACTTTAGATGAATTAATCAGAGTATTGTTGCAAAATGAATAAGAGCTTTCTTTCCATCGCCGCCCTGCTGGGGGCATTGTCCGTCATTCTCGGGGCGTTTGCCGCGCACTCGTTGAAGAACATGACGACCGACGTGAATACACTCGAGGTTTTTCAGACGGGGGTGCGGTATCAGTTCTATCATGTATTTGCGTTGTTCATCGTGGCGTTGCTGTCGGAGCGATTTAACAACCGGTGGATGATCTGGGCAGGGAACTGCTTTATCACAGGGATCATTCTTTTTTCCGGGTCCCTTTATTTGCTGACGGCGCTGAAGATTGCGGAGACGGCCCATGGCAAGCTGGTGGGGGTGATCACACCGGTGGGAGGACTGTTCTTTATAGCCGGGTGGATATTTTTGTGGCTCGGCGTGTCGCAGAAGGGAAAGTAGCCGCGCCTGCCGTATAAACCCGGACGCCCCCACGTCTATGCCGGGTGATAGGTATGGACAACAATCCCTCCGGGAAAAGCCTTTACATCCACCAGCTTCAGGTCCAGCGGCTTTGCAAGATCGTTGAAGACCGGTAGCCCGGCGCCCAACATTACGGGATGGATCGGCAGGATGTATTCATCGATGAGACCAGTCTTTATCAGGCTGCGCATAAATCCGGCGCCACCAAATGTGATAATCGGCTGCCCAGGCTCTTGTTTCAGCTGTCTGACCCCTTCGGCAAGATCGCCGTCGAAGACCCGTGCTTCGGCCCAGGAGACCGCTGCGGGCGAGGGAGAGGCGCCGGGCGATGCCTTTTTAAATCCTTTTTGGGTGAATACAGCTTTGGGGATCTCGTTCATCGGTGCGGCAAAAGGTCCTGTTGCGGTGGGCCAGTAGGGAACCCACGCCTCATACGACCGTCTGCCCATTATGATCAGACCTGCGTCCCGGATCGATTCAGCGATCCAGGCTTTCGACTCCGGGTCCGAGCTTCGGAAGATCCAGTCATTTTTGCCATCCGGGTCACCAACAAAACCATCGACGGAGATGGACATTTTCATTATCAATTTGCGCATAAATAAGCGATTTGTTTTTTCAAAAGTAAGTCATCTCCACACGGCGATGAAGGGGGGATAGCGACAAAGAGAGGGGGCGATTGCGAATAGATTGCGGCGCAGCCGTGGTAAAAATAAAATGTATCGGCTCCGGTGAGCATTGTTTCCCAAATACTTTTTCCGCCAACGGCGACATGCCAAAGGGTTTCAATGCGATCGCCCTGGAGGACGCCGGTGAAGGACGCGATCTTCTCTCCTTCTTTACTGCTGGCGACATTGATGACGATGAGGTTACCCGTGCATAGTCCGAAAGCCGGGCTGGCGGGTATACTTTTGTCGACAGCGGAAGCAAAGCTGCCGGTGATCTGGCCGTGTTCAACATGGTCTATGTTGAGTTGGGAGCCATATTGGTTTTTCCATTGACCGAGAAAGCTTGTGTTCATGTGGAGTTGGTTTTGGGCAAAAAGACAAAAGGTATGCCGGGGAGAGGGCCACAAAAAAATACATAGAAACATTTCGATGTATTGATATTTTCTATACCTTTGTTGTGGAATGATGGATAATAAGAAAATAGAGAAGATCTCCAGGGCGTTGAGCGACGCCAGCAGGATCACTATTTTACAGCAGTTCAAAAAAAGAGACAATTGTTTGTATTGCGCGGAAGTGCATGATATTCTTGATCTTACACAGCCTTCTATTTCACACCATTTAAAGCAGCTGGTGGACGCGGAGCTGCTGCTGCCGGAGAAAGAGGGACGTAATCTCAAGTACGTCCTGAATGAGAAGGTCCTTGACGAATACATTTTATCATTAAACGACTTAAAAGGTTAATGAATAACGAAAGAGCTAAAGCTCAGTTATTGCCGCCTTTATTATATCGAAACATTTAAATATTTTAATCTGTGAAAAGATCTATCTATATAATGGCGCTTGGCGCCTTCGGCATTATCACTACCGAATTTGGGGTTATTGGGATCCTGCCTGATCTGGCAAAAGAATTCCATATCTCTATCGACACCGCCGGCTGGCTGCTCAGCGCGTTTGCTTTGACGGTAGCCCTGGCGGGACCTTTTACCAATATGCTCACTGCCCGACTGAACCGCAAATTTGTTATGTGTCTGGTATTGGGCATTTTTGTTCTTTCCAATTTATTGTCCGCCATTGCTTCCAACTTTACAATGTTAATGATAGCCCGGATCCTGCCTGCATTTCTACACCCGGTGTTTTGGGCGGTAGCCATGACAGCAGCGGCTAAACAGGCAGGGCCGAAAGACGCACCCAAGGCCATCGCTATCGTAATGGCTGGCTTAAGCGTGGCCACCGTGCTGGGCGTGCCTCTGACAACCTATATGGCTGATCTGTTCAACTGGAGGATGTCATTCATCGTATCCGCCGCTATTAACCTGTTGGCCTTCGGAGCCCTCTATATGTTTGCCCCGTCGATGCCCGTTGACAAAGCGCAGGAAAGCCCGGCCAGCCAGGTAAGACTACTACGCAGTGCGCATCTATGGGTCAAACTGCTGGCCTCCACCATTATACTGGCAGGTATGTTTGCTACCTATGGTTACCTGGCCGAATACCTGGACAAGATCTCACATATGAATGGGGCGCAGATAAGCATCATGCTGCTGGTCTTCGGCGGCACGGGGATCTTAGGCAACTGGCTTACAGGCATTGCACTAAGCAAGAATATAACGCTTACTGTACGCCTGGCGCTGATCCTTTTAGTGGTAATGCATATCCTGGCGTACCAGTTCGGCGGCTATTTTGTGCCGATGGTGATCATACTTTCTATCTGGGGATTCATCCATACCGGTGGTTTCCTGGTAGCTAACCTTCATCTTACGCACGATATCAGGGAACCGGCACTTGATTTTGTCAATAGCCTGCTCCCATCTTTTTTTAACGCGGGTATTACCATCGGTACATTGCTGGGCGGTTTTGTTATTGCCAGATACGGCATTCATGAAGTGATCTGGATGACAGTTCCCTTGCTTTTACTGTCCCTTGGACTGACTTTTATAACCTCTCCTGTAAAAAGGACTGCTGGAAAGAAAGCCACTGCGAAACGACCGCAAACAAAAGTTGGGGAAATGGCCGTTATTGGGGAATGAATTATTCGATGAAGTGCCAGCAGACCCCGGCAAGGTCTATAATGTTCACTTCCTTTCCATAAGGCTGCGGCGAGACATTTCCAACCCGAATGCCAAAGCGCTCCGTTAATTTCTTTTCGATGACCATATCATAGAACTCCTTTGCGTTACTGATCCTCACGGAAAGCATAAAGTTCTCTGCAAATTCCCTGAGCTCGAACCGCTGTAAGATGAAAGAACACCCATCTTTTCCGAACCCGGCTAAACCGTTTTGTTCCCAGTTCAGGCTGAATCCCAGTTCCTGAAAAAGCTGTTTGGATTCCTCAAATTTATTTCCGGAAGGGACAAAAGGAGCAAGAGAAAGGAACTTCATAGCAGATGGTTTGTCTAAATATAATCGTTTTCTACGGATCCGGACAACAGGTGTATCGAAAAAGGACAGCCTGGCCGGTGCAGGCCGCGATTAATCAGCAGAGTATCAGCCTGTTTTAAAACTGGCCTCCTATTGGCCGCGGAAGAACCACATCCTCCCGCACATGATAAAACAACAGCTGCTTTTTGCCCTGCGCCGTCTCGGCCTTCATAAGCTAATTACTACCATCAATGTACTTGGCCTCACTTTTGGCATCCTGTCCTGTCTGGTGATCTACCTGTATGTCACATTCGAATTTGGCTATGACAGGTTCCACAAAGACTCCGATCGTATCTATCGCGTGATCGCGCAGTTCACCGAAGCCAGCGGTATGCAGCACGGCGGTCCGGGAATGTGGCCACCTTTTGCCGCCGACCTGCGGCGGGAGTCCACCAGCTTCAGCGCCATCACCGGCCTGTTTACCGACGACGCCCGTGTGCTGGTACGGGAGCCTGGCAAGCCGGACCGGGTGATCCCCAAGATCAGCGAGAGCGAACGGGATCACATTACCTATGCTGATCCGGCGTACCTGGATTTTTTCCATTACCAGTGGCTGGCGGGCAATCCTGCCAGCGCCCTGCAGAAACCTTTCTCCGTCGTACTCACCGAATCGGAGGCGCGCTACTATTTTCAGCACGGGCAGCCCGCCGACTGGATCGGACGTTCGCTGGTTTATTATGATTCGCTCCCGGTGACTGTCACCGGCATCGTCAAAGACTGGAAGCAGAACAGCGACTTCCGCTTCAAAGACCTGATCTCTTACAACACCATCGAGCACAGCTTTCTCCAGCGGGACCTTCGTGGCTGGAATATGTGGCAATACAATGTCAATGTCTTCGTAAAGCTGTCCCCGGGCACTACCGTTGCGCAGGCAGAAAAGGAATTTCCGGCCTTCTACCAACGGCATAGACGACTTCCGGACGAGATCAAAGTTGCCTTCTCGCTGCAGCCGTTGGCGGACATTCATTTCAATTCGGACATGGTTGACACCTATGGCCGGCGGGCGCACAAGCCTACACTGTTCGCGCTGATGGCTATCGCGGCCTTCATCCTGGTCATTGCGGCCATCAACTTTATCAATCTTTCCACGGCGCAGTCGATCCTGCGTGCAAAGGAGGTCGGGGTCCGAAAGGTGCTGGGCAGCAGCCGTGGCGGCCTGGTCTCGCAATTCCTCGTCGAAACGGGTATCCTCGTCCTGGCCGCGATGATGCTTGCGCTGCTGCTGACAGGTCCGGTCATTGCGGCTCTCCACGGCTTTATTCCGCAAGGGGTCCGGCTAAACCTCGGCGATCGCAATACCTGGATCTTTATGGGCGCTGCGGTACTGGTCACCTCCCTGCTTGCCGGCTGGTATCCTGCGCGGGCCCTTTCCAGCTTCCTACCGGTGATCAGCCTCCGTGGATCAGGTGTACTGCAGCTCAATTCCAAAAGCTGGCTCCGCAAGGGTCTCATCGTATTCCAGTTCACCGTAAGCCTGCTGTTTATCATCGGCACCATAATGGTGGGCCGGCAGATCCATTATATGCTCAATACCGATCTGGGTTTTAAAAAAGACGCGATCGTCCTCATCGATATTCCCTGGGGCGCACCGGAAAACCTTAAAACTATATATGCGGGGGAGATCAAAAGACTCTCGGGTGTGCGGCAGGTAAGTCTCAGCACGGCGGGTCCCGAGGCAGCCGGTCACGGTATGACAAATCTCGAGTACAAAGGTCCCAAAGATGTGACGATCGATGTCGGCATGGATATGATAGACACCAATTATATGTCGGTGTATGGATTGAGGCTTGTTGCCGGTCGTAATTTTTATCTGACAGACACGGCCCGGCAGGGCAGTGACCCTGGTACTGTTCCGGTGCAAGCAGGGTTCCGGGCTTATATTCTCAATGAAACGGCAACACGAGCGCTGGGTTTCAAAAAGCCTGGCGACGCCGTTGGTCGGCAGGTGAGCGGCTTAGACGGTATATTGGGTCCTGTGGTTGGCGTCGTCGGGGATTTCCATGCGCAAAATCTGCATGAAAAAATAAAGCCCTTCTTCTTCACAACAGAGGCTGGCGCCGGCAACCTGCTGAGCGTAAAGTTATCCAGCGCCGCCTTACCGGCCAGTGAAGTGAAAGCGTTGATGACAAAGATGGAATCCGCCTTTAAAAAAATCTACCCGGACAAGATATACCGTTCGCGGTTCTTCGACGAATCACTGGAGCAGTTGTACAAACGGGAGCGGCAAACGTCGCAAATTATGAACATCGCCATGGGCATTGCCATCTTCATATCCTGTATGGGCCTCTTTGGTCTTGCTGCGTTTACGGCTAATCAACGGACCCGTGAGATCGGCATCCGCAAAATCCTCGGCGCCGGCGTGCTTCAATTAGTGTCATTGCTGTCGCGGGAGTTTATCCTCCTCGTCGGCCTTTCTATCGTCATAGCCGCGCCGTTGGCGGGCTGGGGTGTGCATCGGTGGCTGCAGGACTTCGCTTATCGTACATCGATGCCCTGGTGGATATTTGTTCTTGCCGGCGTTGCGGCGCTGGCAATTGCGCTGCTTACGGTGAGCTTTCAGGCTATTCGTGCGGCAACGGCCAATCCGGTGAAGAACCTGCGGGTAGAATGATTTTAAGAAATAAAAAATTTTACCACTACGTTTACAGAAATCTTCCGATTTGAATTGGTTTACCGCCTGAGAAGGTGGGATACCTGGCTTTTTTTCCTGTTTTTCTTTTTAACCGCGGCGATCGCATTCGCAACCGGGGATGTGATCCCCAGTTCCGATGCCTATATCAACAGCCCGTTCAGGATAGCCGATGTTTTGGCGGGGACCAGCAGCTTTATGATGCTTGTCAGCGGAGTGTTCATGAGCGGCTCTCTTTACCGGGACATTGAATTCAATACATATGGGTCCTATCTCACCTTGCCCATTACCCGAGCCGGCTATTTCTGGGGGAGATTTTTGGGCTCGTTCCTGTTTGTTGCATTCATCGGGACCTCGCCGGTGTGGGGCAGTCTGGCCGGCACCTGGGTGGGTTCCCATACCGGCATGATACATGCCGCCAGCGTCGGACCTTATCGCCCGATCCATTATTGGCAGCCTTATCTGGGATTTGTGCTGCCCAATTTGTTCCTGACATCCGCCCTCTTCTTTGGCCTGGTAGCGTATACCCGGAATGCCCGGGTGATCTACGTTGGAGGGGTTGTACTTTTCTTTGGGTACGTGCTTTCCGCCTATGTGCTCAGAGACGTTCCCAACAAGGTTTGGGTCTACGTCCTGGATCCGTTTGCATTTCAGTCCGAAAGAGTATTGGCAGGCTTTTTTTCTCCGGAACAGAAGAGAAGCTCGCTTGTCTCCATCTCAGGATGGTTATTGGTCAACAGGCTGCTTTGGCTGGCAATAGGGCTGCTGGTCCTGATGGCGACCTGGGTTCGGTTCAGCTTTACCCGATTTTTTAGCGGGAGAAAAATTGATAAGAAGGTGGTCACTACCACTGACCCCGACACTGAAAGACCTGTGGATATCTATCCTGTCACCACCGACTACACCAGCAGGTACAATCGCAGCGTCCTGTCATCGCTGACGGGTATCGAGCTGACCAGCATCTTCCGGGATAATTACTTTCGCCTGATCCTGCTCACCGGCATCTGCGCGATGGTGTTTATGTATTGCTTTGGTAGTTCAGGTTCGTACGGAGTACCGTATGCCCCCGGTGCTGTCCGGTTTCTACCTTTCTATAATCACAATTTTCAATTGTTCGCCTTTTTGGTCATTATATTTTATTCCGGGGAGGCCCTGCACAGGGAAAGAGCAAGCGGCTTTTCGGTGATCAACGACTCTCTCCCGCCCGCAAGTATCACTTTCTATGGATCGAAGCTGTTTTCTATGCTGCTGTTGGTCCTTCTTCTCGCATTGATCCCTTTGTTCGTTGGAGTAGCTATTCAGCTGGCGAAAGGGCATCCGCACCTCGATCTTTCGATGTATGCCGGCTACTCCTTCGGCATTCTATTGCCAAAATATGCGGAGATAATGATGCTGGCCTTTGGAATACACGCATTGATCAACAACAAATTTGCGGCGCACGCGGTGGGAATCATCATCGCATGGCTGCTTTGGCTGGCCAATAGCGGCGCTGTGGCGAATTACAATCTGCTATTGTATTCTTATACGCCTCCCATTGGATTTTCGGATATCGATGGCATCGGACCTGCCATCCGGCCGCTGGTTTGGTTTAATCTCTATTGGCTTTTCAACGCCGGCCTGTGGCTGCTCGCCGGTTATCTCCTTTACCCGCGGGGCGTTGCAAGCTCATTCAGGGAACGGCTGCGGCTGGCTAGTCATCGCCTCACGCTCAAGCCACGGCTATTGGGTATTCTATTATTGTCAGGATTCCTGGCGACAGGAGCGTACAATTATTACCAGGTTAGCTATCGCAGTGTCTATCTGACCGCTGGGGATCGCATCAAACGGGTAGTTGCATTCGAGCGGCAATTAAAAAAGTATGAGGACGACCCCCTGCCCGCCATCATAAAATACAATCTTCATCTCGATGTTTTTCCTGAAGAGAGGCGCACTGCTACGAGGGCTGAATTTGTTGTCGTAAACCGAACGACCCGGCCGATCGTCCGAATGCTGCTGGACGGCGACCATCTATCCACTTATACCATAGTATACAACGGAAAAACCATGAATTATGCTTCCCCATTGAGCTATCCACGCGCCCGGTTTAGCCTGTTCAAGCAGGGGAATGACTCGTCCATGTATCGGGTATATACTTTGCCAAAGCCACTGGCTCCCGGAGACACGGGAGTGCTTGAGCTAACCTCTACCAAAGAAATAGTTGGATTCAGCAACCGGTTCTCTTCCGTGGATGTGCTTCGCAACGGCACTTATTTTGATGGCGGGCTGCCCGGTCTCGGCTACGATAAGGATGAAGAATTGGGTAACGAAGAGCTCCGGCGTCAGTACGGGCTTCCAAAGAAAGAGGAGGAGCTTTCGCAGCAGGGAAGCCCGGAGGGCAGGAATAAGCTGTTATTTACCGATGTCAGCGGCCTGACAAAATTCGAGGCCACTATCAGCACATCGTCCGACCAGATAGCCATCGCACCAGGAGTACTTGAAAAGACCTGGGTACAAGGCGGCAGGAATTATTACCACTATGTGCTCGACAGTCCCGGAACGTATTTTGATTTTCCTGTGCTTTCCGCCAGGTACGCGACCCTCCGTAGCAGTGTAACGCTGTCCGGCGGAAAAAAGGTTGGTATCGGGATATATTACCATCCGTCAGACAACGCCAATCTTCCGCGCTTCCTGCGTGCCTGCAAGGACGGCCTGCGCTATTATTCCGAGGCGTTCGGACCCTATCAGTTCAAGGATCTCCGGCTGCTGGAAACCTCCGTGTACAGCTCATGGGCATCCTCCTATCCAGGCGGCATCGGCTTTGCCGAATATTTTGGATGGAATGCGAAGTTTTCCAGTCCGGACCAGCTCGACTACTGCTATTTCAATACTGCGTTCCAGCTGGCTCATCAATGGTGGATGTTCCAGGTGGCTCCCGCCAGGGCGGAGGGATCGGACAATATCATGAGTGGATTGTCCAAATACAGCGCGCTCCTGTTGTATGAAAAAAGGGTTGGGAAGGATAACATGAAACCGATGCTAAACAGCGAGATGAATGACTATCTGCAAAATCACCAGTATGCATTTGGCAGCGAGCGTCCACTGGCTGATTCCAAACAGGGTTTTGTATCGAATACCAAGGCCGGATTGATCCTGTACGGTCTTAAAGACCTGATCGGCGAGGACAGTCTGAATGCGGCAATAAAGGAATTCAGGGACAGCTTTGCTTTTCGGAACAACCCTCCTTATGCCGAAAGCAATGATCTGATAAGGTTCATCCGAAAGCGGGTTCCCGACTCCTATTATTTGTCCGACGGATGGGAAAAGATCACTGTCTACGACAATAAAATAATCGCGGCAACTGCTTCTCCCGCGGGCCGGACCGGATGGTATAAGGTGCATGTCAGCGTCAGTGTTGCCAAAACCTATACCGATAGCCTGGGGCACGATGTGGATGCGGGGCGGATCGACGATGTGATAGACATCGGGATATTTGGCGCGGCCACCAGGGACAGGGAGGGGCGGACGGAAACGAATCCCCTGTATCTACAAAAGCGCCGGCTCACGGGGGGCGAGCACTCATTTGATATCATTGTGAAAGGGCGGCCTGTAAGCGCGGGCATCGATCCCTATAACAAACTAATCGATCGTCGTCCGGAGGATAATATTATAGCCATCATCAACCAATAATCATGCAACTTGTCATCCATTCTCTTTCGAAGACGTACGCCAATGGGGTTAAGGCTTTACAGGATGTAACGCTAACGCTCGGCAATGGAATGTTTGGCCTGCTTGGACCAAACGGAGCGGGGAAATCTTCGCTCATGCGTACGATCGCCACTTTGCAGGAAGCGGATGCGGGGTCCGTCTTCCTCGATGATCTCGATGTGCTGAAGAACAAAACGCGCGTGCGGCAGGTGCTTGGATATTTGCCGCAGGAGTTCGGAGTGTACCCGAGGATCTCGGCGGAGCGGATGCTGGACCATATTGCACGATTAAAGGGAGTCGGGGAGGGCGGCGAGCGGCGCGACGTCGTGCAGGGATTGCTGGAGAAGGTCAATCTTTATAAAGATCGCCGGAAGCTGCTGGGCACTTATTCCGGTGGAATGAAGCAGCGGTTTGGGATAGCACAGGCGTTGATCGGAGATCCGAAGCTGATCATCGTGGATGAGCCGACGGCGGGGCTGGACCCGGCGGAGAGGAACCGATTTTATAATCTTCTTAGTCAATTGGGACAGAACACTATCGTGATCCTGTCGACGCATATCGTGGAGGATGTGAGCACCCTTTGTTCGAGCTTTGCCATTATCTGTAAAGGTGAAGTGTTGTATGCCGGCGATCCGGAAAAGGCGGTCAGGGAGCTGGAGGGGGCGATCTTTTCGCGAGCGATAGACCAGTCCGAGGTCGGTCATTATCGCAGCCATTACGACGTGATCTCTACGCAGCTGAAGGGTGGCAAGCTGCATATACGGGTCTTGTCCAGGGAGGCGGCATTGCAGGATGGATGGATGCCGGCGGCGCCGAATCTGGAAGATGTGTATTTTACTGTCCTTTAGATCTCCTCTTTGCTTTCCAAAATTTGTCTGTATAAATAATTTAGATAGAAAGGATTCAATATTTTAAAGACATTATCTCCATGGTCTGTGTTCAGGATCCTGAAATTTTTAAACGTGTCTGTTTCCGAATGAGCGGATGTCTTATATACGTCTACTTCCTCACTCCAGCAATAGCAATAGGCTGGTTTATTCTCATCATCTTCAAGGATCAGGTCTTGCATGATCAGGGCGTCCACCCATTTGTGATGAAGACAAACGTTGACTGGATGGAATTTATGAGTCAGCAGATGTTCCGTATTTACAAAAATGGAAGACTCCAGGCTATTCGATTATACATCCGAGTTTTGATAGATCAGCAAATGTTTGGAGGTATAATCCTGGTCCAAAAAGCAGGAATGCCCGGCCTGCACCAGCAGCGATAACTGCAAAAGTGCTGACTGTCCGACATGCGGTGCGGATGGAAAGGGAGGAGGCCTGTGTCAGGCGTTCTAGCTAACTATTCAGAAATGGTTTGAGAAATTGAAAGATAGTCTTACCTTAATGTGGGGCTATCTTTTTATTTAAGTCTTATTGAAAACGATGATCATAAAAAAAACCATCTTATTAGCAGGCGTGATATTTTTTTCAGCCGTGGAAACTTATGCGCAACGGTCTTTGACGCGTGCACCGTTTGAGCTTACCGGAACGATCAGCGGGCGTGACACAGGAGTAGTTATCCTCGAATACAATGATGTTTCAGCCAATTGGATCCAAGATACCGCACATTTGGTAAATGGAAAGTTTGTTTTTAAAGGGCAGCTCATGGGGCCGATGCAGGCTTATTTGGTTGGAAATGTAAGGTCGATGAGCATGGATGACCCCAACCGGAAATTGCTGTTTCTGGAACCCTGTAAGATGACAGCCGATGTTTCCGAGGGTGATTTCCAGCACGCCCGGATAGCCGGCTCGCGGACACAGCAAGACTTTGAAGAATTTAACAACGAAATAAAACTCGTAGGAGAAGCTATCGCCGCTGTAAAGAGAAGATGGCCAAAGGCTGGTAATATCGATTCCCGTTCTCAGCAAGTGAAAGAACAGGCTGCAGCGACACTTGATTCTCTTATAAAGGAGGAGAACCAGATAAAATACAGATTTATTGCCAATCATACCAATTCATTTGTAAGTCCTTATTTAATGTTATTTTATCAAAATGACGAAGTCTCGGAGGATTCTGCCAAGAAATTGTATAATAGCTTCTCTCCGGACGTAAGGAATAGTTATTTTGGTCTTGTTGTCCATAAAAAAATGCAGGCTCGCGAATCTGCGCAGGCCGGGTATCCTGCGCCGGGCTTTGTCAGAAAAGATAGCAAGGGTAATAACATTCGTTTGTCCTCCTTTAAGGGTAAAAGCTATGTATTGCTGGATTTTTGGGCGAGCTGGTGCCATCCATGCAGGGAACTGAGCCCCCATTTGAGGAAGCTGTATTCTACCTATCATTCTAAAGGTCTTGAAATCATCAGTCTGTCTGTGGATAATGAGCCGGACAAATGGAAAAGGGCCATTGCTCAGGACAAGACCGCCGGGTGGATGCAAATAGGAAGATATTTGAATGAGGGCACTGAAGCAGATGAAATTGAACACAATTATGCTGTTACTTCATGGCCAACCCTTATCCTCATCGACAAGCGGGGATATATTGTAGGTAGGTATACGGGGGGTGAGGATCTTACGATGGAAGATCTCGATAAAAAATTGAAGGAGTTATTCGAGTGATGGAATTCTGTAGCTTTATTCCATGAAGGTTTTTCTCGGGACGATACTTTTATTGGGATGTCTGCAAGGGGTAGTCGCCTGTGTGCTGCTATTCTTATCGAAACGGCACCGGCAGGCCAACCGGATGCTCGCGGTGCTGATCCTGCTTATCAGCCTGGCTACTTTCAAGGTATATACCAATGGGATGGGGTGGTGGGACCAGGGGCTGGTGCCTATCCTGATAGCGAACTTTGTTCCTTTTTTCCTGATCATGCCCGTGGGGCCTCTCATTTACTTTTATACGAAATCCTGTTTGGATCCGCGGTTTGTGTTTGGGAAGCGGGACAGGATACATTTCTATTCCGCTCTGCTGGACCTTGTGCCGGTGCTAACCGCCTGTCTTTATGTAGGGCTTATGACCCTGGGGAAGGCGCGACCGGGAGATGGGCGCTGGGGTGCCTTTATCGACGCCTATAACGACTATGTGGATATACCCCGCTGGGTGTCGGTGACGCTGTATCTATGGGCTGCCTGGCGGCTGTTGGGGAATGTGCCTGATGTCGAGGTGAAAAGCTGGCTGCGGCAATTCCATTTGGGCTTTGCTCTCTTCCAGGGTATCTGGCTGCTGCATCTGATCCCTTACGAGCTGTCTGCCGACTGGGTGCTTGGTCACATCGGGTGGTATCCCTTATATATTCCGCTGGTGGCTCTTAGCTATTGGCTGGGGGTCAAGGGATATTTGTCCCTGCAGGCATTGCCTGTACCGGGGGTGGGGTTGTCGAGGTCGGCGGTGCAGCCCATTATACTGACGCTGGAGCGGCTGATGCTGGAGGAAAAAATTTTTCAGCAGCCCGACCTGAACCTGTCCAAGCTGGCGAAGCTGGCGGGGGTGGCGCCCAAAACCCTTTCGGCAGTATTGAACCAGCACCTGGGAAAGAGCTTTAATGAATACGTCAACGAGTACCGGGTTCGGGAGGTACAGGGGCGACTGTTGGGAGGGGACTCCCGGGAACTGACGATCGCGGGGCTGGCATACGAGGCGGGGTTCAATTCTCTGCAGACGTTTCAGCGGGCCTTTAAGGCCATAAGCGGCGTCACACCCAGCGAATTTATGCTCAAATCCGGAGTTGAGTAGGCCCGGTGCGGGTTTCTGATTTGTTTTGGGGCATGAAAAAATATCTGTTTCTACTCTTTGCCCTGCTGCCTTGCGCGACTTTTTGCCAATATGCCGGCGACTATGGCACGGCAGATACGACGCTTTTTCAGATCATACAACGGACGGATGGCTTTTATTTTGCCACGGAGCACTATGGGAATATCCGGATGATCCCGAAAGGAAGGGGGAAATTTGCCCTTGACAGAGTGAATCCACCAATAATCATCGAATTCGATACTAACGCCGCGGGGCAGGTGACGCGGCTGCTGCTTCACCAGGCGGGTAAGTTTACCTGGATCAAGGAAGCGCCTTCTGCCGCCCTGACCGGCTCGTACCGGCAGGATATCGATGCGTCATTGCATATCCGGGTACATCGGGAGGGTGAGCGATTGCTGGCCGATACCACTCCCTTGCGCGCCATTGGCCGGGACAGGTACAAGCTGGAGGATACCCGGCTGGATGATACTTATACCTTTGACCGGGACCGGAAGGGAGTCGTTCAGCGCCTGATCGTCCAGCGTACAGGGGTGCAGGTATATGAACGTCGTTCAGCGAGCGCTCATGCTGTTGTGCGGGCGCATGCTCCCGACCGTCACTTGGGGTTTACCCGGGCGGATACGCTGGAGGGAGCGTCGTTGCCGGCGCGGACCTGTTATGACGTGCTGTTTTATGATCTGGACGCGGCGGTGGATCCGGTGGGGCGGTCCATTGCGGGGCGCAATCGTATTCGTTTCCGGGCGGTGCGGAATCTCGACAGCATCCAGCTGGACCTGTATGCCAATCTGCGGATCGACAGTATTCGCTGGCTGGGGCTGGCTGACCAGCAGGAGGGAAGAGCTCTGGCCAACCAGGGGCGGCTGAATGATCCCCGGAAGCTAAACTATCGGCGGGAGCTAAACGCCGTGTATGTCAGGTTCCCTTTTATGGTTGCTGCTGGAACGGAGGGGGAGCTGGAGGTCGTCTATGAGGGGAAGCCTATCCTTCCTGATCCTTCCGTCCTGCAGGGGGGTGTTATCTGGTTTCGGGACGCGGCAGGGAAGCCATGGGCGGAGTCGGTGTGCCAGGGTTCGGGCGGCAGTCTCTGGTG
>Ga0207674_10002038_pt1 | contig 25646 bp, 23 predicted proteins | sample KBSCornC72_FD_184303 | JGI IMG/M metagenome (GOLD analysis project Ga0207674, IMG submission 184303) | Corn rhizosphere microbial communities from Kellogg Biological Station, Michigan, USA - KBS Corn C7-2 (SPAdes) (version 2) | ecosystem: Host-associated > Plants > Roots > Rhizosphere > Soil ...
CCCACAGGGTGCTGGACGAGGCGGCCCAGATCTAGGGTCATCCGGACAACGTCGCGGCCTGTGTGCTGGGTTCGATCGTCGCCAGCGCCATTGACTCCGAGGGTGTCGCTCGAGCGGTTCGCCTGGATCTGGACCCGCACTACAACGTCGCGGTCGTGGTCCCGGATTTCGTGCTGCCCACTTCAGAAGCCCGCCGTGTGCTGCCAGCAGGCTACTCGCGCGAAGACACGGTTTTCAACGTGCAGCGTAGCGCTTTGTTGATCGTAGCGCTGGCCACCGGAGCCCGCGACGTGTTTCCTACGGCCCTCGAAGACCGGCTGCATCAGCCGTATCGATACAGTCTGGTTCCCGGCTTAGAAGAGATCGTCAAGCTGCGCGCGCCGGGGCTGCTCGGATGTGCGCTAAGCGGAGCAGGACCGTCGATCCTCGTTTTCCATGAGCGCGGTCATGAGGGAGTGTGCGGTCTGGTGCAGGATGTGTTCGCACGCTGCGGACACATGTCGGAGATCGTTTGCTCGGCCGTCGCCCCGCGCGGTTACACGTTGGCTTAAGAGCTTGGCTAAAGCCAAGCGCCGCCTAAAGGCCGCCCTCTAAAACCCCTTTCAGCCCGCTGTCACAATAGAGATAGTGACTTCCAACCGACTGATTAACGAAAAAAGCCCCTACTTGCTGCAACACGCCCATAATCCCGTGGACTGGTATCCCTGGGGCGACGAAGCGCGGGAGAAAGCCCGTAAGGAAGACAAGCCGATATTTCTCTCCATTGGATATTCCACCTGCCACTGGTGCCACGTCATGGAGCGCGAGTCCTTCGAGAACGAAGACGTCGCCCGCGTGTTGAATGAACACTTCGTGCCGGTCAAAGTGGATCGCGAAGAACGTCCCGATCTGGATCGCGTGTACATGCTCTTTGTGCAAGCGTCCACAGGCAGCGGCGGATGGCCCATGTCCGTATGGATGACGCCAGAGGGCAAGCCCTTCTTCGGTGGAACATACTTCCCGCCCGACAATCGCTATGGACGCCCGGGATTCCGCGCGATTCTGGAACGCCTGGCCCGTGCATGGAAAGAAGAGCGGCCGAGGATCGAGCAATCCGGGGCGCAAGTGATCGAGCAGCTAAGGCAGTATGGCGAAGCGCAAAATGAGTCCGGCGAGAAACCGGCCGGAATAGGGCAGCATACGCTCGATGCGGCTTTTAACGCGTTTCGACGGTCGTTCGATGCGCGGCTAGGCGGATTTGGCGCAGCGCCTAAATTCCCCCGTCCCAGCGTGCTCAATTTTCTGTTTCGCTATGCGGCCTCGACTGGAAATGAGGAAGCCCGCGACATGGTTCTGGTCACGCTGCAGGCGATGGCCAAGGGCGGCATGCACGATCAGTTGGGCGGCGGATTTCATCGCTATTCGGTAGATGAGAACTGGTTCGTTCCGCATTTCGAGAAGATGCTTTACGATCAGGCGCAGCTCGCCATCTCGTATCTGGAGGCGTACCAGATCACCGGCGACGCACAATATGCGGATGTCGCGCGAGACATCTTCGATTACGTTTTGCGCGATCTTACACATCCGGAAGGCGGCTTCTATTCGGCCGAAGATGCTGACAGCGCGTCCGATCCGGCTCAGCCGAAAGAGAAATCGGAAGGAGCATTCTACATCTGGACCCGCCAAGAAATAGTGGATGCGTTGGGCGAGCAAGACGCGGAAGTGTTCAGCCGCTACTTCGGCGTAAAAGCCAACGGAAATGTGGATGAAGATCCACATGGAGAATTCACCGGCCGCAATATTCTTTATCAGGCTCAAGAACCGAAACAGGTTCCACCCGGCGTCGCCAAGCTACTGGAGATTCGGTCACGGCGTCCCCGGCCGCATCTCGACGACAAGATCCTGTCCGGCTGGAACGGACTGATGATCTCGGCCTTTGCGAAAGGGGCGCAGATCCTGGACGAACAGCGCTACGCGGATGCCGCTCGTTCTGCCCGCAGTTTCCTGCATCGTAAACTGTGGCGCGAGTCTGACGCGACTCTGCTGCGCCGTTTCCGTGACGGCGATTCGGGTATCGAAGCGTTCCTGGACGACTACGCATCGCTAATCAACGCCCTGGTGGACTTGTATGAAACCGCGTTTGACGCAGCCGACCTCGCTTGGGCAACTCGGCTCGCCGAGCGCGCGATCGCGGCGTTTCAAGATCCCGAGCATGGCGGATTCTTTAGCTCGATCGAGAACCAGAGCGATCTCGTGCTCCGCTTAAAGGACGATTACGACGGCGCGGAGCCTTCCGGAAACTCGATTATGGCGCTAGCCCTGCTGCGTCTGGCGCGGTTAACCGGACGTGACGATTTCAGACAGGCCGGAGAACGGACGCTTCAATCGTTCGCCGGACGGATGCTTTCAGGCGGCGCGGGACTTCCGCAATTGCTGGTGGCGCAGATGTTCGCCATGGGCAAGCCGATGGAGATCGTGCTGGCTGGACCTCGCGATCAGCTCACCCGTATGCTTCACGTGATCCGGGGGCGATTCCTGCCGAACGCCATTGTTATGCGGGCGTCCGAGGCCCCTGTAGAGATGACGGCGCAGGACGGCCTCGCCGCCGCCTACGTCTGTGAGAATTACACGTGTAATCTGCCGGTGACGGACGCGAGCGCGCTTAAGGAATTACTACAATAGGATTCTATGGAAAGAGCAGGAGCTACAACACTCAGAGGAAATCCTCTCACGGTAGTGGGACCGGAACTGAAGCCGGGCGATAAGGCGCCGGATTTCAAGGCCGTCGATGATTCACTGAAAGCACTGGATCTGGCAGGCACGGGAAACGGCGTGCGGATCTTCAGCGTGGTCCCGTCGCTGGACACGCCGGTGTGCGATGCGCAGACCAGGCGTTTCAACGAAGAAGCCGGGAAGCTGCCGGACGTGAAAATCTACACTTTCAGCATGGATCTTCCGTTCGCCCAGAAACGCTGGTGCGGCGCATTCGGAATCGATCATGTGAAGATGGTTTCCGACCATCGCGACGCATCCTTCGGCCAGGCTTACGGCACGCTGATCAAGGACCTTCGCATTCTGAGCCGGGCCATTTTCGTCGTGGATAAGTCCAACACAATCCGTTACGTGGAGTACGTGAAGGAAGTCGGCGAACACCCGAATTACGACGCTGCCCTGGCTGCGGCAAAGTCCGCAGTAGGCGGAGCCGCGTCGGCCTAATCGTCGGCGCTTAACCTTGAACCCGGCGCCTCCGGCGAAGCAACCCTAGCGCGGCCAATCCAAGCCCCAACCCAGAGAATGTCCCCGGCTCCGGCACGGTGCTCTCGATGTGCGGAGTGAAGCTGGTGGTCGTATGCAGGCGGAAAATCGCATCGTTGAAATCGCCGTAGCCTTCCGTGGCGTTCATTCCGTAGATATCTTCGAATCCGATGAAGTACGTTTGCGGGTCTTGTGCGTTTTGGAATAAGACGAAGTGTTGCTGCGTCGTGTCGCCTGCGGGATTCAGCCCAGCATTGGAGTAAAAGCTGGTGCAGGACGTTCCATAGTAGTCGCAGGTGGTGGCGTAGATGCCGTAGTTCACCCAGGTACTCGCCGAAAACGGCGATAGCGGCGTGATGTTGTTGTTGTAGATTCCGCCGTAGGGATTATTGAGCGTCGAATGTCCGAAGAGCACTTCTTTCTGAGACGGATCCTGAACGTTGTACAAGCCGATCTCTGTGCCGTACGGACCGATGTTGGCCGCGGCATTCGTGTAGAGCAAGGTCACATCCACTGACAGAGCCGTCTGGAGGAAGCTGAAATTCATGGGAGCATCCAGGTTGGATGCGCCGGTAGAAAGGTAACTGCCGAAGCCGCCGCTGGAGCTGAGATAGTTATTGACGCCCAGACTGGGGTTGACTCCGCCCAGGTAATCGCCGGCGTTCATGTTCATTCCGTCCAGCGAGTTGTTGTTCCAGTACGGTGCGGCATTCGATCCCGTTGTGGATGAAAATGTCCCAGGCACGCTGACGAATCCAGCTCCGGCGGAGGTAACGATGTCCGCCCAAGCCGCGGCCGGAATCAGGACTAACGCGGCTAAGATTGCTAACTTCTTCATGTTTTCTCCGATTGGCTCTCTCACCGATCCAGTTGGCAACGGCCGGTGTAGTCGGGCCCACAACATGAATATCACCTGGTGTTTCTTGTGTAATTCACCTTGTTGTACTGGGCCGTATAAGCGATAGAGCGCAAGTCGTTGGGAGGAATTTCGAACGGGTGCCGCGTTATCAAAGACTTCCGAAACCTGGATACAAATCTCCGTTGGAAGTCCTGGAACTTAGTGCGGATTTGCCCTAGCTGCTCCAACCATCTGATTGTTTGAGAGAAAGCGTCTGGACTTGGATTTGAGTGAACGGAAACGTACTTGAACCTTAGGATTTCCGTACAATAGTACTATTCCCATGAGCGACGTGACTTTCGGGACATGGAGTGTCCCGGCAAGCCCGATCATCGTTGAGTACTCGGTGGTCGTGGTCGAGGAGATCCGGCATGAGGTCGCCGAAGGATTCCAGAAGCTCTCACGCGGCGGGATCGAAGTGGGCGGCCTGCTCTATGGCGTCCGCGAGGGCCCAACCGTCCGGATCACAGCGATCCGCGCCTCAGCTTGCGAGCATGCCGCAGGTCCTGCCTTTCGCCTATCCGAGCGCGATCGGGCAACACTGCGAGAGCAGCTTCGCCTGGATCGTGAGGATCCGCGCCTGAAGGGTCTGGAGTGCGTGGGTTGGTACGTGTCGCATACCCGGAGCGAAATCACGCTCACCGAATCCGATCAGGAAATCTTTAGCACTTATTTTGGGCAGCCCTGGCAGGTCGCACTTGTGGTTCGGCCGAGCCGGGGCGGAAACATGCGCGCGGGTTTCTTCGTTCGGAATGAGGATGGATCGTTAGCTCCTACGCAGAGCTACCTCGAGTTCAACTTCCCGGACCGCATGGCGGGGATGCCGGAGCATCGTGTGCCGTTTTCCGAGCGTAGACCGCCGGAGCCCAGGGCCAGTTACCGGGCCGTGGAGCAAACCATCCCGGCGCCGCCGGAGGCTCCTCGCGTCAGCCCGGCTGCATCCATCAGACCCGTGTCGAGTATCCCGACCTCAACCATGAGTTCGCCGGGGATGACGTCACTGTTCGGCGAGCCAGCGACGCCTCTGGAGTCTCCGGACCTGACCAGCAAGAACGGAACGAAAACATCCAAAGCAGGCGGCGGCAAGAAGTGGATTTGGCTCGCGGCGGTTTTGATTATCATCGCAGTCATGGTTGCTGCGGGCGCGCGCTACCTTTCGCTTCCGATTCCAAACGAAAGCATGGCGTTGAGCGTGTTGGAACGCGAGGGCCAGCTCAACATTGAATGGAACCCCTCGGCAGCACCTATATCGAAGGCTGTTCGCGGAACGCTGGAAATCGCCGACGGCACGAAATCGCAGACCATTCCTCTCGCGCCCGCCGATTTGGCGCAAGGCAAGTTCGCGTACAAACGCGCGAGCGGCGACATCCAGGTCCGGATGAGCGTGGAAGCACCCAACGGGACGAAACTCCAGGAAGCGTCGCGTTTTCTCGGCCCACCACCGTCCGCGCAAAATGCCGATGAGCTGAAGGCCCTGGAACAGCGCCGCGATGAACTGGATGCGGAAGTAGCTCGATTAAAGCAATCCAACGATCAGCAGGCGCAGCGGATCCAGCAGCTCGAGCGCACCTTAAAAATTCTTCAGACTCGGCCCGGCAACTAGGGCGAATCTTCACGCATGCGGATTCCTATCTACCAGGTGGATGCCTTCGCCAGCGAGCTTTTTCGCGGCAATCCCGCCGCGGTGTGCCCTTTGGATCACTGGCTGAAGGATGAAACTCTCCAGGCGATTGCAGCGGAAAACAATCTAGCGGAAACGGCCTACTATGTGAACGAAAATGGGCGCTATCGGCTGCGCTGGTTTACCCCGGCGATTGAGGTGGACCTGTGCGGCCACGCTACTCTGGCGACGGCTCACGTGATTTTGGATCTTCGTAAGGAGATTGCCGGGGGGCAGGTCCCCTTCGATTCGCGCAGCGGGGAATTGACTGTCGCGCGCGAAAGCGATTTGTACGTTCTGGATTTTCCCTCGGTTTATCCGCTGGAAACTGCGGCCGATCCGGCTCTTTTTGAAGCTCTGGGCTCCCAGCCATCGGCATTTCTGCGAACCGGCGATTGCTTCTGCGTATTCGATACCGAAGATCAGATCCGGGCGCTGGCTCCGGATATGAGCAAGCTCGCGAAAGTAGATTGCCGCGGGGTGATCGTAACGGCCCCGGGAAAAGACTGCGATTTTGTCTCGCGATTTTTCGCGCCGCGGGCGGGTATTCCGGAAGATCCGGCGACGGGCAGCGCACATACAAACCTGATTCCGTACTGGTCCAGGAGGCTGGGGAAGCAGAAACTCTTCGCGCGTCAGATTTCACCGCGGGGCGGGGAACTGTGGTGCGAAGATCGCGGCCCTCGGGTGAAGATCGGGGGACACGCTGTAACCTACCTGGAGGGACACATCGCCGTTACTGGCGAATGAAGTGTAACTACTTCAGCATCAGAGGCATCTGAGAATATATGAAAAAAATCGCGGTGGTACTGTTCCTGGCGTGTGCGGGGTCCGCCTGGGGGCAGTTATTCGAGGTCTGGTTTAACGGCGGACAATCTCTCCTGGCGAATAAGGGCCTGGGGAGCGATATTCCAGCGTCGGCCGGCGGAGCCAAGGACGATTTTGCATTGGAGGACGGGTTCCGTTTCAGTTTCCGAATGGATCTTAATAATGAGAGCCATTTCGGCCACGAGGTGCAGTATGCCTACAGCCGAAGCAAGCTGGACGCACCGGGTTCCGAGCCCGTGGGGATGGCGATCCACCAGGGGGGTTACAATTTCTTGCTGTATGCGACGCCGGAGGGTACTCGCATACGGCCTTTCGCTACCGCCGGCATAGGATTCGCAAACTATGTGCCCCCCGGTTCTTCGGCCACGTCGGGTGGAGGCGATAACAAGTTCGGGTTTAACTATGGCGGCGGCGTGAAAGTAAAGATCACGTCGTTGTTTGGCTTGCGGCTGGATGTTCGGCAATACACCACTCCCAAGCCTTTTAACCTGCCTTACCTAAAGGAAGGCTGGATTCGGCAAAACGAAATCTCCGCCGGCTTCGGCGTGATGTTCTAGAGCTAGAATTAAATCAAATGCACCCGAAGGTGTTGCGGCGTTTACGACCAGGGGCAGGGCTTCTGCTTCTGATCGTGCTGTGCATGCCGCACGCTGCTTTTGGGCTGGATCCGAATCGCAAACTCACCCAGTACGTACACAGGATCTGGCAATCGCAGCAGGGCCTGCCTCAAGGGGGCATTCTCCAGATTTTCCAAACCCGCCAGGGCTACCTGTGGCTGGCGACACAAACCGGGTTTATACGCTTCGACGGCGTCCGCTTCCAGCAAGCGGAGGACATCATTCCGGGCGCCCCGGCGAACCTGTGGATTCGGGCAGTGGCGGAAGATCAACGCGGTAATTTGTGGCTCGGTTCGAATGAATCTGGGCTGTTCCGGCTCGGGCCCGAAGGCGTGAACCAATACACCACCGCGCAGGGGCTTCCATCCAACGCGATTCAGTGTCTGACGCCCGCACCCGACGGTGCGATATGGGTGTGCACGGAAAGCGGTCTGGCCCGCATGGAATTGGGCGGTAACGAGCCTCGGATCCAAGCCGTGCCTGGATCCGGCATCGAGAATGTCCGGGCAGCGTGCGAGGATTCGCACGGCAGCTTGTGGGTCGGCGGCGACGGTCCGCGTGTGGCCACTCAAACCAACCGAGAGTTTACGTCCCATTCGCTGAAAGGAATTCCAGCATCCGCATCGGTCCGCGCTTTACTGTGCTCGGGTGATACGGTCTGGGCAGGAACCAGCGACGGACTCATCCGCATCCACGGCAGCGAGCAGCACCTGTACGACATGCGGGACGGGCTGGGAGAAAATTTCATATTCTCTCTAGCGGCTGGATCAGCATCCACTGTCTGGATTGGAACTCGCAACGGCTTCAGCCGGATGCGGGACGGCACATTGGAAAGCTTTCGCCCACAGGATGGGTTATCGCAGAGCACAGCGCTTTCTGTGTTTGAAGATCGCGAAGGAACTCTGTGGGTGGGCACCAAGCGCGGCTTGAACCAGTTTGTGGATGGCAGGGGCGTACCGTATACAGTCAGCGAAGGACTTCCCAGCAACGAGGCCGGACCGGTCCTGGAGGATCGTCAGAACGTCGTGTGGGCCGGCACGTTGGACAAGGGTCTGGCGCGCTTCGATGGCCAGGATTTTCGAACATTGACGGCACGAGACGGACTAGCTTCCGATACCGTGTACGCTCTGGCGCAGGATCGCGATGGCTCGCTGTGGGCGGGTACGCAAAATGGCCTGAACCAGCTTCGCGACGGACGTGTCATTGCAACCTATACAGTCCGGCGCGGCCTTCCCAGCAATATCATTCGCAGCATTCATCAGGATCGTGCGGGTGTGCTGTGGGTAGGAACACCCAACGGATTAGCGTCACTTCGGAATGGACGGTTCGAGCCGGCGGAAGGCGCTCCAAAAGATGCGGTAGTGGCTCTGGCCGAAGACCGCGATGGGCGCGTCGTGTTGGCCACCGAGCGCGGCGTCTTTGCGGGCGGGCCGGCTGGATTCCACGAGATCAAATCGAATGGGGCTTCTATCCGCCCCGTGAACACGCTTTATCGCGATACGGACGGTCTGTTGTGGATGGGCTTGAACGGCGGCGGACTGCGGCTGCTGGACGGCGCCACGGTCAGCAGTTTTGTAACCCGCGATGGACTGTACGATGGGGAAATCTACGGCATCGTGCAGGACGATCAGGATCGTCTGTGGATGGCCTGCAGCCGGGGAATCTTCTCGGTGGCGCGCAGCGAGCTGCGCAAGTTTGCAGCCGGAGAGGTCAAGAAGGTAACCAGCGCGCCCTACAGTCCCATGGATGCCCAGCGCGTGATCGAAGGACAATCCGGAGTCACGCCGGTGCTTTCCAGGACCCACGACGGCCGCCTGTGGTTTGCGACCATCCGGGGGCTCCTGATGCTCGACCCCAGCCACTGGCAAAGGGAAGCGACAGCCCCGATGGTGGTGATCGCGAATCCCATCGTCAACGGGCACGCCGAACAGCCGAGCAGAATCGCAGACCTTCCTCCAGGGCAGAAGAACATCGAGTTCAACTATGCGGGACTGGCGTATTACCTGCCGACGCGTTTGCGTTTCCGCTACATGCTCGAAGGCTACGACCGGGATTGGATCGAAGCGGACAATCGGCGGGAAACATTTTATACCAATTTGCCGCCCGGCAACTTCCGTTTCCGCGTGACGGCGTGCAACGCGGATAATCTTTGCAGCGAGCAAGGCGCGACTGTGGCGTTTTTCCTCGCTCCGCGTTTCTACCAGCATGCCTGGTTCTGGCCGCTCGTGGTTGTCGCATTGGCGGGACTCGTTTGGCTGGGCTACCAGTTACGCATCCGGCGGCTACGCGAGCGCTACGACTTGATTCTGGCCGAACGAAGCCGGATTGCTCGTGAGCTGCACGATACGCTCATCCAGGGCTTTTCCGGAATCACTATGGCCATGCAAGCGCTCGCCGGACGCCTGCGGTCATCGCAAGAGCGCGAAACACTGGAAGAGATCATTCGCGATGCGGCCACCTGCCTGCGCGAGACTCGCCAGTCCGTCGCGGGCCTGCGTGCCGCGCATGATTCGGAATCCGGTTTGACGGCCGCCATCGGCACTGCGGCACGTGAGATCACCGATACCAAGGATGTCCGCTTGAAGCTCAAGTTGGATAAAGGTCTGCCCAAGCTGCCCGCGGATGTGGAGTACAATCTGCTTCGCATCGCGAGCGAGGCCATCTCCAATTCAGTGAAGCATTCGGGTGCTCGAACTATTGAGGTCGCGTTGGAGTCTACGCCAGAGGCGCTGCGGCTTACGGTACATGACGACGGGTCTGGGCTTGGTGATGGCCCTGCGCTACGTCCTGGCCATTACGGCATCATCGGAATGAAAGAGAGAGCCACCCAGATCGGCGCCGAACTTGCGCTGTCGAGCGAGTCGGGCAACGGCACCACCGTGTCCGTACTACTACCGGCAGCAGCAACTCGCGCCGCGAAGGTGGAGAAGGCTGAGGCACTGTTATGACTGAAGAAATGCCGATTCGGGTTTTGTGCGCTGACGACCATCCGCTGGTGCGAAAGGGAATTGCGTCCATCCTGGCGAACGAAGAAGACGTTTCGCTGGTGGGTGAAGCCGGTAATGGCCGGGAAGCCGTGGATCAATTCCGCAAACTCCAGCCGGATGTCGTGCTGATGGATCTGCGGATGCCGGAGATGAGCGGCATCGATGCGACCCGCGCGATCCGCAGCGAAGCGCCAGAAGCCAAGATTATCGCGCTAACCAGCTACGACGGCGATCAGGATATCTATCGAGCCATCGAAGCCGGAGTGCGCGGGTACATTCTGAAGGAAATGGTGCACACAGACGTGTTGCGCGCCATACGAACGGTGCAAGCCGGTAAGCGCCTGATGCCGGCGGAAGTAGCCGAACGCCTGAGCGAATACTTCCCTCAAATGGCTCTCACGCCGCGCGAGGTCGAGGTCCTGGGCTTTGTCGCCAAGGGCATGGCGAATAAAGAGATCGCGCATCAGTTGGGAACGGCCAGCGGGACGATCAAGATGCATATCCAGAACATCCTGGCGAAGCTGGATGCATCCGATCGCACGCACGCGGTGACGATCGCACTGGAGCGCGGAATCCTGCATCTGGACTTCTGATCGCACAGGCTGAAGGCCTGTGCCAGGTTGCTTAACGCACGTCCCTGATGTGCGTCGCCGGGAACCATTGGTAGCCCGACGGATCGACCAGTCCGGCTGTGCGATCGCCGTAAGGTTGATCGGCAGGCGGCCACAATGACGTCGCGCCGGCTGCGATGGCGCGATGATAGACGGCGTCGCAATCCTCGACATAAAGATAGAAGCCAGCTTGCGGCGACGAGGCGGCATCGTGCGGCTCGCCCATCTCGAGCACTGCATCGCCAATGCGCGCCGCGGCGTAAGGTACCCGGCCGGAATCTTCGTAGAGAGCCAGTTGTGTCGCGCCGAAGGCTTGCGTTAGAAAGTCCATGTACTTCTTCGCGCTGACCGGATGCACAAAAGGCGTGACCATCCACCGACTTTCCAGCGCGGGAGTAGCTCCAAGATGAGTCGCGATGTACCAATCGTTTCCAGCGGAGTCCTTCACATACCCGGCGCGTTCGCCGTAGTGGTGGTCCGAAGGAGCGCCCAAGGACCTAGCACCGGCCTGGATAGCGCGACTATAACTAGCGTCGCAGTCGGGAACATAGACGTGGAATGCGCCCAGCCGCTCGTGACCCTTCGCCGCTTCACCACCGCCGATCATCATCATGGAATCGCCGATACGGACCTCGGCGTGGAATCCGCCACCGGGAAGATCGGGCAGCCGGAACGTTTCCTCCGCATCGAACGTGCGCTTCAGGAATTCGATCAGTTCCGGTGCGTTGGGAACCGCGACGTAAGGCGTGATGGTGTGGAATCCCTCACGAATAAATGCACCAGTTGAAGTCGGCATGGATGCTCTCCTTTCTAAGTCAGCTTTCAAGCGTTTCTGGAAGTTTTCATCCGGCAAATCTCGCAGCGCGCCAGCGATGTCGGTTAGAGCTGCAAGGCTTGTATCGGTTACCGGAGTACCGGCCATCAAGCCGTCGATGGCCTGATTTAGTAGCTCATCGAGCGCGCGTTCAGGCATGTGCGCCCTCCATCTGAGCCCGAAGGTTCTCGATGGCCCGGAGTTGTAGCTGCTTCACAGCGCCTTCGCTGCGGTTCATCTCTGTAGCGATCTCACGGATGCTCTTCTGTTCCACGAAACGCATGTGAATGACGCGGAACTGGGCTTCCGGGAGGCGGTCAACGAGTTGAAATAGCATGGCGCTGCGTTCGATCTCCTCGGGACCAGGACGGGCGGTATCTTGCGCCGGATTGCCGGATTCGCGGCCGCTGCGCTGCCAGTGATCCGCAATGGCTCGCGATGCGATCCGCAGCAGCCAGGCGATGAACGGTACGCCGCGCCATTCAAACTTCTGGATCCCCGCCAGGGCTTCGCGGAAGACCTCAGCGGTCAGGTCCTCGGCTTGATTACGATCGCCCACGCGCCGCGACACATACGCGTATACCCGGTAGAAGTTCTGTTCGTACAGATCGGCAAACCGAGCGGGATCGCGCTGAGCGGCTTCCACCAACAGGCGATCATCCTGCTCCGTTGTCATGTCTCGCTAGGGTAATCCGCCGGGAAAGGCAAAAAGTTACGGTTGCCGCTTTTTTGATTTAGGCCGCAGGGACTTTCGCTGCCGATTGGTCCAAGCTGTCTTCAGCGCGCCTTCCAGGATAGCTGGAGTCACCTTCGCCAAGCGTACTAAGGTAGCCCCGCGTTCGCCCCATTTATTTGGAACCGGAAGGAAGATCTCGGGGGCGTCCTCAATCATCCCGGCCTGTTGCTCCGGTGTGAGCAACAATACACCGCATCCCTCTTTCTTGTAGGCAAGGGTCGCGAAGATCTTTCCGCCCACCCGGAAGTCGGCGACGCTGAAATGAACTCCTTCCGCGGTATCCGGCAAGCTTAGAGCGATCTTACGGAAAGCAGCTTCGGTCACGTTACTAGCATATGCCGATTGGCGGCCGATTCACTGGACTTTTTGGAGTCGAAAGAAACTATCGCGAACCGCATAGTTAAGAGAACGGGGATGCACATTCAACCCAAATTAGAGCAGACCGGCACCGTCAGATTGACCCTTACCGGCCGCATGAATGCGAATGCCCTGGGTGAGCTCCGGCGGGCGATTGATCGCGTCCGTCGACGCCGCGGTCGTGTGATGCTCGATCTGAGCGAAATCACGTTGGTGGATCGCCCCAGCCTGGCGTTCCTCACCGAACAGACCAAGGAAGAAATTGAATTGATCAACTGTCCGGCATACCTCGAGTCCTGGCTCAAAAAGACAGATCACTAAGCAGGCGGATCCGCGACTACCAGCACAGCGGCTGACACTGCGTGACGAACGCCGTCAATCGTAGTTCCGAAGATCAAGTCCTTCAATCCTGTGTGACCGTGCGCGCCCATCACCACCAGATCGGGCTGTAGTGCGCGGGCTGCACGTATGATCTCCGTTCGCGGGCTGCGTCCGTGAACGATTTGGAGTTCGGCGTCCAGGCCATTTGCCTTCAGGGAATTCACGATGTCATCGAAATACTCCTGACCGGCGGAGACTTCGGAAGTAGACGCCAGCGGTCCGAATAACTGGCTGGTGGCGCCTTCTTCCACGTGGAGCAGGTGAATCGCCGCCCCATGGAGGCGCGCCGTAGCTGCAGCATGCGCGACCGCGGCCCGATCTCGATTCGAATGATCGAGAGGAACCAGGATCTTGCGATACCGAAGGGGAGGAAGGTCGGTCGCGACGGCAGCTCCGGGGTGAAGCTGCGGAGCCGGCGGAGGATGCGGACGGGCGAACGTTACCCAGCCCAGCAGAAATACCACGCCCGCAATCGCGGGGATGACGAACCAGGCTCTCCACGGGGCTGCTTCAACCCAGGGAGTAATCGCACTTGCGGCCAAGCGAAAATTCAGCGCGATGATCAGCACAGCCGAGGTCCACGCGAGAACATTCACCCAGGTGCGGTTGGCGAACTCTCCCATGCGGCTGCGGTCGCTGGTAAAGCGGATGAGCGGAATGATCGCAAAGGGAAGCTGCATGCTCAAGATCACCTGGCTCAAGATCAGCAATCGATAGGTCCCCTCGTCGCCGCTGTTGTAAACGGTAACGACTGCAGGAATAATCGCAACGGAACGCGTAATCAGACGGCGCAGCCACGGACGCACGCGCAGGTTCAGAAATCCTTCCATGACGATCTGGCCGGCATACGTTCCGGTGAGCGTGGACGACTGGCCGCTGGCCAGTAACGCGATCGCAAACAGAGCGCTGGCGAAGGCCGTTCCCAGCAGCGGTGCTAACAATTGGTGCGCTTGTTGAATCTCGGTGACAACCGTGCCGCTTTTGAAAAAGACCGCCGCGGCTAAAATCAGGATGGCGGCGTTCACGATCAAGGCTCCGTTCAAGGCGATGAACGAATCGATAAAGTTGTAGCGGCAAGCGATCTTCTTTTCAGCCGACGTCTTGCCGATTCGTCGTGTCTGGACCAGCGCCGAGTGCAGATAGAGGTTGTGCGGCATCACAGTGGCGCCCAGCATGCCGATCGCGACATAGAGGCTGGCATCGTTCAACTGCGGGATCAGCCCGGAGGCCACGGCCGTGAAGATCGGCTTGGCGAACCACAGTTCCACCACGAAACATCCCGTCACGATCAGGACCAGGGAGAGAATGATCGCCTCCACCAAACGGATCCCGTAGCGCGTCAGCCATAAAACCAGAAAGGTATCGAGGGCTGTGAGCAGAACGCCCGTCGTCAGCGGAATGTGGAACAGCAGGTTGAGTCCGATGGCCGCGCCCAGCACTTCGGCCAAGTCGCAGGCGGCGATGGCGATTTCGCACAAGATCCAGAGTGAGTTTGAGACCGCCTTGGGATACGCTTCGCGGCAGGCCTGAGCCAGGTCGCGCCCGGCGACGATGCCGAGGCGGGCGGAAAGCGTCTGGAGCAGGATGGCCATGGCGTTCGACATCACCAGGACCCACAGAAGCTGGTAGCCGAAGCGCGCTCCCCCTTCCAGGTCGGTGGCCCAATTCCCAGGGTCCATGTAGCCGACGCTGACCAGGTACGCCGGTCCGGCGAAGGCAAACATGCGGCGGAACGCGGTGGGCCAGACGGTCTTAACGCTTCCGTGAACCTCTGGAAGGGAAGCCGGGCCCACTAGCTGCGGTTTCATCCCCATGGTTAACTATAGTTCATTCGGCAGAAAGACGTCAGGCGACAAGATCGCCTGACCCGCTTTTTTAGCGGTCTTTTAGGATTTCGCGCGCCGCGTTGTGGCCTGGTGCACCCATGACTCCGCCGCCGGGATGGGCCCCCGATCCGCATAAGTACAAGCCCTTCACGGGAGTACGATAACGCGCCCAGCCTGCCAGAGGACGGAGAACGAACATCTGATCCAGGCTCATTTCGCCGTGGAAAATGTTGCCGCCGGTGATTCCGAAGCGTTGCTCAAGATCCCAAGGGGAAAGCGTCTGGCGTTCGACCACAATCGAGCGGATATTGGGGCAGTATTCCTCGATAACATCGAGAATGCGTTCGGTGTAAGGCTCGCGTTCCTGCTCCCAGGTGGTGTCGCGCAATGTGTATGGAGCATACTGCAGGAAGATTCCCATGATGTGGTGACCCGGCGGCGCGAGGCTCGGATCGTACATGGTCGGCATAGTCATCTCGATCAGGGGCGAGCGCGATGGTTTACCGTACTTGGCGTCATCCCAGGCGCGCTCGATGTACTCGACCGAAGGGCAGATGTGCATCGTCGCCTTGTGCTGGGGGCCGGGATTTCCTTCCAGTGCCTTGAACACGGGAACCCCGCTTAATGCGAGATTCATCTTGAGCGAAGTCCCCTCGGAACGAAACTTGCGGATGCCGTCCAGGAACTCCGCCGGCAGATCGCGCGGCTCCATGAGCTGGAGAAACGTTCGGCGTGGATCGAGATTGCTGGCGACGATGGAGGCGCGGATCTCTTCGCCATCTTCTAGAACGACTCCGAGCGCACGACCGTCGTGCACCAGAATTTTCTCGACAGACACGCTGGTGCGGATGACGACCCCCCGGCTGCGGGCCGAATCGGCGATAGCGTTCGAGACCGTGCCCATGCCTCCGCGCACGAATCCCCACAACCCGCGATGGCCGTTGACGCCGCCCATGCAGTGATGGAGCAAGATGTATGCCGTACCGGGCGAGCGGGGGCCGCCGTTGGCTCCGATCACGCCGTCAGTGGCGAGCGTTACCTTCAGCTGTTCGGATTCGAACCATTCATCCAGAAGCTGAGATGCGCTCTGAGTGAAGATTTTCACCAGGCCCACGATTTCGGTTTTAGAAAGTCCTCGCAGGCTTCCGAGCAGTTTTAGGTAATCGATGAAGTCGCCGGCGCCGGCGGGAGGGAAGTTCGGAGGCGTGGTCAGCAAGAGCGATTCCGCGACCATAGCGAGGCGCTCTAGATGCGCTTCGTATTTCGGATACGCTTCGGCATCCCGCTTGGAAAACTTGGCGATCTCCGCCAGTGTTTTGGCGCGATCCTGCCACATGAACAGATGGGTCCCGTCGGGAAAAGGCGAAAAGAAAGCCGGATCCTTGGCGTCCACGCGATATCCGAAGCGCTCCAGCTCCAGATCGCGCACAACTTTTTCCTGCATCAGGCTGGCGAGGTAGGAAGCAGTGGAGACGCGATATCCCGGCCAGATTTCCTCGGTAACGGCACAGCCGCCGACCATCTCGCGGGTTTCGAGCACCACGACCTTACGTCCAGCTTTGGCGAGATATGCCGCGGTGACGAGCCCGTTATGGCCGCCGCCGACAATGATTACGTCGAATTTGGCAGGCAAGCTTCCATGATAACGGGGCTGAGGTCCACGGAGGTTTTCCGCAGACCTCAATCCGCTAGAAAAAGACTAGTCTCGGATTTGGCCTAGTTTTTTGCCATTCAAGGGAAGCAACGCATGGGTCTGAGCCCAGTCGGCTACATTCACACCCAATGTTTGCCCATGGTTGGTGGCAGTACGAAAGTGAATACCGCCAAACACACGGGCATTCTTGATCTCATCCGTTGCCGCAGTGATGCTTGAGAAGTAGCGCGTCACGTTCGCCATCACATCTGAGGTCACATTGAACGAAACGTTCTCGCCAAAATAGTTCGATAGCACGCGGCCGGCGGCGCCGCTAACGCAGGAATGGCCTGACGGGTATTCAGAGTGCGCGGGGGTAACCAATAATGGCAACCAGGTCGTGTCCGTTGCAGTGCCGGGATTGAGATCGTCGCCGAGGTCTGTAATAGCCGTGATGGGCCGCCAAAACTGATAGTGCACTTTTGCCTCCCAGCAGCCAATCGCTCCGTCTGCCATAGAGACGCTCACCAAAGCCAGCAGGCGGGCGTTTTCTGACAGAGTGAGGTGGTTCGCCGCGGAGAGCTTAACCGCGATCTGGTGCCAGTAGTACGGGGCTGTGCTGGCATTCCAAAACTGGCTATATATTGTCTCGTCGGGCGAGCGGACGGAACTCGCAAGTTTTCCCCAATCCTTGGTCTCATTAAACTCCGTCGCATATTGCGGACTGCTCAGCGCCGGAGGTCCGCCAGGCCGGAATTGGCCGGGAGAATTGATCACCCACGGAGTCATGTACGAGAACTGCAGTCCATTGAATGGCGCAAAGGCCGGTGGAGTCGAGCGCCATACTCCTATCGCAACCACGCCAAAATAATTAGCGGGCGTCGGTGTAAAACCGTCGGTGTTCCGCCAAGCCCAGATCGCCGCAGCCACCTGATCGCCCCAAGCGATCCCGCGCTGGATCGACTCGCTATGCTCTGCTGCAGACCCGCTGGCAATTCCGGCCAGTGAGAGCGCCCGTTGAGGATCAAGGAACGAGGTCTTCTGACTGGGAAAGAGCGAAATCAGGCTGGCATACGCGGCTTCGATAGCTGCTGCCCGTTGCGAGGCCCCGCGCGGTGCATCGGAGGTGACGTGGATAGGAGTGTACCTCCGTTCGATCCCGTTCACAGCGTCAAAAACAGACGCTTGGACGATCGCCGCCACGCGCGTTGTTACGAGCGGATTTGTACCAGCGGTGTGCGCAGCCTGGAACATGATTACATTCCAGTCGGTGACTTCGTCGGCCTGCGCGGTTCCCGTGCCAAGACTGGCTAGAGCCAGCGGAATCAACCAAGATGTTGCGATGGTTTTCATGGGTTAATCCTTCCTTTTAATCCAGAAATGAGATTCATTTCGGGCGGCCCGATACTACTCCTATCGGTCACCAATAGCAACGGGCACGAATGGAGGAAGAAAAATGGGCAATTCCAGCAGATATCAGCGGGATGGCCGATACTTAGATGCTCGAATCGCCGGTCGGAGATACAAGAAAGGCAATGGCTGCTTCGACGTCGTCGGGACTGACCTGGAGACGCATGCCGCGGCTTAAAGGCCACTCGAGGCGAGTGATATTCGCATCAGCCAAGAAGCATTCAATCCCGGCGGATTCCAGGCAGCCTTTGGCCATGAGCGCCTCGGACATATTGCCGAACTGGCGAATCGTAACGAGCTCCGGAGCGTGGCGAGTTTCCACAATCCAAGTATACGCCTGTGAATCGGAACGATGGAGCAGGCGGTAGTGCCTGAATAGTACGTTGATAGAAAAGTTGGCCGTGTCCCTCCCTGTTCGCAGTGCTAATATTAAAAATGGAATGTCACTGTTTTGGGTGATAGCGTTGATTGTAGCCGTGGTCGGTTTCCGAGTTTGGGCGGGCGTCGATACCGGTGTCACGGCGGCCTACTTCAGGAGATTCGGGAAGCGCAATGCTGTTGTGCTATGTACGATCTCTGTTATCGCCGGAACAGTGGCTATTTACCTATCAAGGCACTAGCCATAGGTGAGCAATTCCTCTAGATCCCAAACGTGAGATGGCGAGCCTTCCGTCCTGGCGCCTGCTCAGCATCCATACGTTTGCCGCGGAACCTGCGAACGCGATCCAGGTCTGAAGCGGGTCTGACTGGGGTCTGACGCGGGTCCGACGCCGAAGTCCACGATATAATCAATCCAAATGGACCTGTACGACGAAATCGTGCGCCTGCGGAAGCTCGGCCAAAAGTGCGCCATAGCGACGATTGTGCAGGTAAACGGCTCGATTCCGAGCTTTGAGAGCGCCAAAATCCTGGTGCGGGAAGATGGCTCGTTCATGGGCACCGTCGGCGGCGGCTGCGTGGAGGCGGAAGTGTGGAACGCCGCCCGCGAGGTGATCGAGACAGAGAAACCCCGTCACTTATCTTTCAGTCTGGGTCAGGATGCGGCCTATGACGAAGGCCTGATTTGCGGAGGGCAATTGAACATTTTCGTCGAGCCCATCATTCCACAGCCGCGCGCTTTTATCTTCGGCGGCGGCCATGTTTCCAAGGGGATTTCGAAAATCGCGACGCTGGCGGGGTTCTCGACGTCTATCATCGACAACCGCGAGGCGTTCGCGAACAAGGAACGGTTCCCGGAGGCCGAAGCCACCTACGCCCAAGAGTACGAAGACGTTTTCGAGCAACTGCCGGTGAACTCCTCCAGCTACATCATCATCGTGACGCGCGGGCATCGCGACGATATGCGCGTGCTGCGCTGGGCCGTAAATACGCCGGCCAAGTACATCGCCATGATCGGGAGCAAGCGTAAGACTATTTCAGTGGTCCACGAGCTGGAAAAAGAAGGCTTCCCGCGCGAGGCGTTCGAGAAGGTTTTCGCTCCCATGGGTTTGGAAATCGGCGCAGAGCTTCCAGAGGAAATTGCCATTTCCGTAGTTGCGGAGATGATCGCCGTGCGGCGTGCGCCGGATACGGACTGGCGTCAGCTCTCGAAATCGATCTTTGCGAATGACCGTTTGAAGGCGCTTCTGAAATAAGTGATCGCTGGAATCATCCTGGCGGCAGGCGCGTCCAGTCGCATGGGCACACCTAAAGCACTTCTGGATTATCGCGGAGAAACTTTCGTGGGCAGGCTGGTTCGCGTGCTACAGACAAAGTGCAATCCCGTGATCGTGGTGCTGGGGTTCAGCGCCGATGCGATCCGGCCGGGAGTCCCGAAGGGTGCGCAGATCGTGGTGAATCCCGATCCCAGCAGAGGCCAGCTCAGCTCGCTGCAGACGGCGCTAGGGGCATTTCCGGCGGAAGCCTCAGGATTCGCATTTGTTCCCGTGGACAGCCCGGCCGTGAGTGAGGAAACCCTCGCCTTGCTGGCGGATGCGTTCGAAGGACGCAAGGCATCGACACTCTTTGTGATTCCTCGCCAGAATGGCAAACGTGGTCATCCGGTTTTTGCCAGCCGGGCGATCGCGGCGGAGCTTCTTGCACTCCCAGCTACATCCGAAGCTCGCAATGTAGTGCACGCGCACGTGGACCGCACACATTACGTGGATGTTGAAGACGCGGGTATCTTCGCCGATGTGGACGATCCGGAGGCGTATCGCCGCCTAAAAGAAACTGAGGGGTTGAAGGAACGAGCTCGATGAAGTGGTTCAAGCGAATCCTGTGGATCGTCGTCGCGCTGGTGGCGCTGGCTGTTGCCGTTCCATACGTGCCAGCGGACTTCTTGCGCCCCAGCATCGAGCGCGCCCTGGAGCGCGGATTGGGGCGCAAGGTCGAAATCCTCGGCGGAATCAACCTGACGCTGTTTCCGGGACCCCTGCCGCGTCCGGGAATCACACTCGATCGGGTAACCATCGCCGAGGATCCCCGCGCCGGCATCGAACCGCTGGCGTACGTCGAATCGTTGGGCGCCAGCGTGCGGGTCCTTAGTCTATTCCAGCGGCGTCTCGAATTTTCGAGCTTGAATCTGGACGACGCGACCATCAACGTGGTGAAGACCGACGCGGGCCCGTGGAATTTCCAATTCTTATCGGAGGGCGGCTCGGCCAGTTCCAACCGCATCCCGGCGATTCGCATGCGCGGCGGACGCGTGAATTTCAAATTCGGCGACACCAAAGCCGGCTTCTATTTCAACGACGCCGACCTGGACGTGTCTCCATACTCGGATGGCTCCGTAGACTTGCGATTCGGCGGGGCGCCATCGCGGACAGATCGCTCGACGCAGGATTTCGGACGGTTTTTCCTGCGGGGCACAGCGGCTCCGGGCAGCCAGCGATTGGATCTGCAGGTGGACCTTGAGCGCAGCTCGCTCCAAGAGACGTTGCGCTGGATCAGCCCGGGCGGTTTTGGCGTGCACGGCACGGTAGCTCTCACGGCGCAACTTTCCGGCGCCCCGTCCCACCTGGATGTTTCGGGACAAATGCAGGTTGCCGACGTGCATCGCTGGGACCTGCTTCCCAATGAGGCCGGCGGTTTGAAAGTAGGATTCGGCGGCACGCTCGACCTGCGCGGCGAGCGCTTGGATTTGCAGACCACGGCGAGCCCCGGCAATACTCCGGTGGTGGTTCGGTTCCGCTCCTGGGACTATTTGAAAACGCCGCATTGGGATGCTGGCGCGGACCTTCAGCAGGTGCCGCTGGCGACGCTTCTGGCAATCGGCCGGCACATGGGCGCTGCGCTCCCGGAGAAACTGGAAGCGCAAGGCGCGGTCTCCGGGTCCGTGACCTACAACCAGCAGGAAGGCATGCAGGGTCGCGTGGTATTGCGCGACGCATCGCTGATGGTTCCCGACGGTGAGCCGGTAGAGGCGCCGGTAGCTACGCTGGACATCGCCGGGCGCTCTGTGATTCTCGAGCAGACTGCGGTGCACATTGGTGAGAAGCAAAGTGCCGACGTCGAGGGCAGCTATAATCTCGATCCTCCGCGTTCACTGGATCTTAAGATCACGACCAAAGGTCTGAGTGTCGCCGCGACGCGATCATTTGGACTGGAAGCAATCCCGCTGCTGGATCAATCGCCGGAAGGGACCGCATCGCAAGCGACTTGGCGCGGCTGGGCGCGATACCTGGACGGCGACTGGAGCGGAGAGTCGGAGATCCAGAACGCCCGAATCGCGGTAGATGGCCTGGCAGACCCGGTTGTGATCAAGTCCGCTGCATTGAGCCTGACGGGAACGCGAGTGACGCTCAGCCGCTTGCGCGCGTCGGCAGGGGCGATCGCGTTTACTGGAAGTTATCGATTCGAACCTGCGGAACAACCGACGGATAAGACTCGCCCCGATATTTTCGATCTGAAAATCGCGGAAGCGGATGCGACGGAATTGGCGCGGCTGTTTGCGCCGGCTCTGGTTCGCGATCGCGGCTTCATAGCCAGGACGCTCCGGCTGGGGGCAAACGCTCCGCTGCCCGCGTGGCTGAAAGCGATGCGTACCGAAGGTGTGGTGACCATCGATTCACTGAAAGCCGGCGATATGAGCTTCAGCGGCGTAACTGCCAAGATAGCCTGGAAGGGTCCGATGGTGCGTCTGACTGAACTCAATGGTTCCAGCGACCCTGCTGAATTCGCCGGTGATCTTAGCGTCGATCTTGGCACCGGGATACCGCAGTATCGTTTCGATGGAAAAGTTACGGACATCGCCTACAAGGGCGGCATGCTGGACCTGGACGGCACTTTGGACGCCGAAGGTGAGGGCGTGAGTCTATTCGAAAGTGCTCGCGCCGAAGGCCTGCTGCGGGGACGCTCGATTCTCTTTGCTCCCGATGCAGATTTTCGATCGGTGACGGCACGATTTGAGATGCAAGGCGGCGGCGCCGCCTCGCGCTGGAAACTATCCAATGTGGAAGTGAATCAGAGCGGAGAATCTCTGGCTGGATCCGGTACTTCGCAGGCAGATGGAAGAATCGTGCTGGAGTTGACCAACCGCGGACGTCCGCTGCGATACACCGGAACGCTGTTTACTTTAGCAACGCAGCCGTAACGCCGACCACTGACGCGTGGAGTTTATCGAGCGGCGGCTCAATGTAGCCGATTCCGCGTCCCACGCACGCTATGCTGATCCACAAAATCAGTGAGACAGCGGCCGCCAGCTTGGCTTTTCCCGGAATCTTGCCAGCTTGATCGAGCGCCGCTGGGTTCTTATACACGCTGCCGCGAAATATCAGCGCATGCACGAACACCAGCGCCAGAAGTATGAGCTTTGCCTGGAAGAACCTGTTGTAGTAATATTCTTCCGCCTTGGAACTGGCCAGTAAAAGGCCGCAGGCGGCCACGATCACGATTCCAATCCGCTTGGGCCAGCGCAATTGGGTTACTACGTCTGAAATCGGCTGATTGGGCAGCACGACACCCAGCAGGCGCAAATCCGTTACGAGGATCGCACCGGCGAATAAAGCAATCCCCGAAAGATGTGTGGAAAGAATCGCCGGATAGAGGTAAGCCGACATTCGGACGTACGTCGCCCAGTCGGTCCCCTGGATCCATTTTGCGAATTCAAGCAGTGACATAGCTCAATGGTCCGGCGTCACAATGAATGCGATGAAAATACCGCCAAAGATCATGCCCACCCATAGCGCTAGCGAGATACAGGCGAACGGTTTGCCCAGGCTCGCGGACATCTCGCCCCGGAGCAGTTTGCGGCGGAGCGTGAAGTGAAAGATCAGCGCAATCGCCAACAAAACCATCTTGATCTGGAACGACAAGTTCAGGTAATACATGTCCGGATCGGATGAAAACAACATGGGGCCGGACAACAGCACTAGGACCAGCCCGAAAAGAGTCCATGGAGCGAATGCCTTGGCCAGCTCGCCGGCGCTCTGGCGCAGCATCCCGAATCCCAGCATCCGAAAATCCACCAGCGCGATGGTGCCGACGGTGATCGCAAATCCAAGGATGTGAATACACTCCAGGATCGGGAATGCCAGCGGCGATTCCATCAGCGGATTCTCGAACTCAATCAACATTGTTTAGTGGCGGCGGTCAGTAGAGGTCATCACAAAAGCTAGCACAACTCCAGGGTCCCGTTGGCTTGGGCGCGGAGCTGCCTGTATTTCATTAGTTCGAAGAACGGCTGCTGTTGGGGCGGAGCGATGAATCGTGTCTGGCCCGCTGGATCTTCCCACAACGCGACGACCTCGCCCTTGAAACCCTGGCGCGCGGCGGCCGACTGGAGTGCAGCGTAGGTCGCGCTTCTGTCCTCGATACTTTTGATCTCGAACGTCGATTCGAGAAACACGGCCAGTACGGCGGCGCCCCGGATATTCAGATATGCGACAGGAATCGTACTATCTAGTTTAGATGCCGAACCTGTTCGATAGCGAGTTTTACCTTCGCGCCAATCCGGATGTAGCCGCGGCGCGAATGGACCCGCTCGATCATTTTTTGAAATACGGCCAGAAAGAACAGCGTCAGCCACATCCGTTGTTCGATCCCGTGCATTATTTGGTCTCAGCAAATCCGCATCCTTTGTTCGATTGCGACGCCTACCTGAAAGCTCATCCCGACGTGACCGGAGATCCATTGGAGCACTACGCGGCTAGCGCTCCGTCATCGGCGCCCTCGAAAGACGCTGCCACAGTACGATTTGTACTACTGCACTATCATTTCTTCAAGAATGCCGGAACCACCATCGAAGACATCCTGGCGCACAGTTTCTTTGAAAACTACGGTCGCTTCGACAGCGAGGATTTTGACGGATGCGTTGGACAGGCCGAGCTGGTTTCGTTTCTTCGGCGGCATCCGCGCATGAGGGCCGTGTCCAGCCACCAATTTCGGTTTCCCGTACCGCAAGAACCCGGATTCATTTTCTTCGACCTATGTTTCCTGCGCGATCCCATCGATCGCATTCGTTCGATGTACGACTACTTCCGAGAGAAACCCATTCCGGGTGAACCGGCCAGCGATCTGGCTCGCGACCAGCCTGTGGGCGGATTCATTCGAGGGCTGATAGAAGAGCATTCGTATCGCGTCAGCAACGTGCAGGTGAATATGCTGGCCAACGGGATCGTTAACGATCTTCCAGCTGAAGCGGACCTGGATCGCGCGACGGAAGTGATGCTGCAGATGTCGTTCTTAGGGGTCGTGGATCTCTTCAACGAAAGCCTGATCGCGGGGGCGCATCGTATGCGTCCGATCTTTCCAAGTTTTGCGCTCGCGCAGCAGCCGGCCAATGTGTCGAGCGGTCGGGATTCTGCAATGAAGTTCCAGGAAGCCTGCGATCCGGATGTGTATGCGGAACTGGTCCGACTGAATTCCCTTGATATCGAACTGCTGAATCGGGCGCGGGCGGAAGTGCAGCGGCGGTTTACGTCGGTTCCCGATGGTGTCGATCGTTTGCGTAAGTTGCAGGATCTGGTCGGGCGAGGCAGAGAATCTGTTTTGTAGGGGTCGGGCATGCCCGACCCTCAACTCAGAACATTAACTTTAGCCCGAACTGGATCTGCCTTGGCGTCGTCGCCAGCGTCGTGATCAGACCCGCCGTCGGATTGATTGAATATTGCGGTGCCGGGGCCGACCCGGTGTTCGTGAACACCGTCTGATTCGGCGAGCCGTAGTTCGCGTGGTTCATCAAGTTGAAGAACTCGGCGCGGAATTGCAGGCTGACTCTTTCAGAGACCGCGATGTTCTTGAGCACCGAAACATCCACTTCCGTCAAGCCCGGTCCGCTATATGTGCCGCGGCCGAGGTTTCCGAATGTTCCATAGGCAGGCGGGGTAAACGCGTTTGGATCGAACCAGCGATTGGGATCTCCCGTTACGACTGGACCCGAAAATGCTGAATTCAGGTTGGGCCGGTCGGGATTACGAGTGTCACCATCTCCCGATCGGTTCAGTCCGATCTGCGGGGTGAAGGGGAATCCGCTGAGCAGGGTCGTGATTTCGTTCAGCTGCCATCCGCCGATGATCTTGTCCGCGAATCCCTTGCCTCGCCCGAAGGGCAGCTCATAGTGCGCCGAGATGCTGGCCTGATGCCGGACGTTCAAAGCCGACGGACCCCAGTCGCGCCGCAGGTCATTTCGATCCATCACCATTTGCGGCTGATTCGAGGCCTGGGCGATCGTCAG
>Ga0207674_10002041_pt1 | contig 25622 bp, 21 predicted proteins | sample KBSCornC72_FD_184303 | JGI IMG/M metagenome (GOLD analysis project Ga0207674, IMG submission 184303) | Corn rhizosphere microbial communities from Kellogg Biological Station, Michigan, USA - KBS Corn C7-2 (SPAdes) (version 2) | ecosystem: Host-associated > Plants > Roots > Rhizosphere > Soil ...
AGCACCGCCGTCTGGATCAGCGGCATCAGGAACGCCCACGCCACCCCCAGGAGCGACTGCTTGTACCGGACGCGGATGTCGCGCCAGGCCAGCATCCCCAGCAGCCCGCGATAGCGGACCAGTTCCCCGAACATGGCGGCTTGTGAATTCACGCTCGCGACCTCGTCACTTCCCGGCTCTGTAAACCGTCCCGGCAGCCCGTCTTAACGCGGCGTATCGGTGGCTCCCGGAACGCCCGGACTCAACTCCATCATCGACGTTTTGCCCGGCGCAGTTCAACGTCCGCGGTCCGCATCCGATAAATTTGAAACGGCCCGGATTCTTTGGCCACACGGATACCGCCCCTCGGGCATCCTGTCTAGCGGCAATCCGTCAGCGGACTGAGGTCGCGGGATTCGCCGGCGCGTCCCAAGGCTCGTACTGATGACGCTGCGGACCCCGAATCCGTGAAAACATTTCCACGACGGCGAACCCGAGAACGGCGAAGATGACCATGTAAATCGCCATCTGCCCCCAGGGATCGTTCCAAAGCCGGACCAGCCAACGACTTTTGGGCGGGGTCGCCATAGGCTACTTAACGACCGCTAATTTGCGGAGGGTCTTGGGGAGCTCGAACTGGATGTCTTCCTCGACGAGCGTGCGCTCCTCGATTTCCCCGCCGAACTCCCGTTTCAGACGCTCGATCAGGGCGCTGACCAGGCGCTCCGGGGCGGAGGCGCCGGCGGTCACGAACACGCACTGCACCCCCTCGAGCCATGCCGGATCCAATTCAGATTCGTCGTCGATCAGGTAGGCGGGTTTGCCTTCCTGGTGGGCCATTTCGACCAGGCGCTTGCTGTTGGAGCTGTTCTGACTGCCGATGACCAACACGAGCTCCGCCTCCCCGCCGAGGTGCTTCACCGCCATCTGGCGATTGGTGGTGGCGTAACAGATGTCGTCCTTGGGCGGGGGCGTGATGCCGGGGAACTTCTTCTGAAGCGCGCCGACGACGGCCTTGGCGTCCAGGAGGCTAAGCGTGGTTTGCGTTACGAACGCCAGCTTGGCGTCGGGTGGGAAGGACAAACGTTCAACGTCTTCAGCGGACTCAACCACGATGATCGAATCCGGCGCTTCGCCGACCGTCCCCACGGCCTCGTCATGGTCCTTATGCCCGATGAAGATGATCGTGTATCCCTTGCGGGCGAAACCCTTTACTTCCGCGTGTACCTTCGTCACGAGCGGACAGGTGGCATCGATCTCAAAAAGGTTTTGCTGCTTGGCCGTGTCCCGAATCGTCGGCGAGACGCCGTGCGCGCTGTAAACGACGGTTGCGCCCTTGGGCACCTCGTCAATTGAATTGACGAACGTGACCCCCCTGCTTTCGAAGTCGTCGACGACGTGCTTGTTGTGGACGATTTCGTGATAGACGTAAACGGGGGCGCCTTTGTGCTTGAGCACCTGGTCGACGCACTCGATCGCCATGTTGACGCCGGCACAGAAGCCGCGGGGGTTTGCGAGGATGATTTTCATTGAAGGTGTGATCGTATGAAGGGGATCGCGCGTCGTCCATACGTGCGACGGCCGTGTCCCATGTTACCATAGTACGAATGAAGGGCATCGCCTGGTTCATCGTGCTCTGTGGCTGCATCGCAACGACCTCGGCGTTGGGGGCCGCGCCGGCGCCACGTGAGAAGTTCCATCTGTATCTGCTGGCCGGCCAATCGAATATGGCCGGGCGGGCGCCGGTGGAGGAGCAGGATCGCATGCCCCACCCGCGGGTGTTCAGTCTCAACGCCAAGGGGGAGTGGGTGCCGGCGACCGAACCGCTGCACTTCGACAAGCCCAAGATCGCCGGCGTCGGACCGGGGTTGGCGTTTGGTAAGGCGATGGCCGAAGCTGAGCCCGATGTGGTGATCGGGCTGATTCCGTGTGCGGTGGGTGGAAGTCCGCTGCGGTCCTGGCAACCCGGGGCGGTGGACGCCGCAACGAAGACCACGCCGTACGACACGGCGATCGAGCGGACGAAGCTCGCCCTGAAGGACGGCGTGCTGAAGGGGATTCTCTGGCACCAGGGGGAAAGCGACGCCAACGAGAAGAACGCCAGCACATACGGGAAGCGACTGGAGGAGACGCTGACTCGCCTGCGCGAGGACTTGGGCGCGAGGAACGTCCCCATCGTGCTCGGGGAACTCGGCAAACACATCCTGGACAAGAATCCGTACGGCGAGGTCGTGAACAAAGGGCTGGCGGACGTGGCGAAGACGTTGCCGCACGCCGGGCTCGCGACCGCGGAGGGGTTGAAGGACAAGGGAGATCACACGCACTTCGACACCGCCAGCGCGCGGGAATTCGGGCGGCGGTACGCCGCGGTCATGTTGAAACTGCAAGCGGGCGGGAAGTAGGAATTCATGGACGATGTAACGCTTCCGCATCCGATGCAGGTCAACATCCCGCGCGAGGCGCTGGAGCGGGATTATCACAATGTGCTGGTGGACCGCTGCGTGTCGCCGTTATGGCACTTCCGGTTGAACCTGCACAAATCGACCCGGATCGCGCCGGGTGGGGAGATGCCGCCGTCGCGAACGGCGCCGTTTCAGACGTTGGCCCTGTTCCAACGGCCCGAGCCGCTGGCGGACTTGGAGGTTTTCGGACTGGATTTACCGGTGGACGTTGACCCGGCCGATTGGCTGGCGCTGTGGCTGGAGCAGCACGGGCTGAAGGTCGAATCGTCGACGCCGGTGCCGACGCCGCGCGGCGTGTTCGGAGATTGCGTCTGCACGTGGGACACGCCCGACGGGCCGTTCGCGGGCCGGTTCGTGGCGATGCGCTGGGGGCGGCGGTTGTTCCTGATCGCGCAGCGCACCCCGCGCGCGAACTACGAGGCGTTGGCGGACGATTATTTCGCGGCCCTCTCGTCGTTCGCGCCCGTTGAGATCGACGAGCGGGCGCTGAACGCCGAAGGGCGGCAGACGCTGACCCTCCCCACGCCGATCGCCGCATCGGTCAGCCTGCCCGTCTCCTATGCGGCGACGATGGAACTCTCGCAGGAGCAGGTCACGGCTTTTAGCGCCGAGCAGCAGGCGATCGCGGAATTGCCGGACGATCCAACCTTCGGCAAGCTCAACTTCCTGCTAGGCGATCTGTCCCTGGCCGATCATCCGGGCAAGGCGGCGGCCCTGTACTTCAAGCCGTTGATGGAAAACCCAATCACACTCGGTGGGGACGAATTCAACGAGGAGCCGGCGCCGGCCCCTTTCTTACAGTCGTGGCTGCTGACGGCCCCGGCGGTGATCAACCAGCCCGACGGCCAGCAGGTTCCGTATGAGGTGCGGTGCCGGGTCATGGCGCACGGGCGGGCGTGGTTCGTGGCGGGGGTTCTCGGACCCGCCCGGCATATCGCGCCGATTGCGTGGATGCGTAATAAAAGGGCGCTCGATCTCGTCTGTACGACCGTGAACATCACGTGAGTGCGAATCAGCGGCCCTTCGGGCTCGCCGCCAAACCGATGTGGTGCGGCAATTTTGCACGGCTAGACATGATTACGGGTGGACGGATAATGATCGGGACTTCGTGGGCTTTGCTACCGTGGATCTTCTGCTCACCCTGATGCAGCTACGGGCCGATAAGAACTGCGCGGCTGCGCGAGAATTGATCGATTGGCCGGCGCGCAGCCGGCGGTTGGGTTGGTGAGCGTCACTCATGCGCATCGGGCTGGTCTCTTACGAATACCCTCCTCAGCAGGGGCTAGGCGGCGTCGGAACGTACATGTTCCGCCTCGCCGGGGCGCTGGGTCGCGCCGGGCACGAGGTGCACGTGATCGCGGGGCCGTCCGACCGCTCGCCCGTGCCGCAGCCCAACGTCCGCCTGCACCGCATTCCCGCCAAGTTCGAAATCCGCACGCACAACACGGCGCTGCGCTGGCTTTACTGGCAGGGCCTGGCGCGGGTGATGGCGTGGATGCACCCGCTGATCTGGCACTGGATCAAGTGGGACCTGGCGAGCTACGAGGCGATCCGCGAGATCGACGCCGCCTACCCGCTCGACCTGATCGAGACACCCGAGCACGCCGCCAACGGCTGGATGGCGGGGACGATCCACCGCTGGCCGATCGTGATGCGGATGCACTGCCCGTGGGAGCTCTTCGTTCGGATCAACCGGTTTCCGTTCAACCCGATGAACCGGGTGCTGGCGATGCTCGAGCGTCGCACGGCGCGATGCTATGCGGACGCGGTCACCGTGCCGTCGCTGGCGATGAAGAACGTGGTGACCAAGACGTGGGACCTGCGCCGGCCGCCGGTCGTGTTTCCGAACTTCATGGACATTCCCGAGTCGCTGCACCCCCTGCCGCCGGAGAACGCCCAGCCGCAGATCGTCTGCGTCGGTCGGATCGAACCACTCAAGGGGCAGGACACGCTGGCGAAAGCCTTCTCGCTGATCGCGCACAAGCACCCGGGCGCGCGGCTGGTGATCATCGGCCCGGATCGCTGGCCGGGGAAGTTGCGGTTTGCGGATCTGCTGCCGAGCATCGTGCCGGATCCCGCGATTCGGGCGCGGATCGACCTGCCCGGCGCGGTGCCGCTGGAGACGGTGGCGGGGATGCTGCGCGCGGCGCGGGTTGCGGTGATCTCGAGTCGCGGGTTCGAGTCGTTCTCGTACGCGGCCCTCGAATCGCTCGCGGCGGCGCGGCCCGTGGTCGCCACGGCGACCGGCGCACTGCCCGAAATCATCGAGCACGAGAAGACCGGCCTGATCGTCCCCGCCGCCGAGCCGCGGGCGATGGCGATCGGCATGGATCGGCTGCTGTCGGATCGGACCTATTCCGAGCAACTGGCGGCGGCGGGATTTGAATCGGCGCGTCAGCGCTGCCACACGCCGCGGGTGCTGCCACAAATCCTGCAATCTTACGAGGAAGCCACCAACTTCTACTGCCACGTGCAGGCCGCCCACTCCGAACGGACGGCGCTGATGTGGCGGAGCGCGATCGACGAGGCCCGCGCGCGGCTCGACCAGGAGCGCGCCGCCATCCCCGCGCCCGAGACGTACATCGCGCCGGTGATCGAGGGGTATCGCACGCCGCAGCTCGACGTGGCGTGACAGGGGAAACCCACGGAACACGGGTTCATTGGGCGTTCGGGAAGACTCCCGCTTAATGGCGTCCGCCTGTCAAAAACTTGACTAGCGGGCTCTTCCTTCGCATACAGGTGATGCTTTGACATCCCTTTTCGAAGAGAGAGAGGCACTCGATGGCGATAGATCTGAAGAGCAAGGCGTCATTGGTCACGGGGAAGACCGGCAGCCTGTGGACGGAGTTCAAGAACTTCGCGTTTAAGGGGAACATGATCGACCTGGCGGTGGCGGTGGTGCTGGGGGCGGCGTTCTCGAACGTGATCAACGCGATCGTGAAGGCGATCATCATGCCGCTGATCAGCTACGTGGATTTGGGCAAAGGGGGTGGATACGAGGCGTGGCACATCGGTCGCCTTCAAATCGGCGTGGTGCTGGCGGAATTATTGAACTTCACACTCGTGGCCCTGGCGGTCTTCATCGTTATCGTGAAGTTGGTGGGCGCGCTTGTGAAGCGTGCCGCCGCCCCACCGCCCGCGGGGGAGCCGACGACCAAGGAATGCCCGCGCTGCCTGATGACGATCCCGATCAAGGCGACGCGGTGCGGCCATTGCACGAGCGACCTGCCGGAGACGACGACCACGGCAGTCGTGGCGCAATAGCGAATGAATCCATTTTAAATCTCTCGGAAGGAGATCCGATGCTTCGACGAACCCGTCTCGCCGCGCTGGCGCTCGCGCTATCAGCGGCCTCAACCGTTTACGCCGACGAAATCCTCTTCAACAACGGCGACCGGCTGAGCGGCAAGGTCGTCTCCGTCGAAGGGGGTAAGATGACGATCGATTCCAAAATCGGCGGCGAGATCAAGGTGGACCTGAAGGACGTCAAGACCTTCAGCACCGACACGCCCGTCGAAATCCGCACCAAGGACGGCCACCGCCTCACCAGCAAGGCGACCGCCGGCGACGCGGGAACCGTGAAGATGGAAGACACCGCCGCCAGTGGCGCGGCCAAGACCGTCCCGGTCGAGAGCATGAAGTACGTCAACTTCAACGAGGCGTGGACGGGCGACGTCGTGGCCGGCGCGCTCTTCTCGCGCGGCAACACCTACGTCGATCAGGCGAACGTCGGATTCGACCTCATGCGGCGGACGGAACAGGACCGCTGGACGTTCGGCGGGGGGTACAACTTCGGCCGCCAGCGCGACCCGGGCACGGGCAACAAGACGACCACGACCGACAACTGGTTCGGCACCGCCAAGTACGACTACTTCATTACCGAAAAACTCTACGCCTTCGGCAGCTTCCGTTACGAGCACGACCGCATCGCCAACCTCGACTATCGCCTGACGCCCGGCGCCGGCCTGGGGTACCAGTGGGTCGAGACGCCGGCGCTGTCGTTCAACACCGAGGCGGGCATCGCCTACGTCGTCGAGAAGTTCGGGGACGACACGTCGAACGATTTCATCGCGGCACGGCTCGCGTACCACGTGAAGAAGGACTTCAACGAAAAGGTCAGCCTTTTCCACAATTTGGAGTATTACCCGAGTCTCGAACGGCTCGACGATTACCTGGTCGTGACCGACGCCGGCGTGCGCGTGACGCTGACCGCCAAGATGTTCGCGGAGTACAAGGCGGAATTCCGCTACGACTCGATGCCGGCCCCGGGCGCAAGCCGCAGCGATTTGCGGCACATCGTGGGCGTGGGGTGGAAATTCTGACCCCGCGGCGCGATCATCGGCGGGCATGAGGCGACTGCTCATTGCACTGCTGGCGTTGTCGATTCCCTGTCTCGCGCGGGCGGCGGTCGATCCGTCACTCGCCGACCTGGTGGAGTGTACGCGGCGCGGCGGCCTGCCTAACGTCTTTGCGAAGTTGAACACCAAATCCGCCGAGGTGCGCGTCGCGTACCTCGGCGGTTCCATTACCGCCCAGGAAGGTTGGCGGCCCAAGACGCTGGTGTACTTCCAGAAGACGTACCCCGACGCCAAGGTGAGTCAGATCAACGCGGCGATCGGTGGGACGGGTTCGGACCTGGGGGTCTTCCGCCTGAAGCAGGACGTGCTCGACCACAAGCCCGACCTGCTGTTCGTGGAGTTCGCGGTAAACGACGGAGGCCAACCGCCCGAGAAGATTTACAAGTGGATGGAAGGGATCGTCCGCCAGACCTGGAATGCGATCCCCGATTGCGACATCTGCTTCGTTTACACGGTAACCGACACGCTGATCGCGCCGATGTACGACGGCAAGATGCCGCGCGCCGCCAGCGCGATGGAAAGGGTGGCGGAACATTACGGCATCCCGTCGATCCACATGGCGGCCGAGGTCGCGCGACTGGCCAAGGAGGGGAAGCTGATCCTCAAGGCGAAGAAGCCGACCACCGACGAAGAACGGGCGGCGATCGGCGACCGGATGATCTTCGCCCCCGACGGCGTCCACCCGTTTCCCGAAACCGGTCACGAGCTCTACCTCCAAGCCGTATTGAGATCGCTGCCGAAGATCCGGGCGGCGTCATCGAAGACCGGCCCCCATGCCCTGCCCGCGCCGTTCGTGCCGGACAACTTCGAGAACGCCAAGTTGATCCCGATCGATCAGGCCGGGCTCTCGCCCGGCTTCCAAAAGCTCGACCCGGCGAAGGACACGCTCGCCAAGCGCTTCGGCAACCGCCTGCCCGTGCTCTACCGTGCGAACAAGGCGGGTGAGACGATCAGGTTTAAGTTTAAGGGCCGATCGGCGGCGATCTACGACCTGCTGGCGCCCGACGCCGGCCGGGTCTCGATCACGCTCGACGACAAACCGGCGGTCACGCGGGCGCGGTTCGACGCGTTCACGACTTACGCGCGACTCGGCACGCTGGCGATCGGCTCGGACCTGCCGGACGCGGTGCACTCCGTGAAGATCGAGGTGCTGAAGGATCAACCCGACAAGGCGAATATCCTCGCGCAGCGGCATGAAAAGATGGACGACCCCAAGCGGTTCGACGACACCGCCTTCTACCCCGGCGCGATCCTGCTGGACGGCGAACTCATACCGCAGTGACCACGCGCCGGTGGCGCGGCGCCGAATTGCGCCTTGCCGCCGCGCCCGGCAGGCTCTACCTTTTGCCCATGGCCCACATCCGTTCCTTCTCCGCGATCCATTACAACAAGGCGAAGTTCGCCGACCTGTCGCCGCTCATCGCCCCGCCGTTCGACGTCCTCGACCAGGCCCAGAAGGATCAGCTCCAGGCCAAGCACCCCAACAACATTGTCAATGTCGATTTGCCCCACATCCCCCCCAAGGCCGCCGGCCCCGCGGGGGTTTACGAAAAGTCGGCGATGACCTTGCGGGCGTGGCTCGACGCGGGCATTCTCGTCCGCGAGAAACGCACCGCGTTTTACCCCTACATGCAGAGCTACAACCACGCCGGCCGCCTCGTGCATCGCCGCGGGTTCTTCGCGCTGGTCGAGCTGTCGCCGTTCGGGCAGGGGCAGGTCGTGCCGCACGAGAAGACGTACAAGGGCGCCATCGAAGACCGCTTCGCCCTCATGCGCGCCACGTCCTGCCAGTTGTCGCCGATCTTCGGCCTGTTCAACGACAAGGGGAACGAGGTCACGCGATTGCTCTACGCCAACCTCTCGCGCCCGGATTTCTCCGGCGAGCTGGACGGCGTGAAACACGCGCTCTGGAAACTGTCCGACCCCGAGCTCGAAAATCGCGTCAGCGACATGATGTCCGCCCACCCCGTCTATATCGCCGACGGTCACCACCGCTACACCACCGCGCTCGCCTACCAGCAGGAGATGATCAAGGCCAATGGCGGCAAGCCACTGCCGCCCGGCCACCCGGCGAACTACTGCATGTTCGTCCTGATCAGCATGAACGACGACGGCCTGCTGATCTGGCCGACACACCGACTGATCGGCGGGATGGAGTCGTTCGACGCCGCCGCATTCGCGAAAGCGGTCGCGCCGCACTTCACCGTCACCCCCGCCACCGTCGGCCCCGACAAAATCGAAGAGTTCGCCGATCACGTCCTGCCCAACCAGGGCCTTCACACCTTCGGCCTGTACGACGGCAAGGCCAAGACGCTCTACCAGCTCAAGCTGAACGACCCCGACCTGCTGCGCCGGTACGAGCCGAACCAGTCGGACGCCTGGCGCAACCTCGACGTCGCCATCCTCCAGCGCTACCTGCTCGACGAGATCCTCCAGCCCAAATTCGCGGGCGGGAAGGAATTGACCAAGGCGTACGTCAGCTACGCCGGCCAGGTCGTGCCGAACACCGACGGCGTGAAGAACCAGGTCGCGCTGATCCTCCAACCGACGCCGATCCACGCCTTGGAAGAACTGGGCCGGCACAATGAGGTCATGCCGCAGAAGAGCACGTATTTCTACCCAAAGCTGGCCACGGGGCTGCTGATCAATCCGCTGGGAGTCTGACCGCCCCGCGCGCCGCTGGCGTCGTCGCGGTGTCGGCCTATAATCCCCGGCAATCCACGGCGGCGCAAGAGCGCGGCGCGGTGCGCGTCCCATTCCGAAAGGCCCGAATCTTGCCCGAACGCTATTTCCAACACACGTACCCGAACGGCCTCACCCTGCTCGTCGAGCGAATGCCCGGCGTGCAGTCGGGCGCGATGACCTTTCTCGTCGACGCCGGCGCCTCCACCGACCCGGTCGATCGCACCGGCTCGGCGACGGTGTTGTCCGACCTCGTCCTCCGCGGCGCCGGGGCGCGTGACAATCGCGCCCTGACCGCGTACCTCGATTCGCTCGGCCTGCAGCGCTCCAGCTCGGTCGGCATCCACCACACGCGGTTCGGCTCGGCCGGCCTCGCCGAGCGCGTGATCGAGGCGCTGCCGACCTACGCCGACATCATCCGCCGCCCGCACATGCCCGAGGACGGGTTCGAGGCCGCGCGCGATTTATCCCTCCAGGCACTGGATGGGATCGACGACGACCCGCGACAGAAGCTGATGATCAAGCTCCGCGAGTGGCACTTCCCCTCGCCGTTCGGGCGGAACACGATGGGCGATAAGGACCAGCTCGAAAAGCTGACCCTCGACGCGGTCAAAACCGACTGGCAACGCCGGTTCCGCGCCAAAGACGCGATCCTGGCGCTCGCCGGCAACATCGACTTCGAACTGGCCAAGGACGCCGTCGCCAAGGCGTTCGGCGACTGGCAGACCGGCGACACCCTGCCCATCCAGCAGACGCCGCCGCCCGGCAATTACCGCCACGAGCCGCAGCAATCGGAGCAGACGCACATCGGCATCGCCTACGCGTCGATGCCCGAAACCTCGCCCGATTATTACACGCTGCGACTCGCGATCGAGATCCTCTCCGGCGGCATGTCCGGACGCCTCTTTACCGAGATTCGCGAGAAGCGGGCGCTGGTTTACAACGTCTGGGCGGGGTACTCGTCGCTGAAGGGAAGCGGGTCGATCCTGGGTTACGCCGGCACGAGTAACGAGCGCGCCCAGGCGACGCTGGACACGTTCGTCGCCGAGCTTTACCGCCTGCAGGACGGCGTCACGACCGCCGAGCTGGACCGCGCCAAGACCGGCCTGAAGGCGTCGACGATCATGCAGGGGGAATCGTCCGGCGCCCGCGCGGGCGCGATCGCCCACGACTTTTTCATGCGTGGTCGCATCCGCACGCTCGACGAGATCAAGGCCGCCATCGACGCCGTCTCGCTCGACCGGGTGAACGCCTTCCTCAAGGTCACCCCGCCGGGCCCGTTCACGATCGTCACCGTGGGCCCGAAGGAATTGGCGCTTCCCGCCGCGTGACATTCGCTCGCGCGCCGCGGCGGATTTTCCTTTACCGCCCCGGCCGCCCGGCATACCCTGCCCCCATGCCCGTCGAGACCGTTGATGACCAAGTGACCTTGGTACGCCTCGCCGATAGCCCGTCGTTCGCGCACGACCTCGACGGCGGTTCGGGGCCCGACCCCGGCACGACGCGCATCGTCCTGGACTTCACCGACGCCCGGCACATCAACTCCTCCGGCCTCGCACGCCTGCTGCGACTCCGCCAACGCCTCGTCCAAGCCGACGGCCGCCTCGCCCTCTTCGGCCTAAGCCCTCAGGTAGCCAGCGTCTTCCAAGTCACGGGCCTGGACAGAGTCTTCAACCTCGCCGCCGATCGCGACCGGGCGATCGACTTTGTCCGCTCGTAACACCCACTCGTACCCCGAGAATCAAAGAGGCCCGCGAGAGTCGATCTCGCGGGCCTCGTTATTCGTGACGCTCGAAATGACGCTTAGAGCTGCGCCCCGGCCAGTTTCAGCCGGAGGTACAGCAGTCCCGCCGACAACTGGGCGTCCTGCGCCAGCGGGTCCTTCTTGGCGACCTTCACGGCGGCCTCGGCCTTCTTCTCCGCCGGGGCGTCGGCGTCGCGGAGCACGTCCATGTCCTGGCGCGAGTCGATCGCCGCCCGCATCTGTTCGGGCGTCATCTCGACCGTCAGGTCCGGGTCCACGCCCCACTCCGTCGAGTTCTCCTCGCGGTGGATGCACTTGCCGTTGGGCAGGTAATAGTGGTGCGTCGTCAGCTTCAGGTACGCGTTATGGTCCCGCATGGGGAAGAGCATCTGCACGCTCCCCTTGCCGAACGTCCGCTCGCCCACGATCAGCGCCCGGTGGTGATCCTTCATCGCCCCGCTCACGATCTCGCTGGCGCTGGCGGAGTACTGGTTGACCAGGAGGACCATCGGGGTGTCGAGCACGTCGTCCGCGTCCGGCCGGGCCATCTCCTCCTTGGGCGCATTGGGGGTTTCGCGGTCCGCCCGCGTGCTGACGATCTTACCGCCCGCGAGGAACTTGTCGCAGATCTCCGTCGCCGTGCCGAGCAGGCCGCCCGGGTTGTACCGCAGGTCGAGGATCAGGCCCTTCAGGCCGCTCGCCTGCATCTCCGTCATCGCCCGCTCCAGCTCGTCCGTGCTCAGCTTCGTGAACTGCGTCAGGCGGATGTAGCCGATCTTGTTCGACGGGTCGATGTAGTAATCCCACCCACCGCCCGGACGGTGCTGCCAACCCTTCACGCTGGCGACCTTGATCGTCTGCCGCGTGATCGTGTAGTCCTTGGTCGTGCTGCCGTCCTGGCTGCGAACCGTCAGCGTCACCTGCGTGCCGCTCTTGCCGGTGATGTTCTTGACCGCCTGGTTGAGCGAGATGCCCTTGGCGTTCTTGCCGTTGATCTTCGTGATGATGTCCCCGGCGTGGATGCCGGCCTTATAGCCCGGCGAATCTTCCAGCGGCGTGACGACCTTCAGGCTGCCGTCGTCGTCGCTCTGGATCTGGATCCCCACGCCGCTGAACTCCCCCTGCGTGTTCTTGTTGAACTCCTCCACGTCGCTGGGCCAGATCATGCTGGTGAACGGGTCCAGTTCGCCAAAGGCGGCGTCCGCGAACTCGCTGGTGAACACCTCTTCGGGCAACTGGATCGTCGCGTCGTTGACCTCGTACAGCTTCGAGATCGCGTTCCGCACCATCACCTGCTCGTTCGACGCCGTCGTGTTCTTGACCTTGTCCAACCAGTTATCGACGGTGGTGATGAACTCCTGCTTCTTGGCCGCGTCCTTCAGACCGGGGAAGGTCGATTCCAGGCCCTTGGTGGTCGCGATGACCTTCAAACCTGTCAGCCCGCCGACACCCAGGTCGCGGTAACTCACCTCGCGGTAGTAGTTGGTCCGCGCGTCCATCAGCGCTTCCCACAGCATGCCGCGGTTGATGTCCTTGAGCGTCTGGTGCCAGTCGGTCTTGAAGCTGTCGTCGCGCTCTTCGTTGGCGGGCTTGGTCGCCGCCTTGGTCGTGGGCTGCGTCGTCGACTTGATGAACACGTCGATCTGCTCGCGGTCGTTCGACTCCAGGTCCTGGATGCGCTTGAATTCGTCCGGGTTGTACATCGCCAGCAGGCGGATGCGCCGCGTGGCGACCTTCAGCTTGTCCTTCCATTCCGGCGACGACGGATCGACCGAGCTCAGGTCGGAGTAGAGCCGCAGCGCCTTGAGCCACTGCTCGTCGGCCTCGTGACGGTGCGCCAGGTCGATCGTCTCCTTGACCAGGTCGTCCACCCACTTCTCGTTGCGGAACGCCTTCTTATCGTCCGCCAGCAGGTAGGCGCGGGCGGCGTAGTCGAGGGCGTAATCGTCCTTTTTATTCTTGAGGAGTGTCTTGACGTCGCCGACGGCCTTCTCGAACTGCTTGTGCCGCTCGGTGACGAAGGTCTGACGCTGGTCTTCGAACGTCTTGGTCCATTCCGCCATCTTGGTCAGTTGCGGGTCGTTCGCCATCGCCGACGCCTGGGTCAGGCGCTCGCTGGTCACGTTGAACTGCCCGGCCTTAAGCGCCTTGAACGCCTCGGCCTTGAGTTGATCGACGGTGGCGAGCTGATCCTTGGCGGCGGCCGGCGCCTCCGCGCGCACCAGCATCGGTCCCGCGATGCCGGCTCCGCCCGTGACCAGCGCCAAGCCCAGCACCCAATGACCAAACGTCTTCGTCATGGCAGTCCTTTTAATAAGTCGATTGGAAAGCATGTGTTACGAACGACCGGCGTGGTTCCAACGACGCCGGCGCCCTGCACGACCGCGGACGGGCAACTTACCTTAACTTCGTCAAATATACGCGTCAAACACAGCCGCAGGCCGCCGTGGCACACCAATTAGACGTAAACAGCAACGCTTTGTTCACGTCGCGCCCTCCCCTTATCGTCATACCCGGCCCATCCGGCATCGTTTACGACCATAGAGGTTAGGCGAGGTTTGCGGTACGCTCCACCCCCTTTATCGTTCATCCACGTTTGACGCGGGAGTTTTCCCCTCAGAAGCCATGCCCACGATTACCGCCATCCTCGACCAGAAATTTCGCCAGGCCATTCGCGCCGCCTTCGACCTCGACGCCGACCCGATGGTCGCCCCCGCCCAGAACGAGAAGTTCGGTGACTATCAGGCCAACGCCGCCATGTCGCTGGCAAAGACCGTCGCCGAGCGCACCGGCCAAAAGATCAACCCCCGCCAGGTCGCCGAGCAGATCAAGGCCAGGCTCGACCTCGGCGACATCGCCACCGAGACCTCGATCGCCGGCCCCGGCTTCATTAACGTCAAACTCAACCCGGCCTGGCTCGCCGACCGCCTGCGCGACGCCACCGCCCAAGCGGCCCTTGGCGTCGAGCGCGTCGGCACGCCGCAAACCGTCGTCGTCGACTACTCCGGCCCGAACATCGCCAAGCAGATGCACGTCGGCCACCTGCGGAGCACGATCATCGGCGACGCCATCGCCCGCACGCTCGACTTCCTGGGTCACAAGGTCATTCGGCAGAACCACCTGGGCGATTGGGGCACGCAGTTCGGCCGGGTCGTGCTGGCGATGTGGTACGAGGCCGTCTTCGACCGCACCGGCAACCATAGGCTGCTGGACGATCTGATCGACCGCCAGCGGGGCGCCGCGCTAACGCAAGCCGAAAAGATCATCGACCAGGAAGACGACGCCAAGCTGAAGGCCGCCAAGGCGGAGTTCGAAGCGACCATCGCCTCGATCGTCCGGGACATCGCCCCGCTGCACCAGCGGTTCATCGAAGAGGATCCTGACGGCACGCGCTACTTCCAACCCTACCTGAACGAGAATAAGCTCGACCTTGACGAGCTCGAACGGGCGTACGTCTTCGTCTCCGCGCTGACCAGCAACCCCGAGGCCGAGCAGACGTCGATCACTCATCCGACGCACGGCCGCCAGACCCTCGCCGGCCTGCCGCGGCTGACGACGACGTTTATTCAGAACCCGTCGCTGCCCGAAAACGAGCAGGAGCGCCTCGCCTGGGAAAAGGCCCGCCGCATCACCCTCGACGCCTGTAACGAACTCTATCGCCGGCTGTCCGTCCAACTGGCCGAGCCGGGCGTGCAGGAAGAGCCACTGGAGCGCGGCGAATCGTTCTACAACCCGTTTCTGCCGGACGTCGTGAAGGACCTGCTCACCGCCGGCATCGCCCGGGAGAGCGCGGGCGCGACGGTCATCACCGTCCCCGGCTTCGAGGCACCGCTGATCATCGAAAAGGGCAGCGGCGGCTACCTCTACGGCACCACGGACCTCGCCGCCATCCGCTTCCGCGTGAACACGCTTCACGCGAACCGAATCGTCTACTTCGTGGACGCCCGCCAAGGCCAGCACTTCCAGCAAGTCTTTTGGACCGCGCGGCAGTCGGGCTGGGCGAAGGACGTCGCCCTCGAACACGCCGCCTTCGGCACGATCCTCGGTCCCGACAATAAGCCGCTGAAGACGCGTGCCGGCGACAACCCGAAATTGAAGGACCTGATCGACGAAGCCGAAGTGCGCGCCGCCGCCGTCGTCGCCGAGAAGTCGCCCGACCTCCCCGCCGACAAGCGAGGGCAGATCTCCCACGCGGTCGGCGTCGGCGCCGTGAAGTACGCCGATCTGTCGAAAGACCGGACGAGCAACTACGTCTTCGCGTGGGATCGGATGCTCTCCTTTGACGGCAACACCGCGCCGTATCTCCAGAACGCTCACGTTAGAGTCCACGGCATCTTCCGGCGGGCCAAGGCGAATGGCATCGACGTCAAGATCGACTACGCGAACATTCGGCTCGATTCCCCGTTCGAGCTTGCTCTCGCGAGACACATGCTGAGGCTCGGCGAAGTCGTGGAATTGGTCGCGCGCGAACTCAAGCCCCACCACCTCTGCAACTACCTCTATGAGTTAGCCACCCGCTACCACGCATTCTTCGAGAACTGCCCCGTTCTTCAAAGCGACGAACCAACCCGTTCCAGTCGCCTTGCCCTCTGTGATCTGGTCGCCCGGTTCCTCGCGAAGGGATTGGATTTGCTAGGTATTGAGCATCCCGAGCAAATGTGATTAACCCTTCCGGATGACGCGCAGCGGATCGACTTTTCCGGCCTGCTGAAAAGCCCTTTCTCTCGCCCGACAGCCCGGGCAGGCCCAACACGGTTCGCTGCTTTCCTCGAGGCAACTCCACGTCTTGTCCAGCGGGGCGTTGACCTGGAAGCCGACGTCCACGACCTGCCACGCATCCAGCTCCAACAGCGGCGTGATGACTTCCAGTTCCTTCATCCCGCACGGCATCTGGATCAGCTCGTTCCAGATTTGCGTGTACTCGGTCGCGGCCGCCAGCTCGTCGCCGCTGCCGCCGACGCGGAAGCCGAGGTAAACCGCGGCGGCCTGGTAGAACGCCGCGTAGCGGACGCCCGCGGCGACGAGCGGCAGCAAATCGATCATCTGCGGGCCGAGGTTGGCGGTTTGCGCCCGCGGGTCGCTGGCCATTGCGGCGGCGGCGCTCTTGGGATCGCGCACGGCGGCGAGGAACGGCATCGCCAGTGAATGCTCTCGAAACGGCTTGAAGTGCGCCACCTGCTGATCGTACGCGGCCCTGGCGCGCGTGCCGCCGTCGCCGATTTCGGCGTGCAACAGGATCAACCGATAGCGCTGCACCGCCAGCGCCGTGGCGACCGCCGAGTTGATGCTGCCGCTGTTCAGGATGATTGCCAGGTCCTTGGCCATGCGATTCTCCTAGTCGGGCTTGCGCGCGCGGATCGAAAACATCAGTGGCAGACTGGGCGTGCCGGCGGGCATCGCCCAATAACCGTGACTGTCGCTGAACCGTTCCACCCGCTCCATCCCCGCCAACATTCGCCACGCACAGAACGGGAACTCGTGCAGGAACTCGATGACCAGCCCGGCGTCGATCAACGCCCCGACGACGTCGGCAAGCGTGTGCTGCCAATCGTGCGACGGGCCGGTCGTCACGGTCGGATCGGCATAATCGGGCGACGATTCCCAGCGCGTGCCGTCCGCCGCGCCGAAGTACGGGAAAAGCGGCCGCCGCGGATCGAGCCCGGGGCGCTCGTCGAGATCCGCCTCTGTGGGAAAGATTCGTCCGGCGGGATGGGCGTCAATGATATAAAACGTGCCGCCCGGCTTCAGATAATGCGCGATGATTTCGCCCCACGACTTGAGTTCCGGCAGCCAGCAGATCGCACCGTACGACGTGAAGACGACGTCGAACGTGCCGCCCCCCGGGAGGGCGTCCCGCACCTCGTAAAGATTCGAGCAGACGAACGACGCGGGAATCCGGGACGAACTGGCCAGCGATTGCGCGAGTTCGATCGCCTTGGGCGAAAAGTCCACGCCGGTCACGCTCGCCCCCCGCCGCGCCCAGGAAAGGGTGTCCAAGCCGAAATGGCATTGGAGGTGCAGCAACGATTTGCCCGACAGGTCCGCGCCCAGTTCCTCCAGCTCGACCCGGTGGAGGCGGCACACGCCGCGTTTGAACTCGTCGATCCCGTAGACGTTTCCGCGCGCGTGGGCGTCGGTCGCCCGGTCCCAGTGCCGCCGATTGAGTTCCATCGCTTCGCGCATCACGCCGACCCGCTTTCAATCCGTCTTCGTCATCGCGCCCAGCCCGCGCTCCAGCGCGATTCGCAACGGCGACAGACAATCGTCAATCCAAACCGCGCCGCGCCGGGATTGCACGCTCATCCACACCCGGCGGCCTGCGGGCCACATCGTCACTTCCAGCGTACCCGTCGCCCCATCCTTTCCGAAGTGCCAATGAACGCAACCCGGATAGCGCCGCAATGTGCCTTTGAGCGTCTGTCGCAGTCCCCCGTTCAGCATGACGGTTTCAATGACCCGGCCCATACGCTCGCCGTCGTGCCACATTCCAGATTGAACCGGGATCTCCTTCATCGCCGCGGTCTTCAATCCATGGTCAGAATCACCTTGAGAATTCCCGGTTTACCCGCCAAGTCCATCGCCTCGACCCCCTGCTCGAGTTTCATTCGGCGGTGGATCATCGACGTCACGTCGACGCTCTTTTCCGTCAGCGCCTTAACCGCCTCCTTGAACGGGCCGCAGCGGCTGCCGACGACGTTGATCTCGTCGACCACGATCGGCGCGAGGTTGATCGGCTTGCCGTCGGCGACGGTGCTCTTGAGCACGATCGTGCCGCGCGGGCGGACGAGCTGCATCGCCATCTCCAGGCCCGACGCGCTCCCGGTGCAGTCGACGACGACCTCCTGGTCGTGGCGGGGGGAGATGTCGGCGGCCGCGCGGCTGCGGATGCCCCACTGGTCACACAGGCGCATCTTGTCGGGGTGTTTGCCGATCACGCGCACCGGGCAGCCGGCGTTGCGAAGCACCTGGGCGCAGAGCAGGCCTAATCGGCCGTCGCCTAAGACCGTGACCCACTTCTTGCCGTCGAGCTTGACCTGCTTGAGCACCTGGAAGGCGGCGGCGAGGGGCTCGACGAAGACGGCGGCGTCGTCCTCGACGGCGGCGGGGATCTCGTGCAGGTTCAAGGCGGGCAGACGCAGGAAATCGGCGAAGGCGCCGTTGCGCTTATAGATGCCGACGACCGTGCGGTTGCGGCAGTGGTTCGAAAGGCCGCTCAGGCAGAGGTCACAGCGGCCGCAGACGACGTTGATCTCACCGACGACCCGTTTGCCGAGCCACGGCTTTGCCGGGCCGGCGGCTTCGACGACCTCGCCGACGAACTCGTGACCGAGCACGCCGGTGAAGCCCATGTACCCCTTGGTGATCTCGAGATCGGTGGCGCAGACGCCGGCCTGGCGGACTTTGATGAGGCATTCGCCGTCGTCGCGCGCGGGGTCGCCTTGGCGGGGGTTAAACCGGAGGGATTTGTCGAAGACTAGGGCTCGCATCTTGCTCGCGCTCCCCCTTGGGTCGCGGCTAACCTTCTCACCCGCCAAACGGTTGGGGGGCGCTGGCGAAGTAATCGCGCCACTTGCCCTGGTCGTAGTGGAAATCGTGGCCGGTCATCAGCTCCAGGCTCCGGCGGGCCTGCCAGGAGACTTCGAAGTCCTTTTCGCGCAGCGCGTCGACCAGCACGCGGGCACTGTCCTTGGTGGGGAAGTTGCGCAGCGCGTCCGCGCAGGCGACGCGGACGTCGCGGGATTCCTGTTGTTGCTCCGTTCGCCCGCCCTCGGCGCGGATATCGATGATCGGGGCGATGTGGCGGATCAGGCCGGGGATGGCGCGCTCGTCGGGGATGTTGGCCAGTGCTTTGGCGGCTTCGAGGCGGAGGAAGGCGTTGGGGTCGTCCAGGGCCTTGATGGCGATCGGGACCACGCGCGGGTCGCGCGAGCGGTCCAGCGCGCGGATGCCGGCGACGCGCACCAGCGCGTCCGGATCCCCCTGCGCGATCTGCCAGTAGCGGTCGGTATACGGCTCCTTGCGGGCGAAGCCGTAGTCGGTCACCAGCCGTAAAACACCGGTCCGTCGGACGTCGGGGGACTGATCGTCCTCCATCATGCGGGCGTAGTGCCCGGGCGTGTTGCCCAAATACTTGTCGATCGTCTGCTTGGGAAAGGTCCAGAACGTGAAGCGGATGAACTCGAGAAAACTCTGCCCTTCGTTGGCGGGGCGCGTCGCGGCGCCGGGGCGCGGGATGTCGTCCCCGGCGAGGCGTTGGGCGTTTTCACGCTTGAGCATTGACCATTGCGACGGGGGGAGGGTTTCGGGGGCCGGGCCTTTCTTCTGGGCGAACGGGTTGTGGAAGGCGAACGAGGAGCACCCCGTCACCGTCACCGCCATCAACAGCATCGCCGTCAACCGTCGTTTCATGCGCATTCCTTTTCGCCGACAGAGTCCACAATTCGGCCGCCCGTATTGGAAAGGGCGGCGGCCACGGCGGCGTCACCGGCGCGGTGCAGTTCGTCCACGCCGACCAGCGTCGGCTCCCCCGTTTCCATGCCGAGAAACCGCTGGGCGAGGACGGAGAACCGCGGCGTGTTGTCCGTAACAAAGCACCGCAGCGAACCCGGGTGGTCGCGGTCCCCGCGAAGGAGCCCGCCCGCCCGCAGGCGCCGCGCGACATCTTCGGCGCACGCCTCGGCCGAGTCAACCACGGCCACGGTCTTGCCGACCATTCGCTGGATCAGCCCCTTCAAAATCGGATAATGCGTGCACCCGAGGACCAAGACGTCCATCCCGCGCTGGTACATCGGCAACAAGTATTGTTTGAGCGCGAGCTTGGTCACCGGGTCGTCGAGGCTTCGTCCCTCCTCGATCAACGGCACCAATAACGGCGTCGGCCGAAACAGCAGCCGCGCCCGCGCCCGCCGCTTATGGATCGCCACCTCGTAAGCCTTGCTCCGAATCGTCCCTTCGGTGGCGATGATGCCGATGAGCGGATATTCCTTCGTCCCCGCCGCCTCCGCCGCCGCGCGCGCCCCCGGCTCAATCACCCCGCTGATCGACAACTCGGGGAAATCGTTCCGCACCGCCGACAATGCCATCGCCGTCGCCGTATTGCAGCCGATGACCACGTGCTTGGGCTCGTACGGCCGCAGGTAGGCGATGATCTGCCGGACAAAGGTCGTAACGGTCTCATTCGACTTGCTGCCATAAGGCAGGCGGGCGGTGTCGCCGAAGTAGAGGACGTCTTCCTGTGGTAAGGCCGTGCGCAGCGCCCGAACGACCGTCAGGCCGCCCAGACCGCTGTCGAAAACGACGATGGGAGACGAAGGAGACACGATAGGGACGTTTATCGGACGTCGGGCGGTCGAGCATTCACCAATTCGCCGTGGGCTCGGCTTGGAGTCGCTTGAAGCCGGCTGACCGTCCCCACGATTGGTGGCCGCCCCCGCGCGGGTCACCCCGCGGCCGCCGCCCCACTCGCCACCAGTGCTGGATATCGGACCCCGCCCCCGATACAATACCTGTGTCTGCGTTGTTCCCGACTCTCCTGGGGTATTCCCAAGGAAATCGCGAGTCAGATCGACGCGGGTGATAACGTAAGTTGCCACGGAAGAGGTCTATGTCCACCAATCCGTCAACTTCGACTCCCGGGGGTACGCTCGGCGCGGGCATCGCACTGTCGCCCGCGCTCAGCGCCAACGTCCTCGTTCTCAACAAGTTCTACCAGGCCATTCGGGTCGTCAACGTCAAGCGGGCGTTCTCGCTGCTCTGCCGCGAAATGGCAGAGGTCGTCCACATCGAGACCGACGCCGCCGGCCAAAGCAAGTGGCAGAACTTCAACTTCGAGTCCTGGCAGGAAGTCAGCCTGATCAAGCGGGAATTCGAGCCCGACGGGCACGACTGGATCCACACCGTGCGCTTCCAGATCGCCGTCCCGCGGATTATTCGCCTGCTCGTGTACGAGAAGCTCCCCCGGCAGGACGTGAAGTTCAACCGGCGGAACATCTACGCCCGCGACAGCAACCGCTGCCAGTACTGCGGCCGCAAGTTCGCCACGACCGAACTCTCCCTCGACCACGTGAAGCCCAAGAGCCAGGGCGGTCGCAGCTCGTGGGAAAACATCGTCTGCTGCTGCCTGAAGTGCAACGTCAAAAAGGGCGGCCGCACCCCCGAGCAGGCGCACATGCACCTGATCACCAAGCCGGTCAAGCCCCGGCGCAGCCCGGTGATCAACATCCGCCTGGCCGACCAGCGCTACGCGTCGTGGAAGCAGTTCCTGGATAACGCGTACTGGACGGTCGAGCTGAAGTAAGGGCTAGCGAGGCCGCGCGTGAGCATTCGCTTCGGACAGTTTTCCCTTGATCGAGTGGTAACGGCCGTGGAAAAGGTACGTCAACGCCTGCTTCGCGCGACCGCCGTTCTGGACGGCGCGCGCGTACCCTACGCGGTGGCCGGTGGAAATGCGGTCGCCCTGTGGGTATCGCGCGTGGATGAGGCGGCCGTCCGCAACACGCAGGACGTGGACATCCTCATTCGTCGCGCCGATCTTCCCGCAGCCAAAGCCGCGCTCGAACGAGACGGATTCGTCTACCGCCACATCGCCGGTATGGACGTGTTTCTCGACGGTCCCGACGCGAAAGCGCGGAGTCGGGTCCACATTGTTTTCGCCGGCGAAAAGGTTCGTCCGACCGAGGCATTGCCGAATCCAGACGTAGACGAGTCGGAGCAAGCCGAACACTTTCGGATCCTGACGCTCGACGCCCTGGTTCGCATCAAGCTTACGGCGTTCCGAGACAAAGATCGTACGCATTTGCGCGACCTGATCGAAGTCGGACTGATCGATTCGACGTGGTTGGTCCGCGTGCCGTCCGTAGTCGCCCGTCGCTTGGAGGAGTTGCTCGAAACGCCTGATGGATGATTTGTGGCCACTGGCCTCCGATGACCTCGACACCGGCCCCCGATGGGGCCGGTGTTTTTTTTTGAGAATCCCTCTTTTGCCGATCGCAATTCCGCTTGGTATTCTGCGGGTCGCCGTCTCCTATTTCCCCCACAGGAGGTTCGGATGTCCCGTCAAAACAAGAAGGAACGCCAGCGGCTCAAGCGCAAGCGAAAGCAGACGCAGCTCCGCAAGGAGCGCAACACCAGCGTCTTCCGCAAAATCGCCCAACGACCCGGGCCGATCGAGGTCTACATCAATGCCGACTGGCGCCGGATGGGCGAGGCCAGCATCATGGCGCTGCGCGACGCGCCCGGCGGCACGCGCCTCTTCGCCGCCTTCCTCGTCGACTTGTGGTGCAGCGGGCTCAAGGACGCCTTCGGGCGCAGCGACGTCACCCGCGACGAGTTCCTGGATCGCATCAACGACGCGGCGCACCGCGGCGTCGACATGATCCCCATCGATCCCCCTACGGCGCAGCGACTGGTCGCCGGCGCCATGCGGCTGTCGGGCGAGAACGGTTTTCGACTCCCCCACCGCGCCGACCGCTGGGCCTCGGTGATCGGCGTCACGTCCTATGCCGACGCCGACCTCTCCGATTTCGAAAAGCCCGGTGGAAAATACCGCTACGTCGGCTCGATGCCGGACCTGCGCAAGCGGCTGGTCGGCTCGATCGGTCAATTCCTGAAGCGCGCGGACATCGAATTCGTGATCGGATCGTCGCCGTTAGACTACCTCGACGAGGACTACGACGAAGAGGTGGCGGATGATTTTGGCGACGACGAAATGAACGACCTGAACGAATCGCACCCCCCGCCCGAATTCGTCGAGCAAATCGACGAGATCCGCGATCGGGCCTACGTCGCGATTCACAATTGGCTCCTCGGCGCCGGGCAGATCCCCCACCCGCGGCTGCAGGACGGCATCGACGTCGCCCTGACCGCGGCGATCCTCGAATCCACCGCAAGGGAAAACCCCGATGGCCGGGCCGCGATGCCCTCCTTGGAAGACGCATTAACCCGTTACGACGACCCGGACGCCATGGTCGCGGCGATCCGCCAAGTCAAGCAATTCATGGAACAGTTCGAAACACCCGAGCGAATGCTCGAAGCCTTCGGGCTCGGTGGTGACGAACCCGGCATCGAAGAAGACGCGCCGATCCCGCTCTTCCCCAAATGACGCCGCCTGCCTAGCGCTGGCTCATCACAAACATCCCGGCGGCTGGCTGTTGCCGCAGGCCATCCCTTCTAAACACTTTTGTTTCAAACAGTTGCATCATTCCGACCAGTTAAGTTGACATCTCCTATAGGAAAGTAGTAAGATTTCCGCCCCGCTTAGCACACTCCATGGATGGGGCGCGGTCTGGGATCGGCTTGCAGTCATCCACCGCGGTTCCTATTCTGTGCGACCTTCGTGCCGGGAAAAACGCAGCTTTAAAGGACGTGTCATGAGTGCCCCCTCGTCGTGGAAAGAGAAGCTCGCCGGTCGCATTTCCGACCAGATGACCGGCGAGATCGAAGCCTTCGAAAGCCAGATTACCCTTCGCAAGCAGGGGAAGATTGAGGAACGCGTCTTCGCCGAAACACGCCTCCGCCGCGGCTCCTACGGCCAGCGCTACGACAACGGCCAGCGTCACGACGGCATCACGACCCAAAAGCTCCCCTACCCCCCGCTGACCAAGGGCCCCGAAACGTATTGGGACGCGCCCGGCATGCAGCGGATCAAGATCCCGTTCGGCGGGCTCAACCCCGAGCAGATGATCGTACTCGCCGACCTCGCCGAAGAGTATTCCGACCACATCCTGCACGTCACGACCCGCCAGGACATTCAGCTCCACTTCGTCCACATCGAAGAGGTCCCCGACATCTTCCGCCGGCTCGCCTCCGTCGGCATCACCACGCGCGAGGCGTGCGGCAACAGCGTCCGCAACGTCACCGCCTGCCCGATCGCCGGCGTCTGCAAGACCGAGACCTTCGACGTCACCCCCTACGCCAAGGCCACCGCCTTCTACCTCCTCGGTCACCGCGACACCCAGGACTTCGGCCGAAAATTCAAGATCGCCTTCTCCGGCTGCGAGCACGAAGCCTGCGCCCTCGTCTCCATCCACGACCTCGGCGGCATCGCCAAAATCCAGGACGGCAAGCGCGGCTTCGCGATTTACGTCGGTGGCGGCCTGGGCGCCGTCCCCCACAACGCCAAGCTCATGTTCGACTTCCTCCCCGAAGAGGAGATCATGCCGATGGCCCGCGCCATCGGCCGCGTCTTCGCGCGCCTCGGCGAGAAGAAGAACCGCAACAAGGCCCGCCTGAAATTCGTCGTCCAGAAGCTCGGCATCGAAGAGTTCAAGCGCGTCGTCCTCGAAGAGTACAAGGCGATGCCCGAAGATCCGCTCGCCCGAAAGTTCTTCGACGAGATCCCCAAGTGGAAGGAAGAAGCCGCCCTGCCGACCGTTCAATTGAACGTCCGCGCCAAGCAGCCCGAAGGCTTCGCCGAGTGGAACCGCAATAACGTCTACCAGCAGCGGCAGGCCGGTTATTCGACCGTAACGGTTCACCTCCCGCTCGGCGATGCGACGCCCAATCAGTTCCGCGCCTTGGCAGACATCACCCGCCGTTACGCGAGCGGCAACGACAACAACGGCGCCGCCTACGCCCGCACCACCGTCGAGCAGAACCTCGTCCTCCGCTGGGTGCCCGACGGCAAAGTCGTCGATCTCTACAACGAGCTGAAAGCCATCGGCCTCGCCGAGCCCTACGCCAACACCATCGCCAACGTCGTCGCCTGCCCCGGCACCGACACCTGCAAGCTCGGCATCTCGAGCAGCCGCGGCCTCGCCGGCGAACTGCGCAACCGCCTCACCGCCAAGCTCGCCGCCGGGCAAATCGACCCCGCCATCCGCAACCTCCGCATCAAGATGTCCGGCTGCTTCAACTCCTGCGGCCAGCACCACGTCGCCGACCTCGGCTTCTACGGCAACAGTCGCAACGTCGGCGGCTACACCGTCCCCCACTTCCAGGTCATGCTCGGCGGCAAGTGGAACGACAACGGCGGCTCCTACGCCCTGGCGATGGGCAGCGTCCCCTCCAAGCGCATCCCCGAACTCGTGGACGCGCTGACCGCCAAGTACGTCGCCGAGCGCGCCGGCGAAGAAACCTTCCAGGCCTTCTGCCAGCGCATCGGCAAGAAGGCGCTCAAGGAAGTCGTCGATCCCTTCGCCAAGGTGCCCCCCCACGCCGAGCACCCCGAGTTCTACAGCGACTGGGGCGACCCGCGCCAGTACACCATCGGCGACATGGGCACCGGCGAATGCGCCGGCGAGGTCATCTCCCTCGCCTCCTTCGGCTTCACCGCCGCCGAGACCGAAGCCTTCGAAGCGCAGCTCCTCCTCGACGGCGGACAGTACAAGGCCGCCGACGAAAAGGCCTACAGCGCTATGCTCCGCGCCGCCCACACGCTGGTGCAGCTCCAGTGGTTCG
>Ga0207674_10002042_pt1 | contig 25622 bp, 20 predicted proteins | sample KBSCornC72_FD_184303 | JGI IMG/M metagenome (GOLD analysis project Ga0207674, IMG submission 184303) | Corn rhizosphere microbial communities from Kellogg Biological Station, Michigan, USA - KBS Corn C7-2 (SPAdes) (version 2) | ecosystem: Host-associated > Plants > Roots > Rhizosphere > Soil ...
TCCTGGCCGCCTCGGACAAGATCGCGAGCGGCTGGCGCGGATCGGCCTCGATAAAGTCGGTTCGGCCGCGCGACGTGCGCGATGCTCGCGTAATGCGCCAGGGGCCGGGGCCTTTTCGGAGGGGATTTCGATGATCGTGAAGGATCTGGTACTTCTAGCGGTACTAAATCCTTCGGGATCATGATGGGAGGCGGAGGAGAATGCGCGCCTCGCCTACTCATGGTGCCCATGCGTTGCGGGGGGCTCTCGTGGCTGCCGAGATCTGCCGTGCCCATGCTGCTCGGCCGCCCCTGACCCGCGCTAGGCGCGGCTGGCTTCCTCGCGCTCGAGCCGTTCGGCAGTTTCCCGGGGATCGCGGATCGTAGCTACCTCGCCGGGCGCTACGTCGGTGTGGTGCTCCATGGTGTAGAAGCGCAGCGCATGCCCGTCCGGGTCAAGCACCTCGGGCAGGATCCAGCCCAGGCTGGCCCGGTGCACGCCGGCGTGGGCTTGGCCGAGCTCGTCCAGCCTGCGGGCGAGACGGTCGATGGTGGCCTTGTCCGGCACACCGATGGCGAAGTAGTCGAACCCGGCGGCCGCGCGGGCCCGGTCCGGGTCGAGCCGCAGGGCGAGGTCCGGACCGCCGGCCGGATGGGCCAGGCCGCAGCCCATCAGCGTCCCCTGCTCGACGAACTCGACCTGGACCTGGTAACCCAGGCGGCTGCGGTACCACTCCAGCGACCGGGCCAGATCGGTCACGGGCAGCTTGAGATGGTGGATTCCGGCTAGGACCGGCGCGTCTGCGGCTGGCATGTCCCCTCCAATGCAGTTAATCTTTACTCGTTGCAGTTATACTGCAATGTATGACTGCTGACGTCAACCCCACGGGCGAGGGTGGAACCTTGCGGCAAGCGCAGACCGCGCTGACCGAGCAGCGGATCGTGGCCGCCGCCACCGAGTTGTTCCTCGCCGACGGCTACGTGGCCACCACGCTGGAGGCGGTGGCCCGGCGCGCCAGCGTGGCGGCGCGCACCGTGTACGTGCGGTTCGGCACCAAGGCGGCGCTGTTCAAGCGGGTGGTCGACGTGGCCATCGTGGGTGACACCGAGCCAGTGGACGTGCTGGGCCGGGACTGGATGATCGAGGCCATGACCGCCCCGACCCTGGCCGGGCGGATCGCCGCCGGGGCGGCGGCAGGGCGTCAGATCATGGAGCGCACCGGGGCGCTGTTCGCCGTGGCCCAGCAGGCCGCCGCGGTCGAGCCGCTGATCGCGGCGGCCTGGCAGGAAGGCCGCGAGCAGTCCCGGCACGCGCAGCGGGTGTTCTGGACCCGGCTGGCCGACGACGGGCTGCTGCCGCCGGGTACCGACCTGGCCTGGATCATCGACACCGCCAGCGTCATCGCCGCGGCCGAGACCTACCTGCTGGTCACCCGCATGCTCGGCTGGGACCTGGACGCCTACCAGGCCTGGGTCGCGGCTACCTTGACCCGGCTGCTGACCGGTCAGTGATGGACGGCGGCGAGGAGGGCGGCGTAGGCCCGGACCAGCGCGGCATGCTCGAGCGGCAGCAGGTCGCTGTCGGGCTGACAGCCGTCGGCGACCCACTGGTCGGACAGCTCCATCGCCTTCGCGCGGTGGACCGCGGCGGGCCGGACCGCTTCTTCCGGCTCGCCGTAGAGGAAGCAGTACAACCGGACGAGCGATTCGACCAGCTCGTCCGGAGCGCGGCCGGGATCGTGCTGGAGCTCCCGGTGCACCCGCCACCAGTCCACCTCGAGCTCGGCCGCCTTGGCGGGATTGGCGGGCTCGCCGTAGGTGAGCCGCACCAGGGCATAGAACCGGCGCATGCAGGCCCGGGCGCGCTTGGGGTGGTTGTCGGGATACGGCGCCCACAACTGGTTGGCGCGCAGCACCAGCCAGGCGCCGTGCAGCGTGCGGAACCAGTCCATGCCGAAGCCCAGCCGGACCAGCCCGACCGAGGCGCGCAGGACCTGCGGCCATTTACGCAAGTAATACCCGACCCACGCGCGATACTCCAGGTCGGCGAGCTGGACGGGGTCGAAGGACCGGAGCCGCGTCGGCGTGCCCGTGCTGATCTTGCCAGTGCCCATGAGCTTCCCTCTCCCCTGTCCCGCCGGCATGAACTTGCCACTCGCGGCACGCTCATGTCAACTACCTCCAGAACCGGCAGCGGGCAGCCGCGCGGTGCGCGGTCAGGCCTGCTCCACCGGGGTATCGGCCATCCGGCCCCATTCGGCCCACGAGCCGTCGTAGACCCGGACGCTCTCGCGGCCGAGCAGGTAGGTCAGGACGAACCAGGCGGTGCAGGCACGGCCGCCGATCGTGCAGTAGGTGATCAGTTCGTCGGCGCCGTCGAGATCGACGGCGCAGAAGACGCTGCGCAGGGCGGCGGAGTCCCGGAACGCCCCTCGGTCGTCGTACAGGCCATCGATCGGCTGGTGGACCGCTGAAGGGACATGGCCGGCCCGCCCGCCGGGCTCGAGGCCTCCGGAGGGCCAGAACCGCTCGCCCTGGTACTCCTCTCGCGACCGCACGTCCAGCAGCGTGCGGCCGGGACGGCCGATCGCGTCCCGCACCGTCGCGTGGCCGGCTTGCAGCCGCGGGTCTGGTGCGGGCAGGACGTAACCGGCCGCGGCGGCCGCGGACGGCCGGCTGCTCACCGGGTGGCCCTCGTCCCGCCAGGCGTCCCGCGAGCAGTCGAGGATGCGTACGTCCTGGTGGCGGTGGAGCTTCATCAGCCAGAAGCCGAGGGCGGGCGCGTAGCCGTAGAACACCACCACGGAGCGGGGTCCGATCCCGGACCTGGCCAGCAGGCTCATCGTCGCCGCGGTCCCGATGAGCCGGTAGTCGGCGTCCTTGAGGTCACGGTAGACGTCCCACAGGACGGCACCCTCGATGTGCCATTCGTCGTGCGCGCGCCTGCTCACGTCGACCTCGACCACCCGCACCGCGGGGTCGTGCAGGTGCGCGTCCAGCCAGGCTGCGTCCACGAGTACGTCGGACTGGGTCTTCATCATGGGCTCCTCAACGATTGAGTTCGGTCACCGCGGGGCGGGGTGAGGTGTCGACGATCAGGCGGAAGACGTCGCTGCGGCTGTAGTGGCCGACCGGATCGAACTGCTGGCGGCTGATCCGGGCCCGGGCCGTGTCGATCTCGGCGTAGAGCACGCCTTCCTCGCCGGTCAGCGGGCCCGCCAGTATGTCCCCTTCGGGGCCGACGATGACGGTGTTGCCGCGGGACAGCCAGTCGCCGCCGTCGCCGTACAGGCTGTCGCGGCCGGGCAGGTCCGCGGGCAGGTCGGCGGCGCTGATGCAGGAGGTGACGCCGATCACGTAGGTGCGGCCCTCCCGGGCGATGTGCCGCAGGGTCGGCACCCAGACCTCGGAGTTGTCCCAGGTGGGCGCCAGGTAGACGTCGATGCCCTGGGCGTACAGGGCGGCCCGGGCCAGGGGCATGTAGTTCTCCCAGCAGATCAGCCCGCCGAGCCTGCCGAATCCGGTGTCGACGACCTGCAGGGTCGATCCGTCGCCCGTCCCCCACACCAGGCGTTCGCCGCCGGTGGGCATGAGCTTGCGGTGCCGGGCCGCCAGCGTCCCGTCCGGGGCGAAGTGCAGCAGGGTGTTGTAGATCGTGGAATCCCGGTCGTCGCGCTCGTCCACGCCCACGGACAGCCAGATCCCGAGCCTGGCCGCCGTCTCGGCGAGCAGGTCGGTGGCCGGGGAGCCGACCACGACCGCCTGGTCGAACAGGCGGGTGTACAGGGCGGTGGCGTCGGCGTCCCACGGCCGGGTCCGCCACACCCAGTCCGGGTAACCGGGCACGAAGGCCTCGGGGAACGCGACCAGGCGGGCGCCCTCGGCCGCGGCCTTCCCGGCCAGCGTCACCACCTTGGCGATCGTCTCGTCGCGATCGAGCAGGACCGGGGCGGCCTGCACGGCCGCCACCTTCACCGGGTCCACGACGCCTCCTGGAGAAAACCGGTGAGCAGGTCGTTGATGGCCGCCGGCTGCTCCATCGTGACCATGTGGCCGGCGTTCGCGACGACGTGGTACGCGGCACCGGGAATGCGCCGGGCCAGCACGGCGGACATCTCGCGGAAGCAGGCCACGTCCCGCTCTCCCACGGCGACGAGGGCCGGTACGGCGATGCCCTCCAATACGTCGATGGGTCGCCGGGTCTCACGGTGCGGGTCCTGGCCCAGCCAGTGCTGCCCGGGGTAGCCCGCCACCATGGCGGCCAGCGCGGCGGCCAGGTCGGGCCGCTCGCGCGCGGCGGCGAACAGCGGGTGGGCCAGCCAGGCTTCGCGGCCCGCCCGCACCCCGCTCGCCTCGACCCGCCGGGTGACCTCGTCCAGGGCCCGGGCCGACTCGGGGTCCCAGGGGACGCCGTCCAGCACCGCGTCCAGCAGGGCCAGGCCGCGGACCCGGTCCGGGGCGGCCAGCGCGGCCTGCAGTGCTACCCGGCCGCCGAACGACAGGCCGGCCAGCACCGCGTCGCCGATGCCCAGGTGGTCCAGGAGCGCGACGAGGTCGCCGGCGTGGGTGTACGGGACGCCGGGGTCGAACGGTCCGGAGGCGCCGAACCCGCGGCAGTCGTAGCGCACCACCCGGAACCGGGCCGCCAGCGGGCCGATCTGCGGATCCCACATGCGCATGTCCAGGCCGAAGCCGTGGATGAGGACGACGGCGGGCCCGTCCCCGGCCACCTCGTACACCAGCCGCGCGCCGGGGCGTTCGAGGACAGCGGTGACGCCGCCCGGTAGCTTCACGTGTTCGGTGATCATGTCCGTCATGGTGGCTCGCGGGCCGGGGCGGCGGCATCGGTGCGCGCACCCAATCAGGACGGGGGCCGGCTACCCATCTAGCCCGGCGGAATACCCAGCTAGCTGCCCCCGGCGCAAGCCGGTCTTGGACAGCAGGCTGGCCACGTGCTTCTCCACGGTGCGCGGCGACAGGAACATCCGCTCCGCGATCTCGCGGTTGCCGAGGCCCTGGGCGACCAGCCTGAGCACGTCCGCCTCGCGTTCGGTCACGCCCAGCGCGCGCAGTGGTCCCGGCAGGTCCCCGTCGCCGGCCGGGCGCGGCACCGGCGCGCCGACCCGGCGCAGCAGGGCCCGGCAGGCGGCCGCGACCCGGTCGTCTCCGCGCGCGGCGAAGTACGCGGCGGCTTCCCGCAGCCAGGCGACCGGCTCGCCCCAGCCGTCGGCCAGCGCCGCCTCGGCGGCCAGGCGTCGCGCGTACTGCCGGTACCAGGCCACCAGCGGCCCCATCTGCCGGTCAGCCGCGGCGAACGCCGCCTCGGCATCGGCCGTCCGGCCCTGGCGGCCGGCCGAGACCGCGTCGGCGTAGCCGAGCAGGGCCGCGACCACTAGGTGCCGGGTGCCGTGGGCGGCCCGGACCCGGGCCGCGGCGTCGGCCGCGTCGCGGCCGAGCAGCGCGCCGAGCAGCGGCCAGAGCCCGAGGAACGGCGGCGCGATCGTCGCCGGCGAACTCAGCATCAGCCCGGCCCCTGTCGTCATCCGCGTGTGCGCCGCGTCGAGGTCGGCGGCCAGCAGGCAGAACGTGGCCCGGCAGTGTCCCCAGGCGCAGCCGGTCACGTCCTGGTCGCCGGGGGCGAGCGCGACCGCCTCGGCGATCCGGTCCTCCATCGGGCCTTCTTCGCCGCGGATGGCGTGCGCGGTGGCCTGGAAGATCAGCGCCATCGGCAGCGTGGCCAGGTGAAAGCGGCGGGAGGCGTCCGCCGACCGGCGGGCCGCCGCCAGGGCTTCGTCCGCGCGGAACTGCTTGTTCAGCCCGGCGGCGATCTGCAGGTCGAGCGTTGCGGTGAGGGCCAGTGCTCCCTGGGCCACGGCCAGTTCGCGTGCCTGCTCCAGCCGGTCCACGCTCTCGGTCCTGAGCTGGTCGATGGTGCCCAGCTCGTGCAGGGCCCGCAGCCGCCACAACCGCAGCCCGTACGCGCTGGCCAGGTCCGCCGCCCGGGCGAACGCCCGCTCGGCCGCCTCGAGGTCGCGCTGCCGGGCCACCCGGCCGATCACCTCGAGGGCCTCGCACGCCACGTCAGGCTGAACCCGGTGATCTTCGTGGCTGCCCTCGGCCGCCCGCAGCGCGGCCCGGGCCAGCCGGTCCGCCTCCTCGAGGCGACCCCGGCCCGCAGCGACCTGCGCCGCGCACGCGTCGATCTGGGCGGTGTCGGCGTCGGCCGACTCGCGGGCGACCTCGATGCTCGCGGCGGCCTCGGCCCACCGGGCACCGGCGATCGCCGCCCGGGCGATCCCCAGGTGCAGGTGCGCCGCCCGCGGCGACGGCGGGCCCAGCCGGGCGAGCAGCATCGTGCCGGTCTCCATCGCCCGGTCGACCTGTCCGGACATGGCGAAGACCTCGGTCAGCGCCTCGTCGACGCTGGTCCGCAGCGCGGGGCCGACCAGCTCCCGGGCCTGGGTCAGCGTGTGCTCGGCGCTGGCGAGCGCGCCGGCGGCCAGGTCGCGCCGCCCGGCCTCGAGCAGCAGCGCGCCGGCCCGGGGCGCGTCGCCGGCCCGCCCGGCCAGGTCGGCGGCCAGCGTGCACCACGCGCCCGGCAGGCCTGGATGGGCCGCCTCCGCCGCCGCCAGCGCGTGGCCGGCCAGCATGGTCCGCTCCGGCGGCAGCAGCCCCGCCAGCACCGCCTCGTGGGTGAGCGCATGCCGGAACCGGAAGCCGTCCCGTTCCGCCACGACGAGTTGCAGGTCTGTGCCGTCGCGCAGCGCCGCGACCACGGCCGCGCCGGACAGGCCGGTGACCGGGCCGAGCAGCATCCAGTCGAACCGGCGGCCCAGCACGGCGGCCGCGCCGATGACCCGGCGCGACTCCGCGCTCATGCCGTCCAGCCGCCGCCGGACCGCGTCGGCGAACGTGGCGGGCACCCCAGGGGTGCTCAGGTCGGCGGCGTGCCAGCGGCCGTCCCGCTCGGTCAGCGCCCCCTCCCCCACCAGCCCGGCCAGGACCTCCTCCACCAGGAACGGGATGCCCTCGGCCCGCCCGGCGACGAATTCGTGCACCGCAGCCGGCAGGTGGGCGGTGTCCAGGCAGGCCCGGGCCATGTCGGCCATCGCCGTCGGACCGAGGCGGCCCAGCGCCAGCATGGCGGCGGATCCGCGGGCCGCGAGCGCGCTGGCGAGCGCGGCGGCTTCGCCGCCTTCCTGATATCCGGCCTCCCTGAGGGTGGCGAGACACAGCACCCGTTCGGCGGCCAGGTTGTCGGCGAGGTACTCCAGCAGCGTCAGCGTCTCCTGGTCGGCCCAGTGCAGGTCCTCCAGGACGAGCACGCAGCCGGCCTGCGGAGCCAGGGCGCGCAGCAGGCGCAGTACCGCCTCGCCGAGGAAGACCGGCGTCTCCTCCCCCGGCACCGGCTGCGGTGGCCGCCACTCGGGAATCAGCCGCCCCAGCACCGGGCGGAACGGGCCGAGTTCCTCGCCGGCCGGCAGGCGCCCCGCTCGCCCGGCCGAGGTCAGCGCCTCGGCGAACGGCCGGAACGGCGTGGGTGCGCCGCCGGCCACGGCCCGGCCGGCCAGGACAGGCAGGCCGCTCTCGCCCGCCGCGCGCGCGATCTCCCGGACCAGTCGCGATTTACCGATACCAGCCTCTCCGGACAGGAACACGGTGCTGCCGCGACCCGTCCCGGCCGCCGCCAGGGCGGCCCGCAGCCGGCGGGCTTCCTCGTCCCGCCCGACCAGGACCGGGCACAGCACCTGCGGCACAGGATCAGTATCGGCCCGGAGACCGGAACTGGCCTATAAGAGGCCATGTCGAAAACCTCCCGGCGCCGCCGCCCGGCTTGCTCACCGCACCCTCCCGTGGCTCAGGTCACGAGCAGGTAGATGCTGTCCGCGATGAGCCAGAATCCGATGATCAGGCTCCCCGCGATGATGACCTGGTCCGTGTGGCTGTCGATCCAGGTCTGGGCCCTGCGCAGCAGTGCCTGGCTCTGGGCGGGGCGGACGATGGCGTAGATCTCCATGGCCAGGTAGGAGGACGAGGCCAGCACGCAGTACAGGAACAGCGCGAGGAAGCTCTCCCAGCTGGACAGCTTGGCCTCCACCACGGTGGCGGCACCCGCGCCGATCAGCACCCAGGGCTGCAGGGCCGGGGCCAGGCCCAGGGCGAACCACGGGGACATGCTGTCCACGTGCTCCTGCCATTTCGGCGGCTTCTTCGGCGGCTTCGGCCGCCCCCTCGCCCGGATGTGCCGGACCGCGATCCAGACCAGGACGGCGCCGAGCACGATCTTCACCGCCAGCGCTGCCAGCGAGGGTGCCGTGCTCGGCTTGGGCGGGTTGTTGCCGGTGGCCAGTACCGTTATCGTGACCACGGCGGCCAGGGAGACCAGCCAGCCGAATACGTATGCCGCGCCCTTGCGCACACCGCGCCGGGAGGGCAGCACGACCAGGAACGCGGTCAGCGGGAGCGGGTCGAGCGCCACCGCCAAGCCGATCACAATCAGGTTGAGGATCATGGCTCAGATCAGCTCCAGCTGGCGGGCCCGCCTGACCGCCTCGCCGCGGTGGGCGGCCGCCAGCTTGCGGTAGATGGCTCTGAGGTGCGTCTTGACGGTGTTGACCGAAATGTACATCTCGCTGGCGACCTCGGCGGTGCTCAGCATGCCCGAGATGTGCCGCAGCACCTCCCGCTCGCGGTCGGAGAGCGGCTCAGCCGGGAGCACCGGGGCCTGATCCGGGCCGATCGCCGGGACAGGCTGCGCCAGGCCCAGGGCGGGAAGCAGGCGCCGGTGAGCGTCGGCCAGCTCAGGGTCCTGCCGCAACACCGGTGTTATCCAGCCGCGCTCCAGGACGAAGGGGAGCCTGAGCTGTTCGGGTTCGGCCAGCCGCAGCGCGGCCGCCAGTGAGCGGTGCCCGCGGGCACGGTCGCCGCTGCCGTAGCCGAGCCGGGCATCAGCGAGCCACGCGTTCAGGCGTACCCGGTCCGGTACCCCGTCGGCCGCCAGCACGGGCGCCAGAGCATGCGCCGCCGCGTCGCCGTCCCCGGCGACCGCCCATGCGTGCGCGAGGGCGATCGCGGCTTCCGGCGAATCCTCGGAGCCGGCCTGCCCGGCCGCCGCCAGGGCGGCGGGGATGTCACCGGCGGCCGCGCATGCCCGTGACTGGATCATGCTCAGTTGCTGGTCGAGCCAGGGCGGGATCGGCCGTCCGGACCGTGCCCTGGTGATGACCTGCGCGGCCACCGAGGCGCGTCCCTCGGCCTGGGCGCCGCGCGCCGCGACCAGGTAGGCTGCCGCCGCAATCAGCTCGTCCGGGGTACGGCCGAGGGCGGTGTCGGCCTGCTTGACGCAACGGCGCGCCTCGCGCAGCTCATTGCGTTCCAGATGCACCCAGGCGCGGGCGATCAGAGCGGCCGTGTGCGGGCTATGGCCCGGCCGCTTTGATCGCCCGGATGCGTCGAGGGCCGCCGTCGCCCGGTCGGCCAGCTCCGTAGCGCGGCGCAGCCGGCCGCGCCAGGCCTCCGCGAGGGCCAGGTACGCAACGCAGTCCGCTGGTTCTGGCCGACCCGAGGCAGTTGCGGCGGCCACCGCCGCGTCGAGCAGGCTGACGGCCTCGTCCAGGTGGCCGGACCACAACTCGACGGCTCCGCGGCCGGACAGCACCCGTCCGCTGATATCAGGATGCCGGGCCAGCTTCACGTCCGGGATCTGGCTGAGCAGCAGCTCCGCGCGGGCCACGGCCGCCGCCGCCGCGGCCAGGTCACCGGCACGCAGCGCGGCAGTAAGCCGGATCATCGCGGCCGCCAGCTGGCACCCGGGCTCCTGGTCGGCAGGAACGTGCCCGAGGAGGCCGTCCGCGGCGTCGAGCGCGGCGGCGCATGACTCATCGCGGCCAGCGGACAACGCCACCGCGGCCGCGATCAGGTACGGCTGCGGACCGGTCCATGATCGGCCGGGGGGCAGGTCGCGGAACTCGTCGGCCAGCTGCTGGCCGCTTCCAGGCTCGATGATCTGGCCGATCGCCAGGTCGTCGATGACCATGGCGGCCGCGAGCGGCCAGTCGCCGGCCCGGCCGGCGTGCCGGACCGCCTGAGTGAGCAGGCCGTTCCGGCCGTACCATCGGGCCGCTCGCTGATGCAGTCCGGCCACCTGGTCCGGGTAGTCGCGCCGCAGCTTCAGCCGCAGCACCTCGGCGAACAAGGTGTGGTAACGGTACCGCCCGGATCCGGTCGGCTGGATGAACGCGTTGGCCCGCGCCACAGCCGAAAGAATCCCGGCGGCCTGCTCGTCACCGGTCATCTCGATGGCGGCATCGGTGCTGACCTCCTCCAGGATCGACGTGCAGAACAGCACGTCGCGGGTTTGTGGCGGCTGGGCGTTGAGCACCTCCTCCATCAGGTAGCCGGTCAGGGTGCTGTGCTCCGCGGCCAGCTCCGTGACGAACTGGCCCGGGTCGGGATGAGCGTCCATCGACAGCGCGGCCAGGCGCAGCCCGGCCGCCCAGCCCTCCGTCCGGCGTACCAGGCATTCCAGCGAGTCCGCAGGCAGCGTGATGCCGTGCTGGGCTAGCAGCTGGCCCGCTTCGGCGCTGCTGAACGCCAGGTCGGCGGCCCGGATCTCGGCCAGATGCCCGGACACCCGGTAGCGATGCAGCGGCAGCAGCGGATCGATCCGTGAGGAGACGGCCAGCCGCAGGCCGGCACCCGCGTTCCGCAGCACGAAGTCCAGCTCCCGCAGCACCTGCGGCGTGGTCAGCAGGTGCAGGTCATCGAGGACCAGCGTTACCGGCGGGTCGTTGGCCGCCAGCGCCGCCGCCAGCCGGAGCACGAGCACGTGATCGTCCGGCTGCTCCCACCCGGCCCCCGCCTGCGGAATGGCAACGCCGGCCCGCAGCAGCGCCTCGATGACATAAGACCAGAACACTCCGGGCCGGTTGTCGTACTCATCAACGCTAACCCAGGCCACCGCCCTGGGTTCAGCGGCCGCCCACAAGGCCAGTGCCATCGTCTTGCCTGCGCCTGGGGGGCCCGTGATAACGGTGAGCGGACACCATCGCGTGCCACGGGCGATCACCTCGGTGATCCGGGGCCGTTGCACCGTCCACGCCGGAACATCCGGCGCCATGATTTTGGACGTCAGGATCGGATCACCGGCGGGATCTGCTGATTTCCTGCCGTCCGTCGCTGCATCTGGCCGGCGCCTGGCCTCCTCGTGCTGCGCCTGGTCATGAACTGTCATGACCCCTCCCTTACGTGAGATCGATCAGGCTGGCTATGGCGCGGGTGCCGGGGTCACGAGGTGGACGTGCAGTATGTCAAGCCCGAGACCTGTGATCCGCTGCACGAGACCGCACAGGGCGACCTGATCGGGCAGATCGGCGCGCAGGGTCGTCGTGTCCGGGCCGACGGTGACCTGACAGTCGTCGAATTCCGCGCGCAGTGTCGTGCTTACCCGGCCGGTGAAAGTGATCTCGTATGTCTGTGCTGACACCACGGCTACGCCCCTTGCGTCCGCTGGTTTCATAAGTCCTGCTAGCGTGCCTAGTGGTCGGCCTGGCGTCCTCACCCTTCCGGGGGTTATCCGGGATCCGCCGCGTTGCCCGAGGTGACCTTGGTCCCTTCCGGTAAGCCTCCGCACCCGGTTAACTGGTAGCGGGCAGCCCTCGGACCAGCGAGGACTGCCGCGGGAGGGGTGTAGTGACAACGGACGTAGCCGCTCGATCTGGCGCCGAACGCGGCGCGCGGTTCGCGCTGGGGAAATTCGCGCCGCCGGCATCGCCGGTCACGCTGGTCGCCAGGCCGGCGCTGCTCGACCGGCTGACGGCAGGGGCCGGCCAGCGGCTGACGGTGGTGCTGGGGTCGGCGGGCGCGGGCAAGAGCGTGCTGCTGTCGAGCTGGGCCGCGGCGCGGCCGCCCGGGGTAACGTCCTGGCTGTCGTGTGATGAGGCCGACGCCAACCCGGCCCGGTTCTGGACCGGGTTCATCGAGGCCGCCCGGGTGATCGAGCCGGGGTTCGGAGCCGATGCCGCCGACCTGCTCGCGCTGGACGGCGTCGTGTCAGCGGACCTTACCGCGTCGATCGCGAACGATGCCGCCAGGCTGCCCGCCGGGTCGGCGATCGTCCTGGACGATTTCCATTACGCCGCGGCCGCGGTCTCCAGAGCTATGACCGATCTGGTGGGGCACTGGCCGTCTCAGGCTGCTCAGCTGGTGCTGGCCAGCCGGGCCGACCCGCCGTTGCGGCTGCACCGGCTGCGGCTGACCGGTGAGCTGTGCGAGCTTCGCGACCGTGACCTGCATTTCTCCCTCGCCGAAAGCGGCGACCTGCTCGCGAACTTCGGCATCCAGGTCGGCACGGCCGACCTTGGGCTGCTGCACGAGCGCAGCGAGGGCTGGGCCGCGGCGCTGCAGATGGCGGCGCTGTCCCTGCGCGGCACCAGCGACCCGGCCCGGGTGGCGCGAGCCCTGGAGATCCGCCGCCACGCCATCGCCGAGTACTTCATCGCCGAGGTGCTGGAGCAGCAGCCGCCCGAGGTGACCTGGTTCATGCTGGACACGTCCGTCTTGAGCGAGCTGACCGCGGACGCGTGCGCGGCCGTCAGCGGCAGGCAGGACGCGGCGGCCCGGCTGCGCGGCATCGACCTGGCCAACTTGTTCCTGGTGGCGCTGGATGATGAGCGGACCAGCTTCCGCTACCACCATCTGGTCCGGCAGTTGCTGCGCGCCGAGCTGCGCGCCAGGGATCCGGGTCGCGAGAAGAAGCTCCAGCTGCGCGCGGCCGAATGGTTCGAGGCCACCGGAGACACCCGCCGTTCCGCCCGCCACTTTCTCGCGGCCGGTCAGGGCGACCGTGCCCTGGCCCTGCTGCACGACCGGGTAGTCACCGACTTCCTGAATGATCCGGCCTCGCCGGAGCCCTTGGATCTGAGCACGGTCGATCCGTCGGTGCTGGCCGGCGCGCCCGGCCGGCTGCTGGCGGTGGCCGTCGACCTGCTGCTGCGCGGCGACATTGCTCGCGGCGGCGAATACCTGGACCTGCTGGAACGCGCCCAGCCGCCCATCGCGCCCGAGTCCCGGCTGGCGGCCCAGGTCGAGATGGCGCGGGCGACCCGCTACATGATGGCGGGCCAGGCCGATCAGGCCGTCGATGCGATCCGCGCCGGGCGGGCCATCCAGGACCGGGCTCAGTTCGCCGATGAGTGGGTCGCCGCCGCGCCGATGGAGCTTCTTCGTGTCCATACCTGGCTGGAAGACTTGCCGGCGGTGGAGCGCGAGGTGGCCACCGCGCTGGCCGCGCCGGAACTCACCGAGCCGGTCAAGGTGGTGATGGTGCCCGGGGCGCGGGCGCTGGCATTGCTGGAGTACGGCCGCCTCGCCGAGGCGGCCGATGTCGCCAGGGCCGCCGAGGCGGAGGCCCGGCGACTGGGATTCGACCAGCATTTCTGGTCCGTGGATTACCGGCGCGCGCTCGCCGGTCTCGCGCTGGAACAGCGTGACCTGGATACCGCCGAGCAGCTCACCGAGCAGGTGCTGTCGATCTCGGAGCGACGCCGTCCCCCCTTCGAGTTCCTGGCCCTGCTCGACCGGGCCACGATCTGGGCCAGCCGCGGACAGCGCCGCGATGCGCTGGCCGCCATCGAGGCGGCCCGGCTGGCCCTGCCCGAGGCCGGGTCGGCGCTGCGTGCCCGGGCCGATGAGCTCGAGGCGCTCATCCGCCTGTCGCACGGCGACCCGAGCACGCCGGCCAGGCTGGCCGACGGCCTGCCCGCCGCCGGGCGAAGCCTGCTGCTGGCCAGGATCGCGCTGGCGGCCGGCGATCACCACGCCGCCCACGACCAGCTGCGGGCGCTGCCGCCGGGAGAGCTGACCGAACGGCGCGCACTGGTCCGGCAGATACTCCTGGCGGCGTCCGCAATCGAGCGTGGTGACCCCATGACGGCCAGTGCCGTGGCTGGCGTCGTGCAGGCAGCCCGGGTCAACGGCTTCCTCAACACCGTCGTCACCACCGCCCCGCAGGTGACCAGCTACCTGGTTGAGCACGCCCCGCAACTGCGACCGGACCCGTTCACCGGGCAACTGGTCGCCGCGGCCCTGCAGGCGCGCGCTACCCAGCTGGACGCGGTCACGCCGGGCCGCGGCCTCGCTGAACCACTGACCGGCGCCGAGCTGCGGATCCTCAAGCTCCTGCCGACCAGCACGTACCTGCAGATCGCCGACACCCTGTACATCTCGCGCAACACGGTCAAGGTTCATCTGCGGTCGGTTTACCAGAAGCTCGGGGTGGCGTCACGCGCGCAGGCTCTCGAACGGGCGATCGACCTGAGCCTGCTGTGAGCGCGAGGCGTTCAAGGCCGGGGGAAGCGCCAGGATAACCCTCAGCAGGGTGAGGACAGGTTCTGAATCACGAATCACGCATCGAGCTGAGCGCGTGACGGAGCCAGCGCAGGAGCTCGGCGAAGTCGGCGTCGATGACGGACTGGTCGTGCTGGCGGAACCGGCCGCTGGCCTCGCTGGCGGCGAAGCCGAGGACGGCCGTGCTGATCAGGCGTTCGGCCCGGGCGACTTCAGCCTCGGGCAGGCCAGCCTCGCGCAGCGCGGCCTGCACCGCGTCGCGGACCACGCGGGCCGACGGGGTGACGGCCGGCCTGGTCAGCAGCAGCGGGAAGACGGCCGGGTGGCGGCGGGCGGTGTCCCTGATCCCGTCGGCCAGCGCGATCAGCCGCTCGTCCCACTCGCCCTCGGCCCGCGGCAGCGGATACTCGGTCAGCAGCACCTCGACCAGCCCGTCGAGCAGGGCGTTCTTGTCATCCACGTGCCGGTACAGCGCCATCGGCGTGACCTGCAGGCGCCTGGCCACCGCGTGCATGGTGACCGCGTCCAGGCCCTGCTCGTCGGCCAGCCGCAGCGCGGCGGCCAGCACCGCCTCGCGGCTGATCTGCGGCGCACGTCCCAACGCGACGGCTCCTTCCTGGCGATCTCCGCCACAAACGATGGCAAACTCCGGCGGCGTTCATCCGGCTCTTGCCAAGTTTAGTATATGTCGTATGCTTATATCATATACTAATCACGTGTCGAGGTGCGAGAGTGCGGCGTAGAGGGACACGGGCCCTAGGCGCGGAATTCGGAGGCGGTCATGCTGATACTGCTGAGCGACGGGGCCGGGCTGACCGCCCGGCAGTGCGCGACCGTGCTGGCCCGGGCCGGGCACCGGGTGGAGGCGCTGTCTCCCGCCGGGCTGTGCCTGTGCCGGATGACCCGGCACGTGCGGCGGGTGCACGACGTTCCGCCCCTCGGCCGCGATCCGTCCGGCTGGCTGGAGGCCGCCCTCGACGTCGCCGCGCGGCGCGGGGCCGACGTGCTGCTCCCGGTGCAGGAGCAGGTCACCATCATGGCGCTGGCCCGGGACAGGATCGAGGCCGCGGGGCTAGCCACCGCGGTGCCCGGCTTCGCCGCGCTGGCCCAGGTCCAGGACAAGGTGTCGGCGTTCCGGACGCTGACCCGGGTCGGCGTGCCGCAGCCGCCCGCCGTGGTGGCGGCCACCGCAGCCGAGGTCGAGACGGCCGGGACGGAACTGGCCCGTGCCGGGCAGGCCGGGTGGCCGCTGTTCGTGAAGATGCCGATCGGCACGGCGTCGGCGGGGGTGCGCCGGGCCGGCTCGCCGGACGAGCTGCGGCACGTCGCTGCGGACTACGAGCGGCTCGGGGCGTTCGGGCCGGATGGGGTGCTGGTCCAGCGGTCGGTGGCCGGGCCGCTGGCCATGGTCCAGGCGGTGTTCGCGCGCGGGGAGCTGACCGCGTTCCACGCGTGCCAGCGGGTCCGCGAGGGCGCCTCCGGCGGGGCCAGCCACAAGCTCGGCCTGGACCTGCCGGAGGCACGGGAGCACATGGCCCGGCTGGGCGCGGCACTGGGCTGGCACGGCGCGCTGTCCGCGGACGTGATCATCGGCCCGGACGGCCCGCGGTTCATCGACATCAACCCGCGGCTCGTCGAGCCGGCCAACGCCCTGGCCAGCGGCGTAGACCTGACCGGGGCACTGCTCGAGGTGGCCAGGGCCCCGGCCAGGTCAGGCTCGGTCCCGCCGCAGCCGATCGCGGTGCCCGGGGTGCGGACCCACCAGCTGCTGCTCGCGGTGCTCGGCGCGGCCCACCAGGGCGGGCGGCGGGCCGTGGCGCGGGAACTGGTCCACGCGGTGCTGCACCGCGGGGAGTACCGGGGCAGCCGGGAGGAGCTGACCCCGGGGCGCGGCGACCCGCTGGCTCCGCTGCCCGTCATGGTGATCGCGCTGGCCACGCTGATCCGGCCGGATGCGTGGCGGCGCTTCGTCGGGGGCAGCGCCGGCGCGTACGCGCTGACGCCGGCCGCGTGGCGCGAGCTGACCCGCGCCTGGGCCAGGACCGGCGCCGAAGCCAGGGAGGCATGCGGCGCGGCCGGGTCGGGAAGGCCGGACCGTTAGGCATGAAAAATGGCGGCGGCCCGAGCCGGAGCCCGCGCCGCCGCCGTCACGTGGGGTTATGCGAAGCTTCTGGTACCCCAGGGGGTACCAGAAGCTCCGTCCGGCCCGGTCGGCGCTCGGGGTCAGCCGCCGCTGACCTGCTGGACTCCGGAGATCGTGCCCTGGGCCGTCTGCAGCGCCGAGCTCACCGACGACGTACCGGTGATCGAGGCCTGGATCGCGGTCCAGATGGCCTGCGACACCTTCGGGTAGTTGGCGCCGTACTCGGTGGTCCGCGACCGGGCGGTCTGGGTTTCCTTGGCGAAGACCGTGTATTCCTGCCCGCCCTTGAGCACCTGCTCGGTCACCGCCGGCTTGGTCGGCAGGTAGTACATGAGCGAGGTGACGTGCTCCATGGTCGACGCCTGCTGCATGCCCTGCATCCACTCCCAGGCGAGCTTCTGCTGCTCGGTGGAGCCGCCGGTGCCGAGGTCGATGGTCTCCCCACCGAGCGGCGCGACCACCGTCTGGCCGGCCTGGTTGGTGGGGATGGGCACGATGCCGTACTGGTCGTTGTACTTCCAGCCCTTCTGGTTGAGCTCGGGGAAGATCCACGGGCCGTTGACCATCATCGCGGCGTGGCCCTGAATGAACTGCTGGGTCAGGTCGGGGTCCTGGCCCCAGTTCAGCACGGACTTCGAGGCCGAACCGTCCTTGACCATGTCGACCCAGAGCTGCAGGGCCGACTGGAACGGAGGCGTGTCCACCTTGGTCAGGCTGGCCCCGTTGCTCCAGAAGAACGGCTCGAGCTGCCAGGTCGACTGCTCGTCGGCGGTGGCGTCGAAGGCCATCCCGTAGACCGGCGCCTTGGTCAGCTTCTTGGCGTCGGCGGCCAACTCGTCCCAGGTCGTGGGCGGCTGGAGGCCGGCCGCTTTGAACATGGCCTTGTTGTAGAACAGGCCCACCGAGTTCGTGCCGATCGGGTAGCAGTACTGCTTGCCCTGGTAGGTGCACTCCTGGATGGCGCCGGGGTAGTAGCCGCTGGTGGTGAAGCCGGGCAGGTCATTCAGCGGGCGAAGCTGGCCGGTGGCCGCGACCTGCGGCACGTTCGGGTTGTCGAGCAGGACCAGGTTCGGCATGTCGCCGGCGCTGGCGTCCTGCAGGACCTTGGTGATCAGGTTCGCGTAGGAGACCGCGGTCCGCTGCACGGTGACGCCGGGGTGCGCCGCTTCGAACTGCTTGTTGTACCAGTTCAGCGCCGCGTTGCCGCCGCTGGAGGTGAAGTAGTCGAGTTCGGTGATGGTGGTCTTGCCGTTGCTGCTCCCGCCGCTGCTGCTGCCGCCGGACGAGGAGCAGCCCGCGACGGCCAGGGCCAGCACGACCCCGCATGCCGACGCGACCCGCAACCGGGCTCTGCGTCTAGACAGGTTGACTAGCGCGCGCATTCTTGCCTCCAGATTGTGTGACTTGGCTGTGTGCAATGGCAGGGCGGGTTACCCCTTGACTGATCCGACCGTGAGGCCGGCCGCGATATATCGTTGGGCGGCGATGAGCATCATGGCCGCGGGGAGAATGGCGAAGACCGCGAGCGCCATCGCCGCGCCCAGATTCGATGAGAAGACTCCGATGTAGTTGTAGATGCTGAGGGTGATCGGCTGGAGCGTGCTCCCGTTCAGCAGGGTGAGCGCGAAGATGAAGTCACCCCAGCCGTTCAGGAATGCGAAAAGCGCGACGGTGATGATGGCCGACCGGCTCATCGGCAGGACGATCCGGACGAACGTGCCCCATTCGGTGGCGCCGTCCACCCGGGCGGCCTGCAGGACGTCGGTCGGCAGGCCGAGCATGAACGCGCGCATGACCAGGATGCTGAACGGCACCGCGTAGCTCGCGTCGGCCAGGATCAGGCCCGGGTACGAGTTCAGCAGGTGGAGCTTGTGGTAGACGACGAACAGGCTGTTAGCGATCACAATTGACGGCAGGATCTGTGCGACCAGCAGCGATGCGACAACCGCCACGGTCACCCGGAAGCGGTACCTGGCCAGCGCGTGGGCGGCCGGCAGCGCGATGGCCAGGGTGAGGATCGCGGTGGCGACGCCGATGATCAGGCTGGACAGGATGTGGCTGCCCTGGGTCGAGATGACGTTCCGGTAGTTGGCCAGCGTCGGGGTGGGCGGGAAGAAGTTGTAGTGCGTGCCCAGCAGCTGGGCGTTGTTCTCGAACGAGCCGACGATGACCGCGTAGACCGGGAACAGCAGGATCGCCAGCGCGACCAGCGCGGTGATTCCGGCCAGCCACGGCGTGAATTTCCGTTGCCTGCCCATGTCAGCCCTGCCTCAGTGAATCGCGGTTGAGCCTGATGTAAATCGGCGCGACCAGCAGGGCGATGATGAGCAGCACCGTGTTGAGGGCGGCTCCGGCGCCGTAATCGAACTGCTGGAAGGACAAGTTGTACGCCCAGGTGGCGATCAGTTGGGTGCTATTAGCGGGACCGCCCTGGGTCAGGCTGATGACGATGTCGAAGACCTTGACGGTGAACACGAAGCCGAGGACGAAGGTGACCTCGATCACCGGCCTGATGACCGGCAGCGTGACCCGGATCAGGGTCTGCCAGGGACCCGCGCCGTCGATCATCGCCGCCTCCTTGAGCTCGGGCGGCACGTCCTGCAGCGCGCTGAACAGCAGCACGGTGAAGAACGGAACGCCGAGCCAGATGTTGGTGATGAGCACGGTGACGTAGGCCCAGCCGGGCGAGAGCAGGTAGCCGATGGGCGCGTGGATCAGGTGCACGTCCAGCAGGACCTGGTTGACCGCGCCGGCCTCGAGCTGGAACAGGAACCTGAAGATGAAGCCGGTGACCAGGAACGGCAGCAGCCACGGCACGATGACCAGGGACCGGGCCAGCTTGTTCAGCGGGAACCTGAGGTTGAACAGCAGCGCCAGGCCGAAGCCGATGAGGAACTGGAACAGCAGCGAGAGCACGGTGAACGTCAGGGTCCGGATCAGGGCGCTCTGCGTGATCGAATTCAGCAGGGTCACCTTGTAGTTGGAAATACCGGCCCACGGCGCGAACAGGCTGGCGATGGTGGCCGGCGTGGTCACCTCGAAGCTGAGGATCAGGTTGTAGATGACCGGCACCACGAACGCGAACAGCACGTACAGGCCCGCCGGGATCAGGAACACCAGCCGCGCGGCCCGGCGGTAGCGAGCCCGCAGGTCACTGCGGGACGCCCCGCCCGCCCGGCCGGCGGGTCCGGCCGGGCGCCGCGGCCGTGGCTCGGCGCGGACGCTGGGGGCGGCGGGGTTCAAGGCTGCTCACCTCCGGCACCGATGGACTCGATCGGGCCGAACGGGCTGACGTTCCCGCGCACGTACACCGGGATCAGCTCGAGCGGGGCCGCCGCGGTGACCCACTGGCCGCCGGCCGCTGGCGCGCCGGTCCAGGCGTCCCGCCAGTCGGCGCCGGCCGGCAGGTACACGTCCCGCTCCCTGGCCCCCTCGGTGACCACCGGGGCGACCAGGATGTCGCCGCCGAACAAGAACTGATCGGCTATGTCCCAGCAGGCCGGGTCGGCGGGGAAGTCGAGGAACAGCGGGCGCATGGGCGGCAAGCCAGTAGAGTGCGCGACCCTCATCTGCTCCATCACGTACGGCCGGAGCCGCTCCCGCAGGAACAGCAGGTGGCGGATGATCTCGTACTCGGCATCGCCGAACGACCACACCTCGTTGGCCGCGCCGGTCTGCTCCGAGCCCGCCATGGTCCCCGGCTGGCGGATCCCGTGCAGCCGGAAGACCGGGCAGAACACGCCGAACTGGAACCAGCGGACGATCAGCTCGCGGAACGACGGCGAGTTGATGTCGCCGTTCTTGAACCCGCCGATGTCGGTGGTCCACCACGGGATGCCGGACAGGCCGATGTTCAGCCCGGCCGGGATCTGCCGGCGCAGGTCCTCGAAGGTGGAGTCGATGTCGCCGGACCAGACCAGCGCGCCGTAGCGCTGGCTGCCCGCCCAGGCGGACCGGCACAGCAGCACGATCTCCTGCTCGCCTTCGGCTTGCATGCCCTCGTAGAAGCCGCTGGCGTGCAGCATCGGGTAGGCGTTGCCGACCTCGAGGCCGGGACCGATGTGGTAGCGGAGGTTTTCCGGCTGCTCGGGCACGAGCTCGGGCTCGCAGGCGTCCAGCCACCAGGTCTTTATGCCGAACTTGAGGTAGTTGTCCCTGACCTTGGACCAGACGTAGTCCCTGGCCCGGGGGTTGGTCGCGTCGTAGAAGCTCATCGGGACCCGTACCGCCGAGCCCCGGTCCCAGGAGGCCAGCTGCAGCCCGAGGCCGTGCTCATTGGCGACCAGGTAGCCCAGCTCGCTCATCTCGGCGTAGTTCTCGCTGGCCGGATTCACCGTGGGCCAGACCGAGACCATCAGCTTGATGCCGAGCTGCTCCAGCTCGGTCACCATGGCGGCCGGGTCAGGCCACTCGTCCGGGTCGAACTTCCAGTCGCCCTGCTGGGTCCAGTGGAAGTAGTCGATCACGATCACCGACAGCGGCAGCCCGCGGCGCTTGTACTCGCGCGCCACGCTCAGCAGCTCGTCCTGGGTCTTGTAGCGGAGCTTGCACTGCCAGAACCCCGATGCCCACTCAGGCAGCATCGGCGTGCGGCCGACGGCCTGGGCGTAGCCGCGGACGAGTGCGGCGGGCTCGTCCGCGGCGGTGATCCAGTAGTCCCACTGGCGGGTGCTCTCGGACACCCAGCGGGTGGCGGTCGTGCCGAGCTCGACCCGGCCGATCCCGGGGTGGTTCCACAGCAGGCCGTAGCAGCGGCTGGAGAGCAGGAACGGGATGGACACCTCGGTGTTGCGCTGGATCAGCTCGACGACCGCGCCCTTCTGGTCGAGCCGGCCGTGCTGGTGCTGGCCGAGCCCGTAGAAGCGCTCCCCGTCGCGGGCCTCGAAGGTCACCTCGAACCGGTGCATGCCGCCGCCCGCGGGCTTGTAGCGGCGCGTCGGCGGCCCGGTGAAGTGCGCGGTGGTCTCGGCCAGGAGCTCGTCGCCTGACGCGCGCAAGAACCTGAGCTGCCCCGAGGCGGAGACCTCAGCGGTCAGTGCGCCGTTGGTGATGCGGGCCGCGTCCGCCCCGATCTCGACGGTCACCGGGACCGGCTCGGCCGGAAGCAGCGCTCCGGGCACGTCGTCGCGGATCTCTTCCCAGACCGTCCCGCGGACCCGGAGGCTGCCCGGACCCCATGGCTCGACGCGGACGATCTCGTGTCCGCCCCGCCACTCGAGGGCCTGGTCCGCATGCGTGAAAACACCCATGTATCACAGCTCTCCGCTTGCCGCTGGATCGGCCTGTTAGGCAAAGCTTTTCCAAGACCGGAGCCTAGAACCGAAGTGTTCCAATCGTCAAGGTCTAGCAGCAGTTTTCACTAGATGAGGCGACCCCGAATCGATACCAAAAGGAAACTTCACAAACTGCCCTTTCCTCCCCTATACTCAGGCGATCAGATCGCCCGCGAGCAGCCTGGCGTCGGGGTCGTCGAGACAGGGAGGCGAACGCGATTCCTCCCAGCAAAAATCCAGCCAGCAAGAACCCCGCGACCATCACCGACGTGGCCCGCCTGGCCGGGGTCTCGCCGGGGACGGTGTCCAAGGCGCTCAACGGGCGCGGCGCCCTGTCGACCGGCACCATCCAGCGCATCCAGCAGGCTGCCGAGCAGCTCGGCTACCAGCCGAACGCGCTGGCCCGCGGGCTGCTCGCCGGCCGCACCTTCACGGTGGGGCTGATTACCACCGATAGCTTCGGCCGGTTCAGCATCCCGGTCATGCAGGGCGCGGAGGACGCGCTCGGCCCCGGGCGCATCGCGGTTCTCCTGTGCGACAGCCGGGACGACCAGATCAGGGAGCAGCACTACCTGCGCACCCTGCTCGAACGCCGGGTCGACGGCATCATCGTGACCGGCCGCCGCCAGGATCCCAGGGAGCCGATCGGCAGCGACATCCCGGTCCCCGTCGTCTACGCGATGACCTCCTCGACCAACCCCGGGGACCTCTCCCTCGTCCCCGACGACGCCGAAGGCGGCGCGATCGCGGTCCGCCACCTGCTCAGCACCGGGCGGACCAGGATCGGCCACGTAACCGGCCCGATGTCGTTCGCGGCGTCCCGGCTGCGCGCCCAGGGCGCGGAGCAGACGCTGGCCGCCGCCGGGCTCGAGCTGGCCGCGGGCGGGGCCATGTACGGCGAGTGGACCGAGGAGTGGGGCCGCCAGGCGACCGACGGGCTGCTCCGGGCCGCCCCCGACCTGGACGCGATCTTCTGCGGCAACGACCAGATCGCCCGGGGCGTGGCCGACGCGGTGCGGGAGGCGGGCAAGCGCGTGCCCGAGGACATCGCGCTGGTCGGCTTCGACAACTGGGAGGTCATCGCGGCGGCCAACAGGCCCCCGCTGACCACGGTCGACATGAACCTGCGCGAGCTCGGCCGGACCGCGGGCGAGGAACTGCTCAGCGCGATCGAGGGACGGCCGAGCTCGGGCCTGCGGCGGCTCCCGTGCAGCCTGGTGCTCAGGGAGTCGAGCCGCCCCCGTCAGATTCAGGGCCAGCCCGTCAGCGCGTGAGCCGGGGCTGAGCCTTACTCGTCCAGGGCGGCAGCGTCGGCGGGGACGTCGACCGAATAGGGCTTGAGGATCTCCAGCGGGACGATCTCGAGCGCGCGCTGGTGGGTCGAGGCCAGCACCACCGGCGCCCCGGCACCGTCCCGGTGTGCCTGGAGCCAGTTGGCCGCGGTCACGCACCACCGGTCCCCCGGCACCAGCCCGGGGAACCGGAACTGAGGCATCGGGGTGGACAGATCATTGCCGATCCGGCGCTGGTGCTCGAGGAATTCGGCTGTCACCACCGCGCAGATGGTGTGGCTGCCCAGGTCCTCGGGGCCGGTCGTGCAGCATCCGTCCCGGTAGAAACCGGTGAGCGGATCGGTTCCACACGGCTCGAGCTCGCCGCCGAGCACATTACGGTCGCCCATGCATGCAGTATCCGCACCGCGCACTCCTGTTCGCAAGATCGTCCCCGGGCTTCGGGGTGCTGAATGGCGGTGGCCCGGCTGGCGTGCCTGGACAGGCTCCGCCGGGCCGCTTAGTCTTGACTGTATGGTCAGTCAAGATTTTCGCGTCCGGTCTGGTCCTGCTATCCCCCCGGCACCGCTCGACCGCGGTGAGCTGGAGCTGGCACTGCGCCCGTTCGGGGAGAGCCGGATGCTGCCGCGCGCGGCGTACGTGGACCCGGCCGTGTTCGGCTGGGAGCAGCGGCACTTCTTCGGCGGCGGCTGGATGTGCGTGGCGCGCAGCGACCAGCTGCCTTCGCCCGGGGACCAGCGCGCCGAGGCCACCGGCCAGGGCGGCGTGCTGCTGGTCCGCGGCGAGGACGGCGAGGTGCGGGCGTTCGCGAACAGCTGCCGGCACCGCGGCCACGAGCTGCTTCCGTGCGGGCAGAGCGCCCGCGAGAAGGCGATCGTCTGCCCGTACCACGCCTGGACGTACTCGCTGTCCGGGTCGCTGCAGGGCGCGGCCGGGTTCCGGAAGGTGCGCGGCTTCGACTTCGGCGAATGGGGCCTGGCCCCGCTGCCGGTGGCCGAGTGGCACGGCCTGGTGTTCGTGGACGGTTCCGGCGGCGCGGCCGGATCGCTGACCGAGGCGCTGGCCAAGCTGGACGAGCTGGTCGCGCCGTACGAGCCGGAGCGGCTGGTGACCGCCGGGAAGCACCGCTACGACGCCGCGGCGAACTGGAAGACGCTCACCGAGAACTACCACGAGTGCTACCACTGCCCGTCCATCCACCCCGAGCTGTGCCGGGTCAGCCCGCCCAAGAGCGGCGAGAACTACGCCGCCGACGGCGCCTGGATCGGCGGCTGGATGGACCTGCGCGACGGCATGGAGACGATGTCGCTGTCCGGATCGAGCGGCGGGGTGCCGCTGCGCGGTCTTGACGCGCAGGGGCTGCGCACCGTCATCTACGTCAACATCTTCCCGAACGTGCTGCTCAGCCTGCACCCGGACTACGTGATGACGCACCGGCTGATCCCGGTCGCCGCGGACCGGACCACGATCGAGTGCACCTGGGCGTTCGCGCCGGAGGCGGTCGAACGGCCCGGCTTCGACCCGGCCTACGCGGTGGAGTTCTGGGACATCACGAACAAGCAGGACTGGTCCGCGTGCGAGTCGGTGCAGCGGGGCCTGGCCTCGCCGCACGCCTCCCCGGGGCCGCTGTCCCCCGCCGAGGACGCGGTGTACTCCTACGTCACTGCCATCGCCCGGGGCTACCTCGGGCAGTCCGTCTGGAACCCGGTACCGTAAACACCGTGACGATATTTGACATACCGCTGAAGACGCTGGACGGCGAGGACTCCTCGCTCGGCGCGACCGCGCCCGGCGCGGCGCTGCTCGTGGTGAACGTGGCCTCGCAGTGCGGGCTGACCCCGCAGTACACCGCCCTGGAGAAGCTGCACGAGCAGTTCGCCTCGCGCGGGCTGACCGTGGTGGGCTTCCCGTGCAACCAGTTCGGCGGGCAGGAGCCGGGCACGGCGGAGGAGATCGCCGAGTTCTGCTCGACCTCGTACGGGGTCACCTTCCCGATGTTCGAGAAGATCGAGGTGAACGGCCCCGGGCGGAACGCTATCTACGATGTGCTGACCGCGACGCCGGACGCGAACGGCGAGGCCGGCGACATCCAGTGGAACTTCGAGAAGTTCCTGGTGCGCCCGGACGGCACCGTGGCGGCCCGGTTCCGGCCGCGCACCGAGCCCGACTCCCCCGAGGTGCTCGCCGCCATCGAGGAGAACCTCCCCGCCGACTACTACCTCGGCTGAGGGGCGACCACTGCCACTGGGTCGATGGCACATTGGTCCGGTAAGAGCGTGACCAACGGCACAGCGACCCAGTCGGTGGGGGTTAGGCGAGGGCGGCGGGGGTGCGTTTGGTCATCTGGCGGGCGATGATCATGCGCTGGATCTCGCTGGTGCCCTCCCAGATCCGCTCGACGCGGAGCTCGCGGAAGAAGCGCTCGGCGACGTTCTCGCGCATGTAGCCGCGGCCGCCGAACACCTGGACGGCGCGGTCGGCGACCCGGCCCGCCATCTCCGAACTGTAGAGCTTGGCCATCGAGCACTGCGCCTGCGACACCTTCACGTCCGCGCCGCCGTCGATGCCGCGGGCCGTCTCGTAGACCAGC